>Ga0194128_10000008_pt1 | contig 329268 bp, 279 predicted proteins | sample TA2KigCa65mmetaG_FD_148650 | JGI IMG/M metagenome (GOLD analysis project Ga0194128, IMG submission 148650) | Freshwater microbial communities from Lake Tanganyika, Tanzania - TA2015037 Kigoma Deep Cast 65m | ecosystem: Environmental > Aquatic > Freshwater > Lake | place: Tanzania: Lake...
GCCGGAGGGAGCCCGTTCTTGTTGCGAGTCTGAGAATTCACGCTGATTCCTATTCTCGCCCTGCTCAGTAATTAAGGCCAGGGGAGTTGTCTCAGCTATGTTGGCACGGAGGGCACTGTCTATGGCAGCCCGGCCATGCGCGCGCTTATGGGCCGGGCGCAGAGGATTGCCCAGACTAGCGCATCGGTTCTGATCATCGGCGAGACGGGATCGGGTAAAGAGCATGTGGCGCGTGCGGTTCACCATTACTCCCTGCGATGTCATGCCCCGTGGGTGGATATCAACTGTGGAGCAGTTCCAGAACATCTACTGGAAAGTGAACTCTTCGGCCATGAAAAGGGTGCCTTCAGCGGAGCTGTCGGTCTGAAGAAAGGCCTCGTGGAGCTAGCCCAGGGAGGCACGCTGTTCCTGGATGAAGTAGCGGAGCTGGATCCAAAGATGCAAGTGAAGCTGCTAAGGGTTCTGGACGGAACGCCGTATTACAGGGTGGGGGGCATTTCCAAGGTGACGCCGGATGTGCGGGTAGTGGCGGCGACAAATCGGAATCTGGAGGAGATGGTGGAAGAGGGGCGTTTCCGTTCAGATCTTTACCACCGGCTGAATCAAGTATGCATCCAAGTTCCCCCGCTGCGGGAGAGAAGAGAGGACATCCTTGCACTGGCTGAGTTGTTCCTTGGCCAACTAAGTCCGTCGGCCCGGCTGACCGAAGATGCCAAAGTCTGCCTGCTCCGTTACGCCTGGCCCGGAAACGCCCGCGAAATCAAGAACGCGCTGACGACGGCGCTGGTGGACTGCGAGGCGGACGAAATTGACGTTGCCTATTTGCCTGCGCGAATCAGCGGCTCAGCGGAAGCGCCGCGGGAAGCGCCCATTCCGGAGAACCTCTCGGATCTGGAACGGATCGGGATCATGGAAGCTCTGAAGAAGGCGAATGGGAACCAGAGCCGGGCGGCAATGATGCTCGGCATATCACCGCGAACCTTGTATAGAAAACTGAAGACCTACCGGGAGGAAGGGCCTAATGAAAAATTATCGCTCGTCTCGTAGCAGCCAAACGGAAGTGGTCGCTCTGGATCGCCGCAATCAGGAGCGCCAGGAGGCGGCCGGCGATGTTACCCTCATCCTGGATCACGAACTGGAAGTCTCCGCGACTCTTCGCGATCAAAGCGATAGTGGCTTTCGCGCCGCTCATCACTATATTCTGCTGGAAAGCGGCCAGGAGGTCCAATACCGGATCGGAACTCGCGAAGGCAAGGCGCGGGTGGTCTGGTGCAGGATCGGTTCCGGCGGCTGTGAAAGCGGATTCTACATTCTGTAACTGCAAACTGCAATTGCAAAGGCCGTAGCTTGCCGGCCTTGGTTCCCTTTCCTTGTGCCCCCCTGCAGACTCTTCCAGGGGCTCCATTACCATTTCATTTGACCCCGCGGTCAGCATGTCCGGAAATCTTGTCATTGCCGAAGGTGAGACTGTCCGGACAAAAACGCCGAGCGCGGATCGACTCATGGCGGAGCCGTATCGTGAACTGTTTGATTTCGCTTAACTTGAGCGCCCAATCGGGTTTGGCAGATCGTTTGCCTTCCTAAGCGCCGATATGAAGACCTTCCCAAGAATTCTCCTCCTGGTAGTAGCCGCCGGGCTCTGTTTCGCCGGAAACGGGAAACTCGCCAAGGATCTGCAAGGCCTGCACCCATCGGCCAAGGTGGATGTCATTATCCAGTTTGTGCCGGGCACCAACGGAGCATCACCGTCGATCAACCTCGGAGCGGGGAAGCTGAAGAAGCTGTTCTCGAAAGTGAACCAGATTCTCGCCGAAATGCCAGCCGCCGCGCTGGCCGCCCTTTCCAAGAATCCCAACATTCACTTTATCAGTCCGGACCGGCCACTGAAGCGGAACCTGGAATACGCGGCGCCGGCAGTGGGAGCCAACATCGCGTTCAACTACGGCTGGACGGGAGCGGGGATCGGGCTGGCGATTATCGACAGCGGCATTTCTCCTCACGCGGACTTGGCGGGCCGTGTGGTCCACAACGAGAACTTCGTGGCCAATGAAATCTCCGCTTTGGATCTGTACGGACACGGCACGCACGTGGGTGTCATCGCGGCCGGGGGCGCGGTGGCTTCCACGGGGAACGGAGCGTTCCGCCAATTCCGCGGTGTGGCGCCCCAGTCGAGTTTGATTAATCTTCGCGTACTCAGGGCGGACGGATCCGGCAGCGACAGCTCGGTAATCGCCGCCATTGACCGGGCCATCGAGCTGAAGAATCAGTACAACATCCGCGTCATCAACCTCTCGCTGGGCCGGGGCATTTTCGAGTCACATACGCTGGACCCGCTATGCCTGGCGGTGAAGCGCGCCTATGAAGCGGGAATCGTCGTCGTGGTCGCCGCCGGCAACAAGGGCCGGGACAATTCGCTGGGGACGAAGGGATATGGAACTATCGGTTCTCCGGGAAACTCCCCCTACGCGATTACGGTCGGGGCGATGAATGATCGGGGCACCGGCTCCCGGGCCGATGATGTCATTTGCAGCTATTCCAGCAAGGGACCAACTCTGATTGACCGCGTCGTGAAACCGGACCTGGTTGCGCCTGGCAACCGCATGATTTCCGGTTTCGTCGCCGGTAGCACCCTAGCCACCCAACATGCCTCCGGCATCGTCGCCCGCAGCTACTACACGACCAACCTGATCGGGTCAATCGAATACTTCCGCGCCAGCGGCACCAGCATGGCCACCCCCGTGGTTTCCGGTGCGGCCGTTCTCCTTCTGCATAAGACCCCGTCTCTCACACCGGACGGGGTCAAAGCAATTCTGATGAAGACGGCCACCAAGGTGAGTCCGCGTTTCGGCACGGCCCGGGACATTCTGACCTCGATTGTCTATTCTGCACAGTACGACGTGTTCACCTACGGGGCCGGATATGTCGACGTCTGGGCGGCCCTCAACAATTCGGACGTGATTCCGGCGGGGAAACCCGCGATTTCTCCCGCACTGGGCCGGAATCTTGTGACCAATGAATACTACTTTGTCCATGGCCACAACATTCTGTGGGGAGATAACATCCTTTGGGGCGACAACCTGGTGTGGGGCGACGTCGTCTTTGACGGCGGCAGCCGCCTTTGGGGCCAGAACATCCTCTGGGGCGACACCACCGCTTCCGGCTACAACATTTTGTGGGGCGATAACATCCTCTGGGGCGACACCGTGGTGTTCCCGCGGGCGGTGGAGACGGGCGGCGATACCGAAACCGAGAATTGATTCGTCAACTCATCCATTCCTTTCATAAGTCATGAGGCAGGTTATGAGTAGACGCGCTATCGGCTACATCTGGGTGGTGGTGATCGCAGGATTGGCTGTGGTCACTTATGCGCTGCTTCACTGGACTTCAGTAGATCCTGGGCTGTTCACCATTCTGCTGGCCGCCGCCGCCGTGGTGTCCACGTTGAAGGTCCGCCTGCCAGGCCTGTTGGGAAACATCACGCCCGGCTCGTTCTTTCTGCTGCTAGCGATCGGCAGGTTTTCCTTGCCGGAGGCGGTGGTCCTGGGCGCCGTCTCCGCAACGGTACAGTCTCTCATCAACACGAAGAAACGTCCGCGGCCGGAGCAACTGGCGTTCAACATATCCACGCTCGCCCTTGCCACCGTTGCCGCCTGGATAGCCTCGCGGCCGTTCGCCTGGGCCGATGACCGTGTGGCTGGGCTTCTCGTGGGCCTGTTATTGGCAGCACCGGTCTACTATCTGCTCAATACCGTGCTGGTGGCGGGTGTGATCACGCTGACTTCCGGGCGCCCGTTCGACTCAGTCTGGAGCCAGTGCCACATGTGGAATTCCGTCTATTACGTCATTGTCGTGCCCCTGGCGGGCGTGGCATGGTTTCTTTTGCCATCGCTCAGTTGGCGCGTGCTAATCGTGTTGCTGCCCAGCCTGTGGCTGCTGCACACCAGTTGCCGGTTTCTCGCGGTGATGCTGGCCGAGGCCGCGTACCAACCGCCCATGAAAGAACCGGCCATCGCAGAGCCGTATGTGGCAGGCGCTGGGGCCGGCCAACCTTAGATTGGGATTCTATGCAGGGCAATTCTCTCCCGGATGATACCAAGACAGTCGGCCCGGACAGCGAGCCGAACTGGATGGACCTGGTGACGGCCATTGCCGGGATGGTTGTGCCGCCCAAAACGCACGAACCTCTCCGTCAGGCCATGGTAGCGGCGCTTGCGGAGTGCTCCTCGAACCCGGCTGCGGCATTGCGGCAGTTGAACGAGATGGCCAAGGAGCATCCGGAAGCTTTCCGGTTCGCCTGCCTGGATGTCTGCGGCCGGCTGCCGGGCACCGATCTTGCGCGGCTGGCCGCCTATCAACTGATCGGCAACGACTCGATGATCGTGATCCTGTGCACGCCAGGCTGCCTCAACACCGCCAAGGCGGCGCAGATGTTGCAGAGGCTGGCCGCCTTCGATCCGTTGATCCATTTGAAATTATGCCTGCGTGTGATCGAGCTGCTCTGCTCCGGCTCCGCGCCAGAGGAAATCCAGCAGCGCGCCGGCCATATGATCGCTCTGCTGCCGGGTCTGGCGAATCCCCCCCGGGTGAGTGACTTGCTCCAACTCATCATCAAACTAGCCAATCACCGAATCCGGGCCCGTGCCGCCATCGTGCTCGCCAAAATCGACCCTAACTCGCCGGCGTTGGAAGCATGCCTCAGCGATCCTTACCCCCGTGTACGCGCCGATGTGGTTGAGGGCCTGTGGGGGAGAAGCTCCCTCCACTCGCGTATGGTGTTCGAAATGGCGCTAGCCGATCCGAGCCAACGCCTGGGTGGGAATCCATTTGGTTCGTGAAGAACGGGCCGCCGCCGGCCTGCTGCAAATGGCTGCGGAGTCCTCGGCGGAGACCCGAGCATCGGCCGCCTGGGCGCTGGGTCATTGGGATCATCCGGCGGCGGCAGAGAAGCTCCAGCAAATGAAAGAAGCTCCGGAGCCCATCGTCCGACGCAATGCGGAGAGGGCCTTGATTGAATCCAGCCTGCGGCGTACCGCGCAAACTCTAAAAGCCTCTGCCGCCCAGGAATAAAAAGAAAAGGGGCGAGCTTGCAACACGCGCCCGCCATCGGCGAACTGCGGCTGCTGGAAGCGGCACCGGGGGGGTGAGCGCGCTGGCGCCCATCCCCAGCGAGTTGGACTGATATTTTGCCCGAGTTCGATATGCGAAATTCAATATAGCCACCCCTATCCAGCGGATAATAAAGTCGTGGCCACGCTTCACCGCCACCGCGACCACTCACGGCCGGCTCGCCGCGCAATGCACCTTTCTCTGGCAGTGGGGGTGTTGTTGCTGGCTGCGAAAGCCAGTGCGTGGTATGTCACCGGTTCCACCGCCATTCTCGCCGACGCCACCGAATCCGTCATCCACGTGTTCGCCGTAGGCTTTGCTGCGTTCAGCCTGTATCTGAGCGAACGGCCGCCGAATGCGCGCTTTCTCTACGGCTATGAGCGCATCGCATTTTTTTCGGCAGGCTTTGAGGGGGCTCTGATCATTCTCGCGGCCGTTGCGATCATTGTCACGGCGATCCGGAAGTGGATGCAGGGGCTGGAACTGGCCCATCTCGGCAGCGGCGCCCTGATGGTTTTGGCCGCCTCGGCCTTGAACGCGGCTTTGGGCTGGCACCTGGTCCGTACCGGCCGCAAACAGAATTCGATCATCCTTGAAGCCAACGGGCACCATGTACTCACCGATTGCTGGACAAGCCTGGGCGTGGTGGGCGGGCTGGGGATGGTGCTGTTGACCGGATGGAAGCCGTTCGATCCGCTGCTGGCCATTGCCGCGGCGGTGCACATCCTGTATTCAGGCGCCAAACTTGTGTGGCGATCCGTCGGAGGCCTCCTGGACTACGCCGATCCCGGCGTCGGTCACCAACTGCGGGAGCAACTGGACGAGGTCTGTGGAGAGCTAGGACTCCAGTACCACGGCGTGCGCTTCCGGCATACCGGTCACCGGCTGATCGTCAATATCGATCTTCTGTTCCCGTTTCAAACCGCGCTTGGCGAGGCGCACCGCCTGGCCACTATGCTCGAACAGTGTCTGCCCGAGCGGCTCGAATTCCCGGCCGAGATCATCACCCACCTGGAGTCGCTGGAGGACCACGCCGAGATCCACGATGACCAGCACTATACAGGCCGCCCGGCGTGAGCTAAACTGGTGTTGGACGTCGGGGCGTGGCTCAGCCTGGCTAGAGCGCCTGGTTCGGGACCAGGAGGTCGGAGGTTCGAATCCTCTCGCCCCGACCATTTCTCTATTATCGACCCTGGCCGAAATCCCGGTGCAAGTATAATATGGGTAGATCTGCGTATGCGAGCTATCGGCATAGTGGGCGAAATCGGCGATGACCATCAGATCCGCGCGGAAGCGCCGAAGGACTTCCCACCAGGTCGTGTCCAATTGATTGTCGTGCGGCCGGATGAAGATGAGGCGGGCGCCTTTTGGCCATGGGATGTTTCGCGGGCTTGGAGTGACGAATTAGGGGACGCGCGCCAGGATATTTACACTCTGTCGGACGGCCGGCCCATAGATGAGTCCCGGTGAGATCTGCCTCGCGAGTTTCCCGTTCGGCGATACCGCGGGGATGAAGCTACGGCCGGTGCTCGTGCCGTCTGGGCCGATCGGGCCGATCCCCGAAGTGCTGGTCGCGTATATCTCGTCAGTACTACCAGCGGAATTGATGCCCTCCGATTTGGTCTTGGACCCGGCGAAACCCGAGTTCCGTTCCACAAATCTGAAGACCACGTCCGTGCTCCGCCTGCACAAGCTGGCCACTATTCATGCCTCGATGATCGCGCGCCATCTCGGCGATCTGCCGGGGTCTCAGAAAAAGACCGTTTCTGCTAAGCTGCACCACCTACTGGCCTCCTGGTGACACAGTGACGCCCGGTTCGGACGGAGGCCGAGAAGCGCTCCTCAAATCTCCACACGGTCCATCGCCAGGAATTCCTGGATGTGCGGATGGTCCTCCCATTCCAGTTCCTGGAGCGTGCCGAAAAAGATCACCTGGCTTTCGTGCAGGAACACAACGCGATCCGCCACCAGGCGCATCAAGTCCAGATCATGAGTCACCACAACCGAGGTCAGCTGCAGTTGGTTTTTCAGGCGCAGCATCAGGTGGCCGAGGTGATCGGACATGATCGGATCCACCATCGTCGTCGGCTCATCGAACAGGATGCACTGCGGTTGCGCGGCCAGTGCGCGGGCAATCGCCACCGCGCGTTTGTAGCCGGTGGATAGATCGGTCGGAAAAGCATCGTAGTAGTCCTCGAGATCCACCATTCCCAGCAGGCCTCGGACGATGGTTTCGCGGTTGGCGGCATCGTAATCGTCGCGCAACTCGAGCGAGAACATGATGTTCTCCGCCACCGTGAGCGAATCAAACAGCGCCCCGGACTGGAACACCATGGTCACCTTCTTCCGGATCTGCCGCATTTGCGATTCGCCGAAATCGGTGATGTCGACGTGGGAGACAATGATGCGGCCCGAGTCGGGCTTGAGGAATCCCATGATGTGGCCCAAGGAAACCGATTTGCCCACGCCGCTGCGGCCGATGATCGCCACCGTCTCGCGCGGCTTCACGTGAAAACTCACATCGACTAAAACGGGGCGGTCGAACGTCTTATAGACGTTACGGAACTCGATGTAGTGGGGATAGGCCTCGCTCATCGGGCCAGCGCCTCCCAGTCGGCGGGGGTGTTGAGATTGAGAAAGCACTCGCTATCATGAATTTGCACAGTTTTCACCGTCACACCGCGCAGCGCCTCGCGCACTTTGAATTGGCCTTGCCCGATGGCTGCTTCCACCGCCGCAAGACATTCCCTATGATAGACCGCGCACAGCGGATGCTCGCGCCCGGCACCGTCGACGGGCATCAGGCACCCCGGATCGGCTGCTTCGGCTTCCTTAATCAGCCTGTTCAGAACGGCCAGGTCGAGAGCGGGCATGTCGCAGGCCACGATCAGGTTCCACTCGGCGCGCCTCAGGCTCAATGCGGTGTGGATTCCGCCCAGCGGCCCCAGCCCCGCCCGCACGTCGGGGATCACCTCCCGGAGCCCCAGATGCGCGTAACGCTCCGGCGGACCGATGACCACGGCTTGCCCGGCTGCCTGCTCCACGTGCCGGCAGGCTTGCACGAGCAGCGTAGTCCCACCCAGGCTCAGCAGGGCCTTGTCGGCGCCCATCCGCGAACTGTTTCCGCCCGCGAGCACGAAGCCTGCCGTCTTCCGCACGACTTCATCGTATCGCGCGCGGAAGCGGCGCCGCCAGGCATCTGGAGAAAGCCTGTGCGACAATGTCGAAGTAGCTCATTAAAAAACCTGATTGAACTCGCTCAGAATAAGGGTATAATCAGGGGAAACAGATTCATGAGGATTTGTTTTTACAGCGCGCTTCTTCTGGCTCTGGCGCCGGCGGCGCCAGCCGCCTCCGCTCACGAGGAGCCGGTTTCCGCCGCCACGGTCGTGCGGGCCGATCCACGCTCGGGACGGCTGGTGCGCAGAGTCGTGGTGTCGCCGCGCGTGGTTCAATCCCGTATGGTCTCCCCGGCGCGCGGCTCGAACGCCAAATTGACGCCCGCGTCCGGCTCGGAGGCCGTTAACGCGGTTGTCGAGGAGCTTTCCGCCGCGCATGGCGTCGATCCGCTGCTGGTGCACGCAGTGATTCAGGTGGAGAGCGGTTATAACCGGTTCGCGCTTTCGCACAAGGGAGCCCAGGGCCTGATGCAACTGATCCCGGCCACCGCGCGCCGCTTCGGCGTGCGCAACAGCTGGGACAGCCGGCAGAATATCGAGGGTGGCGTGAAGTATCTCCGGTTTCTGCAGGACCGGTTCGACGATCTGCAGCTGGTGCTGGCCGCCTACAATGCCGGCGAGGAGGCGGTGGCGAAATACCGCGGCATCCCGCCATACGCGGAAACGCAGCAATACGTGTATAAAGTAGGTGCGCGGCTCGGCCAGCTGCGCAGATCGCAAAGCCGGCTGCTGGCCCAAGCCTCCAAACCCCAGGCGGTGGTGGTATCGGAATACCGCCCGCTGGAAACGATGATGGATGACCAAGGAAGGTTGCATCTGAGAACGAGGTAGCCCGGAGACCATGCCTCCCGCCACATCCTCCCCCAGGCCGGCGGCCCGCTCCTCCCGCAGCGGGATCATGTCCGTTCTGCGCATGGCTGGCCTCGTGCTGGCGGCGGTGGTGGGTCCCGCACAGACCGCGGCCGAGGTGGGCCAGCTCAAAGAGGTACGATACTGGTCGGCCGGGGAAGTTACCCGCGTTGCGCTGGAGCTGACGACCGAAGCGCGTTACAAGATCGACCGGCTGCCTGATCCGCCCCGCATCTATCTCGACCTCGCCGATATCCGCCCGCAAACGGGGCCCGGGATTCACACGATCCCGGTCGGGGACGGCATCATCCGCCAGATCCGTGTCGCCTTGACGCAGAAGAACGTCACGCGCGTGGTGATCGACCTGGAAACCGAAGCCGAGTTCATCACCTCCCAGCTGAGCAATCCGGACCGTGTGATGGTCGAGCTGCGCCTGCCGGAACCGGTCAAGCCGGCGGCGCCGAAAAAGGAAGAACCGCGGCATGTTTCGCTGAAGTCTCCGGCGCGGCCGTTTGTTCCGCCGCCACCGGGGATAGGACTTGCGCGGCCGGCTCCGCTGCTGGCCTCCCTGGGGCGTCTGCCCGCCTATTCGCCGCGTTCCCCGCGCCTGCGCATTCCGGCCTTTCTTGAGCCTCCGCCGCTGCGCATAGCGCCTCCGCCGCAGCCGGCGGCCGTAGCGGCGCGAGAGGAGGCTTTGGACCCCGTGAAGGAAACGCCGCGCCAGTTCGCCGCCAAGGTTGAGCCGGCGCCGCGGGTGATTATCCCGGCGCCCAAATCCGAGCCTCCGCCGGAGGTGCGCATCGCCAAGCCCGCGGACCGTGACCGGCTCGGAAACCGGTCTTTGACCAGGGTGCTCGGCCTAAAGCTCGGCCGCGTGGTGCTGGACGCCGGACACGGCGGCCATGACACGGGCTCCATCAGCCGATCCGGCCTGCTCGAAAAGGAGCTTGTGCTGGACGTCACGCTGCGCCTCGGCAAGTTGATTGAGGAGCGGCTGCATGCCGAAGTCGTCTACACGCGCAAGGACGACACTTTCATTCCGCTCGAAAAGCGCACCCTGATCGCCAACCAGGCGCGCGCCGACCTGTTCCTTTCCATTCACGCTAACTCCAGCCCGCTGCGCAGTTCCCAGGGTGTGGAAACTTTTTATCTGAACTTCACGACATCCAAGGAAGATCTCGACGTGGCCGCCCGCGAAAACGCCGGCGCGGAAAAGTCGATCCACGAACTGTCTGACCTGCTGAAGAAAATCGCCCTCAAAGATAAGATCGACGAATCCCGCGAATTCGCCGCGCGGATTCAAAGCGCCGCCTTCGAGCTGTCGCGCCAGAGCTTCGGCCCCATCCGCAACCGCGGCGTGAAGAAGGCGCCATTCATCGTGCTGATCGGCGCGGAAATGCCCAGCGTGCTTACCGAGATCGGCTTCATGACTAATGCGCGCGAGGAAGCGCTGCTGAAAAAGGGCGAGCACCGGCAGCGAATCGCCGAGGCGTTGTACAAGGGTATTTTTCAGTACACCGAATCGCTGAGCAGTTTTAGCGTGGCGCAGCGCCAGTAGGCATTACTCAAACGGCAAGTAGACGCAACGATTCCGGCCGTCCTGCTTGGCGCGGTAGAGGGCGCAGTCGGCCACGCGGATCAGAGTCTCCGGCGTCGCGTAGGCATCCTTCTTTAGAGATGTGGCTCCGAAGCTGGCCGTAACATCCAGGCTTCCTCCGAGCAGTTCGATATGGGAAGACTGCACTGACTCCCTCATCCGCTCTGCGGCAGCCAAGGTGCTATCCTCATCGCATCCCGGCAGTACCATGAGGAACTCTTCACCGCCGTAGCGCCCCACCGCGTCATAGGGCCGGATGGAGTGCAGCATGCGGTCAGCCACTTCGGCGAGCACCGCGTCGCCTGCGATGTGACCATAGCTGTCGTTGATTCCCTTAAACCGGTCCAGGTCGCCGATGACAATGCCGACGACGGAGTTTTCCCGCTGGCAACGTGCCAGCTCTTTGGCAAGAATGTCAAAGATGGCTCTCCGGTTCCACAGCTTAGTGAGGGAATCCCGCGTTGCCTGTACCCGAAGCTCTTCGCGGGCCGCGAGCAGTTCCCTTTGCAGTTCAATGATGCGGCGGCCGGGACCCAACCGCACCTTGAGTTCATTCTGATCGAACGGCTTGACTAGATAATCGTCGGCGCCGGCCTCCATGCCCGCGATCAAGTCTTCCTTTTCGTGCCGTGAGGTGAGCAGCAAAATGTAGGTGTAATGGTCGTTGGCCTGCTCCCGCACGCGGCGGCAAACCTCCAGGCCGCTCAAGCCCGGCATCATCCAGTCGAGAATGACCAGCCGGGGCGCCTCCTCGCCACTGAGGATGTTCCAAGCCTCCGTGCCATCCGAGGCCGTGATCACCCGGTAGCCCCATTTTTTCAGATCCGCTTCCAATAGCCGGCGTGAAACCGCACTATCGTCGGCGATCAGGATGTCCATATTGTCCGTCCGGATCCCCGGTATCGCGCCCGCTCACTTCTGCGCATTTTTTCACTTGCCCGGTCTGCCTCTCATGAAATGAAAAAGCATGTCAAGGTACCTCTTCAGAGCCTACCCTTGCTTCTTCTCATGCTGCTTCTTGTCCTCCAAGAAAGTTCCGCTCGAACCTCCAGGCCTCCTGCCCGTGCTGCTGCAGAAGCTCACCCTTCAGTCCTCCTATCTTAACTTATCGGCAAACCTCTGTCCTGCGGTAGAGTTAGGGGATTGTCTGGGCCAGAATTATCCTCGGCCGACCCATGGCCGACGGAGATCGGGCATCTCTTTATTCATCAACAGTTTATGATTATCCTGCTCCCGGATGCTCAGTACTTATCAGGTCTACTGGTACTCTCACAACGCCTATGGCTTCTAGGCCTTCTGGATTGCGGGCTCCGGCACGCCCTTTTGCCTGACCCTCCATTGCTGACCCTGACAGAGTTATCTTGGAGGGAATGAGATTCTACTTGCCACTCCTGATGGCTGCGCTTTGCGTGGCTCAAGTCCGGCTCGACGAGTACCCTCAGAAGCGGGTATCGTTCTACAAGGCGGCAGACCCGGCCGTTCCCAAGGCTTTGCTCGTGGAACCTCGGCCGTTTCCGCTCAGCGAAGTCACCTCCCAGGTGCGCGCCTCTGACGGCGCAGTGTGGACCGGCACACGGCGCGGCCTCATCCGCTACCAGCCCACGGCCCCTGCCGCGGATCAGGTTCAATACTTCCATTCGCGCCGTTACCTTTGGGACGATCACGTGCTGCATCTTGCCGCCGGAGAATCAGCCTCGGTATGGGTGCGAACCAATACCGGGGTAAGCCACATCAGGCTGGAGCCGATGACGCTGATGCGGAAAGCCGCGCTGTTTGAAGACCGCGTTGCGAAACGCCATTACCGTCACGGCTTGGTAGCTTCCTCCAATCTGCTGACCCCGGGCGATCTCTCCACGAATCAGCTTGACCCGAGCGACAACGACGGACTCTGGACCGCCATGTACGCCGCGGCGGAATGCTTCCGCTACGCCGTGACCAAATCACCGGAAGCGTTGGAGAGAGCAACGCGCTCCACCGAAGCGGTGCTGTTTCTCGAATCCGTCACCGGGCGGTCCGGCTATCCCGCCCGCAGCTTCATCAAACGCGGGGAATGGCGTCCGCAAGGCGGCGTCTGGCACTGGGCTCCCGATGGCGAGTATGAGTGGAAGGCCGACACCAGCTCCGATGAAATCGTAGGCCACTTCTACCTGTTCGGCATCGCGCACGATCTGCTGCCGGATCCGGCCTTGCGCCGCCGCATTGCCGCCACCGCCGCGCGCATCGCCGATCACATCGCCGCTCACCGTTGGAACCTCACCGACATCCACGGCCAGCCGACCTATTGGGGCCGGTGGTCGCCGGAGTATTTTGAAACTCCGCGCGGCAAGCCCGACGCTCCGCTGAACGCGCTGGAGATCCTCAGCTTCTTCAAGACGGCGCATCACATCACGGGAGAGGAGCGCTTTGACGCCATCTACAAGAAACTCGCCCTGGAGATGAACTATGCCGAGATGACCACGCGGCTGCTCGAACTGCGCCAGGTGATCAACTATTCCGACGAGGAGCTTGCCATGCTTCCCTTCTATCTCCTGTTCCGCTACGAAAAAGACGCAAAGTTGGTCGCTCTCTACCGCCGCGCGCTGGATCAGTGGTGGCAGAACATCCAGCGCGAGAATAATCCGCTGTGGAACTTCATCTATCAAACCGCCAGTCCCGCCGCGAAAGTGGACTTGGCCGCCGCCGTGCACACTCTCTACCGCATACCGCTGGAGCTTGTCACCTGGACGGTTGACAACTCCCACCGCGCCGACATCGTTTGGGAAAAAAACAACGACCGCTTCCGCCAGCCGCAATCGGTGAACTTCCTCCCGCCCGACGAACGGCCGGTGATGAAGTGGAACGGCAATCCATTCCGCGTGAGCGGGGGCAACGGAGGCCGTTCCGAAGATGACGGCGCCTTCTTCCTGCTGCCGTATTGGATGGGCCGGTATCACAAGCTGCTGATCGGGGAATAAGACGGCGGGTTTGCGCTGCAGGGCTGCGCGCATTTAAGATGAAGTTGTCGTGAATCGCCGCCGCGCAAAGTGAAATCTCCATGATCTATAGCCGCTCGGCAGAATATGCCATCCGGGCCTTTGTTCACTTGGCTCATACTCCGCAAGGCGCTTATGTCATGGCGCGCCAGATCGCCGAGGAAACGCAGATCCCCGCGCACTTCCTCGCCAAGATCCTGCAGCAGCTGGCCCGCAAGGGCTTCCTGCGGTCCTCCAAGGGGCCCACGGGAGGATTCTGCCTGCGCAAGCCCGCAAACGACATCACGATGCTGGAGATCGTCGAAGCTGTCGACGGGCTTCAAGACTATCAGCGGTGCATCAGCGGTTACCATGAATGCAACGACCAGGCTCCTTGCGGACTGCACGATGGCTGGAAGCACATGCGGTCGCGTATCATGGATTATTTGGAGGGGACGACGATCGCCCAGGTGGCGGAAAGTCTCGAAACCAAGAAAGCGGCGATCGAGAGATATAAGAAGACCGCTCTCAAACAGTTTCCGCGAGGCTGAATTGCCCCGGTCCGCAAAGTGAAAAAGGAGAATACTTGTGATGAATTCGGTTTTGGTGCCCATGGTCGTCGAGCAGACGTCGCGCGGTGAACGCGCCTTCGATATCTACTCGCGGCTTCTCAAGGAGAACATCATCTTCCTCGGCACCCCGATCGATGACCAGGTTGCGAACCTGATCATCGCCCAGATGCTATTTCTGGCCGCCGAAGATCCGGAAAAGGATATTTCGCTTTACATCAACTCCCCGGGCGGCTCTATCACCGCGGGGCTTGCGATCCTCGACACGATGCGCCTGGTCGAGCCCGACATCACCACCTACTGCGTCGGGCAGGCCGCTTCCATGGCCGCCGTTCTGCTGGCCTGCGGCACCAAGGGCAAGCGCTTCTCGCTGCCCCATTCGCGGATCCTGATTCACCAGCCGTCGATGAGCGGACTGGCCGGTCAGGCCGCCGACATCGACATCTACGCCAAAGAGATTCTGCGGATGCGCGAGACGCTCAACCAGATCCTTGCCGATGCCACCGGTCAGCCCACCGACCGCATCGCCCGCGACGTCGACCGCGACTACATCATGGAGCCGGATCAGGCCGTCTCCTACGGCATGGTGGACCGCGTCATCGCCTCGCGCGACGAGCAACCGAAGTAGCGGTGCGCGGCTACCGTCCGCTCAGCTTCAAAATCCGGTGATTGTAACTGTCGGAGATATACAGGTCGCCTGTCAAGGCTTCCACCGTCACCCCGTGCGGACGCCGTAACCGGCTGCGCACGGGATCATCGGAAACGATGGTATCGCCCGCCTCGCCCGTTCCGGCGATCGTCTGCGTCTTTCCCGTTTTCACCGCGTAGCGCCGGACCAGGTGATTCTCCGCGTCGGCGATGATCACGTCCCCGTTGCGGTCCATCGTCAGGTGCTTGGGTCCCTTCAGATCCGGCTGCACACTGCCCGGCGCGATCAAGGTCCGTATCCGGCCCGCTTTGTCCACCACGCGCAGCGCATTGCCTCCGCGCTCCAGCACGTACACATTCCCTTCGCCATCGGCCGCCACCGCCCGCGGATCCACCAGCGGACTCTCCTCCGCCACCGCGCCATCGGCGGGCACACCCTTGTCCCCGTTTCCCGCCACCGTCTTCACGGTCCCGCTCTTCAGGTCGACCACCCGCACGCGCCGGTTGGATAAGTCCGCCACGTACAACTTATCCGAGGTTGGATTCAATTCCATCGCGAAGATTCCATGGAAGGCCGCCTTCAACGCCGGCCCGCCGTCTCCGGAATAGCCGGCGTCGCCGTTGCCGGCCACCGTCGTGATGATGCCCGACTTCAGGTCCACCTTGCGCACGCGGTTGTTGTGTGTGTCGGCGATGAACATCTGGTCGCCGCGCGAAATCACGATGCCGTGAGGGTCGTTCAACTGGGCCGCCTCCGCCCTTCCTCCGTCGCCGCTAAAGCCCATTTGACCAGTGCCCGCCGCCACCGACGTCTTGCCCGCGCGGTCTACCCGGATCACCCGGTGGCCCTTGAACTCGCAGACATAATAATTGCCGCGGCTGTCAAACGCCACGCCGAACGGTTCAATGAACCGGATCTGTTTCGCTTCGGCGCCCGCCGCGCCCTCACCTCCCCCGGCGATGTGCTCGAGTTTTGCCGGCATCGCCGCCACGGCCGCCGCCATTACCATCCAAGCGATCCTCATGACTCCCTACTCTACCGGCTGCCGCCGCCGGATCACAACCTCCGTGGGCGCATGAAAGTACGAGAATGGGGAGATGCCTTGGTCCAACGATGAGCAGATGTTTTCCCTCGCCCGCCGCCAGCTGTTCACCGCCGTGATCGGCGACATCATGGATAAGATAGGATTGCGCCGGCAGTTTCTGCCTCCCTACATTCAGCCGCTCGATCGCGGCATGACCGCCGTGGGCCGCGCGATGACGGTACTCCAGTCCGATTGTGAAGACGGCGCCGGCGGCGCCCAGCCGTTCGGGCTGATGCTCGATGCGCTGGACGATCTCAAGCCCGGGGAAATCTACCTCTGCTCGGCCGGCTCGCCTCCTTATGCCCTTTGGGGGGAGCTGATGTCGACGCGCGCCATGCGCTGCGGGGCCGCGGGAGCCGTGCTCGACGGTTACCTCCGCGATACGCATGGCATCCTCAAACTCGGTTTCCCTTGTTTCTCGCGCGGCTGCTACGCACAGGACCAGGCGGGCCGCGGCAAAGTCTCCGATTTCCGCGTCTCCATCCAGATCGGCGGCGTCCATGTTTCCCCCGGCGACATTGTATTCGCCGACGTCGATGGCGTCTGCATCGTCCCCCGCCATGCCGAGCGGGAAGTCTTCGAGCGCGCTCTCGAAAAAGTCCAGGGCGAAAACGTGGTCCGCGAAGCGCTGGAGCAAGGCATGCCCGCCCGAGAAGCTTTCGACCGCTTCGGCATTCTTTAACCGGGACGCGCGCTATGATGACCTAGATGGAGCCGTTGACGATCGACCCTGAGCTGAACCGGCTCGCGCTGGAAGAAGCCGCCGGCCAGTTCCCCGAGTTCGCGGGCAAGGCTGCCGGCGTTGTGGCGCGGCCCCTGTTCCGCGGCTACGCCTGGCAACTGGAGTGGCGCGGGAGTCCTCCCGAAGGCCAGCAGGCCTGGGAGTTCCAAAACGCCGCGGTCCGCGCCTATAAGAGACTTGCCGGTATTCAGGATAAAACGTGAGCGGCAACCAGCAAGTCCATCCCAGCCGCATCCGGCTGGAGGCCAGCTCCGTCTGCCAGCTGGAATGTCCCGCCTGCCCGACCGCTTCCGGGGAAACCAAGCCGGTGCTGGGCGCCGGCCATCTGCGGTTGGCCCGATTCCGCCAGCTACTGGAAGACAACCCGCAACTCGTCCACATTGAACTGAGCAACTACGGCGAACTGTTTCTCAACCCGGAACTCCCCGCAATCATGGAGTCCGCCCATCAGCAAGGGGTGCGTCTGACCGCCGACAACGGCGCCAACTTCAACACCGTTTCGGAAAGCACGTTGGAGGCTCTCGTCAAGTTCCGCTTTCACAGCATCACCTGCTCACTCGATGGCGTTACTCAGGAGACGTATGCGCAATACCGCAAGGGCGGTGACCTGGACACCGTGCTGGCCAATATCCACAAACTGAATCAACTGAAGCAGCGCTACGGCTCCCCGTACCCGAAGCTGCTGTGGCAGTTCATCCTCTTCCCGCACAATCAGCACCAGGTGGAGGAGGCGCGCCGCATGGCCGAGGAACTCGGCATGCGCTTCCGCATCAAGCTTGCCTGGAATGAAGACGCAGATCAGAGCCCGCTGGTTCAAATCGAAGGAGCCGGCAGCCGGTCGGAATACCGCCAGCGCTACGGAGTCAACTACAAACGCGAACTCTGCCGGCAGCTCTGGCGCATGCCCCAGATCAACTGGGACGGCCGCGTCATGGGCTGCTGCCGGAATTTCTGGGGAGAGTTCGGCGGCAACGCGTTTGAAGACGGCATCGGGCAGGTCTCCAATTCGACGCGCATGGTCTATGCACGGCGCATGCTGATGGGCCAGGTTCCGGCGAAGCAAGAGATCCCCTGCACCACGTGCGATCTTTACTTAGACATGCACTCCTCCGGCCGCTGGCTTTCCGCATCGGAGATCCGAATCCCCGCCGCGATTCTCGAATGGCTGTACCGGCGCCGTCTGGCCAACACGCTCACCTTCGCCGCTGCCGGCGCGCTGTTCCGTCTCGCCGAGGCCGCTCTAGAATGGCGGACGAAAACAGGATAGATGGACATCTCGGTCATCGTCCCCTGCCGCAATGGAGAACCTTACATCGAGCGGTGCCTGACCGCTCTGCTCAACCAATCCTTTCCCGCTGAGCGCTACGAGGTGATCGTCGTCGACAACATGTCCACCGACGCCTCACTCCAAAAAGCCCGCTGCTTCGCGCGGGTGCGCACGCTCCAGGAGTCCAAACCCGGCTCCTACGCCGCGCGCAATGCGGGACTCCGCCTCGCCGCGGGCCGCCTACTCGCCTTCATCGACGCCGATTGTGAGGCTGATCCGCACTGGCTCGCCGCGATCCACGACGCTTTCGAGCAGCAGGAAACCTCCGCCATCCTGGGAGGCCGCCGCTTCGGCGCGGAGTCATTCCTTCTCGCCGCTTTCGCCAACTACGAGCATGAAAAGGCGCGATTCGTCTTTAACCAGCAAGACCCGGCGCTATTTTATGCCTACACCAACAACATGGCTGTCCGTCGCGAGGTTTTCGAGCGTTGCGGCGAGTTCCCGCAACTCCTCCGCGGCGGCGACGTCGTCTTTATGAAGGAGATTCTCAAAGCCTATCCTTGCCGCACCGTCCGCTTTGTCCCTGCCGCCCTAATCCGTCACCTGGAAATCGACCGCTGGTATTCCTGGCCCCGGAAAATGTGGATCTACGGCCGCAGCTTTCAGAACTACTCCACGCTCTGCCAGGCCCGAACGCTCGACAATCGCGCGCGGCGCGAAATCTTCCGTCAAACTCTACGGCGCAACAATTACTCCATCGCGCAGGCCGCTGTTTTTTTTCTCTTCGGAGCCGTCACGACGCTGGCCTTTGAATGCGGCCGCCGCTTTTCCTTGCGGCCTCCAGCTCGATAAGCCATCTGCGATATGATTCTTTCCGAGGTGCCATCATGAGCGTCAATCGCCGATCTTTCTTTCTTGGTACGGCCGCCGCCGCCCACTCTCTGTACGCGCAAACCGAACCCCGCGTGCCCACCGCGGTGATCGGAACCGGCAACCGCGGCTCCTATCTTCTGCAAGGCGTGCTCAAGCAGCCTAACGCGAAGGTCGCCGCCGTCTGCGACATCAAGCCCGACCGCCTGGACAAAGCCGCCAGCGCCGCCGCCCGCGACAACCCCATGACCGCCACCGACTGGCGCAAGGTGATCGACCTCAAGGATCTGGAAGCCGTTTACATCGCCACGCCGCCCCACCTCCATTCGGAGATGGCCATCGCCGCGCTACAGGCCGGCAAGCACGTCTACTGCGAAAAGCCAATCGGCGTTACGCCGGCCCAGGTCAAGGCCCTGCTGGAAGCCGCGCGCGAATCAAACAAAGTGTTCGTCGCCGGACAGCAGCTTCGTTCCATGAAGCAGCTCTCCGAGGCCGTCCGCAAGATCCACGAAGGCGCCATCGGCGACGTCATCATGGTTAAGGCTCAGCGCCATGCCACGGCCGATCTCGCCCACGACGGCCCTTCCGCCGACTGGTACTTCGACGTGGAGAAATCCGGCGGCTATCTGATCGAGCAGTCCGTCCACAACCTCGACGCCTGCAATTGGGTGATCGGCGCGCATCCGATCACGGCTTCCGGCTTCGGCGCCACCCTCCTATATCAGGATGACCCGCCCGGCCGCAACATTTTCGACTGCGGCGTTATGAGCTTTGACTATGCAAATGGCGTGAAAATGTCCTTCACCCAGAACGTCTTTCATCCCCGCACCATGCCGAACGGCAACCAGTACATCTACGTGTACGGCAAGAAGGCAGCCGTCGATCTTATGCAGAACCCGATGCTCTACCCGCTCTCGCGCGAAGGGGCCCCCTCCGTGCTTGCGGAAAAGCAGGAGCAGGACCCGCACGCGCACATCGTTGCCTTTTACGACTGCGTCACCAAGGGCGGAAAGAATCCCGCCGACATTACCATTGGCGCCACAGCCGCGCTCACCTCCATCCTCGGGCACGAAGCGATGGTAAAGCAGAAGGTCATTTCCTGGTCCGACCTCGGCGTCAGCATATAGTGCAGGGTAGCCACAAAAGAATGCTTCATCCCGGCACTTCACTCACGATTGCGCTGCTGAGCTGTTGTACCGCGCTGGCCCAGCAATCCACCTTCTCCACCACCATCCAGCCGTTGCTCCGGCAAAACTGCGCCATGTGCCACAACAAGGCCATGGCATCCGGCGGCCTGAACCTCGACGGCCTCAACAGTCACTCCTCCATCGCTCAGGAACGCGAAGCCTGGGAGCGCATCATCGCCAAGATGCGGACGGGCGAGATGCCGCCCAAAGGCGCTCCCAAGCCGCCACCGGAACAGGTGCACGCCCTCATCCAATTCGTCAACGCCGAACTGGACCGGATCGACCGCGCCCGCCCGCCCGATGACTCCGTCCTCGGCTTCGACAACATCGGCGATGTCCTCACCATCAGCCCTCTGCTGATGGAAAAGTATGTGCACGCGGCCGAGCGCATCGCGGCCCTGGCCATCGCCGCCGACGGACTCCCCAAGCCCACTCTGTTCGAACTCAAGGCCGACAGGACCCGCCGCCTCGACATCGGAGCCTCCGATATCACCGAACACCTCGACTATAGCGGCGAATATGTCTTCCGCGTCCGGATCCGCGGCCATCTCGGCCCAAAGGGTCAGCCCGCCTCCCTCCAAATATCGGTCGACGGCAAGCCCATCCACACCGTCGAAGTCGATACGGCTGAAAACGAAACCAGCACCGTCGCCCGCGACATTCAGCGCTCCGAACAGGAGGCCCGTGTCTACCTTACGGCCGGCCCTCACACTTTCCGCGCCGAGTTCGTGGGCGACCAGTTCCGCAAGCCCGTCCCGCGCCCGCCCGCGGGAAGAACTTTCACCGCCCGCCAGACCGACCCGATGATCTACCCGGAGAAGTTCGCTTGCCGATTCCAAGAGCCTTCGTAAGCCCGGTGTGCTCGACGCGCAAATCACCCGCATGCTCGCCGACCCCAAATCCGATGCCCTGGCTCGCAACTTTGCCGGCCAGTGGCTGGAAACACGCAGCCTCGCCGCCGTCAAGCCCGACGTCCTCAAGTTTCCCATGTGGAACGCCGCCCTCGCCGAGGACATGGCCACCGAAACGCGCCTCTTCTTTGACCACATCCTCCGCGAAAACCGTCCCGACTCGGAATTCATCAACGCCGGCTACACGTTCCTCAATCCGCGCCTCGCCCGCCACTACGGCATCGAGAATGCCGACGGCCCGGACTTCCGCAAGGTGGAGGTTGATCCAGCGCAGCGCGGCGGCCTTCTCTCGCACGCCAGCGTGCTTACCGTGACCAGCTACCCGGTGCGAACCTCACCCGTGCTCCGCGGGAAATACATCCTCGACGTTATCCTCGGTTCGCCGCCGCCCGCTCCGCCGCCCAACACTCCCGCGCTCGACGAGGACACCGTCGGCGCCTGCCATGATCCGCACCGGCCGGCCCCGGAAGATAAGGCCGCCTACTACCGCTCCCGCTGCCTCACATGCCACACGGAAACACCCTGCGCCGCGCCCGCCTCGGACCGCGAACTTGGCCTTGCCTACGCCTCGGTTGCTCTCCGCGAAAACCACCGCCCCTCCGGCCTCCGCGCCTTTTCCATCCTTCAGGGTGTCTACGAAAAGCTGCCCGAGGACGCCGCTGTCGCCACCCAGCTCGCCCAACTCTATGACCGCATGAACAACCCCGCCAAAGCATGCGAACTCTACGCCCGAGCCGTCGCCGCCGATCCCGCCTCCACCGCCGCCTCCGTCAATCTCGGCGGCTGTCTTGCCAAGCAAGGCCGCATGCCGGAAGCTATCGAGCTCTGGCGCGGCGCCCTTCGCCGCAACATCGGGCTGGAACCCGCCCGCCTCAACCTAGCCGTCGCTCTCTATCAATCCGGCAATCTGAGGGAAGCCCGCGAAACTCTCGAACAAGCCCTCCGCGTCAACCCCGTCTCCGCCCAAGCACGCCGGTTGCTCTCTGCACTCAACCGCCGCTGATTCGCACTATACTAAGGGCGATCCCCCATGAGCATCTACGACAAATACGGCGTCCGCACCATCATCAACGCCAAGGGCAACGTTACCCGCCTCTCCGGCGGCTTTCTCGACGCCGAAGTATCGGCCGCCATGGCCGAAGCCGCCACCTACTGCGTCGACGTTGCCGAGTTGCAGGCCGGCGCCAGCGCCGTCATCGCCAAGCTCACCGGAGCGGAAGCCGGCATCGTCACCTCCGGCGCAGCCGCCGGCCTCCTCGTGGGGACAGCCGCCTGCATCACCGGCCTCGACCCGGGCAAAATGGCCCGCCTCCCCGACACCGGCGGCATGAAGAACGAAGTGGTCATGGTCCGCAGCCAGCGCAATTTCTACGACCATGCCGTGCGCACCGCAGGAGCCCGCCTCGTGGAAGTCGGCCTGCCGGACCGCTTCGCCGGAGCCGGCGTCCGCGACGCCGAACCCTGGGAAATCGCCGACGCGATCAACGAGCGCACCGCAGCCGTCTTCTACGTCGCCGGAGGCAACGCCCGCCCTCCACTTGCCGACGTCGCCCGCGCCGCCCATTCCGCCGGCGTCCCTGTGCTGGTCGACGCCGCGGCGCAGCTTCCGCCCGCTTCCAATCTCCGCCGCTTTATCCAAGAAGGGGCCGACCTGGTCGCCTTCTCCGGCGGCAAGGCCATCGGCGGCCCGCAAGGCTCCGGCATCCTCGCCGGCAAGCGCGACCTCGTCATGTCCGCTCTTCTGCAGCAGCTGGATCTCGATATTCTCTGGGAAGAGTGGGCGCCACCAGCTTCACTCATCGACAAGGACCGCCTGCGCGGCACGCCCCAGCACGGCGTCGGACGGCCCTGCAAAGTCGGTAAGGAGACCGTCATCGGACTCCTTGTCGCTCTGGAGAAATTCGCCGCTGAAAACGACCACGCCCGCACCCAACGTCTGCAAGCCATCATCCAGAGCCTGCAAGCCGCACTCACCGGCGTCGATCACGCGCGCATCGTCCCCACCGGCGGCGCCAACCCGAAACTCGAGCTGCACCTCACGCCCGACGCCCCGCGCACCGCCATGCAGCTTGCCATCGAGCTGGCCCGCGGCAACCCGAGCGTCCATGTGGACACCTCCCGGGCACACGCCGGCATCCTTTCCCTCAGCGCCTGGTGCCTGCGCGACGGAGATCCGGAAAACATCGCCGCCCGCATCAAACCGCTGCTGCGTTACTAACTAAGCGGCCCGGTTCAGCGGTTGAACAGGTCCTTCAGCTTGTCCTTCACGCGCGCCAGCAGCCCGCCGGAGGAGTCCTTCGGCGGAGGAGGCGCGGGAGCGGCCGGCGTGGAATCCTCTTCCTCCTCCCGTGGAAGCTGCCATGCGGTCTTCTCGATCTGGCGCACATGGTAGCCCTGGAACTCATAAGTGCGCCGGTAGAGCACGCCGTCGCGCGCGGAGAAGATCAGGGAAAAGCGCGGCATTGTGGCGCCTTCCAGCATCGGGTGCACCTCGATCGGATAGTAGCCTTTCAGGTTGCGTTCGATGTAGGCCGTCTCATACCGGTGCCGCCTCGTACTCCACACAAAGACGCGGAAGCTGTCGAAATGGTACGGGTTGATGCGGCTCTGGATCGTCGTCCACAGCCAGTGCTGCCGGGTCTGCCCCTGATCCTCCACCGAGCCAAGTGGAAAATAAGCCGTGATGTGGTGGCCCTCGGCATACTGGCCCACTTCGTCCGGGATGGCCATCATCATCATCCGCGATAGCACCCATCCGGGACGGCCATCCTTCAGCCGCACAAGGCTCCAGCTGTCCATCGGGGCGTCCGGTGGCAGCGGCGTTCCGGCGGGCGGCGCGTGCCGCGGCGTTACGCGATGGCCGATCAGGTCCGCGCTTTCTCCCTCCTGTAGCTGGTAGAAAGTCGGTGACTGCCGTTGCGCTTCAATGTGGACGTTCAGCAGATCGAACGGCGTCATCTTACCCTGGCTGCCGACGGTGGCGGCGCGCTCGGCTGAGCGGCGCAGCCGCGCCATCTGTTCGGGCGTCAGCAACTGGCGCCCGTCGGTCCAGCCTTCCGCTCCGGACTGCGTGCGCACCTTGGCGAACCGGCGGCGGTAGGCGAGGATCTCCAGCTTTTCCCCGTGCTTCACCGTGGCCGTCACCTCCGCGCGGGGAGCGAGATCCTTGCGCAGGTTCAGCGAGATGCCTCCGACGTATGCCTCGGCGATGGCCACGTCGCGCGGCTCCTCTCGCTTGCACCCGGAAAGGCCAAGCAGCGCGGCAACGCAGACGGTGATAATAGCGGCATGGAAGATCCGCTGCCGGCGGTTGACTATTATTGCCCGGAGTGCCGCAAGCCGGTGAGCGATCCGCTGGTCTGCCGGGACTGCGCCGCGGTCATCTGCCGCGATTGCGGAACGCCGCTGGAGCGTGCCGACGATCTGGGCATCGGATAAACGCGCGCGTTCAGGGCACATAGGTCCGCACGATCGTTACCTGCGAATCGGGTTGAATCTCCAATCCGGCGCCGGATTGCCAGACTTCCCCTGGCGAAAAAACTTCATTCCCCAGACGGCCGCTGCCTTCGAGAACGATGTAGCAGCCCGGACCAACAGTGGCCGGCCCGCTCAATTGCCAGCGTTCGGTCGCGAAGTAGTCGCAGGTGGCCAACAGCCTGCCTCCGCCGGGAAGATCTTGTTGTAATGACGGACCGGGGTGGGCTTCAGGTTTCACCACTTCCATACCCCGGTCAAGATGAAGCGGCCGGCCTCGATTGTAGTCGTACAGCCGGTAGGTGACGTCGGAGTTCTGCTGTATCTCCAGCACCGCAAGATCGGGGCCCAGGGCGTGCACGGTTCCCGCGGGTGTGAAGAAAACATCGCCCGGCTTTGGTGTGAACCAGCCGAGCAGAGATTCGATGGATCCGTCCGATGCCGAAACCCGGACTTGCTCCAGGGAGACAGGCTCGCGGAAACCGCAGGCGATGCGCGCTTGCGGCCCGGCGCGCAGGATCAACCACATTTCGGTCTTGCCGCGCGAGTCTTCCACGCGGCGGGCGTAGTCGTCATCCGGATGCACCTGCACCGACAGTGGCTGCGAGGTGAACAGGAACTTGATCAGCAGCGGCCCGGCGTCAAACCACACCTCGCCCGTTGGCGTTTCGGCCGGAGGAAACCAGGGCCCTAGGTCGCGAGAGCCCCAGACGCGTTCGACAAATCGGGGGAGGATTCGTTCTGGGGCCTGGCTCATCAGCGCTGTTCGACGAATTTCTGGATGCGGTCCAGGCCGCGCTCCAGCTCCTTCATGGATGTCGCGTAGGAGATGCGCACGTGCCTATCGGTGCCGAACGCTTCGCCCGGCACCACCGCCACATGGGCCTGGTTCAGCAGCCGTTCGGCGAACTCCAGCGCCGTCGGGATGCCCAGTTTCTTCATCGCATCGCCCACGTTGGGGTAGGCGTAGAAGGCGCCCTGCGGCTCGGCTGCCGTTACGCCGGGGATGCCGCGCAGCCGCTGCATCACGTAGTCGCGCCGGGAGCGGTACTGGCTTAACATCGCGGGCACTGAATCCTGCGGCCCGCGCAGCGCTTCTATGGCGGCCCGCTGCGCAATCGAGGTCGGGTTGGACGTCATGTGGCTTTGCAGCTTGACGATCGCGTTGATTACCGGCACCGGCGCCAGCCCGAAGCCGATTCGCCAGCCCGTCATCGCGTAAGTCTTCGACAGCGACCCGGCCACGATCACCGTCTCCTTGGCGTTCGGAGCCGAGGCGATCGAGTACGGCTTGTGGTTGCCGTAGAGGAACTGGCAATAGCATTCGTCCGTGATCAGCCAGATCCCGCGGCTGGAAGTCAGCGCGAGAATCCGCCGGAATTCCTCGTCATCAACGACGGCCCCGCTCGGATTCGAGGGCGAGTTGACGATCAGCACCTTGGTCTTCGAAGTCAGATGTTTCTCCACCTGCGCGGCCGTCAGGGCGAAACCGGAAACTTCATCCGTTTCCAGGAATACGCACTTGCCGCCGGCATAGTTGACGACATCCTTATAGGTCACCCAATAAGGAACGGGGATGATGACCTCGTCGCCCGGGTTCACCAGCACCTGCATCAGGTTGAAGATCACGTGCTTGCCGCCAACGGTCACCACGCACTCCGCCGGCGTGTAGCTGGTGCCGAAATCGGTGGCGTGACGCTCGCAAATCGCCTTCTTCAGCTCCAGCACGCCGCCGACCGCGGTGTACTTGGTGAAGTTGTCATCCAGCGCCTTCACGGCGGCCTGCTTGATGTTGTCCGGCGTAGGGAAATCCGGCTCGCCGGCGCCGAAGTCGACGACATCCACGCCTTCACGCCGCAGGCGCTCGGCTTCCGCCGATACCTTCACGGTCGAGGAAACGCTGATCGTATTCAGCCGTTCTGCCAATTCGGTGGCTGTAGTTGGGGTCATAGTTTATCCTCTTGCTGAGATTCCGCTTATACGGCGTTGCAGGCGGGCTTCCACGGTGGGGGGGACCATGCCCCGAATGTCGCCGCCAAGGCGGAACACCTCTTTCACCAGCCTGGAGCTGATGAAGCTGTAGGCTTCGCCGGCCATGAGAAAGACGGTTTCAATTTCGGGTTTCAGACGGCGGTTCATCAGCGCCATTTGCAGTTCGTATTCGTAATCGGAAACGGCGCGGATGCCGCGCAGAATGGCCGTGGCCTGTTTTTGCGCGGCGTAATCGACAAGCAGGCCATCAAAGCTGTCTACTTCCACGTTGCCGAAACCCGGGACCACCTCGCGCACCATTTCCATACGCTCTTCCACGCTGAACAGGGGCTGCTTGCCGTCATTGCGGAGGACAGCCACGATCAGCCGGTCCATCATCGCCGAGCCACGCTCAATCAGATCGAGGTGGCCGCTCGTGAGGGGATCGAAAGAGCCGGGGTAAATAGCGATGTGACTCCGCGACTTGCTCGCCACAGTGATTAACCATCAATTGTAACGAACTCGGGCAGCGGCTGCTTAAAAGTTGTCACAGTGCCGGTACGCAGCGATCACCGCCTTCTCCCCTTCCTTCCCGGGCTTCGAGTTGCCGTGCTCCATCCCGACAACGCCGGTGAACTTGCGCTCATAAAGCCACTTGAAGATGAAGTGGTAGTTGATCTCGCCGGTCGTCGGCTCCTTGCGGCCGGGATTATCGCCCACCTGAATGTACGGCGTCTCGTCCCAGGCCGTTTCGAGATTGGGGATCAGATTGCCGACGTCGATCTGCTGGTGATAGAGATCGTTCAGGATCTTGCACGACGGCGAGTTGACTCCCTTGCAGATCGCGTAGGCCTGCGGCACCGAGCGCAGGAACAAACCAGGATGGTTCGCGTACCAGTTCAACGGCTCCAGCACCATCACCAGCCCGGCCGGCTCGCAAATCTCGCACATCACCTTGAGGTTGGTAATGCAGTTGGCCGTCTGGTAGCCGGGGTCGATGCGGTTATTCACCGAGTTCGGCACCACCGTTGTCCACTTCGCGCCCACGCGCTTGGCGCACTCCACCGCCGTCCGCATTGTCTGGCGCAGCGTGTCCTGATATGCGCGGTCGGTCTTCGACACAAAATCGTTCGAGTTGAAATCGGCGTGCGAGACGAATACGCCCATCAGCATCCCGTTCTTGGCCAGCGCCTCGCCGATGCTGGTTTGCAGGGCGGGCTCGCGGCGCATGGCGCCGTTGTCCTCCCAGGCGGTGAAGCCCTGGTCGGCGCTGAATTTGATCTGGTCGATGATGTCCTCGCCCGCGGACTGGCGGAACATGCCCGGATGCGGTCCGTAGCGAAGTTTAAACTTGGGAGTGTTGGACTGGGCGGCGTTGGCCGCTAGTGGTGCCAGTGCGGAAGCGAAGAAGTTTCGTCGGCGCATGATCTATTCAAGCCGATTTTGTAAGCGTTACGCAACCGGGAGATGATAATGCTCAATGACGGATACACGGAAGTGCCGCAAGGAAGGCTCGCGGCGGTCGTAACCTACCTCGAGATGCGGCAGCCACCACCGCCCGCTCCTGACTGGACGCCGCCTTCGGGACTGCGCATCGTGCCCCACGCCAAGCCCGACCTTGCCTGGTACCGCGATCTGTTCCGCCGCGTCGGCGAACAGTGGCTCTGGTTCAGCCGCCTGCGCATGGGGGATGAGGAGTTGCGTGCCGTTCTTCATGACGACCGCGTGGATGTGTTTGCTCTGGAAAAGGCCGGCGTGGCAAAAGGGTTGCTGGAACTTGACCGGCGCGATTTCCCCGAGATCGAGCTCGCCTTTTTCGGCGTAACGCCGGATCTGGTCGGCAAGGGCGCCGGACGCTTGCTGATGCGGTTCGCCGTGGAGGAGGCCTGGCGCCACAAGCCTGCGCGGTTCCATGTCCACACCTGCACGCTCGATCATCCGCGGGCGGTGGAGTTCTATGTGAAGTCGGGCTTCCGTGCCTATAAGCGTGCGGTGGAGGTGTCGCCGGACCCGCGGTTGACCGGGGAATTGCGAAGGGATGCCGCGGCGTGTGTGCCGGTGATCGAGTGAGGAGTTGACAAACATACCAACTGGTTGGTATTTTTGTGGGCATGGCCCAGGACCGCGCCATCGCCACCCGCGGAAAGCTCATGCAAACCGCCACCGACCTCATCCGCCGCCACGGCTACGGCCCCACCTCCATTGATCAGATCTGCGCTCAAGCCCGCGTCACCAAGGGCGCCTTTTTCCACCACTTCAAGTCCAAGGAGCAGCTGGCCGAAAGCTGCCTTCATCAATGGGACCGGCAGACGGCGCTGATGGAGCGCTCGGCGCCATTTCAGCAAGTTCCGGATCCGCGCGTGCGCGTTCTGGGCTACATGGATTTTTTCGCCGGCATGTTGGCGGATCCGAAAATGCTGAAGTCCTGCCTGGCGGGGACCACCGCGCAGGAGGTTTCCTCCAGCAACGAGGCTTTGCGCGAAGCCGCCCATGCCTATTTCGAGAACGCGCGGAAGCGATTTGAGGCATTGCTTCAGGACGCCTGCCGCGGATCGCGCGCGAAAGTAGATACGGCGGGGTTGGCGGCGTTGTGGATCGCCGCGATTCAAGGCTCCCTCATTCTGGCTAAGGCTTCCCAGGACGAATCGGTGATCGCAACCAGTCTCGATCACGCCAAGCGTTACATCGCGGCCCAATTGCCCGCCAAGGCGAAGGGCCGAACCAGGAAGCAAACAAGACAATAGGAGAACAAGATGACGATCGGACAATCATTTCTCGCTGCATTGGAACACGAAGCGGCGGTGACGCGGAAGTTTCTCGAGCGGCTGCCCGAGGACAGGCTGACCTGGAAGCCGCACGAAAGATCCATGTCGGCCGGACAGCTGGCTTATCATCTGGCAACCACGCCCGGCCAGGTGGTGGAGATGGCGAGCAAAGACGACGCCGTGGCGCCCGACTTCTCCCAGGGAAATCCGCAACCCACCAGCGTGAAGGAGGTGCTGGAAGCGCCGGAGCGCAGCGTCCAGGCAGTCAAGCAGTTGCTGCCGAAGCTTGACGACACCGCGATGGAGAGAACCTGGCGCGCGCTCAAAGACGGCCGGGAGATGATCGCGATGCCGCGCGTCGTGTTCCTGCGCAACATCATGCTCAACCACTGGTATCAGCACCGCGGGCAGTTCAGCGTCTATCTGCGCCTGATGGGCCAGAAGGTTCCGGCAAGCTACGGGCCCAGCGCCGATGAGATGCCCGAGTTCATGCAACAGAAAGCGGCCGTCTCATGGCCTGCGACGAACGTCTGGCCGCGCGCGTGCGGAGCGCGCTGGAGGGGCGCAAGGGCGTGGAGGAGCGCCGCATGTTCGGCGGAGTCTGCTTCATGCTCAACGGCCACATGTGCTGCGGCGTGACGCGCGACCTGCTGGTGCTGCGGCTGGGCGAGGAAGGAGCGGCGGATGCTTTCCGCCGTCCGCACACCCGCGAAATGGATTTCACGGGGCGGCCGATGAAGGCAATGGTGTACGTCGAGCCCGCCGGAACGGCAACGGAGGCGAAGTTGGGCGCCTGGATCGAGAAGGCGGCCCGGTTCGTGAATGGGCTACCGGCGCGCTAGCGCCTTCTTCGGAATCTTCAGCGCCATTGACCCGGCCACCGTGATCACGTCGTAACGGCCCTGAAAGGCGATCAACTGGTGCGCGGCCCAGGGTTCGATCTGAAATTCCGTGGTGAGCCAATGAATCATGTCGGAGGTGGCTAGGCGGATGGTCCGGTCAAGCGAAGAGACAAATTCCGGCTGGCTGGCGATGGCGATGATGTAGTCGTCGTTTTCCAGACGCGGACCGGGCAGGTTCGCGTTCTTACGCAGCCCGACGGTGAACATGACGTCCATCGAAGTTTCGACACCGGTGCCCACCGGTTCACCGTCTGCTTGCAGCGCGTGGCCGTCGCCGATGTAGAGCAGAGCGCCGGGATGGTAGACGGGCAGGGTCAGCGTGACGCCTTCGACGATTTCGTTGTAGTCCATGTTGCCTCCGTAAGTACCGGAGATGCCGGAGGTGGGGGCGAACTCGCCGGGCGCGGCAACACCAACGCAGCCGAGCATGGGCCGGGCGGGGAATTTGAGCGCCAGGTGCTTGCTTTGCGGCTCCCGGAGCTGCACGGTCTGGTTTTCGAGATCGATGTCCCAGGGGATGAGATCGTTGCGGCCGGCCCGGATGAGGTCGTCTTTGTAGCGGCGTGGATAGGTGGTTTCGATCGATTCCGGCGTGAGCGAGAACAGGCCGAGCCGGTAGTTGCTCCAGCCCCACTTGCGGTTCATGCGGATGCGCTGGAAGCGGACCGTGATCGCATCGCCGGGCTCGGCGCCCTCAATGAAAAACGGCCCCGTAAGCGGGTTGGAGGGCGTGGCGCGGCGGACGTCCTTTGAGTCCTGACCTCCGGCGTCGATCGTGTAGGTGATCACCGTGTCACCGGGCTTGATCTGCTTGAGCACCGGGTGGCGGTGGAAGAAGGTGTGATAGAAGGTTTCGGGCTTGACGTCGTGCACTTCACCGGCGGCAAGCGCGGCGGCGGCTAGGAAAACGAAGCGGAGCAAGGGACCTCCTTCAGGCGATCTTTTTGCTGTACTCTCTGGCGATGTAGTCGCAGGCGCGTACGGTGATGGCCATCATCGTGAGCGTCGGGTTCTGGCAGCCGATGGAGACCCAACAGGCTCCGTCGGTGACGAAGATGTTTTCGACATCGTAAGACTGGCACCATTTGTTCACGACGCTCGTCTTGGCATCATTCCCCATACGAGCCGTACCCACTTCGTGGATGCAAAAGCCGGGGACGGAGTACTGGCCCGTTTTGCGGACGTTGCGTGCGCCGGCGGCTTCCAGCATCTCGGCGGCCTGCTCACGGCCGTCCTCGAACAGCTTCTTCTCGTTATCGCCCCATTCGCACTGAATCTTTAGGACCGGCACGCCCCAGGCGTCGACACGGGCCGTGTCGATCTCCACGTGGTTTTCCTTGCGCGGCAGGCATTCGCCCCACAGACCCAGGTTGAGGTAAGTGCGGCCGTTGCGGACCGCATCCTTATACGAGGCTCCGAACCCCGGCGCACCGAAGTCGAAATTCGTGGTTCCGCCGCCTTGGTAGCCGTAGCCGCGGATGAAGCCGTTGGTGGATTTCTCCCTGACGTTGCGGAAGCGCGGGACGTAGATGCCGTTGGGGCGGTGTGGCATGCCGGCCCACGGCTTGGTTTCGATCATCGGCATCTCGCCCGCCGCTCCGCCGCCGTAGATATGGTCCATCAGGTAGCGGCCGAGCGTGCCGCTGGAGTTGGCGATGCCTGAGTTGAGCAGCAGGCGCGTCGATTCCAGCGTCGAGGCGCAAAGCACCAGAATCTTGCCGGACACCTCGCGGGCGCGGCGGGAAGTGCGGTCGATGTAGGCGATGCCGGAAGCCTTGCCGTCCTTCATGGTGATGCGCGCGGCGACGTCGTCGGTGATCAGCGTGAGACGTCCGGTTTTGGCGGCGTCGCCGATGGTGGTGAAGGGGCTCGCGAAGTAGGAGTTGGTGACGCAGCCGCGCTCGCAAGGCCCGCAGTAATGGCAGGCGGCGCGTAAGTTGTGGTTGCGCGTGAGGATGGCGGTGCGGCCGATGGTGACGGCGCGGCCAAACTTGTCGCGCGAGGACTTGCGCAGGAGCTGTTCGGCGCAGGTCATCTCCATGGGAGGGAGAAAAATCGAATCGGGCAGCTGAGGAAGGTTCAGCGCTTCGCCGCTGATGCCGACGTACCGTTCCACCTGTTCGTAGCAGGGAACCATCTCTTCATAGGAGATGGGCCAGTCATCGCCGTAGCCGTCGTGCGAGGCGGCCTTGAAGTCCAGGTCGCCCATGCGGTAGCTCTGGCGGCGCCAGGAAAGCGAGCGGCCGCCGATCACGCGCTGGCGGATCCAGTGGAACGGCTTGGCCTGCGTGTAGGGATTCTCGACGTCGCTGACGAACCACTTGTAGTTGTACTCGGTGCAGGCATAGCAAAGGCCCTGAATCGGGCGGTCCTTTCGAATCACCGGCGACATGCCGAGGAAGGGCATCTGCCAGGACTGGGCATGCTCGTTGAAGTCGCGCTGGGTGATTTTTGGGCCGGCCTCGAGCAGCGCGACGCGCATGCCGGCTTCGGTCAGTTGTTTGGCCGCCCAGCCTCCCGTCGCTCCCGATCCGACGACGATGGCATCGAAGCTCTGGCGGGAGGGGGCGATTTGAGCCATCAAGAGCCAGTATAGCGGCAGGCGGATGCGAGTATAATGCCCGCATGTTACGCAGAGACTTCATCGCGACGTTCACGGCAGGGGCGCTGGCGGCGCAGCAGGCGATAGCGCAGCAGGCTTCCGGCGAGGTGTTTATCGAGCGCGCCGCGGCGGGCACACCGCACAAGGGCAAAGTGCTGCTGGCGCTTCAAGCGCACTCCGACGACATACCGCTGTCGGCGGCGGGCACGGTAGCGAAACTGGTACAAGAAGGCTACACGGGGTATCTGGTTCGGGCCACTAATGACGACATGGGCGACGCGCCCGGGCTCGGAACCGACGGCACCATCGGCGAAAACGTGCTCGGCAATGAACGCGACAACGCCAAGCTGGTTCCTATTCTGGGGCTGAAGGGCCACTTCGATCTCAACTACAACAACCACTACATGGCCGGCGTGCCGCTGAACGAGATCATGCTGCGGATCATCTTTCTGATCCGGCTGCTGAAGGTGGACACGGTTGTCTGCTGGGATCCCTGGGCCCATGACGAGGAGAATCCCGATCACTACATGCTAGCGCGCGCGGTGGAGGCGGCCTGCTGGATCGCCGGGCGGCGGCACGATTTTCCCGAGCACCTGGCGGCGGGTTTGAAGCCGCACGCGGTGCAGGAGAAGTATTATTTCGCGCGGCGCCCGGAGATCACGCGCGTGGTGGACATCAGCGGCGTGGTGGATAAGAAAGTGGAGGCCAACCGCGCGAACGTGGCGAAGGGTCCGGCGGGAACCAACGGGTCGCGGCTGAAGGCGGAACTGGCCAAACGCGGCCAGCGTCTGCCGCTGCTCGACGGCGACGACGCGGCGGCAGACCGCAACTACATCAAGGAGTTCGTGCTGGCGCGGAACCGCGAATTGGGCCGCCGCTACGGTGTAGAGTACGCTGAGGCGTTTCACTATATCGGCCCGGGTTCGGCTTCCCGGGGCCCGCGCGTGGAGGAGTACATCAAGCAGAACGCGGTGCCGTTGCGGTAGACATACAGCAGCAAGGCGCCCCCGCCGATGGAAGAATGTGCGGGAAAACGACCTGCTGACGGCGGGGTTCGGCACGCTGGTGCTGGCGGGGCCGCTGTCTCTCCACCTCTGGCGGACGCACCGGCGTTGCGCGGCGGCCCATAGCTGGCGGAGGGTGCGGTGCCGGGTTAAATCGGCCACCGTACTGAGTCAGACAATGAGTCAGTACCGGAAGATCTTCACGATCGATGTGCGGTTCGTCTATGAAATCGACGGCAAGAGCTACGAAGGCAAGCGGTACGATTTCTCGAAAGGGCCGTTCCGGCGGGATGCAGCCTACAGGATTGTTGAGGGGTTGCCGGCCGGCGCGGAAACCGAATGCCTTGTGAATCCGGAGCGGCACTCGGAGGCGGCGCTTCGTGCCGGGGGCCAAGAGAGAACGCTTTTCGGGCTCCGCTTCGTGCTCGCGTTCCTGCTTATGTCGCTAGGAATGATCGGGTACGGGTTGTGGGGGAAGCTGACGTAAGGGGAGGGCGGCGGCGCCCTCCTGGAGCGCCGCCGCCGTTCGATCCTGGTCAGAAAAACAAGCGCATCCCGATGGTGAAGATGCGCGGGCTGGACTGGGTTTCCGTCTCGTTCAAGAACGTGCGGTTGTTGGCAACGTCGATGTAGAGGTTGGGAATACTGAGGACGGGATGGTTGAAGATGTTACTGGATTCCAGCCGCAACTGAGCACTGACCTTCTCGCGGATCTTGATGTTCTTAAACAACGCGAAGTCAGCCTCGTAGGTCTTGGGGCCACGCAGAACGCCGCGGCCCGCGCCGAAGGGAACCCCCACCCGCCTGGCGCCGTCCAGGTTATTGAAGATCCACCTGACCTGGTCTGGAGTGACGGTTTGGGTGCGGTTGTTGAAGTCCACCAGGTTTCCGTTGGGCAGATAAATGCCGGTGGAGCGGAGCGGAGCGTTGGGGTTGGAGGAGAACGGGCGCAGGGTGTCGAAAGCTCCGGCGAAGGTCACGTTGAAGGACCGGTCGGTGACGCTAGGCGCCTGGCTGTTGGATTGGAGCGGCTGCATTGGTCTGCCGCTGTACCATAGCTGCACGCCGGACATGGTCCAGCCGCCGAGAACGCGGCCGAGGAAGCCGCGCTGGTCCTTGAACCACGGGGTATCCCAGACGAAGTTAGTGCTCCAGGCGTGCTTGATGTCGTTGTTGGACAAGCCGCGTTCGCCTTTGTGAATGTCGAACGGGTTCTGTGCGAAGGCGATCGATCCGGAGCCCGTGAAGTTGAAGACCTCGCTCACGTTGTCGATGCTCTTGGCATAGGTGTAGGAGGTACCCAACACGAGTTGATGAAACAGGCGCCCGTCATAGCGTGTTTGCAGCCCATGGTAGGTGGCCATGGCGTCGTTGGAGCGAACGCGGATGTTGCCGTAATCAGGGATGACGCGGCCGGCGCAGGCGGCGCAGCCCGGGTTCACGGTGGGGCGGATGCCGGAGGGAATCACGCTTCCGAAACCATTGTCGATATAGGCGCTGACCAGCGGATTGCCATTGATGGTCTGGAACTGGCCGATCGCGCGTGTGCCGACATAGCGCACTTCGAACCCCTGGTTGCGCCCGGCGCGGCGTTGGAACCCGAGCGACCAGTTCTGCGAGTAAGGCGAGTGCAGGTCTGGAGTGAACTGGGTCTGGTTCAGCCGGCGCGGGTCGCCGCCGCGAGGGGGTGTGGCCAGCTTGGCCAAATTGTCGCCGGTAACGTCAGCCGGCACCGGCATGCCGGAGCCCGCCAGCTGATAGAGCAGCACAACCGGCGTCGAGGTGGAGATGTTGAGCATCAGGTTATAGAACTGCGCGTCGTAGGCGATGGAGTAGCCGCCGCGGATGACCGTGGCCTCATCCCCAAACAGGCCTTTCCAAAAGCGCGGCGTGTAGGCGAAACCGAACCGCGGCGCCAGATTGTTGCGGTCCGGCCTGAGGTATTGCACGGTCCGGTCAGCCAAGGGAAGGTTTGTGTTCCAAAGGGCGGTGGAGGCGTTGGACTCGCGTGCCGTGGTGATGTCGTTGAGAATGTTCATCGGCTGGCCGGAGTATTCGTAGCGAACACCGAGATTCAGCGTGAGATTCGGTTTGATGCGGATGTCGTCCTGGAAGAAGTAGAACTGGTCGATTTGGGTGGGGGCGATGATCTTCTCGCCGGCGGCGCCGTTGAAGAAGGCGGGCCGGTTGTCGACGAAATCCTGCAGGGTATTGAAAGTGAACTGACCGTTTACTTGGGGAAGGAAGCCGGCCGGGATGTGATCGCGCGCGATCTGCACGCCCATCTTGATGGCATGAGAGCCGCGCTGCCAACTGATATTGTCCTGGAACTGGAACCGCTTGACGTCACGGAACTGCGGGATGTTGGTGGGCAGCCCGAATCCGAGATAGCCTGGCGGCAGGCTGAAATTGGCGATGTTCTTGCCGATTTCGTTGAACTTGAATGTATTGTTGCCTTCGAAGTTCACTTGGAGCCGCACGAAGCTGAAGCGGAACTCGTTCACCAGCGTCGGCTTCAACACGCGTGTCCAGGTTGCCCCGGCGTTGATGCTCTTCGCCGGAACATCCCAGAAATAGCCGCCGAGGTTGGCGCCGGAGTTCTCGGTGATGGCGTTGCGGTACAGATAGCGTGCGTTGATGCGGTCCTTGTCGGAGAGATTGAAATCCTCCCGGGTGCCGAATTCCCAGTTCTTGAAAGGATTGGAATAGGTTCGCACGAGCCGGCCCATTTCCACGCCGACCGTGCCGCCGGCTGGGTTGCGCACGTTATCCACGCGCGTGTCGGGCAAGAACACAGGATCGCCGATGGCGCGGGAAACGGGGCCATGATCCAGCAGGGCCCTCACGGAACTGGAGTTCGGGAAGTTCTGCCGCAGCGTGGCGAGGCCATTCGGCGTCGGAGTCATGTTGCTTGCGGTGGCCTCCAGCCTCGTGTCGCGTTTCGTGATGGTTCGGTAGAGATAGCCGTGGAAGAAGACCTTGTCTTTTTTAATGGGGCCTCCGACGGTGCCGCCGAAGACGTTATGAATCCGTTTCGGTGGTTCCTTCACGCCGGCGCGGCGCTGGAAATTGGTAAGGGAAGCGAGCGGCTTGTCATTTTCGTGAGCCCAGACGGCGCTGCCGTGCAAGTCGTTGTTGCCGCCGCGGGTGACGATATTGAGGATCGCACCTTGGTTGCGGCCATACTCGGCGCTGAACTGGTTGGTGATGACCTGAAACTCGCCTACGGCTTCGACGTTGGAGAAGAAAAAGCCGGGACCGGCGATAGTGCTGTCATTGTTGTCGCTGCCATCCAAGAGGAAGTTGTTGGAGCGCGCGCGCTGGCCATTGGCGGAGAAGACCGCTCCGTTGGAGTTGATGTTGCCGAAGCCCGGCACCACGCCGGGAGAAAGTAATGCCAGGCGGTCCAGGCCCGCCACCATGCGGGGCAGCGTCATCACACGCTTGGATTCGACGTTCAGACTAAGCTGGGCGGTGGAGGTTTCGATGATTACAGCTCCCCCTTCCACCGTCACCGTTTCGGCGGTGGCCCCGACTTCCAGAGTCACGTTTTGCACGGTTTCTTTTGACAGAGCCACTTCCAGGTTTCGCGACTCGAACACGCGGAACCCGGAGTTCTCCACGCGCAGCGCGTAGCGGCCCGGTTCCAGGAACGGAGCCTTGAAAAAGCCTGTCTGGTTGGTGGTCAGTTTGGTTTCCACTCCCGTCGCTTCGTTGCGAACAGTCACCGAGGCTCCGGCGATTACGGCGCCTGAGGCGTCCGTCACCGTTCCGCTGAAGGAGCCCGTGGTTACTTGGCCGCAACAGAGTGAAGTGAAAAGAAACAAAGTTGCCCAGCAGGCGCTGCCGGAAAGCAGTCCACGCTTGGGCGGAAATACACGTAACGTCATATGGTTCATAGCACCCTTTCCCGAGGCGATTTGGTAAACCTGTTACATCTTATACCACAGAGCGCCGGGAGCAATGCCCATTTTTGGGTTTCTCTGGTATAAACGAAGGGATGCCGCGCCGGAGGTCGCCTATCGCATGAAGCCGGCCGTAGCCCTGCAGGAGGAAACCTGGACGCCGGCGGAGGCGCGCGGCGCGGGAACCGGCATCTGGGCCGCTCCGGAAAACTTCATCCTGTGCCTATCGCTGGGACTGATGACGCTGATCCCGCTGGCGGAAGCCGTGATGCGCGTGACGCTGCCGTTCGGCATTTCCGGGGCCTCCTCGCTCGTGCAGCACATGGTGCTGGTGGTGGGGATGGTGGGCGGCGCGGTGGCCGCGCGTCAGGACCGTTTGCTCTCGCTGGCGATTCTCGATCAGCTTCCTGGAAAGGGCTGGAAAAGGCCGGCGCTTCTGTTTGCCGGAGCGATGGGGGCGGCGATGGCGGCGCTGCTATGCGCGACGGCGGTGGATTTTGTGAAACTGGAACGTGAAGCCGGCAAGATCCTTGCCTACGACGTTCCGGTGTGGGTGGCGCAGCTGGTGATGCCGGCCGGATTCGCGCTGATCGCATGGCGCATTGTGGTGCATTCGGCGAAAGCCTGGAGGTGGCGGTTGGTTGCGGCTGCGCTCGCGGCCTGCATCGTGTGGGCGGGCGTCAAACCGCCGGCGGATCCGGAGCTTCTGGCGCCGGTGGCGCTGATTGCGCTGCTGGTGGCCACCGCGATGGGCACGCCCATCTTCGCGGCGCTGGGCGGCGCGGCGCTGATCCTGTTCTGGGGAGCCGGCGAGGTAGTTGCGGGCATTCCGATTGAACACTACCGGCTGGTGACCAACCCCACTTTGCCGACGCTGCCGCTGTTCACGCTGGCCGGCTATTTTCTGGCCGAGGGCGGCGCCAGCCGGCGGTTGGTGCGGGTGTTCCACGCGCTGGTGGGGCAGTTCCGCGGCGGGCCGGCGCTGATCGCGACGCTGGTCTGCGCCTTCTTCACTTCTTTCACCGGCGCCTCGGGAGTGACGATCCTCGCGCTGGGCGGCTTGCTGTATCCCGTTCTGGTGGAGGCCCGCTACAGCGAACGCTCCTCGCTCGGCCTGCTCACCGGCGCCGGTTCGCTCGGCCTGCTGTTCCCGCCCTGCCTGCCGTTGATCCTCTACGGCGTCATCGCCGGCGTCGCCATTGAGAAGATGTTCCTCGGCGGCATCTTGCCGGGATTCTTGCTGGTCGCGCTCACTGCCTGGTGGGGCATCCGGCAAGGTCCGCCGGTGGCGGAAAAGCGCAGGTTCGACGCGCGCGAAGCGGCTCGCGCGGTATGGGCGGCCAAGTGGGAACTGGCGCTGCCCGCCGTCGTGCTTGTCAGCCTGTTCGGCGGATTCGCGACTCCGGTGGAGTCGGCCGCCCTGACCGCTTTCTACGCCTTTCTGACACAGACGCTCATGCACCGCGACCTCAGCCTGGGCAAGGATATCGGCCGCGTGATCACAGAAGCAGGTCTGTTGGTGGGCGGCGTGCTGCTGATCCTGGGTGTCGCGCTCGGTTTCACCAACTACCTCATCGACGCGCAGATTCCGTCGCGCATGGTCGAGTATGTGCAAAGCTCCATCACCTCGCCCTGGGTCTTCCTGCTGGTGCTCAACGTGTTCCTGCTGCTGGTTGGCGCGCTGATGGACATCTTCTCCGCCATCGTCGTCGTCGTCCCGTTGATCGTGCCGATCGGGGAGGCGTTCGGGATCGACCCGGTGCACCTGGGCATCATCTTCCTGGCAAACATGGAACTCGGCTACCTGACGCCGCCGGTGGGTATCAACCTGTTCTTATCCTCCTACCGTTTCTCCAAACCGGTGCATGAAGTCTACCGTTCCATCTTGCCGATGCTGGTCGTACTCGGAATCGGCGTGTTGCTGATCACTTATATTCCTGTGCTGACGACGTTTCTGCCGGGATTGACGGCAAGCCCCTAAAAAAGACCCACTTGCAAGTGGTGCTATAATAAGACTAGGGAATGCTGTCCGCCCTCGTGTCTTTATGCCGCTCGTCCCTCCTTATATCGAGTCGCTGAAACCGTACGAGCCCGGCCGTGGGATCGACGAGATTCGACGCTTGTACGGCGTCGAAAAAGTGTCCAAGCTGGCCTCCAACGAAAACCCGCTCGGGCCCTCGCCGCGCGCCATCGAAGCCATGCGCGCCTGCCGCGAGGATATCCACCGCTATCCCGATGGCGGCCTGAAACTGCGCCAACGCCTGGCGCCCGCCTTCGGACTGAAGGTGGAAAACGTCATTGCCGGCTCGGGCAGTGAAGGCATCATGTCGAACATCATCCGCGCGTTCCTGTGCGATGAGGATGAAGTGCTGACCACCGAGTGCGCCTTTATCGGCTTTCAAGTGCTGGCACGCTCGCGCGGCGTCGCCTACCGCACGGTGCCCTACCGCAGTTTCCACTACGATCTTGAGGCGCTGGCCGCGGCCATCACCAAAAAGACGAAGATCATCTACCTGGCCAATCCCAACAATCCGACAGGCACCATCTTCACGCGCGGCGAATTCGACGAGTTTTACCGCCACGTGCCCGAGCGCGTGCTGATCATTCTCGACGAGGCCTACTTTGAGTACGCCAAAGACAACCCGCGTTATCCGGATTCCATGCACTACCGCTACGACAACGTGATCACGCTGCGGACCTTCTCCAAGGTCTACGGGCTGGCCGGGGTGAGGATCGGCTACGGGTTCGCGCATGAGCGGCTGATCGGCAACCTGTTGAAAGTGAAGCTGCCATTTGAACCCGGCACGCACGCCCAAGCAGCGGCAATTGGCGCGTTGGAGGATACCGAGTTCTTGCACCGCTCGCTGGCGGTGAACGCCGCGGCATTGCGGCAATTAAAGGTCAGGCTTCAGGAGGCAGGCTACACAGTCGTGCCCTCGGAGGCCAATTTCGTCATGGTCCCGATGGAAACGGCCGATATCGCGGCCCGGTTCACCGAGGCGATGCTGCGGCAGGGCGTGATTGTGCGGCCGCTGGGCGCCTTCGGGCTGCCTCACTGCGTGAGGATTTCCACGGGGACCGAATCAGAAATGGAGCATTTTTTCACGGCGCTCGCCACAATAAAGGAAGGAGCCGTTGTATGCCACAAGTAATGGAACAAACCACGCAGGCAGCGCAGGATTTCCTGCCGCTGGAAGGCGTGGATCATTTGGAATTCTGGGTCGGCAACGCCCGCCAGGCGGCCTACTTTTACCGCGCCGCCTTCGGGTTCCGGCTTACCGCCTACGCCGGGCCGGAGACCGGCTCGCGCGACGCCGCCTCCTACGTGCTGGAGCAGAACAAGGTGCGCCTGGTGATGACCACGCCGCTGGACCCGACGCACATGATGGCCAGCCACATCCGCCTGCACGGTGATGGCGTGCGCGACGTCGCGCTGGCAGTGACCGACGCCGAAAAAGCCTGGCGGGAAACAACCAGCCGTGGAGCGCGCAGCGTGCGGGAGCCGCAGTGGCTGGAAGACGAACATGGCCGCTACTGCCAGGCTTCCATCGCCACCTACGGCGAAACAATTCATACCTTCGTCGACCGTACACGCTATCGCGGTGCATTCCGGCCCGGGTTCGCGACCGCCGAGTCGCCTGATTCGGTGGCCCGGCCGGTGGGTATCCGCGCCGTCGATCACGTGGTCGGCAACGTCGGCTGGGGACAGATGGACACTTGGGTCCGCTTCTATGAGCGCGTCATGGGCTTCCGGATGTTCAAGCATTTTGACGACAAGGACATCTCCACCGAATTCTCCGCGTTGATGTCGAAAGTGGTCTCCGGCGGTAATGACCGCATCAAGTTCCCCATCAATGAGCCCGCCGAGGGCCGCCGTAAGTCGCAGATCGAGGAATACCTGGACTTCTATCGCGGCGCCGGCGTGCAGCACATCGCGCTGATCACCGGCGACATCATCGATACGGTGACCAGGCTTCGCAACCAGGGCGTCTCGTTCCTCCGCGTACCGGACACCTACTATGCGTCGCTGACCGAACGTGTCGGCAAAATCAAGGAGCCCATCGACAAACTGGCCGAGCTGGGCATTCTGGTGGACCGCGACGAAGACGGTTACCTGCTGCAGGTCTTCACCAAGCCCGTCGAGGACCGGCCCACGCTGTTCTACGAAATCATCCAGCGCCACGGAAGCCAGAGCTTCGGCAAGGGCAACTTCAAGGCGCTGTTTGAAGCCATCGAGCGCGAGCAGGCACGGCGCGGAAACCTGTAGCCGATGAAGCTTTGCACGTTTGAGGTGCGGACGCACCTGGGGCGTCGCCGCAGGCTGGGCGCCGTGCTGGAAGACGGCATCCTCGATCTGAACTTCGCCACCGCGCTGCGCGTGGGCAGTGGGCCGTTGGCCGCCGCGCTGGTGCCCAGCACCATGCGCGCAATGCTTGAGCACGGCCAGATGGACGAGGCGCGCCAGACCATCGATTGGTGGACCTCGCGCCGGCCGGCGCACGGCGCAAACGATGAGACGCTGTTCTACAAGACTGGGGAGGTTCGCCTCTGTGCACCTCTGCCCGATCCGGCCTCCGTGCGCGACTTCTACGCCTTTGAGCAGCATGTGAAGAAGGGCTTCGAAAAGCGCGGGGAGCCGATGCCGGAGGAGTGGTACCAGATGCCCGTCTATTACAAGTCCGGCCACCACAACATCGTCGGGCCTGATGAGGACGTGCTGTGGCCCAGCTTCACCGAGAAGTTCGACTATGAGCTGGAGTTGGCGGCCGTCGTCGGCCGCCGCGGCTCCAATCTCAAGGCGGAGGAAGCCGAAGCCTGGATTGCCGGCTACACCGTGATGAACGATTTCAGCGCGCGCGATATTCAGAAGCGCGAGATGCGCGTTCGGCTGGGTCCGGCCAAGGGCAAGGATTGGGCCACCGCGCTCGGCCCCTATCTTGTGACTCCCGATGAGATCGGCGGCGTCTATCAACTACGGATGACGGCGTGCGTCAACGGCGAGATGTGGTCGGAAGGTTCCAGTTCCACGCTGCACTGGAAATTCGGCCAGATGCTCGAGTTTCTCACCCGTGACGATACCATCGTGCCCGGCGACGTGCTCGGTTCGGGCACGGTGGGAACCGGCTGCGGGCTGGAGCTGGGCCGCTGGGTACAGCCCGGCGATTTGATGGAACTGGAGATTGAGAAAATCGGCGTCTTGCGTAATAGAGTCAGGAAGGGGCAGCCATGTATCCACTGAGCAAGGGAAAAACATCGAAACAGGCGCATGTCGGATTGCCGGACGGCACCTACGAGGAAGAACACGGCCGCAAAGGCTTCTACGGCAAATCGACCCATCTTTACCACGCCAATCCGCCCACGGGTTGGATAAGGTTTGAAGGCAAGCTCCGCCCGCATTGTTTCGACTTGAACAAGCTGGAACCCGCCGACCTGCGCGATGCCAAGGGCATGCCCACCGCGTTTCTCGGGAACGACGACGTCCGGCTCTATGTTTCCCGCCGCACAGAGCCAATGCCGTTCTACTACCGCAACGCCGACGGGGACGAGCTCCATTTCGTGCACCGCGGCGAAGGGACCATCGAAACCGACTTCGGACCGCTTGAATTCTCCAAGGGCGACTATATCGTCATCCCGCGCGCGGTGACTTATCGCGTAATTCCGCGCACCAAAGACAATTTCTTTCTCATCATTCAAGCGAAGGCGGAGTTTGAGCCGCCCGAGAAAGGCCTCCTCGGCCAGCATGCCTTATACGACCCGGCCGTTGTCGTGACACCGGAACCCAAGCCGAACCTCGACGACAAGCGCGAATGGGAAGTCTGGATCAAGGTGGAGGAGGAGATCTCCAAAGTCGTTTATCCATTCAACCCCATCGACGTCGTTGGCTGGAAAGGCGACCTCACCGTGTGGAAGCTGAACATCGCCGACATCCGCCCGGTGATGAGCCCGCGCGCGCACTTGCCGCCCAGCGCCCACACCACGTTCCAAACGCAAGGCGCTGTCGTCTGCACCTTCCTGCCACGCCCGCTGGAAGACGATCCGGAAGCGCTGCGCGTTCCTTTCTTTCACCGCAACACGGACTATGACGAGTTCCTCTTCTACCATGACGGCGATTTCTTCTCGCGCGACAACATCACCGCCGGCATGGCCACGCTGCATCCCCGCGGCATCCATCACGGCCCGCACCCGAAAGCGCTCGCCAATCAGCACAAAAAGACGCACACCGACGAAAGCGCGGTGATGCTCGACGGGCTGAATCCCATCCATGTTTTGCCAGCCGGTGAGCAAGTGGAATGGAAAGATTACTGGAAGAGCTGGATGGGTGGGTAACCTCCATATTAATTTTCCGTATTAAGCCTTCAATTCCAGAATAAATCCTGGTATACTTCCGGCACTCAGACTGGGATTGGAGGACATACCCATGACATTGACCCGCCGCGGGTTTCTTGCCGGAGCTGCGTCCGGCCTCGTACCCGCTTATTGCCAGACATGCGCTCCGCCGGCCGGTGGAACGCCGCTCCCTTTCAGCATCCCCGCCGGACAAACCAACGTTCAGCGCAAAGCCATCTCCGCTCTCACCGCCACCGAGGTGAACCGGCTGAGGCTTGCTTACCGGGCGCTTCGCAACCTCACCAACTCCAACGCCAACGATCCGCGCGGCTGGATGCAGCAGGCTAATGTGCACTGTTTCCAGTGCGGCGGGAATCCCGCCGGCTCCGACATTCACCAGAGCTGGTTTTTCCTGCCCTGGCACCGCGCCTATCTGTACTATCACGAACGCATCCTCGGCCGGCTCATCAACGACATGAGCTTCCGGCTCCCCTTCTGGGATTGGGATCTTCCGGCCAGCCGCAACCTGCCGCCCATCTACCGGCCGCAAACAGTCAGCAGCCAGCCCAACTCACTGTTCGACAACCTGCGTGACACCAACGGTGGCCAGGCGATGCCAGCTTCGATCTTCCCCGCCAACAGCAACCCGATGAATTCCCCGAACTTTCCCACCTTCGGTGGATCGGCCAGTTCCGGCGGTTCGCTGGAGAACACCATACACGGCTTGGTGCATGTCTGGACGGCGCACCGGCCCATGACACAGGCCCGCGCCGACATGGGACGCCTGAACACCGCCGCCCGCGACCCGATCTTTTTCAAACACCACTGCAATATCGACCGGCTCTGGGCGGAATGGCTTCGCCGGAACCCGGTAGCGCGCCAAAACCCGACAGCGCTGGCCTGGCTGGACCGTGCCTTCACTTTCTTTGATGAGAACAGCCGCCTGCGCAGCATCCGCGTGCGGGACGTTCTCAACACCGCCACCAACCTTGGCTACAACTACGCTCCGGGCGCGGCGCTCACCTCCTCGGCGGCACCCAAACGGTTCGATCTCACCGCCAGTCAGCAGCAGGTCGTCAAACTCACCGCGGAGTTGAAGAAGCGTCTGCTCACACCCTCCGATCTCAACGTCACCCGGTCGCTGGTGGTGGAAGACGCCAAGGTGCCCACGGCCACGGGACTCTATAATGTCTTCGCCGGCGCACCGCCTGCGGCCGGAACCGAAGCCAGCGAGGCCCCCAACTATCTCGGCTACATCGCCGTCATCGTCGGCGAACATGCCCATGCCGCCAGGCCCGCCTCGCTGATTCTCGATCCCAAGAAGGCCTTCGCCGATATGGCCTCCACCTCCGAAGGCGCGTTTCTCACTTACGCGCCAGCGGGCGCCGCACAGGGAACCCGATTGAGCTTCTCCAGCGTCTATATTATTGAGCAGTGATCCGTGGTTCCACACTCTTGTTCGTGGCGGCCTGCGCCATGCTGGCCTGCCAGGAGCCTCCCGTGACGCGGGAGACCCAGCCGGTTACCGTCACCGTGGCGGCGCCCAAACTGACGCTGCCCACGGACCGGCTCTCTCTCCGCGTCAGCCTGGAGGTTCCCCGCGAAAAGGGCGGTATCTTCCGCATCTTTGCCGAGCATCCCAAGGCCGGCCGCAACTCCAGCGTGGAAGATGAACGCTTCATCGGCTATGTCACCGCGATGGCCGGGCCGGCGCCCAAAGACCCGAAAAAGGCCGAAGCCCTGAACCAGGTGAGCGTCGAACTACCCATCCCGGCGTCGTTTGAAAACTGGGGCAGGGGTAAATCCACCATCCGCTTCACCGTCATCGGCATGGGCGAGGCGGAAGTGAAGGTAAAGAAACTGGGGCTTGCCCTCATCACGGACGACCGCGGTGTCCCACTTCGTTAAACAGCAGCTGAAAGCCTTCGGGGTGGCGCAAGCCATCGTCGTCTTGAAGAAGGCGGCCGGGGCCGAACGCCACCCGGCCCTCGATCTGCGCAAGCATTTCCAGTGGAGCGATCTTGATCGCCATCTTGGCCGCGTCCTCTCTGTTGCCTCGGCGGTGGCGGGCGCGGCCGCGGCGCCTGCTGCCTCTCCGATGCTCCACTTCCGGAATCTCGGCATCGCCTACGGCACCCTCGATCAACAAGGCTGGGACAATCTGCGGAAGGAAGATGCCGTCGCCAAGGTGCACGGCGCGCCCACCGTTCGCCCCATCCGCGTTCTGGAATCGAAACCCGCCGCCGCGCCGCCCAAGCTCGGCTGGAACCTGCGCCAGATCGGTGTTACCAAGCTTTGGAGAAAAGGTTTCACCGGCAAGGGGGTCCGCGTGGCTCACCTCGATACCGGCGTCGACGGCAAGCACCCGGCGCTGGCGGGCGTCGTGGAGGAGTTCGTCGAGTTCGACGCTACTGGTCAGCGCGTGCCGCACTCCACAGCGTTCGACACCTCCAATCACGGGACACTCACCGCCGGAATCATCGCCGGCCGCCGCAATAACGACCGCGCCGTCGGTGTCGCTCCCGGGTGCAGCCTTCTGAGCGGCATCATCATTGAAGGCGGCGACCCCACGGCTCGCCTGCTGGCCGGCCTTGACTGGGCCGTGGAGAAAAAGGTCCGCATCGTCAACGCCAGCCTCGGCTTCCCCGATTACTCGGAGGAGTTCCTACCCGTCATCAAGATTCTGCGCTCCAACGGCATCCTTCCGGTCTTCGCCGTGGGCAATGAAGGGCCCGGTACCAGCCGCTCCCCGGGCAACTATGCGGAAGCCGTTTCCGTCGGCGCCATCGACCGCAAGGGCGTCGTCGCCGCCGATTCCGGCAGCCAGCGTTTCAACCGCACCGCCGATCCCATTGTTCCCGACCTGGTGACGCCCGGCGTCGACATCGTCTCCACCGACGCCGGCGGAGGCTACCGCAAAGCCAACGGCAGTTCCATGGCCGCGCCGCACGTGGCGGGCCTCGCCGCGCTGCTGTGGGAAGCCACGCCGGACTCAACCGTCGATCAGATCGAGCAAGCCATCTTCCAATCCTGCACGCGGCCCCAATCGGCCCCCGAGGATCGTGCAAACCGTGGCATCCCGGACGCCGTCAAAGCGCTAGCTTTGCTGACTAAACCGAAGTAGCTCAGACGCCATGGCCCGGCAATCACTCACAAACACGCAATCGCGTTTCTGCGCCGCGCGCGTCAGCAGCGGTTATGGAACTCTTCCGCAGCCTCTGACGTTTCGGGCCATGCGGCAAGCTAGGATTGTAGAAATGAGGCGCGATCTCGCGGACGAGTACAGGCGCCAGTATGCATGGCGGGACTGGCGAACTGCCCTCGGGTATCTGCCATCGGTTCCAACCAGACTGTGTTTGACTTGGGCTGCGGGAAGCCGCTGACCGCTTCCAGCGCGCCGGAAAGATCGCTCATACAGCGCATACCGGCGTGAATAACACGCTTTTCGGCCAAGTGACGGCGACCCAGGTTCCGAACAGCGACGGATCTCGCTTGCAGCCAGGCTGAGTTTTTGACGATAAGGGAGGTAGAGCGGGTGTCTCTGCATGTAAGCGATTGATAAAAAAAGAGATATATTCTAGGTTTCTTTTCCTCTTTGCTGCGCGGGATCTTCCGGCTATACTTGCCTGAGGATGGCTGGTTAACCTGGAGGGCTGTTGGCCCAGCTTGAGTCACGTTTGGAGAATCTATGAAATCACGTCTTATTCGGAGGGCGTCGAGTGCCGCCCTGATGCTGTCTTGCCTTAGCCTCGTGCCTGCTGCACTGGCACAGCCCGGTCCCGTGGAATGGGTGCCGGTGATCATCGGGTTCAACCGCTTGCCCGGAGCGAGTGAGCAGGCCCTTGTGCGGTCGCTCGGCGGCGTGGTCAGACACACCTATCGTTTCACTCCCGCGATTGCGGCAAGAGTGCCGAGGCAACTGATCCAGGTGCTCGACAATCACCCGCTGATTTCGGTTGTCGAACCGGACGTGACGATTCATGCCATTGATGAGTACACCTCGGCTTGGGGCGTGCAGAAGATCAATGCCAAGCTGGTGCACGATGCCGGCAATCGCGGCCAGGGTCTGAAGGTTTGCGTGATTGACACCGGCATCGCGAAGAACCATCCGGAGCTGTCGCCCAACTATGAGCCCAATGGAAGTTGGGACTACGTGAACAATGACCCCGATCCGGAAGACGACAACGGCCATGGCACGCACGTGGCGGGCAGCATCGCCGCGGCGCTGAATGGCGCCGGGGTTGTGGGCGCGGCGCATCAGGCGCGCATCCTGGCCTTCAAGATCCTCAACGCGCAAGGATCCGGGCAGATGAGTGACGCCATCGCCGCCGTCGACCGTTGCCGGCTGTATGGCGGTAAGATCACCAACAACAGCTACGGCTCCAGCGGCGATCCTGGCTCCTCCGTGAAGGCCGCTTTTGACTCCACTTACAACGCAGGCATGCTCCACGTGGCCGCCTCCGGCAACGCCACCTCCATCTTCACGTGCAACTCGGTTTCCTACCCCGCGCGCTACGACTCGGTGATGGCGGTGGGCGCGACCGACTCCGGCGATGCCATTGCCAGCTTCTCGTGCCGTGGGCCTGAAGTAGAGGTTTCCGCGCCGGGGGTCAGCATCACTTCCACATACCTCAATAACGGATACGCCAGCGGAAGCGGTACCTCGATGGCGTCGCCTCATGTGGCTGGAACCGCCGCTCTCGTGTTCGGATGTGGCTTAGCCGACCAGAACGCCGACGGTGTCATCAACAACATCGACGTGCGCCTGCGCCTTCAGAACACGGCTCTTGATCTCGGGTCAGCGGGGCGCGACAACTTGTTCGGCTTCGGCCGCATCCGCGCCGACGTTGCGGCCACCAACTGCAACATCGCACCGCCGCCACCGCCGTTGCCCACCATTCCCGGCAACTTCCGTGTCACTTCCACCAATCGTACCTATATCAGCCTTGCCTGGAACGATGCGCAGAACGAAACCTCCTACCAGTTGGAGCGTTGCACAGGCACCAGCTCACAATGCGCCTCCAGCGGAGCCTTTTCGCTCGTCGCTACTCTGAGCGCCAACACGACCAGCTATACGAATACGGGTCTCGCGCGGCGCACTACCTACACCTACCGGCTCCGGGGCGTCAATAGCGCCGGACCGGGAGGCTGGTCCTCTCTCGCCTCCGGCACAACCAGGTAGGCCTTACAGCCGACCGTACCGGCCCAACTTGTAGTCGCGAATCACGCGCAGGACGTTGAATCCGTACTTGATCGGGTTCAAGTGCGACTCTTCGTCCGCATAGATGGTCGGGATCGCCACCTCGCGTATCCGCAGTCCCTTGATCTTGGCCATCACCACCATCTCCAGGTCAAAATCGAAAGAATCGGACAGCTTTTCGAACGGCACCGCCTCCAGCAGCTTCCGGTTATAAACCAGAAATCCGCTGTGATATTCCGCCATGCGCAAGCCGAAAGCCAGGTTCTCCAGGGCAGTCAGCGACTTGTTCGCCACGTACTTGTACAGCGGCATCCCGCCCTTCAGCGCGCCGCCCCCCAACATTCGGGAGCCCATCACAAGGTCCGCCTGCCCCCGGTCGAATGGCTGGAGCATCGCAGGAATCACCTCCGGGGAATACTGGCCGTCGGAGTGCAGCAGAATCACAATTCCGGCGCCCTCTTTCACCGCGTGCTGCAGCAGCGTCTTCTCTGCCGCGCCGTAGCCGCGGTTGGCCGGATGACGCAGCGGGTCCAGGTTGGGGAACTGCTTCTGGAGCCGCAAGATCGCTTCCCACGTATCGTCCTTGCTGCCGTCGTCCACCACCACATACCGCGTGATGCGCTGGCGGACAGTCTCCGGAATCCGCTCGAAAACACGCTCAATGGTGCGGCCCGCATTGTAGGCGGGCATGACGATGAAGTTTCCGCCGGCCACGTCAGCCGCCGGTTTGCTGCGTGACAAGCCTCTGGTTCAGGTGGCACTCCATCTGGTAATCCATGGACGCCTCCACCAGATCCCCCAGCTTCCACTTCGGCTCCCAGCCCAGCAGTTTCCGCGCTTTGGTGATGTCGGGAATGCGCCGGTCGGAATCCTCGTAGCCTTCCCCGTAGAACTCCTCCCCGGACACCACTTCGATCTCGCTCAGAGCCTGGCCCGGCTTCAGGTACTTGCGCCGGTAGATCTCCCGCATCAGCTCTGCCAGCTGGCGGATGGAAACTTCGTTCTCCGGCGAGCCGATATTGAAAATCTGCCGGTCACAAGCGCCCCCGGGATTCTCCACGATCCGGTAGGTGCACTCCACCGCATCCTCGATGTAGGTGTAGCAGCGCCGGTTCACGCCGCCGTTCACCAGCTTCAAAGGCTGTGAATGAATCAGCGCGTCCATGAAGAAGCTGAACACGCGCGGAATGCCGTCCTGTTCGCTCGCCAGGAAGTCGATCTTCGGTCCGATGAAGTTGAACGGCCGGATGATGCTGTAGTTAAACCCCTGCTCCAGCCCGTAGGCATGCAGCACACGCTCCAGCAGCTGCTTGGCGCAGCTGTAGATCCAGCGGTGCTTGTTCACGGCGCCGAGGATGAACTCCGATGAGTCTTCCGAAAATGTCGCATGCTTGGGATCTTCAGGGTCCTTCAGGCCGGCCGCCGGGATGCTGGCCACCGTGCGCCCGTACACCTCGCACGTGGAGAACTGGATCAGCCGCCGGTTCTGCTTGACGCAGGTTTCGGCGATGTGCAGATTCTCGGTGAAGTTCAGCCGGAACACTTCCAGTGGAATCTTCACGTAGAGGCCGGGGTTGGCGTAGGCCACCAAGTCGATCACCAGGTCGGACCATTTCACCAGCTCCTCCATGCCCCAGTCCCGCGCGCGGATGTCGTGCCGCAGGAACTTGAGTTTCGGATCGCCGATATACTCCGAGATCTTCCCGTCAAAGAGGTCAACGACGGTGACCTCGTAGCCGCCTTCGAGCAGCCTCTGCGTCAGATGCGAGCCGATGAAGCCCCCGCCTCCGAGCACCAAAATCTTGTTCGCCTTCGGGGTTGTCATTAGGATTCTGCGTTTGCCTTCGTGGCCGTCTACGGCCTCCGATGTTGAATTAATTAGTTTACATGGTACCGGCTTCGTTCGGCAATTTTCCACTTCATTTGACAGGTCTCGGCGCTGGCCGCTACACTACGGTAGATAAGCGTTAGGACTTGACCACGCCCGGATGCTACTGCCCAGGGAATTCATCACCTACATTTCCCGTCAATTGGTTCAGAGACTGAGTCCCCATACTCTGGAGACCCCGAATACCGACGCGGCTGCCTCCGCCATTGCGAATCTCATCACCGAGGAGCTGATGATCGAGGATGAGCTCAACGATGAGGTGCGTGAAATCCTCAGCCAGTATCAGGAATACATGCGGCGCGAGGGCGTCAGCTACCAGGAGATGTTCCGCAAGATCAAGAACACCCTGATCACCCAGCGCAAGGTGGTGCGCGCCTCCGGCCGCGATACCGGCGACAACATGAAGCTGTCGCGCGACAAGATCAACGACATCTCGCACAAGCTGGTCACCATGCTCCGGAAGTCCCGCGACTGCCGGATCAAGCGCGACTCCAATGACGTACGCCTGGAAATCGTCCGCGAGATCACGGATTTCCTTCAGACAGAGGAAAAAATCGACAAGGCCGCCCGCGACAAGATCCGTTCGCAGAAACGCGACATCGCCGAAGGCACCGAGGAATGGGGCCTGCTCCACAAGCGCTATTACGCCGAGGAGCTGAAAAAGTACGGCATCGACCTCGGCGGTTAACCCACCTTTTCGGCTTCCTCGCTCCGCAGCCGGTTCATCTGCTTCACCATCAGGAATACGGCAAGCGCCATGATCGCGAAATCCAAACACGTGTTGATGAAAAGGCCGATGTTCATCGTCGGCGCGCCTGCCGCCTTGGCCGCGGCCAGGCTTTCATACGTCTTGCCGCTCAGATTGATGTAGAGGTTCGTAAAATCCACCTGCCCAACCAGCATCCCCACCGGCGGCATGAGGATGTCGGTCACCAGAGAGTTGACGATCTTGCCGAATCCGGCTCCGATCAGGATGCCGACGGCCATATCCATCATGTTGCCTTGGACGGCGAAGTCCCGGAACTCTTTCATCATTCCCATTGCTGATTCCTCCTTTCAAAATCCTGGCTGGGGACCGAGGCGATAAACGCGATAGCGCGCGTTTCCGAACACGGGCTCACGGCCGTCCACTTTCGTGGCTGCCCCAACCACCACGTAGTCTATTCCAATGCCCTCGTATCGGCGCAACGTCGGATCGAACTTCCCCTCCATCGTCTGCTGCCACCGGCGCCACCATTCCAGGGCGAACTCCTTAAGCAGATTCACCTGGCCACCGCTTTTCCAGTCCACGTAGAGAGCCCGTTTGGCGTGTGCCCGGAAAAGCCCGGGTTGAAGATTCTTACCCGCATCGGCGAACTGGAACACCGCGGCGGGATCGGTCTGCTCACGCGCCCACGCCGCCAGCGAATGAATTTCCGGATGGTCCAGGTTCGGATAATTCTTCACTTCCCCCGGACCGGGAATCAGGATCAGCGGCAAGGCCACGGCGGCCGCCAGGCAGGGCAGGCCAAGCCGCGGACGCCGGGTTTCCCACCGCGCGGCCAGTGCGGCTGTAACGGCTAGCGTCATCACGATGGCTACTCTTTTGGCGATGAGCGGCTGGCGAAGATCCGGTAACAGCAACTGCATCACTTCGGTTTGCGTGGGAACCGCGAAGGCGATCGCGAACCAGACAGCCGACTCCCAGAACCTGGTTGCGCGCGCCCCGGCGATGCCGCATGCCGTTACGGTGACCGCCACCAGCAGCATCGTCGCCCGCGCCGGCTGAAACTGCGGAATGAGCGACCACTTCCACCCTTCCAGCAGCGCGTAGGATAGCGGAATGCTTAGCAACCCATAGAGCGGTATCCCCGCCATGACGTAGCGCAGCCCGCCAGTGGCCGCCCGGCTCAGCCGCAGGAACGCGGCCAGGCTCACGACATACAGCAGCTCGTAGTGGCGGATCCAGCGTACGTCCCATTTCGAAATCCAGTTGTAGGAACCGCGCAGCCTCTGCAGTTGCTCCAGTTCTGCGTCAATCGTCGAGAACAGCTGCTGTGATTCCCCCAGGCCGGCCTGTATCCTCGACAGAATCCCGATGAGCAGCGCGGCCACGGCTATTGGAACAAGCCCCTTCAACCGCTCGACGCGCTCCTGCTTCCCGGTGATCACCATGAGTAAGAAGACAGCGCAAAACGGCGCCGCTGTCGGCGGGTGATAAAGGATCGAGGCGCCGCATGCCGCCCCGGCCCAGATCCAGCGGTGCTGCGCCGCAAGGCCCGCCGCCAGAATCACCAGCGGCCCCGCGAGTCCCCGCGGCACCGGCTCATACTCGATGGTCAGCACCGATGGACCGGCAATCGTCGCCCCCAGGCCAAAAAGCGAAGCCACAAGCAGAGACATCAGCCACGACAGTCCTGCCGCGCGCGCAAGCAGCGACGCGCCCAGCAGCCCCATCGCGCGCGTGATCAGCTGCTGCGCCATCAGGCCAGGGTAGAAATCCCCTCCCGTCAAACGGGACAGCCCGACCGAGATTTCGTCATAGACGGTGTAGGCCACATGAGGGCGTGTCGCCACGGGATCGGCGGCCAGCAGCGAAGGATCGGCCAGCCGCTGCAGCATCGGCGCCCAGATCTGCGTGTCCTGTTGCAGCCAGGTGTGGCCGGGAAACAGAAAAAAGCCCGCAAGGGTGAGGACTGCGATGGCGGCGGCCGCCGGGTGCAGTCTCATGGGGAAGGCGTCTTCTCCAGTTGCTGGCGCGCCCATTTGCGGTTCGGGTTCAACTGCAGAGACTTATTCAGCGCCTGCCGCGCCTCCGCGTTCCGGCCCGCCTTGCGAAGCGCAATTCCCAGCCACAGGTGCGCCTCGGCGGCATCGGGTTTCAGCTGGACCGCCTTCTGCATGTCCTCGATGGCCTTGTCCACTCCTCCGCCGAACATCGGCGGCAAGTAGTAATTCCCCACACCGCGGCTGAGCCAGATCTCGGAGGAGTTCGCGTCCAGCTCCATCGCCTTGTTCACTTCCTCCATCGCGCACTTGCCGTACTTCAACCCGGCCATCACGTTGGCCGGAATCACCTGCCCGCAAAGCATGCCCAGAACGCGATGATACTCCGCCCTGTCCGGGGCCAGCGCCACGGCCTGCTTGGCCGCTGCAATGCCCGCTTCCGCCGCCGAGCGGCCCAGATTCCTGTCGCCGAGTTCGATGCCGAGCTGCGCCAGCAATGAATTGGCGCGCGCCACGCGGTATTGCGCCCGCGCATCGCCGCTGTTTTTTCCCGCCGCCGCCGTCAGGTTGGCGATGATCTTCTCCAGGCCCTCGCGGTCCTGCTCATCCAGGGCGCGCTCCATCGCCGGACGTGAGGATTGCGCCAGACAGACAGCTGCAAGCAGCAGGCTCAGCGCGATCGGCTTCATAATTTCGCGACCTTTTTTTGCACCAGCAAGTAGTAGAGCCCCAGACAGGCCAGCAGCGCGCCGTTCACCGAAACCACCAGCGGCGCGCCCAGGTCCTTCACCAGAGACCCTGTTACCAGGCTTCCGAATGGCATTCCCCCCCGGAATGCCACATTGTACACACTCATCACCCGCCCCCGCATCTCGTCGGTGGTGATCAGCTGGACCAGCGAACTGATCAGCGCGAAGACGGAAATCAGCACGGCGCTGCCCACAAACAGCAGCGCGCAGCTCAAGAACATCGACTTCGACAGCGCGAAGCCGGTGATGCACAGCCCCAACGCCACGATCATCACCACGGTCGCCAGTCCCATCCGCCGCCGGTGGTGGAACGTGGCAACCAGCAGCGCGCCGACGATCGATCCGATGCCGGAGATGGCCAGGAAGAGCGTATACGTGCTGGGCCCTTTCTGGAAAACGTCCTTGGCGAAGACGGGCAGGAACACCACCAGTGGAATACCCAGCATCGTCATCAGGAACGCCAACAGGATCAGCGCGGTCATCGCCTCCTTGCTGCGGATGAAGCCGATCCCCATTTTCATGCTGTCGAGCATCGAACGCTTGTCGTCGGCGGGCTTATAACGCGCCTTAATCAGGATGAGCGTCGTGATGACGGCGATGAAGCTGAGTCCGTTCAGCCCGAAACACCAGGCCGCGCCGAGATTGGTTAGCGCCAGACCCCCGAGCACCGGGCCGACCACGCGCGCCACGTTGAACTGGATCGAGTTCAGCGCGATCGCGTTCGGCAGATCCTCCGACTTCACCAGCGTCGGAATCAGCGCCTGGTAGGCCGGGCCGCCGAATGCCTGCGCCAGCCCGACAATGAACGACAGGCAAAGAATATGCCACACCTGGACGACGCCGAAGGCGAACAGCGATGCCAGAAACAGCGCGCAACCCATCTGGATGAACTGCGAAACCAGCAGCAGGTGGCGCCGGTCCATCCGGTCGGCCACGACGCCCCCCACCAGCGAGAACAGAAAGATCGGAATCTCGCCGAGGAACGAGTCCAGCCCCAGCAGGAACGGGCTGCCGGAGATCTCCAGCACCAGCCAGCTTTGCGCCAGCTTCTGCATCCACGTCCCGATGCTGGAGGTGCAGGCGCCGCCCCACATCAGGCGGAAATCCGGGTACTGGAAAGCCTTGAAGGTCCGGTGGAGCAAGGGGCGCCTAGGGCAGGGGTTGCGGGCGCTTGATCAGGTGAAGGTAGTTGCCGTCCCCATCGGCAAAAAAGACCAGCCGGTTGCCTTGCGTTTCAAACGGCTCGGTATAAAACTGCACGCCCTTGGCTTTAAGGTGCGCGAGGGCGGCGTCGAAATCGTCCACGTCGATGGCCAGGTGCCGGATCCCCTCATCCTTCATCTTCTGCGCGGCGCGCTCGCCTTCGCTGGGGATGATCTCGAGCATCGAGCCGTCCTTGGCGCGCACGAAATAATTCCCCGCATAGGTGAAGTTGATGCGGAACTCCAAATGATCGACATACCAGTTCGCCAGCTTCTCCGGATTCGGAGATGCGATCGCGGTATGCTCCAGGCCTTTGAACATAAATTGGATTCTAGTTGATCCGGGCAGGGCCGCGCAAATCACCGTAGACCTGCTTGCCTCCTACCAGCGTGTGCAGTACCCGCGTCTTGTGAATGTCGATCGGGTCGATGCGGAACGGGTCCTGGGAGAGCACAACCAGGTCGGCATACTTACCGGGAGTGAGCGTGCCTTTCTGCTCCTCCTCGAACGAAGCGTAGGCGCCGGCGACGGTGTAGGCGCGGAGCGCGGTTTCCAGAGTCACCCTCTGGTGCGGTAGCCAGCCCTCATTCGGCGTGCCCGCGATCGTGCGGCGGTTGACGGCGTTGTGAATCCCGCGGATCGGTGCAAGCGAAATCGAGGCCGGCCAATCGCTCGAGAAAACAAGACGAGCGCCGGCCGATTCCAGCGACCGCCAGGGAAACGAGTAGGGCAGGCGCTTGTCTCCAATGAGGCGGCTCCAAACGTGGATAGTGTCGGGATCGGCGTGGATGGGCTGCATCGAGGGCAGCACGCCGAGGGCGGCGAAACGCGGCACGTCATCGGGGTGGATGATTTCTATGTGCTCGATGCGGAAGCGCGGGTCGCGCGCCGGATGAGTGCGCAGGGCCGCCTGAAACGCGTCGAGCGCCGTGCGCACGCCGGCATCGCCAATGGCATGAACCAGAATCTGCCAGCCGGCGGCGTGACAGCGCGCCACCGCCGCTTGGAATTCGTCCGGCTTCCAGCTCAGCGGGCCGCGGTCGGTGGAGCCGTCCGAGTATGGTTCCAACATGGCGGCGGTCTTTGATTCAATCACGCCGTCGATACTGAACTTGACCGCGCCGGTGGAAAGCATAGGCTCCTTGCGCCGCGGCCAGGCGGCGATCTCGGCATCGCTCGCTTTACCGGCGGACACCGCCAGGCGCACACGAAGCGTGAGTTCGTTCCGGCGCAGAAGCTCCTCGTAGAGAGAAAGTTCGTCGGCGCCCCCGCCGGCGTTCTGGATAGACGTGATGCCGAGCGAGGCGGCCAGGCTCATGCCGCGCCGTAATGCTTCCAGGCGCCGCTCGCGCGTTGGACGCGGCAGATGACGGCCGACCAACCCCATCGCCCCTTCCTTCAGCGCTCCGGAAGGCTCACCGGATGCGTCGCGGACGATCTCGCCGAATCCTTCAAACTTCGTGTCCCGCGTGATCTCGGCGATGCGCAGCGCCATCGAATTCGCCCAACCCGTGTGGCCGTCGTAGGTGCGCAGAAAGACGGGACGGTCCGCCACCACGGCGTCCAGATCCTGCTTGCGCGGCAGGCGGCTGTCGGGGAAGCAGTAGTATTCCCAGCCGGAGCCGGTGATCCACGCCTCATCGGGATTGGCCCGCGCGTAATCGGCGACAGCCCGTTGCATCTCCTTCAGAGTGCAGATGCCCGTGAGATCCACCTGGAACAGCCGCAGAGAACCGCCCGCGAAATGGATATGCGCGTCGTGAAAGCCGGGGATCACCAGCTTGCCGCCGAGGTCGGCCACTTGTGTCTCCGGTCCGGTCCTCACGGTGGCCGCGATGCGTCCATCCTTGATGGCGAGAGAATCTGCCCAGGGACGCTTGGGATCGCCCGTCCAGACGCGGGCGTTACGCAGAACAAGGTCGGCCTGAGCGTAGAGACTGAGAGCGGTCACCAGGACCGGCAAGTAACGCATGCCTCCTATCCTATGCGACAATCTCATCAATCCGAGAGGCTGACCGAATGTCTGCGCGGGTGTGGCTGATCTTCATCATCGCGGCTCTGGCGCCGGGCCAGACAACCGCTCCGGCGATCCTGGAGGCGAAGTGTCTGGCTTGCCACGGCGCGGCGAAGATGTCGGATCTCGACATGCGCACACGCGCGGCAATGCTCAAGGGGGGCACGCGCGGCGCGGCGCTGGTTCCGGGCAAGGCGGGCGAGAGCCTCCTCTATCAAGCAGTCCGCCGCGAAGGCAAGCTGCAGATGCCGCCCGGCAGTCAGCCGCTCACGGCGGAGGAGATCGCCATCATCGGCAAGTGGATCGATGGTGGCGCAAACATGGATTCAGCCGCGCACCAGGAGTCCAACTGGTGGAGCTTCCGCCCGCCGAAAAAACCCCCGATTCCCAATGACGAAACAGGCTGGGCCTCTAACGATCTTGACCGGCTGCTCGCCGCTGGACTTCGCAAGCAGGGGCTGCGGCCCGCGCCGCCGGCGGATAAGCTGACACTGCTACGCCGCGCCACGTTCGACCTGCACGGGCTGCCGCCGGCGCCGGAGCAGATTGACGCGTTCGGGAAGGACAACGCGCCGGGGGCGTGGGAGCGCCTGATCGACAGCCTGCTCGCTTCGCCCGCTTACGGGGAGCGATGGGGCCGCCACTGGCTCGACGTCGTTCGTTACGCCGATACCGGCGGCTACGAGACCGACGTCTACTTCGCCAACGCCTGGCGTTATCGCGACTACGCGATCGGCAGCTTCAACCAGGACAAGCCATACAACATCTTTGTCCAGGAACAAATCGCCGCCGACGAAATCTGGCCCGACGATCTGGAGTTGGAAGGATCCTATGAGCTGCCGGAGAGAAAGCGCATCAACCTGGCCAAGCGGATCGGGACGGGACTCTACACCATCGGGCCGATGGCGGCCGAGTACACTTTCTTCGGCGATCAATACCGCGCCGAATGGCAGGCCGACGCGGTGGAGACAACGGGCTCCGCGTTCCTCGGACTCAGCTTCAACTGCGCGCGTTGCCACGACCACAAGTTCGATCCGATCCCGCAGCGCGACTATTACCGGCTGGCCGCCTTCTTCGCCACCAGCGAGGATCGCGAGGTGCCCATCGTTTCCCGGATGGGGATCTATGAGTACACGCGCTACCAGACGCGGCTGCGCATCGCCGAGGATCTGAAGGCGGAACTGGCGCGGCTGGAAGGAGAAGTCCGCAAGCGCGCCGCCTCGGACCGCAAGAACCCGCAGCGCGAAGACGGGCCGCTGCCGTTCACCCCCGAAGAGAAGGACCGCCGCGAGACGCTGCTGCGCAAGATCGGCGAGGCCTTCTACAAGGCTCCGAAGCCGTACGCGACCGCGAACCTGCTCGTCCCTAGCGAACGCGTGCACGACACGCATGTGCTCGTTCGCGGTGAGTGGGCGCAAAAAAGCGAGAAGGTCACGCCCGGCTATCCGGCCGTGCTGAACGCCGGTGGCGCCGTGGAGGAGACGCAGCGCAGGAAAGCGCTGGCGCAGTGGATCACTTCCGCCGATCAGCCGCTGCTGGCCCGCGTGATGGTAAACCGCATCTGGCAGGGCCACTTCGGCCAGGGCCTTGTCGCGACGCCGAACGATTTCGGCCGCCAGGGCGAGCTGCCTGTGCATCCTGAATTGCTCGACTGGCTGGCGGTGCGCTTCCGCGAGGAAGGATACTCCATCAAACAAATGCACCGGCTCATCATGCAGTCAGCGGCCTACCGTATGTCGAGCATGGCGGTGGAGGCGAACCAGAAGATCGATCCGCGCAACCAGTACTTCTGGCGGATGAACCGCCGCAGGCTGGAAGCCGAAGCGGTGCGCGACGCGGTACTGGCGGCTTCCGGCACGCTGAACCGTGAGGCCGGCGGGCCGGCGGTAGTCGTGCCTCTGTCACAGGAAGAGCGGTTGGGAATGCGCGATGCCTCGCAGTGGCCGGTGTCGCCGGACCCGGCCGAACATGCCCGGCGTAGCGTCTACCTGCTGGTAAAGCGCAGCTTCCGGCTGCCGATGCTCGAGGCATTCGACGCACCGGACCCGGCGCAAAGCTGCGCGCGGCGCGAGGAGTGGACGGTGGCTCCGCAGGCCCTGGCCCTGATGAACTCGGCCTTCACTTCCACTCAGGCCGACGCGATGGCGGCGAGCTTGCGCGGGCTTTCACCCGGCGAGCAGGTGTTGCAGGCATTTCTGCGTACGTTGGGCCGCAGGCCAACGGAGGAGGAGCGGGCCAAGGCGCTGGCCTTTGTGGAGCGGAACAAGCTGGAGCGGTTCTGCCTGTTGCTGTTCAACCTAAGCGAGTTTGTCTATGTCGATTGATCTCAATTCGCGGCGCGCGTTCTTAAAAGGATCCGGACTCGGCTTCGGCTGGATGGCGTTGCAATCGCTGCAAGCAGCGGCGCGGCCGGCCAAGCGCGTGATCTTCCTGTTCATGCACGGTGGACCGAGCCATATCGAAACCTTCGATCCGAAGCCGCTGTTGAACAAGTTGCACGGACAGCCGGTGCCGGAATCGTTCGGCGACGTGCAGCTACAATTCTCGAAATTCCGCGAGTCGCCGATTCTCGGCTGCAAGCGCAGCTTCGCGCGCCATGGCAAATCGGGCCACGAGATCTCGGACCTTTTCCCGCATACGGCGCGCCATGCCGACAAGCTGGCTGTGATCCGGTCCATGCACCATGACGGGTTCACGCACACGGCGGCGCTGAACTGGCTGAACAACGGCTGGCCGCGCCTGGGGCGTCCGAGCCTCGGCTCCTGGATCGTCTACGGGCTGGGGTCGGAGTCCGATTCCCTGCCGGCTTTCGTCGTGCTGCTCGAAGGCGGAATCAAGAGCGGACCGCCGGTCTACAGCTCCGGATTCCTGCCGGCCAAGTATCAGGGAACAGTGCTGCGCAACGGTCCGGCTCCCGTGCTGAACGCGCGCCGTCCTGTGGCGATGACCGAGGCCGAGCAGCGCGAACTGTTCGACACGGCGCGCTGGTTCAATGAGCGGCACATGGAGCCGCGCTCTGACGACACGGCGCTTGCCGCGCGCATTGCTTCCTACGAGCTCGCCTTCCGCATGCAAATGGCCGCGCCGGAGCTGGCGGACCTATCGAAGGAAACAGCCGCGACACGCGCTCTGTACGGCATCGATGTTGAAGGGACCTCGGACTTCGGCTCCCGATGCCTGCTCGCAAGGCGTTTGGTGGAGCGCGGCGTGCGCTTCGTGCAGGTCTGGTCGGGCTCGACAACAGGCACCTCGGACTGGGACGGGCACAAGCAATGCGACACCAACCATGTGCAGATCGCCGCCCGTGTCGACAAGCCCGTGGCGGGACTGCTCGCCGATCTGGAGTCGCGCGGGTTATTAAAGGACACCCTCGTCATCTGGGGCGGCGAGTTCGGCAGGACCCCCACCTCCGACGGTGGCATGAACGGCGGCGGCGATTCGCTCGGGCGCGACCACAACCCCTACGGCTTCTCCATCTGGATGGCCGGCGGCGGCGTTCGGGGCGGGCAGCTGATCGGGCGCACCGACGAGATCGGCCTGCGCGCGGTGGAGCATCCGGTGCACGTGCATGACCTGCACGCCTCGATCCTGCATATGATGGGACTCGATCACGAGAAACTGACCTATTCTTTCCAAGGCCGGGATTTCCGCCTGACCGACGTGCATGGATCGACCGAACTTGCGCGGAAGCTGACATAAACAAGGAGAGGCAATGGCAGCCAAGAAGAGGAAGACGAAGCGGACTGGATCGGCGGCGGCAACGGCTGCGGCTCGCCTGCTGCGGAACTCGAAAGCGACCAAAGCAGCCAAGAGCGCCGCCGGCAGCGCTCTCTCGCAAACCGGCCGGCCCGGACAGGCAAACGGGTGGCGAGTCTGGCGGGCAAGGCGTTTCGGCGAAGAAGACAAGTCCGCGCGGGAGAACGGCTGCCGGAAGCGCGCTTGCGCAGACGCCGCGGAGGAAGAAGCAGCCGAAATCTTCTTGAAGAGGCTGGCGCATCGCTGCTGGCAAGCTTCGCGCCCAGTCTGTGAGAGCAACCCAACCCTGCGAAATGACATTCAAGGCGACAGCGGATCTTCGGGCCAAGCGTGCTTAGGGTAGCGGCGGCCGAGTTCGCGGCGGAGTCTGGGGTAGAGACGCTCCCAGAAACCGGCGAGATCGGTGGTGGTTTGCATGGGGCGCTGGTTGGGGGCCAGCAGATGAAGCACGACGGGCTGCTTGCCACCGGCGACGCGCGGGGTTTCGCGCATGCCGAAGAAGTCTTGCAGGCGTGAGGCGAGCCAGGGGGGCTTGCCGGGTTCGTAGTGGATGCGGGCGGAGCGGCCGCGCTGGAGCCGGATGCGTTCGGGGGCGAGTTCGTCGAGCAGTTGACGCTGCTTTGAAGTGAGGCGGGCGAGGAGGGCGGCCGGAAGTCCGGCAGCGGCGGATTTCAGTTCGGCGAAACTGCGAAGACCGGTGCAGAGGGAGGCGAGGGCGTCGCGGACGTCGGACTGGGTGAACTCAGGGATGGGGGCGTGGGAGGCGGCGAAGGCGACGCGGTTGAGGAGGGCGTCGAGTTCGTCTTTGTTGGTGAAACGTTCGACACCGGCTTCGAGGGCCCGCTCGGCGAGCAACTGCGCGGCCTGTTCCGAGTCGATGTTGCCGGAGGAGGACTCCTGGATGACGAGGCCGTCGTAAAGGAGTGCGCTGGATGCTTCGACGCGTTCGGCGGCGCGGTTCCAATCCAGGCCTGCACGTTCGGAGATACGTTCGGGGAAGAGATCGAGCAGCCATTCGGGCTGGATAGCGCTGGCAAGACGGACAAGCGGGAGGGCGCGGTCGCGGCGCTGTTCGATGTCGACGGCGACCATGAGTTCGTGATTGCGGACGACGCTGGAGGAGGCGAGTTCGGCGGAGCCGCCGCCGGCCATGAGGAGTTCCGCGGAGGCGCCGCGGCGGCGGACGAGGCGGTCGGGGAAGGCTTTGAGGACGGAGAGGAGAAAAGCTTCGTCGTCATTCGAGCGGTCCGGTTTGATGCGGGCGATTCGGCGGATTTGCTCGTTGAGGCGGCGGGCGTGGTGGGAGAGGCCGGAGTCCATGAGGGCGAGCAGGTCGGAGGGGCCGTGGCGTGTTGGTTCGCCCTGCGGGAGGCGGTCGCCCGCACTGAGCAGAGCGGCGGCGGCGCAGCCATCGGCTCCAGCTCCGCGGTGTGAGGCCTCCAGAACAAGCGCGGCGAGCCGTGGATGCATGGGCAGGCGGGCCATGGCCCGGCCGTGCGGTGTGAGGCGGCCGCGGGCGTCGAGAGCCCCGAGGCGGGCGAGGAGCTCCGCGGCAGCATCAAGGGCCGACTGAGGAGGCACGTCGAACCATGGAAGGCTTTCGGCGCTTGCATGCCCCATGGCGTGCAGGTCAAGCAACATGGCGCTGAGCTCGCGGCGGGTGATCTCGGGCGTTTCGCGTTCGTCGCGGCGAAGGAGGTCGGATTCCGGATAGAGGCGGATGACGCTGCCGGGAGCAAGACGCCCGGCGCGGCCGGCGCGCTGGGTGGCCGAAGCCTTACTGATGCGGGTGATGTCGAGGGAGGGGAGACCGGTGTAGGGAGAGTCGCGCGCGATGCGGACGAGGCCGGAGTCAATGACCGCAGTGACGCCTTCAATGGTGAGGGAGCTTTCGGCAACGTTGGTGGAGAGGATGACCTTGCGGCGCGGGCCGGGAGTGACGGCGCGGTCCTGCTCGTCGGGGCTGAGGTCTCCGTGAAGGGGCAGGAGGTCGAGCTTGGCGCGTGCGGCAAGGGGCTGGCAGGCACGCTCGGCGCGGCGGATCTCGGCGGCGCCTGGCAGGAAGACCAGAACGTCGCCGTAATGGTTGGATGCGAGCAGATCCTCGAGGGCGGCGGCCACCTGTTCTTCGAGCGGGGAAGCGGAATGCGGGCGGTACTCGATGGTGAGCGGATGGAGCCGGCCTTCGGAACGGACGATGGGGCAATTGCCGAGGAATTGCGCAAGGGCGGCGCCGTCTAGAGTGGCGGACATGGCGACGATGCGCAGATCGCGGCGGCGCAGTTGCAGGTTGCGGAGCAGTGCGAGAGCGAGATCGCCGTCGAGGCGGCGCTCATGGAATTCGTCGAGGATAACGGTGGAGACGCCATGGAGATCCGGATCGGCAAGCAGCTTGCGGGTGAGGACGCCTTCGGTGAGGAAGCGTAGGCGTGTGGAAGGGCCCGATACATCTTCAAAGCGGACCTGATAGCCAACGGTGGCGCCGACTGGTTCGTGCATCTCGGAGGCCACGCGGCGCGCGGCCATGCGTGCGGCGATGCGGCGCGGTTCCAGGACGAGCACATCTCCGAGCGGGAGCAATGCGGGAGGAACGCGCGTGGTTTTGCCGGCTCCGGGCGGGGCTTCGATGACCAGGCAAGCGGACTGGCGGAGGTGGCCTACAATGTCATCGAGCAGGGAGTCGATCAACACGCCGGGGTCAATCGTAGTTCAGCTGGCGCGGTTGGCGGGAATACCAGCCGTCCTCGCGCGGCAGGTAGACGTTGCAGTGGTCCATTTCGCCGCCGTAGATGTGGAGCGTGATGGAGGGCGCATCGGAAGCGTTGGCGAGAACGTGATATTCGAAGGGCGGGATGAGGCATCCCGCGGAGCCGACCTGGGCGTGGATGAGGCCGGTGGGTTCAAAGCGGTAGCGGTCGCCCTGTTGCTCAAGCAGATCGTACTGGTGAACGTCCATGAGTCCTTCCACGACGCCTTCCACGCACCACATGCCGGCGTGATCGTGAACGGGAGTGCGCTGGCCTGGACCCCAGGTCATGACGACGGCGGTGTAGCCGAGTTCCTCGTTGCGGCACAGCAGGCGGCGCGCGTAGCGGTCCGGCAGCGTTTGATGGAAGCGCTCGCCGAGCTCGAGGCGGCCTTGCTGTATGGCGTGGGAGAGGTCTAGCTTGAGGCGCTCGACGGTGTCATGAACGCCGCCAAGACGGACGGCGCCGTCGATCATGTGACGCAGATCGTGTTGAACGTCGGTGAGGGCGCGCACGGTAATAGGATAGCGCCGTCAGCCATTCCCAGGCGGGATCTGCTCGAGGCGGATGACGATCATGCGATAAGCGCCGGGGCCGGATTGAATGGGGAGCGATTTCAGCAGATGGGCGCGGAAGCCGAAGCGGGAGAGGGATTGATTAGCCAAGGCGAGGGCCTGCTGCGGGGTGTGTTTGGAGCTGAGGATAGCTACTTTGGCTGACGGAGCAAGGTGATTCTCCACTCTGACGGTGGGAAACTTGTCGCCAACCATGGTGGTGATCCACAGGAAGGTGCTGTTGATGGCATTGAATTCCGACCGGTAGGGGTCATTCGGATGGTCGTACCAAAAGAAGACGGGGCTTGAGCCAGCTTCGGCGGCAGCAGCTTGCGCGGCAGTAGTGATGCGGCGATACATATCGTGCATGCGGGGGATGGAGTGATCGGAATAGCGGCCATCGATCCCTAAACCGGTGATGCCAAAGTTGGCGATCAGGAGGGCGGCCCAGGCGGCCACGGCGCCGGCGGTTGCGGGCCGGATCCGCTGGACGAGAATACTTGCCAGGCCGATGAGCAACCACCAGGCGGTTGTCTGGTAGGAGAAGGGGTGGATCCCGAGCCGCCGGCTGCACCAGGTAATCAAGACCGCAGTGAGCATCAGCCCGAGCCACGTTGCGAGGCGTTTGGCCGTAAGGGCTTCCGCGTGACCGGCCAGGAAACAGCCAAGAACGAGGAAGGCGGCCGGGATCATGCAACTGGAGTAGTAGTCTACTTCCAATCCAAAGCCATGCCTCATTTCCCAAGCCAGGTAACTAGCAACAATGAGGGCGAAATGAAAAAGGTAAAGGCGCGCATAGTCGCGGGGCTTTGCCCAGTCACGCACCAGCACAACCAGACCGGTCACAAGCGCGATGGAGGGGAAAACCAACCAACGAGCCACCGTCAACCAGGCCCATCCTTTCTGCATCCAGGGATTGGGTTGAGAGAAAGTCTCTACCGTGTATCGAATGGAAGTGGACAACAGAAGAGGATCGCCTTCCAGACGGTAGTGGATGAGAGTGAGAATCAGTACGGTTGTGAGAAGGCCGCAGAGGGCGATGCCCATGTTCCGCGCCTGAGTAAGAAACCAGGCAAGCCGTAGCGGCCCGAATGCCTGGTAGAGGTACAAGAAAGCGACGGGGAGCAGAAAGAGAACCATGGAGAGGTTGGAGTAGACCATCGCCGCCGAAAACAGGCCGGAGCAGAAGAGCCAGAGGCCCGGTTTCGCGGTGCGGCCGGCACGTACGGCACAGACCGAGGCGAGAATGTAGTAGGTGATGGAGGGGGCATCGACAAAATCATGACCGAGCGCTGTGAGCAAAGGGCCATGGGATCCGAAGAGGATGGCCACAAGGAGCGCCCAGCGTCGGGTCACCGCCTGACGCATGAGCCAGTAGAATCCACCAACGGAGAGGTAGTAGCAGGCAAAGTGGAGCACGTAGCGTGCCGGCAAGGGATCCAGCAGACGGTGGATGAGATAGCCTGGCACTGTCCAGGCCAAGCGGTCGCCGTAATAGCGGCTGGGAAACCAAGTGGATTTGAATTCGACGAGGTTGAGGAAATAACCGAGATAGAACCAGGGATCAAGATGGTCGAAAGCGCTGTAGATCCAGGCGGGATAACCCAGAAGAATGAGAAAAGGCAGCGCCGCCAGAACCGGCCAGGCGGGATCGCGCCACCAACGGGCTTGCGTATCCGGCTCCTCGGCCAACCGCAGCGGTACATGAACTCTCGGCGGAGGAGGAGCGGCGGGTGGCGTGGGTTTCGAGATTCGGCCGCCCGGGCGGCCGCGTGACTTCGGCATTCGTGTCAGTCTTTCAAGGCGTGGCCGCAGCCGGGGTGAGGCTGGCCAGCTGGAGGAAGATCAATTGGTAGCCGCCGGAGCCAGACTGCACCCTGAGCGACTTCAACGGCCGGGCGAGATAGCCCAATGGCGCCAGTGACTGTTGCGCCGAGGAGAGCGCTTCGGCCGGGGTTAGCCGGGAGCTGAGAACGGCCACCTTGCCGGAATCGCGGAGGAGATGTTTGCCGCTGACTTCCGGAAAGCGATCGCCGAGGAGGGTGGTGTGCCAAAGGAAACTGCTGTTGATGGCGGTGTACTCCGAGCGGAAAGGACCGCCAGGGTAGTCGAACCAGAACATCATCGGGCTTGATCCGGACTCCCTGGAAGCGGCCTTCACCGCGGAGGTGATGCGGCCGTAAATCTCGTGCATGTGAGCGGGGGAATGGAATGCATGCGTGTTGCCGAGATTGTGGCCGGTGACGCCGAAATTGGCGATGAGGAGAGCGGTCCAGGCGGCGGCGAATCCTCCCCGGCCAGGACGGAAAGTGAGGATAAGGATACCGGCTAGCCCGGCGAGGAACCACCAGCGGCTGGTGCTGTAGGGAAAGATGGGCAGGCCCAGACGACGCGTACCCCAGCTGAGGAGAATTGCCGTGAACAAGACCAGAAATGGTATCCATGCTCGGGAGCGGGGTAGCAGGTTTTCGGCTGCGCCGAGCAGCGATCCGAGCGCGAGGAAGGAGGCGGGGAGGATGCAACTCATATAGTAGTCGAGCCCGAGGACGGAACCGTTCTTTGCATGCGTGGCGAGATAGCCGGCAGAGATGAGGAGCAGGTTGAGCGCGAACAGACGGGGGAAGCTCTTCGGCTGAGCCGGCCCGCGCAACACCAGAATGAGGGCAGCGGCAAAGCCGACGCAGGGAAAGACGAGCCAGTGCGCGCCGGAAAGCCATTCCCAGTTCTTTCTGGCCCAGGGGTTGGCGACGGTGATGAGCTCCCTGGAAAAGCGGATGGAGGTGGAAAGGAGCCACGGATTTCCTTCCCAGCGGAAGTGGAGGATGCTGAGCGGGATGGTTACGGCGAACAGGCCGGCGAAAAAGAAGGAGGCGAGTCTGAGTTGCGCAAGCAGGCGATGCCGGATAAAAGAACCAAAGACTTGATAGAGATAGAGCAGGGCGATGGAGGGGAGAAAGACCGCCATGAAGATGTTGGAGTAGATCATGCAGGCGGTGAAGAAGCCGGAGGCAAAGAGCCAACGGGAAGGCGCCGTGGATCGTCCGGCCTGCACGGCGCAAGCGGCGGCGGGCAGGTAGTAGGCGATAGCGGGCGCATCGACATAATCGTGGCCCAGTGCAATGAGCAGAGGACCGTGGGCTCCGAACAGGATCGTGATGAGGAGAGCATGAGCGCGGGGAACGGCCAGGCGAATCAGCCAGTAGAAGCAGCCGATGGCGAGGTAGTAGCAGCCGAAGTGGAGGACGTAGCGGGCCGCGATGGGATTGAAGAGGCGGTGGAGAAGGTAGCCGGGGAGAGTCCAGGAGAGACGGTCGCCGTAGTAGCGGTCCGGGAACCATTGGGACTTGAATTCGGGCAAATGAAAGAACGTGCCGGTGTAGAACCATGGGTCCAAGTGTTCGAGGGCATTGTACATCCAGCCGGAGTAGAGAAAGAGGATGAGTACAGGGAGGAGCGCGAACAAGGGCCAGGCGGGATCGCGCCAGGAAAGAACCGCGGCATCGGCTTCCGGCAGCGAGAGTGGTTGGAGCGCTACAGGTTTGGAGGCGCGTGCAGCGACGCGGCCGCGTGAGCTGGGCATAAGGTTCAGTTTGCCATGTCCTGGATCGTCCCCAAGTGCACCAAGATCATGTGGTAGCCACCGGGTTCCAGACTCAATTCCTGATCAGCTGTAACGCCCCGGCGGACACGGTATCCTGCCATGGGGTTTCAGTCTCTCACAGCGACCAGCAGCATCTGTCCGCCGAGAAAGCGCCAGGCCTGAGGGAACCGGAGATAGAGATCGACGAGGAAGGCCGATTTGGGGAGCGCGGACTTGGTGGTGTAAGGGAGAAAGCGATCCACGACGCGGGCGAGCCGGTATCCATGGATTTCGAGTCCTTCCTGCATTCCGCGGTGCGTGAAGATGAGACGGTGATCAAAGAAGTCGAAGTAGCGTTTGGCGCAGTGGGCGAAATTCGGCTGCATGATGAGGAACTGCCCACCCGGTTTCAATGCGCGATGAATGGAGGCGAAACTTTCCGCAACCGCCTCCTGCGACGGGAAGTGCTCGTAAACGTTGGAGGCGAAGACGGTGTGGAGCGAATCAGGCGGGATGCCGTCCATGGAGGCCAGGCAACGGACGCCTGGCGCGGCATAGCGGCGGAGGGCGTCGGCATTGATGTCGACCGCGATTTTTTCCCGGGACTGGATTTGGTTGATGAAGTGGCAGTAGCCGGCGCCGAGGTCAAGCGTGACGCCGTCCGGATTGACGTAGCGTTGCAGGTAGCGGCAAATCGGGGCCCAGAGCAGGCGGTTGCTTTCCAGCTCGGCTTCGGAGAAGCGGTGACGGTAGATGGCCTGTTCGATGGGAGCGCTCATAAAGAAGCAGTCAGCACGGACGCCAGGGATCGCTCGTTGGTTCTGATCCATTCATGAATCGAGGAAAGCAACGCCAGCTTGGATTGCGAGGGCGCCCAGGAGGCAACGGAGGCAAGACGCCGGCAATCGGAGATGTAAATGGGGATGTCGGCGCGCCGGTCTTCCGAAGACGGTTCGATGGGCACGACGTTGGAGGTGATCTCCCGGCAGAGATCGGTGAGTTCCCGTAGCGAAGCGCTGCCGGGGAGTCCGCCTCCGGCATTGAAGACGCCGCCTTGCAAGCGGGTGAAGTTCTCGATTTGGTGATGGATCAGCCCCGTGAGATCGGCGATGGAGAGCATGTCGCGAACCTGCTTGCCCGAGCCTCCGAAGCCGATGTAACGGAGGGGGCGGCGAAAGTAGTGAGCAGCCACCCAGAGTGCGACAACTCCCTGATCGGAACGCGGCATCTGCCAGGGGCCGGCGATCAGGCCGCAACGGTTGATGATGGCGCGGAGTCCGTATGCGTCCGCGTATTCCTGGACCATCAATTCCGAGGCAAGCTTAGTCATGCCGTAGAGCGATCTGGCGCCTTCCAGCGGGAAGGTTTCGCCGATGCCCTGTGATGAGACGCCGGTCAGCGGCTGGTTGTCGAGAAGGCGGAAGCGAGTAGGCTCCTCGGCGAAGGCGAGGCTGTTCAGGGCGGCGATGGGGTAGACCCGGCTGGTGGAGAGAAAAATGAGGTCGGCTCTAGTCCGGCGGGCCAGTTCCAGAGTGTGGAATGTGCCTTCCAGATTGCTGCGGATCAAGTACTGCGGAGAACCGTCGTAGCCGGCAAGCACGGACGGCTCGGCGGAGCAATCGACGATAAGACCGGGTTCCAAGCCGGTGAGATCCTCCGGGCAGCGGATATCGCCGTGGCGGAACTCGACCCCGGCGCCGGCCAGTCGCGGGAGATTCATCTCACTTCCGCGGCGTTTGAGATTATCGAGGGCCGTGACTTTTGTGGGAACAGAAGCGTGTTGGGCCATGGAGATGGCGAGGCTGGAACCAACGAAGCCGGCGCCGCCGGTGACGAGGATGCGGCTATGCACGTTGCGACCTGCCTTCCCGAGTTGGCGCCTGCAATCCCGAGCGGTGGTAATCACCTCGCGAGAGATGCTTCTCCAGCCACAAATAGAGAACGATGAACAGGTAGCGGCTGCCCATTTCCTTCAGCCGGAGCTTGGAAACACCAGTCTGCCGGTTGCGCCAGGAAATCGGAACGACGGTGTAGGAGTAGCCGCGGATGATCGCTTTGAGCGGCATTTCAACGGTGAGGTTGTAATGTTTGGAGAGTAGCGGCTCAATGCCTTCGATCACCTCGCGGCGGTAACACTTAAATGCGTTGGTGACATCGTTGTAGCGGATTCCGAAGATGATGGCGATGAAACGGTTGGCGAAGCGGTTGAGGATAAGCTTGTGGGCCGGATAGTCGATCAGATGCGAGCCCTTGATAAAGCGCGAGCCGAAGACGCACTCGTAGCCTTCCTGGAGTTTGCGGTAGTAAAGAACAAGGTCTTTCGGAGAGTCCGAAAGGTCGGCCATGAACACGGCTGCGGCATCGCCGCGCGAGGATCGGATGCCGAATGTCACCGCACAACCGAACCCGTGAGGGCCGGGATTGCGAAGCAGGCGCAGGCTCGGAATGGAGGAAGTGAGACGATTCACGGTGGCCGCCGTATCATCCACGCTGGCGTCATCGACGACAAGAATTTCATGCGGCACGTTGGCGGCTGCCAGCTCTGCCGCCAGTTCGCGGACCGTGGATTCAATGCAGTCCTGCTCATCGCGTGCCGGGATGACGACGGAGAGGAGCATCAACCTGTTGCCCCCGCCATCCAACGGGAGTGGTTTTCGCTGTGAATCTGCATCAGGATTTCGCGGAGCCCGTAGCGGAGTTTCCAGCCCGGATAGTGAGATTGAAACTTGCTGGTGTCGCTGATCCACCAGATGTGATCGCCGATGCGGTTTTCTCCAGCATAGGAACGGTCAAGGGGAACGCCGGAGATTTCTTCACACAAGCTGACGGCTTCCAACAGGGAACAGTTGCAGAAGCGGCCTCCGCCGATGTTGTAAACTTCGCTCGGCCGCGGAGCGAGATGGAAATGGTGAAAGGCATTCACGAGATCTGCGCTGTGAATGTTGTCGCGCACCTGTTTGCCGCCATAGCCGAGCACGCGGTAAGGGATGCCCGTAGCTGCACACTTCATCAGATAGGCAAGAAAGCCATGCAATGGGGCGCCGGAATGCGCCGGCCCCGTAATGCAGCCGGCGCGGAAGCAGGCGGTGTTCATGCCGAAGTAGCGGCCGTATTCCTGCACGAGGATATCCGCTGCGAGCTTGGAGCATCCGAACAAGGAATGCGTGGTCTGATCCACGGGCATGGACTCGTCGATGCCGTTCCAGCAGGGGTGCGACGGGTCAAGCTCCCATCGCGTGGGAAGTTCGGCGAGCGGGAGCGAGTTGGGCCTGTCGCCATAGACCTTGTTGGTGGAAGTGAAGATGAAAGTGGCTTGCGGGCAGTGCTTGCGCGTGGCTTCCAACAGGTTAAGCGTTCCGGTGGCGTTTACGTGGAAATCGGTGAGCGGGTCCTGCGCGGCCCAGTCATGCGAGGGCTGCGCGGCGGCGTGGATCACAAGTGCGATATCGGAGGCGTATTCGGCAAACAGGCGGTCGATAGCGGCGCTGTCGCGGATGTCGGTGTTGACGGGGAGATAGGAAGGGCAACTCTCGCGCAGAAGGGCCGCCTGCCATGCGGTGGAGGCCGAGGAGCCAAAGAAAAAGCTCCTCATGTCGTTGTCGATGCCCACAACCTGGAAGCCTTTTTCCGAGAAGAAACGCACGGATTCGCCACCGACCAAACCATGCGCGCCTGTGACCAAGACAACTGCCAAGCGAACTCCGGAACGAGTTAGTATAACCCGGCCCGCGCTACAATGCTCACGATGGCGTTCCCGATTCAACGAATGCGGCGGTTGCGAAGAAGCGAAGCGATGCGGCGGCTGGTGCGTGAAACGTATCTGGAGCCGGGCGGCTTGATCCTGCCGCTGTTTGTGTGCCCCGGAGAGGGAGTGAAAAAGGAGATCTCGGCGATGCCGGGCAATTTCCAGATGTCGGTGGACGAGGTGGTGAGGGAGTGCGAAGTGGTGCGTTCGCTGGGTCTGGGCGGCGTGATCCTGTTCGGAATTCCGGCAAGCAAGGATGAAGAGGCGACGGACGCGTATGACCCAGACGGAATCGTGCAGCGCGCGGTGCGGGCGATCAAGCGCGCAACGCCGGACCTGCTGGTGGTGACCGACGTCTGCAACTGCGAGTACACGAGCCACGGCCACTGCGGCAAGGTGGTGCAGGACGACGTGGAGAATGATGAGACGCTGCAATGGCTGGCGGCGGCGGCGCTGTCGCACGCGCTGGCCGGAGCAGACGTGGTGGCTCCATCAGACATGATGGACGGGCGCGTGGCGGCGATCCGGAAGAGGCTGGACGAGAACGGCTTCATCAAGATCCCGATTTTGAGTTATGCGGCGAAGTTCGCGTCGGCTTTCTACGGGCCGTTCCGGGAAGCGGCGGAGTCTACGCCGCAGTTCGGGGACCGGCGCTCCTACCAGATGGATCCGGCGAACCGGCGGGAGGCGATGAGGGAGATCGCGCTGGATATCGAAGAGGGCGCGGACATGGTGATGGTGAAGCCGGCGATGCCGTACCTGGATATTATTCGCGAGGCGCGGGACAGGTTTGACGTGCCGCTGGCGGCGTACCAGGTAAGCGGCGAGTTCAGCATGATCATGGCGGCGGCGCGGAACGGCTGGATCGACCAGGAACGCGCGATGGTGGAGTCGCTGACCTCCATCCGGCGGGCCGGAGCGAGCATCATACTCACCTACTTCGCCAAGGATATGGCGCGGCTGATCGGCTGAGCGCTACTTGCCCAGCAGGATCTTGCCGGCCTTCTTCACATCGTCTTCTGCAACGTAGATGAGGGCTCCGTAGCGGCCCGCGCCGCCACAGACGGCTTGCGCGGCGTGGACGTTGATGCCGGCGTCGCCGAGTTTGCCGAGCGCGGCGGCGACCGCACCTACTCGATCCTTACCTTGCACGAGGTAGGCTTTGTGCGTGCGCTGAATGGGAAGCTTGGCTTTCTTTGCGGCGGCGCGAAGCTTGGCGGCGTCTTCGGGGATGATTTCCAGCTGGCCGCGGCCGGGGCCCATCGGGTAGCCCCAGAAACCGATCATGTTGACACCGCCGGCGGCGAGGGCGTTGAGAACCATTGCTGCCGCGCCGGGCTTGTCCTCGATGCCAAGGGTGTAGTGTTCAATGGCAGTGATGCTGTCTTTCATGGGACACCTCCTGAAATTGTGCTTAGGCTTTTCCCGCTTCCGCTTTGGCGCTGGCGTAGAGCGCCTTGATGTAACCGATTGAGTAGGCCCAGCCGACCATGCGGTGGCCGACCATTTGCGGCACGTGATCGGCGATGAGGTTGCCGCGGAAATCGACCTCGACAAGAGTCTTCATCAGCTTCCGCATGTCGGTGTAGCCGTTGTCGACGAAGGTTTCGACGAAGTAAGGGATGGGCGCGGTGACGTTGCGGAAGTGGATCTTCCAGAGCTTGCCCATCTTGGCGAAGGCGCGCACCGCTTCATAGACATCCTTGCCCATGCCCTTGCCGCCTTCCATCCAGGTACCGCAACAGAGGCAAACGCCAATGTTGGGCGAGTTGGCGATCTCCAGTGCGCGCACGTAACCGTCGAAGTTGCCGAAGATGCAGCGGGGCACGCCGCCGAGCTCGGGCACGGGCGGGTCGTCGGGATGGATGCCGATGCGGATGCCGAGCTCCTCGGCCACCGGAACGACCTGCTTGATGAAGTAGGTGTAGTTTTCCCAGAGCTCTTCCTTGGTGAACTTTCGGCCGTGCGTGAGAGGCGGTTCGAAAACCTTGCCCACCCAGTAGCCCTTGGCGGTTTCCATGCGAAAGGCGCGGGCAGAAGCGCCGCCGCGTGTGGTTTCGCGCTCCGAACTCCAGATGCCGTTGCCCATGTGGGCGTAGGTTGTGTAATAGATGCCGGCCTCGGCGAGATTGCGGAGGAATTGTTTGTACTCCTCGATTTTCTTGTCGCGGCCGGGAAGGTTGAGCGTAACCTCGGGCATGTTGTGGACGTTGGAGTTTCCGATGTTCCAAACTTTGAGGCCCGCGGCTTCGACCTTGGCCTTGAGGCGCTTGAAGGTTTCGAGTGTAGAGCGCTCGCCGCCGGTCGGGATGTTGACGTACTCGACGCCGAGCTGATTGGCGAACTGTAGATCTTCGTCGCTGGGTTCGGTGGGGATTTGGAGCGAGATCTTGATGCCGGGGGAGAGGGGTTGAAGCGGTTTCTTCGCGGCGGCGGCGGGAACGGCGGCGGCCGCGGCTATGGTAGCGGCGAATTGGCGGCGGGACGGAGAGGGCATGAAGATTCTCCTAATATAGGCGTACGCCGCGGGGGCCGGGCGGACGGCTGAGATGAACGGCATCGACGAATCGGACCTTGTTCGTCTTGCGAGTCATGACGACGGAGTGAGTGCGGCAGCCGTCGCCGAAAAAGCGGACGCCGTTGAGCAGAGCGCCTCGAGTGACGCCGCATGCGGCGAAAATGATCTTTTTTCCCGGGGCGAGGTCGCGGGCGGTGTATATCCGTTTGGTGTCGCGGATGCCCATCGATTTCATGCGTTCCTCCAAATCCGGCGAGTTCACCACGAGCCGGGCCAGCATCTCCGCGTGCAGGCAGCGCAGCGCGGCGGCGGTGATGACACCTTCCGGAGCGCCGCCGCTGCCCATCACCGCGTCGACGCCTGCGCCGCGCACGGCGGCGGCAATGCCGGCCGACAGATCTCCGTCCTGAATGAGGCGTATGCGTGCGCCGGCCTTGCGGATGGAGGCGATCAGTTTTTCATGGCGCGGGCGGTCGAGCACGACGATGGTGAGGTCGGTGACATCGCGCTCCAGACAACTGGCGATCATCTTGAGGTTCTCCTCGACCGGAGCGTCAATATCGAGCGCACCGCGGCAGGCGGGACCGGCGATGAGTTTCTCCATGTAGCAGTCGGGCGCGTGGAGCAGGCCGCCGGGCTCGGAGGCGGCGAGCACGACGATGGAGTTGGAAGCGCCGGTGGCGCAGAGGTTGGTGCCTTCCAGCGGATCGACGGCGATGTCGACCTTGGGATGGGAGAGGCCTTCCGGAGGCTTTGCGCCGACCTGTTCGCCGATGTAGAGCATCGGCGCCTTGTCGCGCTCGCCTTCGCCGATGACGATGGTGCCGTCGATGTTGACGTGCTCAAATGCCTGGCGCATGGCTTGCACGGCGACCTGGTCGGATTTTTCTCTTTCGCCTTGCCCCATGGTTCGGGCGCTGGCGATGGCGGCTTCTTCGACGACGCGAACAAAGTCAAGAGCGAGGTCCTGTTCGATGTCGATTTCGACGGGGCGGACGGGTTCGCTTCCAGGTTTGTCTGGCATTGCAGACATGATACTTGATGGCAGCTGATGAGCGTCGGCGGAGCGAGACTGGTAGTAAAATACTACGGCAGTGGGCCAATTGAACTGGGCTACGGTGAAAACAGGTCTTGCCGGGATGACAGGGGCGCTGTTACTCTGCGCGCCGGGGCGGATGGATGCGCGGCAGCGGCAATTTCTGGATCGCTATTGCTCGACTTGCCATAACGAACGGTTGAAGACTGGCGGATTGAGTTTGGCCGGGGTCGACTTGTCCAGGCCTGAGGTGAAACCGGAATTGTGGGAGAAGGTCGTGCGTAAGGTGCGCACTGGGGTCATGCCGCCTCCGGGCGCGCCGCAGCCTCCGGGAGTGGACCGGCGCGCGATGTTGACCGCGATTGAAGGGGCGCTCGATTCGGCGGCGGGGAAGGTGAATCCGGGGCGCACGGAGACACTGCGACGGTTGAGCCGGACCGAGTATCAGAATGCGATTCGGGATTTACTGGCGCTGGACATTGATGCCGGTTCGCTTTTGCCGGCCGATGAGAGCGGGCATGGGTACGACAACGTGAATCTGGGTGATCTGTCGGCGACGCTGTTGAACCGGTATATTTCGGCGGGGCAGAAGATCAGCCGGCTGGCGGTGGGGAGCACGCAATCGTCGCTCCAGAGCGACACGATCGGGTTGCCTGCGGATCTGACGCAGGAGGATCACTTGCCCGGGATGCCGATTGGGACGCGGGGCGGGCTGTCGACCACTTATACGTTCGCGCAGGATGGCGAGTACGAGATCCAGGTTCTGCTCATGCGCGATCTGGCTGGGGTGGTGAGCGGACTGCGCGATTCGCGTTCGCATGAAATGCTGGTGCTGCTGGACCGGGAGCCGGTGCACAGCTTCGCGGTCTCAAGAGCGGCTATCGGCGACCAAGTGCTGAACGAGAAACCGTTGAAGGTGCGTATTCCCGTGAAGGCGGGGCCGCACAACCTCGCGGTCACCTTCGTGAAGGAAGGCTCGTCGCTGGTTGAGACGACCAAGCGGCCGACGGAATCGCGGTTCAACGACCGGCGGTATCCGCGGACGGCGCCCGCCGTGGATCAGATTTTGCTTACCGGTCCCTATGAGGCGAAAGGCGCCGGGGATACGCCAAGCCGGCGGCGGTTGTTTGTCTGCCGGCCGGCCGGAGAGGACAAACAAGAGGAAGAGAAGTGCGCGGCGGCGATTCTGTCGACGCTGATGCGGCGCGCCTACCGGAGGCCGGTGACGAAGGGCGATGTGGACGAGATGGTGCCGTTCTATCGCAAGGGGCGAGCGGAGCGGGATTTCGAGTTGGGAATCACGAGGGCGGTGACGGCGGTGCTGACGAACCCGAAGTTCCTGTTCCGTGTGGAGAGCGATCCGGCCGAGATGCCGGCGGGCGGGGTTTACCGGATCAGCGATCTGGAGCTAGCGTCGCGTTTGTCGTTTTTTCTGTGGAGCAGCATTCCGGACGATGAATTGCTGGAGGCCGCGGCTCAGGGGAGGCTGAGCCAACCGGGAGAGTTGGAGAGGCAGACGCGGAGGATGCTGGCGGACCGGCGTTCGTTCAACCTGGCGACGAATTTCGCCGGGCAGTGGCTGCGGCTGCGCAATCTCGACGCGGTGCAGCCGAGCGGCAATCTGTTCCGGGATTTTGACGAGAACCTGCGGCGGGCGTTCCAGCAGGAGACGGAGCTGTTCTTCGACAGCGTGCTGCGCGAGGATCGTAGCGTCCTGACGTTTCTGAAATCCGACTACACGTTCTTGAACCAGCGGCTGGCGAAGCATTACGGAATTACGGGCGTATACGGAAGCCGGTTCCGCCGGGTGACGCTCGCACCGGAAAGCAGGCGTGGCGGGCTGCTGCGGCATGGCAGCGTGCTGTCGGTGACTTCCTATGCAACGCGGACGTCGCCGGTGCTGCGCGGGGTGCTGGTGCTGAAGAACTTCCTGGGAGCGCCGCCGCCGGCGCCGCCGCCGGATGTGCCGGCGCTCGACGAAAGCACAATGGCCGCGAATCTTGGGATGCGCGAGCGGCTGGCAGCTCATCGCAGCAACCCGGTTTGCGCGAGCTGCCACCGGACGATTGATCCGGCGGGCTTTGCGCTGGAGAACTACGACGCGATTGGACGCTGGCGGGAGCTGGAGCTTGAGGACCAGCGCGTAGATGCTTCAGGCGCGGTGCCGGGCGACAAGGAGTTCCATGGGGTGGACGGATTGGAGGAGGCGCTACTGCGCCGTCCGGAGCTGTTTGCGGCAACACTGACGGAGAACCTGCTGACGTTCGCTCTGGGGCGCGGAGTGGAGTATTACGATGCGCCGGCGGTGCGCAAGATCGTCAGAGAGGCGGAGAAGGAAGGATACCGGTTCTCGTCGCTGATTCTGGGAATCGTGAAGAGCGTTCCGTTTCAGATGAGGCGTGCGGAAGCAGGCCCCGTTGCAGCTAAAATAGGGGTCAAGTAAGAGGGATATGCGATGTTTCTGACGAAGAAGGCGATCTCAAGAAGGGCGATGCTCAAAAGCGCGCAGGGGGCATTGGCGCTGCCGCTGCTGGAGGCGATGATTCCCGCGGCGACGGCATGGGACAAGACGCCCGCCAAGCCCGTCCGCAGGATCGGCTTCGTGTTCATCCCGATGGGGTGCGATCAGGACCGCTGGACTCCGCCGGGCCAGGGGACGCTCGGCGAGCTTTCGCCGATCCTCGCGCCGCTCGATCCGGTGAAAGAACAGGTAAGCGTGATCACGAATCTGCGGCTGCCGAACGCGTATCCGGGGACGCATGACACGTCGAATTCGGCGTTTCTGAGCGCCGCCAGCGCCAAGCACACGGAAAGTTCCGATTATTTTTCGGGGATCACGGTGGACCAGATCGCGGCGAAGGAGATGGGGCGGGAAACGCAAGTGGATTCGCTGCAACTGGCGATGGATCTGAATCCGCTGGCGGGAGTATGCAACAACGGCTACTCGTGCGTTTATCAGAATTGCCTGTCGTGGTCGTCGCCGACGACGCCGTTGCCGTCGGAGGCGCATCCGCGGGTAGTGTTCGAACGGCTTTTCGGGGAAGGCGGCAATGCGGAGGAACGGCGGGCGGCGCTGCGTAACCGTGCCAGTTTGCTCGACTCCTTCACGGCGGAGATCGCGCGGGTCAAGCAGCGTGTGGGAGCGCCGGATCGCGCGCGGCTAGATCTGTATCTGGAAAGCGTGCGTCAGGTGGAGCGCGAGATCGAGCGAGGGGAGAAGGCGGCGGCGGACAACAAGACGCCCGACCTGGAGCGGCCAGTGGGGGTTCCGGCGGCGTTCGCCGATCACGCGAAGGTCATGTTCGATTTGCAGATCCTGGCCTTCCAGGCGGATATCACGCGGGTGATTTCTTTCCAGTTCACGCGCGAGCAAAGCAACCGCACCTATCCTGAGATCGGCGTGAGGGACCCGCACCATCCTGTGAGCCATCACGGCAACGATCCGGTGAAGGTGGCGCAAATCGCGAAGATCAACACCTATCACATCAAGCTCTATTCCGAGTTCCTGCAGCGCATGAAGGCGACACCGGACGGGAACGGGTCGCTGCTGGATCACACGGTCTACCTATACGGCAGCGGCATGGGGAATCCGAGCTTGCACGATCACGAGAATCTTCCGATCCTGGTGGCGGGCGGCACGGCCACCGGTTTGAAGGGCGGGCGGCACATACGATACGAGAAAGGAACGAACCTGGCGAACCTGCACCTGACGTTGCTGGAGCGTGTGGGGATTCAACTGGACAAGTTCGCGGATAGTACGGGGAAGGTTGAGGACCTGTTCGAACGGGTTGTGTAAGAGGATGCGCATGGGTTGGCTGAGCATAATTGGGGCCGTGCTGCTCGCTGCTCCGGCGGCGGGGGCGTCATTGGCCGATGCCATGGAGCAGCGCGACACGGCCGCAGTGCGCAGGCTGCTGGCTGCCGGCGCGGACGTGAACGCCGCGCAAGTGGACGGGACCACGGCGTTGCACTGGGCCGCCTATCACGAGGACGCGGAAGCGACGGAGCTGCTGGTGCGCGCGGGCGCGAACGCGAAGGCCGTGAACCGGTATGGCGTGCCGCCGCTGACGCAGGCGTGCAGCAACGGCAACGAGGCAATCGTGAAGATGCTGCTCGAGGCGGGCGCCGATGCGAATACGACGCTGAAGGGCGGGGAGACAGCTCTGATGCTGGCTGCGCGGTCGGGCCGGGTGGAGGCTGTGAAGGCGCTGCTGGAGCGCGGGGCGAAGGCGGAGTCACGGGAACGGCTGGGTCAAACGGCGCTGATGTGGGCGGCGGCGGAGGGGCACACGGGAGTCGTCCGGGCGCTGATGGAGGCGGGGGCCGATCCGAAAGTGACGCTCGACTCCGGTTTTCAGGCATTCCACTTTGCCGTGCGCGGGGGCCATCTGGACACGGTGCGCGCTTTTCTGGCGGCGGGCGCGGACGTGAATGCGATGATGCGGTCTACGGGGCGTGTGGCCAGAGGACGTACGGGAGGTCCGGGTACGAGTCCGTTGATGCTGGCGGTGCAGAACGGCCACTGGGAGCTTGCGATCGCGCTAGTGGATGCGGGGGCCGATCCCAACGATGTGCGGACTGGCTTCACGCCGCTGCACGTGGTGGCCATGGTGCGAAGGCCGGATTCGAGCGACAGCAGCGATCCTGCGCCGCCGGACGGGGCTGGGAGCCTGTCGAGCCTGGACTTCGTGAGAGAAATCGTGAAGCGAGGAGCGAAGGGGAATTTTCGCCTTCCGCAGGCCGCGCCCAAGCAGCCGGCGTCGTGGTCGAGCCTCTGGTCCGCAGGGGCGACGCCGTTTTTGTTTGCGGCAGACCGTGTGGATCTTCCGCTGATGCGGCTGCTGGTGGAATTGGGCGCCGATCCGCTGATGCCGAATAACGACGGCACGACACCGCTGATGGCTGCGGCGGGTGTGGGCACCAACGAACCGCAGGAGGAGGCGGGCGAGGAAAGTGAAGCGCTAGAAGCGGTGAAGATGCTGATCGCGCTGGGGGCGGACGTGAACACGGTGGACAAGAACGGCGATACGGCGATGCACGGGGCGGCGTTTAACATCAGCCCGCTGGTGGTGAAGCTGCTGGCTGAAATCGGCGCCGATCCGCGGATCTGGAGCAAACCGAACAAGGCGGGCGGGACGCCGCTGTTCATTGCCGAGGGGTACATCACCCGTCTGCCGCGTCCGGACACGCCGACGATCGAAGCGATTACTAAGTTGATGGTCGCCGCGGGAATTCCGACGGACGGGCCTCGGCCGAAGATTGTGGATAGTTATGAGAAGCCGGCGGCGGTGGGACAGGAGCCGCAGAAGTGAGGGGTTGAGTGCCTACGGGGCAAGATAGAGCTCGATGGCCTCTTTGATGTTCCGCTTTGCCTCCTCCTCGGTGTCCACCGCAGAAACACAACCGGGCAGCTCAGGGCATACCGCAGGATAGGCTCGAGCTTCCGGGTCGTATTCCAACACAATGCGGAACTTCCTGCCTGCATTGTAAGCAGGAGCCACGCTGACTTTGGCCGCGGATGGAAAGATGAAGCTGGACTCGGAGGAGCCGACATCGGTGCGGATGCTCAACTTCTTGTTTGGGGACTGTTTGGAGTTGTCCAGTGGTCGACTATACGTGGCACGACAAGTACAATGAAAGTGGTATTGCCGAGCGAGCCGTGGTATCCGATCGGAAGATCATGAATGGAACGCCTTGTTTTCGGGGCACGCGGGTCCCGTTCCAGAACCTGATCGACTATCTCGAAGGCGGGCACTCGGTCTTGCTGCACGAATGCCGCCGGTTGACTTGAGGCACTACTCACCGGGTCACGAAATCCACACGGCCGAGTGGGCGGGATTCAAGAGTTTGGAAAATGGACGGCTGCTTCAGGAGGCCGGGTACAACGTTTTGCTGACCAATGATCAGGGCTTTCCGCATCAACAGAATCTCGCTGGACGTTAGTTATCTCCGCCGTCGGACTGCTGGCGTCGATTCTCTTCTTTGGAGCAAACTGCGCGACGTACTGGGCTGCCACCTCAGCCCTTCGGAATCACGAGTACCGCACGGTTGAGGGGAGAGTGACGGATTTTGTTCCCATGCCTGCCGGAGGTCATTCAACCGAGAGCTTCCGTGTAGGAAAGGTCACTTTTCACTATGGCAGCGGTTGGGGTTCGGTCCTGTTCAATTCAGAATGGAACCGGGGACGAATTCACGAAGGTTCGCAGGTGCGTTTCAGCTACAAAGGGGAAAATATTCTTCGTGTGGAAGTCAGATGAGTTCTCGCAACCTCGCAGCAGCGCCAGCGATAGCTGTTCACTGGCCGAAGGCGGCGATGCCCGCTCAGCTCAGCAGATCCCGCACCACCCGCCCGTGGACGTCGGTGAGGCGGTGGTGGCGGCCTTGGAATTTGAAGGTGAGCTTGGTGTGATCGACACCGAGGCAGTGGAGGATGGTGGCGTGGAGGTCGTGGACGTCGACGGGGTTTTCGGCGATGTTGTAGCTGAAGTCGTCAGTCTCTCCATACGCGACGCCGCCGCGGATGCCGCCGCCGGCGAGCCAGACGGCGAAGCAGCGGGGGTGGTGGTCGCGGCCGTAGTTGTCTGCGGTGAGGGTGCCTTGGGAGTAGACGGTGCGGCCGAATTCGCCGCCCCAGACGATTAGGGTGTCGCCGAGCATGCCGCGGCCGCGGAGGTCTTCCACTAGGGCGGCGGAGGGCTGGTCGGTCTGCTCGCATTGCAGCCGGATGTCCTTGGGTAGGTTGCCGTGCTGGTCCCAGCCGCGGTGGAAGAGCTGGATGAAGCGGACGCCGCGCTCGGCGAGGCGGCGGGCGAGGATGCAGTTGGCGGCGTAGGAGCCGGGGGTGCGGGAGTCGGGGCCGTAGAGTTCGAAGGTGGAGTCGGGCTCGGTGGAGAGGTCGGCGAGCTCGGGCACGGAGGCTTGCATGCGGTAGGCCATCTCGTATTGAGCGATGCGGGTGGCGATTTCCGGATCCTGATAGTCGCGGAGCTTGAGGAAGTTCAGGCGGGAGAGATCGTCGAGAAAGCGGCGGCGGGCGGACTTGTCGTAGCCTTCCGGATCGCTTACGTAAAGGACGGGGTCCGCGCCGGAGCGGAACTTGACGCCTTGATGCTCGGTGGGGAGAAAGCCGCTGGCCCACTGGCGGTCGGCGAGCGCCTGCGCGTTGCCCTTGCCCTGACTGACCATGACGACGAAGGCGGGCAGGTCCTGGCTGGCGCTGCCGAGGCCGTAGGAGATCCAGGAGCCGATGCTGGGGCGGCCGGCGAGCTGGAAGCCGGTTTGAAAGAAGGTGACGGCAGGGTCGTGATTGATGGCTTCGGTGTGGAGGGATTTGACGAGTGCGATGTGGTCGGCGACTTTGGCGGTGTGCGGCAGGAGCTCACTGAGCCACATGCCGGACTGGCCGTGCTGCGCAAACTTAAAGATGGAGGGGGCGGTGGGGAACTTGTCCTGATAGGCGGTCATTCCCGTGAGGCGCTGGCCTTTGCGGATGGAGTCGGGCAGATCGGTTCCCCGGAGTTTGGCGAGGCTGGGTTTGTAGTCGAACAGGTCGAGTTGCGATGGCGCGCCGTGCTGGAAGAGATAGATGACGCGTTTAGCTTTGGGGGCGAAGTGGGGGAGGCCGGGGAGGCCGGCGGCGGCTTGGGCGTCGCGGGAGAGAAGGGAGGAGAGGGCGGCGATGCCGAGGCCGGTGCTGGATCTGGAGAAGAAGTGGCGGCGGGTGAGGTCGTTCAAAGCGGTTACTCCTTGGTCACGGTTTCATCCAGGTTGAGCAGGAGGCTGGCGACAGCGGTGGTGGCGGCGAGGAATGTGGGTTCGAGCTTGCCGTCGATGGGCGCGTCGCCCTGGCGAAGGTAGGACTTGGCGCGGGCGGAATCGACAGAGAAGTAGTCGAGATGAAAGAAGAAGTTGTCGCGGAGCAATTGCAGTTCGGCGGCGGTTGGCCGCCGGCCGGTGACCAGTTGCATGCCGTAGCTGAGGCGCGCATTGGGGTCGGGTGCGGCTTCGCGCATCATGCGTGTGGCGATGCCGCGCGCGGCCTCGAGAAACGTGACGTCGTTCATGAGGTTCAGTGCCTGGAGCGGCGTGTTGGTGCGGGATTCGCGGACGACGCAGCTTTCCCGCGTGGCGGAGTCGAAATGGACCATCATGGGTGGGGCGACGGTGCGTTTCCAGAAGGTATAGAGGCCGCGGCGGTAGAGGTCGTCGCCCTTGGACTGTATGTAGTCGCTGTCCTGCATGGTGATTTCCTTCCAGAGTCCGTCGGGCTGGTAGGGCTTGACGGAAGGGCCGCCGATTTTTTCGCTGAGCAGTCCGGCGGCGTAGAGGGCCTGGTCGCGGATCATTTCGGCGGGCAGACGGAAGCGCGCGCCGCGCGCGAGCAGCCGGTTTTCCGGGTCCCTCTGCTGGAGTTCGGGGCGGAGACGGGAGGACTGCCGGTAAGTAGCGCTGGTCACGATGAGCCTTTGCATGGCCTTGACGTCCCAGCCTGTGCGCATGAATTCGGTGGCGAGCCAGTCGAGCAGCTCAGGGTGCGCCGGCCATTCGCCTTGCACGCCGAAGTCTTCGCTCGATTTGACGAGGCCGGTCCCGAAGTACATTTGCCAGAAGCGATTGACGGCGACGCGCGCGAGCAGCGGGTTTTGCCGGGAGATGAGCCATTGGGCGAAACCGAGCCGGTTGTTGGGCGCGCCCGCGGGGAGCGGATGGAGCACCGAGGGGACACCGGGCGCGACGAGTTCACCGGGCTTGTCGTAAGCGCCGCGCTCGAGCATGTGCGTGGGGCGGCGGTCTTGCTGTTCGGCCATCACCATGACGGTGGGGAAGGTGCGATCGAGTTGTTCGCGCTGGCGGTGGAGCGCTTGAAACTGGCGCCAGGTTTCGCTGGTGCGGTTAAGAAAGTAAGCGCGAGCAAGGCTGGGTGCGGCCTTCTGGATGCTGTCGCGCGTGGCGAGCAGGGCAACTTCGTCAGGGTTCAGCGAGCGGCTGTAGACGAGCACGTTGTCGATGGCGCCGCGGAATCGATTGTCCTTGCCGCCACCGGCCCCGATGCGGAGGGGTTCGCGGAACGGACGGCCGGCGTTGCGGAGCGGGCGGTAGAGGGTGTCGATGAGAGTGTCGGTTTCAAGAAGCCGTCCGTTGAGGAAGAGCGAGACGCCGGCGGCTTTGACGGAGCCATCATAGACGGCAGCAACGTGATGCCACTGGCCGGGTGTGATGATCTCGCGGCTTTCGACGCGAATGGCGTCGTCATCGAAGTTGGAGGTGAAGTGGAAATGCAGCTTGCCGTTCTTGAGATAGAGGCCGAAGCCCTTGCCGCGCGTGTTGTCGGCCATGCGGCTGAGGATGGCGCCGGCGCCGGTATCGGCTTTGATCCAGGCGGAGAGGGTGAACTGGTCCTCCATGTCGAAGGGGGCGGCGCCGGCGAAGTCGGATGATCGCGCGCCGTCGAAGAGGCCGGCGTTGCCGCGGATGCCTGGGACGGCTGGTTCGGCGTGATCGAAGGGGAACCAGGAGTCGAGACCGGAGGAGATGTCGTAGTAGAGCGGAGGTTCGGCAGGGAGGGCGGCGAACCAGGCATGCAGGTTGCGGCTGATCTCCACCTCTTGCGAGGCGAGCCTTTGTTCCAGCTCGCGCATCTGCTCCAGCAACGCGGCATGTTGCCGCTGCTGGTCTTCGGTGGGCGCGGCAACCAGGGGCGGCGAGTTGCCGTATTTCATGGCGCGGCCCTGTTCGGGGACATTATTGAAGTAAGCGTAGGCCCGGTAGAACTCTTTCTGAGTGAAAGGATCGTACTTGTGGTTGTGGCAGCGCGCGCAGCCGAGGGTGAGTCCAAGGAAAACGGTGGAGGTGGTTTCGAGGCGATCGACGACATATTCGACGCGGTACTCTTCCGGGATGATGCCGTCTTCGGTGTTGCCACGATGGTTGCGGTTGAAGCCGGTGGCGATGATTTGATCGAGACGCGCGTTGGGCAGCATGTCGCCGGCTATTTGCTCGAGCGTGAATTGGTCGTAAGGCTGGTTGCGGTTGAAGGAATCGATGACCCAGTCGCGCCAGCGCCACATGACGCGCTCGCCGTCGTACTGGTAGCCGTTGGAGTCGGCGTAACGGGCGGCGTCGAGCCACTGTGCGGCCATGCGCTCGCCGTAGCGCGGGGAGGCGAGCAGGCGGTCAACGGCGTGCTCGTAGGCGTTGGGCGAGGTGTCTCTGAGGAAGCTGTCGATTTCGGGTGGTGAGGAAGGAAGGCCGGTGAGGTCGAGCGAGACGCGCCGCAGGAGTGTTTCACGGCTAGCGTCGGGTGAGGGCGTCAGTGATTCCTTTTCGAGACGAGCGAGGACGAAGTGGTCGATGGGGTTGCGCGTCCAGGCGGGACTAGAGACCTCGGGCAGCGCTGGGCGTTCCGGCGGGAGAAATGCCCAGTGTTTCTGCCACGGCGCGCCTTGGGCGATCCATCGCTTGAGGGTCTCGATTTCGGCCTCGGAGAGTTTGAGCCCGGAATGGACCGGCGGCATGCGGAGAGCAGGTTTGTCGGCAGTGATGCGGCGGATGAGCGGGCTTTCCTCGGGCTTGCCGGCAATGATGGCGGCCTTGGCGGCGGCTTCAGAATCCAAACGCAAAGGGATGTTGCGGTTGATGGCGTCCGGGCCGTGGCAGAGGTAGCACTTGTCGGAGAGGATCGGGCGGATGTCGCGGTTGAAGGAGAGGTCGGCGGCCGCGGCGAGGCTCAGGTGTGCGAGAAGAAAGGCGGAGGAAGCCCGGAAAGACACTTTCTATTCTACATAGTTGATGCCACACGGAGTGATCTCGGGGCGCATAGTGGACGAAGAGGGCGAGCCTATGGTGCATGTCAACGTCAGCGCGATGCAGTACCGCTACAACATGAACGGCAGGCAATTGATGGGATCGAGCGCCGCATCGACGAACGACTTGGGCGAGTATCGAATCTTCGCCCTGGCACCCACTGCGCGGCATGGATGTGAGGCTGGTCAAGGCGCGCACGGTACGGGTTCGGGGGAGGGTGGTTCATGAAGCCTCGACGCAAGCTCCGGTAATGGTCACCTTGCAGCCGCGCGAAGCGATGGGAGTTCGGACCATGAACCGGACTCTTTCTGTGGGTCCGAGAGAGGAATTTGTGATCAACGGGATACTGCCAGGAGCGTACACGCTGTACGCAATGGTCCGCGACCAAGGCGTGACCTACTCAGCCCGGGAGAACATCGATGTCGGCAGCGAGAACATCGACGGTTTGATGGTCCGGCTGACGGCCGGAGGTGAGGTGGCCGGGGAGATGATCGCGGAGGAGCGCGAAAAGCTGCCTTCGAGCGTGAGAGTGAGTTTGTCGCCTTCCTTGGCGGGTGGATTCTTCCTCGGAACGCAGCAGGCGGAGGTCAAAGAGGGGAGGTTCGCGCTGGCGAATGTCCAGCCGGAGCGGTATCGCGTGAACGTAACGGGATTGCCGGACGGCTATTTCGTAAAGACGGTCCGGGCCGGGGACCAGGATGCGATGGAGAACGGCTTTGAGCCGTCGGTAGGGACGCTCCTCAGGATCACGGTGAGCGGGAAGGCGGGGCTAATCGACGGGACGGTAACGGATGGGAGTGAAAAACTCGCGGCCGGGAGCACCGTGGCATTGCTGGACGCGGATCCAAAGCGGCGCGGCCGGTTTGAACACTCCCGGATCGCCGTGACCGATCAAAATGGCGTGTTCGGGTTTATGAATGTGCCGCCGGGCGGATACAAACTTTTCGCCTGGCAGGACATCGAGCCAGGAGCGTGGATGGATCCGGATTTTGCGAAAGCGTTCGAGTCAAAGGCGGAGGCGATCACACTCAGGGAGTCCGGCCGAGAGTCGGTGTCGTTGAAAGTATTGGAGAAGTAGGAGCTACGGCAGCCGCACAGCCTGCCCCGTCGCCACGGACTTCTTCGCGGCATCGATAATCTCCACCACGCCGGCGTTGATGTCGAGCGCGGTGATGCCTTCGATCGGTTTGCCGCTTTGGATGGAGTGGATCATGAAGGCGATCGGTTCGGCGCGCTCGGGGGGAAGCGGGTCAATCGCGACCTGGGTGGCGGCTTCCCGGCCCTTTCGCAGCTCGACGCGGTTATTGACCATGTACAGGCTTCCCTGAAGGCCGAAGATCTCCAGGTCCTGAAAGCTGCGCGGCAGATCCCAGCTGCCTTCAAAGACCCCCACCCCGTTCTTATAGGAAAGTATCATCGTGGAGTTGTCTTCAACCTTGGGGAACGTCTCCGGGCGCAACTGGTTTACGTGCGCGTAGACTTTCTCCGGGCGGCCGAGATACCAGAGGCTCCACAGGGCGTTGTAGCAGCCGAAGTCCATCAAGGCCCCGGCGCCGTTTTTGACGGGGTCGGTCAGCCATTCAAAGAAGTACTGGCTGCGCGCGCCACGGGAGCCGGGGCCGCCATGCCCGACGATGCCGCGCAAACGCCAGGGCTTGCCCACCACGCCGGCGTCGGCCTGCGTCTTGGCGGTGTAGTTGGAGGCCCACCAGGCCATCTGATAGTTGGTCATCACCTGGATCGAGTGCTTGCGGGCAAGGTCGCCGATGGCGGCGGCATCCTTATAAGTGGAGGCCAGCGGCTTCTCGAAAATGACATGGATCTTGCGCGGGGCGCACAGCTTCACCACTTCCAGGTGGCGGTTGTTCTCATTGAAAGCCCAGACGATGTCGGGCTTGGTTTCCTCGAGCATTTTCACCGTATCGGAGAAAAACACCGAATCGGGCGCACTCATTTTTTTGGCTTCCGCGATAAGCTCGGGGTTCGTTTCGGCGATCCCGACCAACCGGGCGGGTTCCCCCTTGATCATCTTGCCCAGGTGTCCCCAGACGTGGGAATGGAGAAGTCCGACGACGGCGATTTTCGTTTCGGCACGCAAAGCAGGCATAGCAATCAAGAAGGAGAACGCGGCGGCTACGGATAGGAATCGGAACATAAAAGACCTCCCAAAGATCAAACAGAATTTTACACCTTCGAGGCCCGGCGGCAGGCGAACCGAAATAGCGAATGGTGATACAGTATAAAGCCAAGAGGCGATTGGGACCATGAGACTATCATCTTTTCTAGTCCTTGGATGCGTACTGGCGATAGGTTTGGCTCAGGCGCAGGATGCGGTGAGCCGGGCCCGGCAGATGGAATCCAGCGGCGATACAGCGGGAGCGGCGCGCGTGTTGGCGGAGGCGGCCCAAGCCGCCAATGCGTCCGAGGCAAGCCTCGCGGCCGTCGCGGAATTCCTCGACCGCCACGGAAACTCCGGCGCCCGGACGGCCTATGAAAAGCTGATCGGGCGAACCAGCGACGGCGCGCGCAAGCGCGATGCCCTCCGCCGGCTGGTGCTGCTCGATCTACAGGCTCAGGACAATGCCGCCGCGGGAAGACATCTGGAACAGTACCGCGCGGCAGGGGGGCAGGATCTTCCAGCCGCATTGCCCAGCTGGAGCCAATCGGAAGCGATGCCGGTGATCGAGATCCCCGGGCCTGTCTTCAGCTTTTCGCGCATGGCCGCCCTGTCACCGGATCTGAAGCCGGAGGAGCTGCTTCCGGCCCTGGCGCGGAACATCGTCACCAACGGCTACCAGGCTTCCAGCAGCCAGGAGGCGCTGGAGCAGACCGAGTACCTGAAGCTGGTCTTCCGTTATCTGTCGCAGGCGCGCGAGTTGGAGAAGCTGTCCGGAGCCGACAAGACAATCCGCATCGAAACCTGCGAATCAAAGGAAACCGCGGAGATCCTGCGCATTCTCGGATTCCGGATGCGCGGCTCCTGCGGAACCGAACTGATTCTGGAGACAATGAACGCGAGCCGGGCCTTTTTGACCATCGATTCCGGTTTCCCGCTGGCCGAGCTCGAACAGGTGCTGCGAACGAATCGTCCTTTTACTTACGACTACAGGCCGACTAGGGCGCCGATCCTTTATGGAGCCGAATACTGGCTGTCCAGCCGGGAAAAGCAGAGCGGCGAGTTCATCGACACCTTCATGGGCGATCCCGCGCTTTGCCGGCTGTACCTGGGATTGTCGAAGCTGGACCGGGAAACGGCGGAGGAGCTGCGCAAAGTGGTTCCCGCGCAACGGCTGCGCGCATTCGCGCACGTGCTGGATTTCTTCGGCGGGATGTTCTTGATCCGCGAAGGGAAGCTCGCCGTGCCTGGTGGATCGCGGAGCGCGGCTGCGTGGACGGAACTGGCCGGAGTTTCCCCGGACCAGGGGGCGCAGTTCATCGAAAGGCTGCTGACCAGGGATGACGGATGGCTGAGCAGCTACTTCGACGCGCTTTCGCGCATCGAGGGTCCGACTCTGGACTACCTGGCAGAGCCGGAGAGGCTGAAGAGATTCTACGCGGCGCTGCGTGGGAGAGTGACCAGCCCCGGCCCGGCGCGGCCGGTCTTCCGGTCCAACACCGACCTGATGCTGCTGACGACACGCCTTCGCGTGGATGCCAACGGCCAGCCGCACATTCCCGGAGGCGTCGAGGTATGGCGCGATCTGTTCGTGAAGCACCCGCACGGGAAATATGACGGGAAGCTGACAAGGCTGGCGACGACGTGGAAGGCGCCCGACGACGTGCTGGAGGCGCTGTTCGCATTGTGCCGCAAGGCGGTGGAAAACGAACCGTTGAAGATCTTCATGGCGATGAGCGATCTGAGCCGGAAGCGCAGTGCTGCTCTGGAGGCGGCCACGGTGGACCGGCTGGCGCGTCAATACCGCGCCCTGGCCGCACAGTACCCGATCTTCACCGAGGTGCCGTCGCTGTCGGATGCGGCGATCCTCAACTACCTGGAGACAGCCGCCGAAATCAGCTCCATCCGCGATCAAGGCGTACGCGCCAACGTGGCCGGAACGTTTCAAGCTCTGGTCGGATTGTGGCAGATCTTCAGCCGGAATGAAGCGATTCCGTCGTCAGCCGCGGAGCCGGCCCTGGTATCCATTGTGGACAGCTTCGGCAAGCTGCGTAACGGGAAAGAGCTGTTCAACGCCGGCGTTTCCGGGGTGCGCACGCTGCTAAAGGCGGCCGGCGCCAGCGAGCAGGTTTCCGAGCAGGATTACGTCCTCGATCTGCTGGCCGGCACCGCTAAGCCGGGTGACGCCGAGGCGCATCAGCAGATCGTCCAGGAGATGGTGCGCATCTTTGAGGGGCAGAAGCTGATTTCCCTCAAGATGCTGATGGACATCGCCGATCACCTCGACGCACTTGCCAAGGGAGAGAAGCTCAACCCCACGCTGTTCAGCAGGCTGACCACGCGGCTGTCGGAACTACAGTTGCCCCGAGCCTCCCTGACCGGAGTGGAAAAGAACGCCCTCAGCTTTGGTTACTGGACCGAGAAGCACATCGAGCAGCAGCGCAAGATGAACCTCCGCGCGGTAGTGGAGCGTGCAGGCGCCGATGCCGGCAAACTGGACGACGTGCGGGAGGATCTGGCGCCAACTCTTCGCGACACGCTGGTGGGCCTCAACTACCTCTATTACGCGCCGCCGGGCGCGCAACTGCTGCGCACCAACCCTCTGTTCGTCCGCAGCCATGATTTTCTCGGCGTGCAAGGCACCAACCAGACGTGGCGGAATACGGAGGTGCTCGGCACCGGATGGCCCTCTTCCGCAGGAGGCCGGCTGGTCGGCTCGCTCGCCGGGATGGCCTACGCGTTGGCCGAAGCCGAGCAGAACTTCCTGATTCCCTCGCGCGAACAGGCTCTCATCTGGGGCGACCTGGTGCCACAGATGATCTTGAGCGCGAAAATTCCTCGCTGGTGGCAAGTGACTCCGGCACAGGTGCATTGGGTGGGACTGCACGTCCGGCTGGGAGAATCGCTGGCCGCAGAGGCGATGCTCGATCCCGCTCGGCGCACTTGGCTGGGTTCCGTGCTGGGACGCCAAGCCGCGCCTGCCAGGACCAGCAGAGTGACCGAATTGCTGTCCGCGGGCAACCTGCCGCGCGCGTTGGAGAACATCACCGTTTCAGAGCTCTTCCTGATCGCAGGAGATTACGTCAAGAACAACAAGGACGGCGGCGTGCTGGTAAGGGAGATTCAACGCTTGGCGCAAGCCTCTCCCGACACAGTGAACTATCAAGCCATCTCGAGGGCTTTCGGCACTCCCAAGCCGACGCTGACCACTTCCTACCGGCCGGAGCTGCTGCATCTGCGCACCTTCCCCACGCTGATGGGTTATTCCAGCCGCATCATGGCGGAAAGCTGGGAGTCGAGCATCCTCTATTACGTGGCCTTGGCTGATGAGATGCATTTGCCGCCCGGACGGCTGAACGTCGCCATTCCGGAATGGACGCAGCAGACGGTGGAGCGGATCTTCGCCACGCACCTGGAGGATTGGCCTGCCTTGCTGCGCTCGCTGCGGGTTGTCGGCAAGGAAACCCGCGACCGCAAAAAGGACCAACAAGAAAAGGCCGCCGGAGGGGGAGCGTGATCATGACGGAATCAAGGAGGAAGACTGTGAAGTCGATGCTTGGAGTCTGTCTTGGATTGACGGCCGCGGCGGCGATCACGGCCACTCTGTGGTGGGGCGCCCCGGTAGCCTTCGCGCAGCAGGAGGAGGAAAGGCCGCTGTTCCGCGTGAAGGTCGACATGGTGGTGCTTACCTTCACCGTCACCGACAGCAAGGGCCGCTATCAGACAGGACTCAAGCCGAAGGACTTCCGCATCCTGGAAGACGGGATCGTCCAGAAGATGAATACGTTCGGGGAAGGCAACAAGCCACCCGTCCAGGTGCTGGAAGACGGCAGCACACGGCCAATTCTGGCCGGGGGCGGAACGGAGGCGCCCCCAACCCCCAGCGGAGTCGATCCGCGCACCGATGCCTTCGTCGGCACCAACGTATTCGTGCTCTTTGATACCAGCAACTATATGTACCGCGGCTTCGTCTACGCCTCCGACGCCATCGCGGACTTCATCCGCGGCCTGGATCGCGCCGATTCCGTCGCCGTGTACACATTCAGCCGCAATCTATCCCGCGCGGCCGATCTGACCCGCGACAGGAATGAGGCAATTGTCGGCTTGCGCCGCGCCGTGGCCGGCGATGATGCCGCCCTCTACAACTGCCTGCTCCTGGCGCTTCGCGATGCGGCTAAGGTTCCCGGCCGCAAGGTGATTATCGTCTTCAGCAACGGTCCCGACAACGCCAGCATGGTGGCGCCAGACGACGTCCGCACCGTGGCCGAGGATGAAGGAATTCCGATCTACGTCATTTCGACCTCCGACGTGAACAAGGACCCCATTTCCACTAACGTGTTCCGCCGCATTTCCACCCGCACCGGCGGGCAAGTCTACTTCGCCAAGACTTGGCAACGGCAGGTGGAGGCGTTCGAGTCCATCCGCGAATCGCTCGGCAACTCCTACACCGTCACCTACTATCCTCAGCCGAACCCGAACGAAGGTTTCCGCAAGATCGACGTGCAGCTGGTTTCCGATCCCGGCAAGAAGTTCCGCGTCCGTGCGCGTCCGGGCTACCGCCCTGGCCGCGAGTTCGAATAACAGCGAATCGAAACAAGCTCCGCGCGATATACTGGGGATGAGCCCACCTTCCCCATGCAGGAAATGAGCATTTTCTGGCTGCGCGTGGCCGTCGCGCTGTATTCCATCGGGCTCGTCTACGCCATCCTCACCGTGCTCCGAAAACACTCGGAAATGTTTCAGGCCGCCCTCGGCTCATTCATGGTCGGCGTCGTCTTGCATATGGTCTCCCTCGTCGAGCGGTGGGTCCACGTCGGGCACCTGCCCGTGGACAACTTCTTTGAGTCGGCTTCCCTGCTGGCCTTTCTCATCGCCGTCGCTTTCCTGGTCATCTACTGGCGCTACCAGTTCGCCTCGCTCGGCGTTTTCCTGTTTCCGCTGGTTTTTCTGATGACGCTGCTCGGTGCCATGGAGGTGCCCGTTTCCGGCTGGACAAACACGCGCGTACGCGACGCATGGCTGTTGGTCCATGTGCTGATGGTGATGCTGGCTTATGCGGCGCTGGCGGTGATGGCGCTGGCGAGCGTCTTCTATCTGATTCAGGAGCGGCAACTGAAGTCCAAGCGCTCAGGCGGATTATTCGGGAGGCTGCCTCCTCTGGGCACTCTCGACACGCTCATCACCAAGGCCATGGGCTTCGGCTTCGTCCTGCTCACTCTGGCCACCGTTGCCGGAAGCACCTGGGCGTTTGTGGAATTCGGAACCAGCTGGATCGGCGATGCAAGAATCGTGATTTCCCTGCTCACTTGGGCGCTGCTGCTGGTAATGGTATTTCTGCGCACTTCGGCTGGTTGGCGCGGGAGGAAAGCGGCGCTGATGGCGCTCACCGTAATCGGCTGCTCGGCCATTACATGGGCCGCGCACGCCGGGCTCCAGCCGTCACTCATCAAGTAACCATGAAGCTCTCCGTCACCGGCCTGAACCATACGACCGCGCCGGTGGAGGTGCGCGAGCGGCTGGCCTTTGAGCCCGCTTCCCTGCCCCGCATGATGGATGAGCTCAAGACCTTTCCGGGCATGTTTGAGGGCGTCATCCTTTCCACCTGCAATCGCGTGGAAGTCGCCGTTACGGCTGACGACGCGGTCGACACACAAGGCTGCATCGAACAGTTTCTGGCCACGGCGCGCCGCGTCGAGCGCGACTGGCTGCACCCCTATCTTTACCACTACGACGGACGCGAAGCGATCCGCCATTTGTTCCGCGTCGCTTCCAGCCTCGACTCCATGGTCGTCGGTGAGCCGCAGATTCTCGGCCAGCTCAAATCCTCCTTTGAGACCGCCAAGGCGCAGGGAGCAGTCGCCGGTTTCCTGGAAACCGTCTTTACGCGAGCCTTCCGTGTAGCCAAGCGCGTGCGGTCGGAAACCGAGATCGGCCAGAGCGCTGTATCGGTGAGCTACGCGGCGGTGGAACTGGCCCGCCAGATCTTCGGGTCGCTGAAAGACAAGCACGTGATGCTGCTGGGAGCCGGCAAAATGTCAGTCCTCGCCGCACGCCACCTGCAGCGCGGCGGCGTCAGCCGCATCATCGTCACCAACCGTTCGCCGGAACGCGCCGCCCGCATGGCGGAGATGTTCCACGGCCAGATCGTCGATTACACAAGGTTCGTCACCGCGCTGCCGGAAGTCGATGTGCTCATTGCCAGCTCCGGCGCCCCTCATTACCTGCTCACCAAGGACGAGATGCGGCAGGTCATTTCCGCCCGCCGCAACCGGCCGATGTTCCTCATCGATATCGCCGTGCCCCGCAATATTGACCCGTCGGTGAACGAGATCGACAATATCTTCCTCTACGACATCGACGACCTGCAAAAAGTCGTCGACCAGAACCGGCAAGGGCGGATGCAGCATGCCGAGGACGCCGAACGCATAGTCGACGACGAAGTGGATCGCCTGCTCGCGCGGCTGAAGAGCCGCGAGGCCAGTCCCACCATCATCAGCCTGCAGAAGCAGTTGGAACAGGTCCGGGCCTCCGAGGTGGACCGGCTGCGCGCCAAGCTGGGCCAACTCACCCCACAGCAGGAGGAAGCCATGGAAGCCATCACCCGCGGCATCATCAACAAGATTGCTCACATTCCCATCACCGAAATCCGCCGCCATTCCGCCACCCCCAACGGCGCGCAAGTTGTCGAGCTGATCCGCCGCATGTTCCGCCTGGATGACTGACATGATCATCGGCTCACGCGGTTCCCATCTCGCACTCTGGCAGGCGGAGTGGGTGGCGGCGCAACTGGCCGCCCGCGGCAGGAAGGCGCGCATTCAAATCATCAAGACCACCGGCGACAAGATCACCGACGTCGCGCTATCCAAGATCGGCTCCAAGGGCTTGTTCACCAAGGAACTGGAAGAGGCACTGCTGCGCGGGGAGATCGACCTCGCCGTGCACAGCTTAAAGGACATGCCGACGGAAATCCCGGCCGGGCTGGAATTGGCCGCCGTACCCCAGCGCGAGGATCCACGCGACGCCCTCATCGGATCCACGCTGCACGAATTGAAGCAGGGCGCGCGGGTGGGCACCAGCTCCCTGCGCCGCTCGGCGCAGCTTCGCGCCGCCAGGCCGGATCTCACGGTGGAATCCCTCCGCGGGAACCTCGACACGCGCCTCCGCAAACTCGATAAAGGTCAGTTTGACGCGATCGTGCTGGCCGCTGCCGGATTGCGCCGCCTGGGCTGGGCGCACCGCATAGCCGAAGCGCTACCGGTGGAGATAATGTGCCCCGCGCCCGGCCAGGGAGCGCTGGCCATCGAGACCCGGGAAGGCTCCGGACTCGGCGAACTGCTGGATGACAATCCATCGCGGCTGGCCGTCACCGCCGAACGCGCTCTGCTCGGCGGGCTCGGCGGCGGCTGCCAGGTGCCCATTGGGGCCCACGCCCGGTTGGAGGGCGAAACACTCCATCTGCGCGCCGTCGTCGCCTCCCCCGACGGCGTTAACCTGATCGCCCGCCAATCCTCGGGCGCCGCCGCAGATGCCTCGGCGATCGGAGAGCATCTCGCCCGCCTGCTCCTGGCCGAAGGAGCCGCCGCGATTCTCGCATCCGTCTACGGAGCCGCATGAGCAAGGTTTACCTGGTGGGCGCCGGGCCCGGCGATCCGCTTCTGCTCACGCTCAAGGGCAAGCAAGTGTTGGAGTGTGCCGACGCCGTTCTTTACGACTACCTCGCCAACGAATCCCTCCTCCAGCTTGCGCCGCCCTCCGCCGAACGCATCTACGTCGGCAAGAAACGTGCCGATCACGCCTTCACCCAGGAAGAAATCGCGCGGATGATGATTGAGCGCGCCCGCGCCGGCAAGATTGTCGTGCGCCTCAAGGGCGGTGATCCCTACATATTCGGCAGAGGCGGAGAGGAGGCCGAAGCGCTGGCCGATGCCGGCGTGGATTTCCAAGTCGTGCCCGGCGTCACCTCGCCGCTCGGTATCGCCGCCTACGCCGGAGTCCCCCTTACGCATCGCGAACACACCTCGGTAGTGACCTTCGTCACCGGCCATGATCGATCCGGCGTCGACTGGGCCAAGGCCGCGGCCGCCGAGACACTCGTGCTCTTCATGGGCGTTACACACGCCTCCGAGATCGTGCCTCTGCTGATCCGGCACGGCCGCGATCCGCGAACCCCGGCCATCGCCGTACGCTGGGCCACCCGTCCGGATCAGCTTTCCGTGGAAGCGCCACTCGAAGAACTGCCGCGGCGCATCCAGGAATCCGGCCTCAAGCCGCCCGCCACCATCATCATCGGCGAAGTCGTGAGACTGAGGCAAAAGCTCAACTGGTTTGAGCGGCTGCCTCTTTTCGGCCAGCGCATCGTGATCACCCGCGCCGCCGGCCAAGCGGGCGAGCTTGCATCACGCCTGGCGTCCCTCGGCGCCGATGCCGTCGAATTCTCCACCATCGACATCCGGCCCGCGCCCGACTACGCGGCGCTCGATGCCGCCATCGCCCGGCTGGATTCCTATGACTGGCTGCTGTTCACCTCCGCCAACGGCGTGCGCTTTTTTCTTGAGCGGCTTCGCCACTCGCCACGCGACTTGCGGTCGCTGCCGGCAAAGCTTTGCGCCATCGGCCCAGCCACCCGCGCCGCGCTGGAGCTACTGCATCTGAAGGTGGATCTGATGCCGGAGCAGTATGTCGCCGAAAGCGTCGTGGCCGCTCTGGCAAAGCAGCAAATCGGGGGCAAGCGCATTTTGCTGCCGCGTGCCGCCATCGCCCGCGACCTGATCCCCGAGGAACTCGACCGCCTCGGCGCGCACATCGATGTCGTGGAGGCTTACCGCACGGAGATCCCCGAATTCAGCCATGAGCGCGCTCGCGATGTTTTCGCAAAGCGGCCTGACTGGGTGACGTTCACCTCCACGTCAACGGTGAACAACTTTGTCACCGCCGCCGGCCGGAAGGCGTTGGAAGGTGTGAAGGTGGCAACGATCGGGCCGGTTACCTCGGAGGCCGCGAGGAGTCTTGCGATCGAGGTGACGGCCGAGGCCAGCCCGTACACGATCGACGGATTGGTTCAGGCGATTCTGGCGCGGGTTGGCTAGGTTTGAACTTGCTGGCCGAGACGATCAACTTTCCAACGCGGGTGAACTCCTGCACTGTCGCGCTGCTACATTGGTAGGGTGAATCAGCCAGCCGCCGGCGCCCTCCTGCTTGCCCTCGCCGTAGCTCTGGGTGCTTTCGGGGCTCACGGTTTGAAAGACCGGCTGGACGCTTACTCCACCGGCATCTGGGAAAAGGCGGTTTTCTATCACTTCATCCATGCGCTGGGGCTGGTTGTGGTCCCGCTGCTGGCGCGGTCTGGGATGATTGAGCCGTCGCAGGGCGGGCGAGTCTGTTTGCTGTTGCTGGCGGGGATTGTTCTGTTTTCCGGCAGTCTGTATGTGCTGGCGCTCAGCGGCGTGCCTGTGCTCGGCGCGGTGACGCCGTTCGGCGGGCTGAGCGTGATCGCGGCATGGCTCCTGCTGGCCTATGCTCTTTTTCAAAAGAGCTGATGCAGCCCGTACGGTATGATGGAGACACATTCCACCGTAAAAGGAGCCGAGCCATGAGCATTTCCCGCCGCAGTTTTCTTGAGTCCGCCGCCTTCGCGTCGCTAACCGCGCAGACCGCTGCTCTAGCAGCCGAGGCCGATAAGAAGACCGGCATGCCGACCCGCATTCTGGGCAAGACCGGCGCGCGCGTCTCCATTGTCGGGATGGGCTGCGGCAGCCGTCTGCTCAGCTACAAGGACGAGGACAAGGCGATCGAGGCATTGCACCGCGCCATGGATCTCGGCGTCACGTATCTGGACACCGCCTACGGCTACGGGAGCGGGAAGAGCGAGACGTGGGTTGCCAACGCCATCAAAGGGCGGCGAAAGGGTCTTTGGGTGACGACCAAGATCAATGAGCGCAACCCGGCGAAGGCGAGTAAGATTCTCGAGGAGAGCATGAAGCGGCTCCAGCTTGACCAGGTGGACCTGATTCACGTCCACAGCCTGCTGGGCCCTGAGGATCTGGCCGAGGTGGAGGCCAAGGGCGGCGTGCTGGACATTCTCTACAAGCTTCGTGAGCAGAAAGTGACACGGTTTATCGGGTTTACTTCACACACCGATCCGAAGACACTGGCGGCGGCGCTGGAGCGGCATGACGTGGACTGCACGCAGATGGCGCTTAATGTTGCGCTGGTGGGAATGGTGAACGGGCAGGGCGGCATGGTCATGAATAAGGAGCTGACCGACAGCTTTGAGCGCATCGCGCTTCCCGTGGCGCTGAAGAAGAAGATGGGCGTGACGGCAATGAAGACATTCGCGCAGGACGGCCTGATCGGGGCGGCTCCGATTGAGACGCTGATGCGCTATTCGCTGACGCTTCCGGTGGCCGCCACGGTGCTTGGCATGCCGAAGCTCAGCCACATCGATGAGAACATCGCGGCGGCGAAAGCGTTCAAGCCGCTGTCCAAGAGTGAAATGCGCGATCTTTCCGATAAGATGAGCAGGCAACACAAGGCGCGGCTGGACAGGTACTTCCGCGATCACGTCGACGCCTGACGGCCCCTCCACCGCCGAACATGGAAACGGTCATTCAGCACCTGCACACCTATTTTCTGTTTCCATTTTCCATCGATAAGCAGGCCGTCTACGAAGATCACGAAGAGCTGTGGCGGCGCCATTCGCGCTGGATGGACGGCATGGACGAGTGGCTATCGATTCCCCCGGCGGGTCAGGACTCGGGCCTGGCGGCGGCGCTGGGCACTTGGCAGCGTTCCGTTTACAAGGACTTCGACATGGGCAGTCCTGCCTACCAGGACATGGTCTTCTTCCATCCATTCGTGCGGCGCGTCTTCTTTGACACGGGTGAAATCACCGGTAATCGCCCCGATCACGAGTCGCTGCTTCGCTGTTACCAGATTCAGGCCGGTCAGGAGCAGCACCTCTATTTTGCCGCCGAGGATACAAAGGGCCGCAAAGCGAGACTCGAAATCACGGATCTGCGGCTGTATCTTTTCGCGAACGGGATCGGGGTACTTTCGGTGGGCGTGGAAGCCTTCGGTATTACCGCGAGCCAGGCTCTGTGGATTAACGAAGAAATGCGCAAGGTCTATCCGTCCTCCAGCAGGCAGATCCGCGAAGGACGGGTGCCATCGCGGATGGCGCTGGAACTGGACACCGCGGGCGCAACGCGGACGCTCGTGGAGGAGCGGTATGAAAAGGCCGGCATGGTCGGGTTCCAACCTCCGCTGGCCCGCACGCTCCGGGCGTTGCTTTACTTTGCCAATTACGACCGGCAGGAGTACGAGCCCGTGCTCGACGAGCGGATGATTGTCTTTACCTACGCCGCCGTCGATCCTTCGTCCGTACCGAAGGAGTTCATCTCTTCCGAGCAGTACCAAGTGCTGTTGAGCCGGTTCCTCTATGTCGACCGCAACGGAGCCGATTATCGCTACGACGAGAATTTCGTACGCTCGGAGATGCAGCGCCAAATCTACAACCGCTGGGCGCACCAGGGGACCTACTACGGCTTCACCAGCTACTCCAATATCACCTGCACTCTGGGCGCTTTCGATTGCGACGAGCATCAGCTGCGGGAAGGATTCCTCATCCACCGCATGTTCACCACGCGCTACTACCTGATGGCGCTGGTTACGCTCTTTTACCGCGCCACGCTGCTCGATTTCGCCGAGCGCACGGCGCTTGTCTCGCGGCGCCTTTTCCATGACCAGGAAGACAACAAGATCTCGATGGAGAATATCCGGCTCGCCAGCGACCTGCGCGCCGAGTTTCTTCATTTTTCCAACTACTGGTTTTTCGACGAGCTGGCCAACAAGGACGAAGAGAACGAGCATTTCCTGCTGATGTGCCGGGAGTACCGTGTCCATTCGATGAAGCGCGAGATTGAGGAAGAGATCGACAAGCTCAACGACAGCCTGCATAACTACTTCCAGTTCCGGAACACGGAGGCCGTGAACAGACTGGCGATCTTGAGCCTGTTCCTCGGCGCCGGCGCAGTGGCCACCGGTTTCTTCGGCATGAACTTCAGCGGCCGCTTTGCGGGCGTTTTTTTTGAGCCGGATGCCCGGTATCTGCCGGTACACTACGGGGCCATCGCCTTCGCGGCGCTGCTTGCGCTGGGCACGATCTTCTTCGGGCTCTATGTGGTTGCTTCCAACTGGAGCGACTACCGCGACTCGCTGCTTCCGCGCTGGTGGCTTGGGCGCTCCGCGCGGCGCCCTGGTTCGCTCAAGCGCGGCTCCTGGATCGAGTAGCCGGAAACAAGCTTATAATCGGGCTATATGGCGGCTTTGTCCGACCTCAGTCTGCCGGCACTGGTAGATTTACGCCAGCTTCGTTTTGAAGACCTGGAACCTCTGCTCAATGAAGAAACCGAGCAGTGGCTCCGTAACCTCGATTGGGATTTCCGTCCCTCTGCGGAACTGGTCCGGCGCTTTGTGCGGCTGCAGGCGTTGCACGGTTTCGCGCTGGTCTCCTCCAAACGCACGATCGGGTACTGCTACTACGTGTACGAGGATACCAAGGGTCTCATCGGCGACCTCTACGTCAGCGCAACCCACCGCTGTGCGGAGAACGAGGCGATGTTGCTCTCGGCTGCTCTCAAATCGCTGCATGACGGCGGCCAGGTGCTGCGCGTGGAATCGCAGCTGATGATGGCCTCCCCGGATACAGCGAGGCTGCTTCCCTACGCGGGGCACATGTCCAGTCACCGCAGGAACTTCATGGTCGCTTCGCTTGACGGAGTTGCCGGGCTCCCTGCCAGCCGTGCCGCGTCGCTTGTGGAAATCGGCGCGTGGCACGAAGGCGTACAGGACGCGGCAGCCCGGTTGATCGCGCGCTCCTATGTCGGCCATGTCGACAGCCTGATCAACGACCAGTACCGCTCGATCCACGGCGCCCGGCGGTTTCTCACGAACATTATTCAGTACCCTGGTTGCGGCAGTTTCTTCCAGCCCGCTTCCTTTCACGCCACCGATCCACGGACCGGCCGGCTGTGCGGTATCTCCCTGGCGAGTCTGGTGGCCTTCGACGTCGGCCATATCACGCAGATCTGTGTCGATCCGGAATTGAAAGGTTCCGGAACCGGCTACGAAATGCTGCGCCGGTCTTTGAACATGCTTGCCTCCAACGGTTGCCGGACAGTGAGTCTGACGGTCACGGCTGCCAATCAGGAAGCGGTGAAGCTCTATGAGCGGCTGGGCTTCCGCCTCCGCCACGGCTTCGACGCGCACGTCTGGGAGAATTTCCGGGAAGCCTAATCTACGCTTTTTTCAGAGGATCGCTGCGCTCAACGGGGTTTTGCGTCCGGAAGAGGTTTTCAAAAACCTCCCGCAGTTTATCCGTGGCCTGTTTGGAGAACAAACCGGAAAGTGCGCAAATAGCGCCAATGCCGTACGGGCTGACCGCACCAGCGCCCCCACCGGTCACAATCCCGCCGCGGATGGACAGGTAGACGATCACAGCCAGCGAGGCTCCAATGCAAGGCCGCAGAAAGTACCACCAGGCCCACGTCGCGGACAACTGATCGTTGCCGGCATAATCGGCAAATGATGTCGCCAAATGGATGTAGGAGCCGAGCGCTCCGGCCAGCGCTGCCAGCAGGAAGTAACGGATTTCCAGGTGGAACTGGTAAGTGCCCCAAAGGAATTCGATGGACTGCACTTGAGCTTGGATGTCCACCGGCCAAATGCGGATCAACAGATAGATCAGCATCAAAAGCAGCGCCGCAATATAGACGCCGAGGCCGATCTTCATCCCTCCGCCCATCGGGCTGGTATTGGTCGCCGGGGTCTCCGGTTGCGGTTGTGCTCCAGCTGAGGCCATAGTGACGTCCATGGTAGGTGAAGCCTAATCGCGGGTCAAGCCTCCCGGCCTGGTTTAGATTGGATACCATCGAAGTGAGGATCCGATTCGTGAAACCGTTCGATGAATACGTGGCGCTGGCGGAAACGGCGCACGGCCACATCTGCGCGGGGCAGATCCTGGGCCTACGCCTCGCCATCTACGGATTGAAGCTGCTTGGCCTGGACGATCCGGCTGGCTCTCAACGCAAGCGGCTGGTCACTTTTGTCGAGATCGACCGTTGCGCCACCGACGCCGTTACTGTCGTCACGGGCTGCCGCCTCGGAAAGCGGTCGCTGAAGTTCCGCGATTTCGGGAAGGTCGCCGCCACCTTCTGTGACCTTCAAGAAAACCGGGCGGTTCGCGTGGTGGCGCTGGAATCCTCCAAGCAGCGGGCCAAGGAGATGTACCCGGAAATCACCGACAAGAACCAGCAGCAGATGAAGGCTTACCGCGAGATGGCAGAGGAGGATTTGTTCCGGCACGAATGGGTGAGCGTAGCGGTGGGCTCTGAGGAACTACCTGGCTACAAGGGTCCGCGTATCCGTTGCGCGGTCTGCGGTGAGGGGATCAACTTCGGTAAGCAGGTGGAGCGGGGCGGCGAGATCGTGTGCCGAGGTTGCGCGGGGGAACGCTACTACACGATAGTGAAGAACCGTTAAGTTTGGCTTGAATCATAAGAAAACTTAATGCATGCTTCCCCTTCCGGCCTTGCGCCGAATGTGACGGGGAGGTTTTATGTTCCGCTTTTCTTTGTTTGGTTTAGGGGTGATCTTTGCCTACGTGGGACCGTGTTTGGCGCAGGAGTCTAGGGCGACGATTATTGGGCGCGCGATCGATCCGACCGGGGCTCTTGCCTCCGGGGCGACAGTGCAGGCGACCAACACGGCCACCAACGCGACGGCCAAATCCGTGACGACCAGGACGACTGGCGTATTACGCGCCGGCTGACACTGAACGCCGGGCTGCGGTGGGAATATGAGAGTCCGATCACGGACCGGTTTGACCGGAGCATCCGCGGATTCGATTTTCAGACGGCGAACCCCGTGTCTGCCCAGGCACGCGCCAACTACGCCCGAAACGCGATCCCACAGGTGGCTTCTGCGAGCTTTCAGACAGCAGGAGGACTGCTGTTTGCCGGCGCCGGGCAGCCCCGCGGACTCTGGCGCGGCGATCGCAACAATCTTGCTCCGCGTGTGGGCCTTGCCTATCAACTCGGGGCAAGAACGGTGGTGCGCGCCGGCTACGGCATCTTCTACGATGTGGTCGGCGTGGACCGCAACGGCGTCAATCAGGGTGGCTTCAATCAGCCTACGCATTTGATTCCCACGCTGGATAACGGACAGACCTACGTTCAAGAACTTCCGCGTGAAGGAGCGAGCCACGGCGCAGTTCCGGCTGGAGTCCTATCACTCTCTCAATCATGTCCAGTTCGGCAATCCGAATACGAGTCCCGTCAGCTCCGCTTTGGGGACCATCACCGCAGAAAAGGGCCACGGGCAAGGGCAGGTCACGGTGGGAATCAAGCTCATCTTCTAGTCTCCGGGCGGCAGCTGCCATATACTACTCCTCAGCGGCAGGGCGCAGGCCCGATGGTAGGCAGACTCCTCAACCAATACCGGATTGAAAAGAAGCTGGGCGAAGGCGCGATGGGTGTGGTTTACCGCGCCCGGGACACCAGGCTCGACCGGGATGTGGCGATTAAAATACTCTCCTCGGACAACACGGCCGATTCCCGGCGCAAGGCGCGTTTCGAGCGCGAGGCGAAAGCCGCCTCCGCGCTGAACCATCCCAACATCATCACGATTTACGAGATCAACTCCACAGATGGCATGGATTGGATCGCGATGGAGTACGTACGCGGTTCGACGCTGCGCGACCGTATCGCGGAAGGACCGCTGCCGGTAAGGCTCGCCATTCAAATCAGCCTCCAGATGGCAACTGGGCTGGCGGAGGCGCATCAGGCCGGCCTGATCCATCGCGATCTCAAACCCGCGAATATCATGACCCGCGAAGACGGTCTTGTCAAGATCCTCGACTTTGGCCTCGTGAAGCTGAGCAGCTTGGAGGCGGATGGGTCTGGCACAGCCGAATCGGACGCCACGCTCACCGCGCTGACCCAGATGGGGCGTGTAGTCGGGACAGTCGCCTACATGTCTCCGGAGCAAGCGCAGGGTCACGCCGTCGACCATCGCACCGACATCTACTCTCTCGGCGTCATGTTGTATGAAATGCTGAGCGGCCAAAGGCCGTTTCAGGGAAACACCGCCATCGCCGTCTATCACGAGATTATTTACTCCTCCCCGCGCCCGCTCAGGAAGCTTCGAGAGGAAATGCCGGCGGAAGTGGAGGATCTGGTTTCGTGGATAATGTCCAAGAAACCGGCTGAGCGGCCCGCCACCATGGCTGAAGTGGGGGAAGCGCTGCAACAAGTCAGCGCGGCTCTGGGCTTTTCCGCGGGAGCCATGACACCCGGCGCCTCCGGTTCCGCGCCGGCAATGGGAAGGTTCCGTCCGCCGGCTTCCCTGTGGAGGCGCATTCGCAAACCGGCGGCTCTGGCCGCGTTGGGATGCGGACTGCTGGCAGGCGGGTGGCTGATATGGCAAGCCACGCGTGAGCGAACACCATCGGCACTGCCTGAAGGCGTAACCGCCTACGACCTCACCAAACAGGCCAACACTCTGATGGACCAGTACTACAAGCTAGGCAACCCGGACCGCGCCATCGAACTCTATCAGCGCGTCATCGCCGCTCATCCGGAGAACGCCCCGGCGCTCGCCGGGCTCGCTGACGCCTACTTGAGGAAACACATCGAATCCCCGGACCCGGTGTGGCTGAACCTGGCGGGCGACAATGCGAAGCGCGCCTTGGATCTGGACTCCCAACTTGCGGCCGCACACTCGGCAATGGGTTTGTACCTCACCCACAACGGCAGCGTCAAGGAAGCCGTTCCCGTTCTTGAGCGCGCTGTGGCGCTGGATCCACAATCCGCGTTAGCGCAAATCCGTCTCGCGGGCGCCCTTTATATCGCGGGCAGACCTGCCGACGGCGAAGCGATTTTCCGGAAGGCGCTGGAGAGATTCCCCAAGAACGGGATTCTGTGGGCCAACTATGGTGCGCATCTTCATCGCCAGGGGCGCTTTCAGGAAACAGTGGAAGCGTTTCAAAATGCGGTGAAGCTGACTCCCGACAATTTCTCCAACTACCGCAACCTCGCCGGCGCGCTTTACTCGTTGGAGCGATATGAGGAAGCCGCTTCGATGATGCAGCGCGCCTTGGAGATCCAGCCCACGGCGGGAGTTTATTCCAACCTTGGCACTCTGCATTTTTTCCACGGCCGGTTCCGTGAATCGGCGGAAATGTTTGAGAAGGCAACGGAGATGGAGCCCAGCCAATACCTGTATTGGGGCAACCTGGGCGACGCACGGCGCTGGGTGGCCGGCATGCGCGAAAAATCTCTGGAGGCCTATCGGGAAGCGTTGCGCCTGGCTCGCGAGCGGGAGCTCAAGCTTCCCGACGATTCCACGCTACAAGGCAGGATCGCCATGTATGCCGCCAAATCCGGCGATACGAAAACCGCCTTGGCATTGATTGAGAAGCTGAAGGAATCCTCCGCCAACAATCCTTCCTATTTGTACCGCGCCGCCGTTGTGAAGGAGCTCGCCGGCAACCGCGCCGGAGCCCTGGCCGCGCTGGAAGCCGCGCTGGAAAAGGGATACGCGCTGCGGGAAGCTGCCAACGATCCGGAGTTGGTCGGGTTGCGGAAGGAACCCGGGTTTCAACGAATGACCGCCCGGATTCAGGCGAAAAGTAAAAAGAAATAGCCGGCCTTTGCCAAATCTTCGCTTGCGTTCTCCTGCAAATCGGTGACAGAATTTGGCAGGAAGAAAAGAGGGCTTGTCCATGGGTTCAGCGGCCCGTCCCGTAGCCGCTCCGGCGTCATACGCCATTGACTTGTTTATCAACTCCGAGACCACGGATCCGCAAAACGCGCTGGGCAGTTATCCAGTCTGGCGTTGGGAGTACTTTCAGACGATCGATGGAAACCCGGTTGAGCCCGGAGTCATTCGGCTTCGTGTGCCCGTTGCCGACGCCGGGAAGAAGTTTGAGTTTCGCTGCATCGACTACGCCCCCACTGGCGATAAGAAAATCCAAATCTATAAAACCGTGCTCAACTTCACCGCCGGAAAGAATCCGTTCTCGGAAGGCAACACCACAATCACCATCCGCGGGGAGAGGGGCGAACGCAATGTCAGCGTTGGTGGCCGTCCAGGACGTATGTTCAAGCTTGGTACGCTGACCTTCGCGAACCCGCTTCCCCCGCCGAATGAACTGATCCGCTTCAACGTGACCATTTCCATTGTCAAGGCCGATGGCGTCGAAATGAAGTTCTCCACCGACCCGGAAATGGAGATTACGGAAAGCACGCTGCCGCCGGTAGATTGAAAAGGCGCTCCTTTGTGAGAGCGCCTTTTCGACGTGTCGATCAGGTTTGACCCTGGATTTGTGACTTCTTAGTCCCCTTCGCTTGGGGGAGCCTCCATTGTAGCAGGCTGGCTACTTCTTCACCTTCCACCAGTCGCCTGCACGCACCAGCAGCGCGCGGGCATACTCGACATGGCTCCACATGAGCGGTGTGGCGAACTGGATGTAGCCGCCATCGGCCATGTCGTCGTCGCGGAAAATGCACTTGGCGCCGGTCCGCTGATAAGCGCGCGCCATGTTATTGGTCTCCTCCAGGATCTTGTCGAAATCGATGTTGTCGAGCAGAATCGGCTTGTGGAACTCCTTGGCGAAATCGATCCCGGTCTTCCACTCCTTTTCCATGAACTCCTCAAAGCGCCGGCACGTGGAAAGGTGTTCCGGGATTTCGCCCTTCTCCCTGCGGTGGCTGTCTATCATCGCCAGCAGCTCATCGCCGCGGGCGCGGTTGCCGTTGGCGAAGTGGAACTGCGCGAGCACGGCGGTGTACTGTAGCCACGGACCGTTGCCGGCGTGGACGTGCGTGGAGAAATCCTGCGCGAAGGGCAGATAGCGCATGATCATGCCCAGCTCCGGGTCCCACAGCTGCTTTTCCAGAAACGCGACGCTCGCCCCCATCTCGTTCCAGTAATGCAGGAAGCCGTAATAGAAGGGGCTGAGCAGCGTGAAATCCGGCCGCGAGTCGATCTGGCCATGCGGATCGATGCGGCGGACATAGCGGTGGCCGGACATGAACAGCTCGCTCACCGAATAGAGCAGATGCTTCCGGAACGACAGGTATCCGCTGCGGATTGCCTTGCCGGAATCGAGTTTCCGGCTGACCTCGTCGGCAAGCGAAAAGGCGTAGAGGAAGGAAAAGTTCACCCAGCACGTGTAGCCTTCTTCCATCGCCGATTCATGGATCGACGTGGTGGAGCGGAACAGATTCAGTTCCGGGTGGTACAAGTTGCGCCGGGCGTAGCCCAGCCCGCGGTTCAGCACGTCGAGGAACTCGGGCAGCTCGGGAATCTCCTTGCCCAGGCGGTGCGCGGTCAGCAGGTAGTTGGAGATGATGGCGATTCCATGGGCGGCATTATCCTCCTGCTTGTAGATGCCCTTGTCTTCGCCGTCCAGGCTGTAGCGCTGGCCCCAGGCGCCCTCCGCACTGAAAACATCCTTCAGAAACAGCGCCATCGAGCGCATCAGTTCGAATGCAGGCTTCCCGGCATCGTAGCCTAGCCTGGAGCCAGCCAAGCGGCGGAATAGTTGCACCGCGCATGCCGAATCCCTCGGATAGACATACGGGTAGCGCGACTCGGGCGGCGTGGCCAGCAGCAGACGTCCGTACTTCTCCGAGGGCGCCGTGCAGCGCAGGATGACCTCCATGTGGTGGTTGAGGTCCGTGTTCAGCTTGTCCAGATCCTGCATTTGGGGCATTTCAGTTCACCCACACCGGAGAGGTCCAGAGCTTGTTCGTATCCAGTTGCTCGGCGCGGAGATAGAAGTAGTCGCCTGGCCTCAGCGGCTCGCGGTGTTGAAACTGGAAAGCCTCGTCCATCGAACCCTGTGCGTTCACCAGCTCCAGTTCCAGGAAAAACTCCGGCGCTACGCCCATTTTTTCCATGTAAGGGTGCGTTGCCTTGCCCTTTTGCGACCAGCGGAAGTAGCCGTCGCGCTTCAGCTGCTCCAGCGGAATCACCGCCTCCATCAGCCCCATGGTGTCGGAATCATCGAGCCGGAAATGCAGCGTAGGCCCGGTTACCTTGGCGATATCGGCGAGGAAACCGTCGCGGTCGCCTGAGACGGCCGCGGTTTTCCAAACAATATCGTTGGCGTTGGAGTTGATCTCCTCGAATGCCTGGTCGAGGTTCACTGTCTGACGCAGCCGCAGCCTTCCCGCGCTGGCTCGCAGGTGGCCTTCGCGCATTCCAACTGCGGCGCGGCGCTGATAGAGGTTGTCGCCCCAGATCGCGCGCACCAGCGTTCCGCGGTTTCTGGCCGGGTGCAGCGCGTGGATCACCTCGCCGTTCTTCACCAGTTCCACGCGCACCAGCGGCGCCGCCCCCGATATGCGTGCTTCGATGCGCGCCTCCTTCGCCATGGCGGAGGAGATCTCACCGCCCATCACTTCTCCGTTGACCCGGAAATCGGCCACCATCCGCTGGTTGCCCGTAGTGGCGAAGGTGCGCCGCTCGTACAATCCATCCCATATGCGATTCCGTGTTTTGCCGGTGGCGTAGACTCCCGCCAGGCCGTTGGAGTTCACGTAGATGAGTCCGGGATAGGCGGTTCCCATAGCCGAAGTGTGCGTGTCGCCCGCGGCGATGACGCCCATCCGCAGGCCGTGCTTGAGATGGCGCTGCCAGCTTTCTTCGAAGACACCATGTACGGAGGCGACCTCGAACAGCCGTTCGATACGGGAGTCGGTGGGGTGGCTCCAGTCCGGCGGCCCACCGCCAATGTGGGGAATCACCAGCGTCGGGACTCGGGCCAGCTGCACCGTGCGCAGCATCTTTCCGATCGGCGCCGCGGGTTCCTTAGGGTCCAGCTCCATCGTCGACTTGGCGCGGTCGGCGTTGTAGACGATGTTGTGGTGACCGCCCTGGTTGGTACCCACGCTGTATTCATAGCCGAGGAGGGAAACAAAGTCCTGCCAGCCGTTAAAGCGCTTTGTGGAATCCTGCAACTCCGGCCAATTGTCACGCGGATACCGCTTCTCGGTCAGCAGCGCCGGACCGGTCACGCTGAGCGGCATATGATGCGGCGTCACCGCGCCGAAGTCCAGGAGCCCAACGCGCCGCCCATAAAGATACAGCTCATCGAAGACACCGCGCCCGTCGTGCAGGTAGGTGTGCTGATGCAGTTCACCGTAGTAAACGCGTTGCACGGGATCAGGCTCCACCCAGACCGGATTGCTGAGCCCGCGATATTGGCCATCGGCCGTCTCCACGCGCAGCCGCACGACGCCTTCCCTGGACACGCGCGTATCGCGCGCGACGTAGTGCAGCAGCGGCTCTTCGTAGGCAAACGCTCCGCCTTGGACTCCTTCCGCTATCAGCCGCAGCGTCAACCCCTTGCCGTTCTTGGCGAGCGAGCCCCATTCGTCCTGCGGCACCACTTCCACCGGAAAGGATTCGCCTGCCTTCACCACCGACGGCGCCTGCACGCGCAACTTCCGCAGCGGGCCGCCCGTGACCTTCATGATGGCGTCGCCGCCGTAGCCTACCAGGCGCTGGTTGCGGGTGATCGCGATGCGGAAGTTGAACAGGTTCTCTTCGTAGTGCTGCATCCGCACACCCTTCTCCCCGCCGAGATCCAGGTAAACTTTGTCGCCCTTTTTGACCACGCCCTTTTCCACGGTCCACACGGTGCATCGGCGGTAGGGGAACACGGGCACTTCATTGCGCTGCACCCAGTTGGTGTGGATCGAGGTTTTGGCAACAACGCCGGGAGCCGTGGTTTCCGCGGTGAAGTAGGCCGGCGCGGCGGGTGAGGCGACTTGAAACTCCTCGACGTCGGAAGTGAAATGCTTCCACACCTCAATCGCCATGCCGGGCTCGATAGCGATATCGCCGGCCGTGTATTCTACGCGGATGCGCACGCGCTGCCCCATCTCCACCACGGGCGGCGTGAGCAGCCGGACACTGCCATGCAGCGGGAATTCGTCGGGAAAATAGATTCCCGGCTGATACTTGATGGGCCGCTGCGACGGGTCATCGGGCGCTGCCGGTTGTTGATACGACACCAGGCGAAGCGCGCCGGCAAGCGCCGCGAGCGCCATCAGGCCGATCCACTTGTTTCCCATTCTCATTGCTAGATTATGGCCCGGCGCCACCGGTTGCCGCTGACCCCAGCGCATCTGCGCACTGCAGAATCGAAATTCCGGGGATATGATGGAGCGTCATGACACGTTCGAAAAGCCTCGCCGCCGTTGCGCTGGTTTCGATTGGCGCGGTGCTGGGCGCCGCCGCCACCCACTGGTGGATGAAGCGGCCCGAGCAGGTGCGCCGCCAGTTTCATCTGCTGTATCACAAGCTGGGCAGCCAGACCTTCAACAACACCCGCTGGCTTGGCGTACCCGCGCAAAAGTGCCCCCTCGACATGTGGGTGCTTCAGGAGATTCTTCATGAAACCCAGCCCGACGTACTGGTGGAAACGGGCACCTACAAGGGCGGCAGCGCCTATTACTATGCCTCACTGTTCGATCTGATGAACCACGGCCGCATCATCACCGTCGATATCGAGGACCAGCCGGAGAAGCCGGCCCATCCGCGCATCACCTATCTGCTGGGCTCTTCCACCGGCGCCGCGACAGTCGCAAAAGTGAAGGAGCTGATCCGGCCTGGAGAGAAGGTAATGGTGCTGCTCGACTCCGATCACACCGGCTCGCACGTCAAGCGCGAACTCGACTTGTACAGCCCGCTGGTTACGCCCGGCGCCTATCTCATCGTCGAGGACACGCACTTCAACGGCCATCCGATTCTGCCCAATCACGGACCGGGCCCATGGGAGGCGGTGCAGGAGTTCCTGACAGGTAATGCGGAATTCGCCGTCGATAACCAGCGAGAGAAGTTCCTGCTCACCTTCAATCCCGATGGATTCCTCAGACGCCGCTAGCGTGTGTTCTCAAACACCGAGATGCGGCTGATGTAGTTGTTTAGCCCGGCGCATTGATGGCCTTGTTCGGGCCGCGGCGTGAGGGCCTGGCTCAGGCGGCGGAGGACAATGGCGTCCTGCTCCGGCCGGAACCCGTGCAGGAGAAAGATGCGTGACCCTACCGGTTTTTCTTTCTGTTGACTGGCGATTTCGGCGGCCCCGGCTTCCAGCGCTTCCCTGCCCTGCTGTCCGGCATAGCCGGGATGATCATCGATCTCGCGCGGAAAAGAGAACTCCTCCAATCGGCGCGTGGCATCGATACGGTCCCAATAGTGATCGATCGCCGGGCGGCTGATGTTGGTGTAGATGACCGTGTCGCCGGGACGAGCATGCTCCGCGAGCCACTGCGCAGTCCAGCGCGGATCGCAGTGACGCGGAGTTGCGGCCAGGCCAAGCTGAAGTCCGCAGGCGAGCAGAGCCAACGCTATCTCTGCTCGATGCGAAGCCGTGGCCATTACCGCGCCCGCTGCAAGCGCCACCGCCGGCAGAGCAACCACGGTGAACCGCGCCCAGAATACAGGCTTCCAGAAGGAGAGCGCAATCGGCGCAAGGATCGCAATCGCGGCGATAGACAGGCATACTGCTGCCAGACCCGGAGGCCGGCTTCGTTTGAACCACCACGCGGCCGGCACAACCAGAATCGCCGGCCCGAGTTGAAGACCGATCGTCTCCAGCAGCGAGCCGGCCGTTGGAGCGGGAACCCATGCCAGCGTCTGGCTTGTCCCCCCGAGTTGCCGCAGCATCACCGGCAGCCACAGAGCGGCATAGGGCGCACAGGAAAGCGCCGCCGCGCCGATCCACCAGCCAATTTGTTCCGCCCTCCATACCCACAGATAAACCACTGCCTGCGCGAGCAGCAGGAAGCAGAACCAGACGTGCGTGAATAGCCCGGCCGCATTGACCAGCGAGTAAATCAGTAGCGTAGCGAGCGACGGTTTTCGCGCGAGTGCGAAGAAGCCCCATAGAGAAAGCGTCCCAAGCAGCGTCATCAAAGAGTACATCCGCACAAGACTGGCGGTCAGCACGGCCAGTGGACTCGCTGCAAAGACGATGGCGCAAGCCAGCGCGGCAGGCCGGCCAAACAGGGCACGCGCTGCGCCGAAGACGGCGCCCGCGGTGAGCAGATAGAGGAATCCGGAGAGTAGCCGCACGCTGGCCTCTCCATCACCGAAAAGCCTGATCCAGGCCCAAAGCATGGCGAAATAGAGCGGAGGATGAACATCCGCGCGCAAGGCGGCCATCATTTCACGGAACGGCAGCGCAGCCACGCGCAGGCTCCAGATATCGTCAGCCGTGAAAGGCGATGCGAGCCCGAGCCAGACAGATAACCCGGCAGCGAGACAGCAGGCGGCGGCGGCAAGTGAACCGGAGTGCACTTTTGTGATGGTACCTGAGCAGGCAACCCGGCGGCGACATGCACAGGAGGTTTGCGTAATGGCAAGAGGCCTGCTCTCCCGATGCCGGCGGAATCGGACGGACCCATCACCGCGCTGTTGCAGCGCTACAAATCGGGCGACCCGGCTGTGATGGAAGAGCTGGTTCCTCTTCTCTATCAATACTCATGGCCTCTTTCTGACTTTTAGCGGGCGCTACGCAGATGCCGAGATGGCGTATCGGGAGGCCTATCAGCGAATGAAGCGTCTGTACGGCCCAAAAAGCACGCAGGTTTCCGAGGGGGCCAGAAACATCGCACTTCTTCTCAAGATGCAGGGCAAGTTCCAGGAATCCCTTGCCGCCTTTGACGAAGCGATCGGGATCGCGAGGGGAATCGGTAAATTCGGGCCGGTGCTTGCCCTGATGGAGGCGCAGAGGGCCGTCGTGTTGAACCGGCTCGGAAGGCGCAAAGAAGCCCTGGCAATCCTGCGATCGGCCGTCGGCCGGCTGCGCGATTTGAGCGCCGAGCGTCTCCCCGCACTGGCGAGAATCGATCGCGCGATCGTTTCCTATTTACGGGCGATGGGGGTCTCTTTACGGGCACGATTTCACGGCCTTAGCTTTGCCCTCAGCAGCAGCCCCGCACGAGGGTGGACGTAAAGGCCCTTTTGCCTATCGGAACGCATGAAATGGAAAACGCCCGGTTGTTGGACCGGGCGCTTTTCGAATTAATCGGGCGACGTCCTACTCTCCCACACACTTGCGCATGCAGTACCATCGGGGCTGAGGAGCTTAACTGCCGTGTTCGGGATGGGAACGGGTGTGACCTCCTCGCTAAAGTCACCCAAACTTGAGTGACGCGGCGATTGTACGCGTCGAAAACCGTTGAATATTTGACGGGTGGCGGCCGGAAGGCCGCCCCACACAAGGGAATTTGTATCTAGAGTAAATTTTATGGTCAAGCCGAACGGACTATTAGTAGTGGTTAGCTGAACATGTTACCATGCTTACACACCCACCCTATCAGCCAGGTAGTCTTCCTGGGTCCTTATTAGCTTGCGCTTGGGAGATCTCATCTTGAGGCAGGCTTCGCGCTTATATGCGTTCAGCGCTTATCCTAACCGAACTTCGCTACCCTGCTGTGCCACTGGAGTGACAACAGGATCACAAGAGGTTCGTTCAGCCGGGTCCTCTCGTACTACGGCCAAGCCCTCTCAAATCTCCTACGCCCACCACAGATAGGGACCGAACTGTCTCGCGACGTTCTGAACCCAGTTCACGTACCGCTTTAATCGGCGAACAGCCGAACCCTTGGGAGCTTCTACACCCCCAGGATGCGATGAACCGACATCGAGGTGCCAAACCGGAGCGTCGATGTGAACTCTTGGCTCCGATCAGCCTGTTATCCCCGGCGTACCTTTTATCCGTTGAGCGATGGCCCTTCCATACAGAACCACCGGATCACTATGTCCTGCTTTCGCACCTGCTTGACTTGTTGGTCTCGCAGTCAACCTGGTTTATGCCATTGCACTCGAAGGAGGATTTCCAAACCTCCTGAACCAAGCTTCGAGCGCCTCCGTTACAGTTTAGGAGGCGACCGCCCCAGTCAAACTACCCGCCTACCAGTGTCCCTCTCCCCGATAAGGGGAGTAGGTTAGAACCACAGAACCATCAGGGTGGTATCTCAATGGTGGCTCCTCCAAGCCCGAGAGCCTGGAATCAAAGCCTCCCACCTATGCTGCGCAGATGGCCCCATAGTTCACTGATAGGGTATAGTAAAGGTGCACGGGGTCTTTCCGTCTAGTGGCGGGCATCCGGCGTCTTCACCGGAACCACAAGTTCGCCGGGCGGGTTGTCCCGACAGTCGAGGGATCGTTACGCCATTCGTGCAGGTCGGAACTTACCCGACAAGGAATTTCGCTACCTTAGGACCGTTATAGTTACGGCCGCCGTTCACCGGGGCTTCAGTTCAAAGCTTCGCATTGCTGCTAACCTCTCCCTTTAACCTTCCGGCACCGGGCAGGCGTCAGCCCCTATACGTCGTTTCAGACTTTGCAGAGACCTGTGTTTTTGTTAAACAGTCGCCCCTCGCGCTTTACTGCGGCCTTGATTGCTCAAGGCACCCCTTCTCCCGAAGTTACGGGGTTAATTTGCCTAGTTCCTTGACAACCCATCACCCGAGCGCCTGAGAATACTCATCTTGTCCACCTGTGTCGGTTTGTGGTACGGATACCTGAACTCTCCTTAGAGGCTTTTCCAGGCAGACGAACCGGCGGATTTTCCTATCCGGCTCTCCCTTCACCCCGCGTTGTAACCATTGCGCGGCGGGGCTTACGGTCTGCGTCCCCCCTTCGGTCTTGATCGAATTCAGGCAGTCACGGAATATTAACCGTGTGTCCATCGGCTACGCCTTTCGGCCTGACCTTAGGCTCCGACTAACCCTGAGCGGATTAACCTTTCTCAGGAAACCTTAGACTTACGGCGAGCAGGGTTCTCACCTGCTTTATCGCTACTTATGCTGGCAGAGTCACTTCCCTACGCTCCAGTGGTCCTTTCGATCCACCTTCGACGCAGAAGAGAACGCTCTCCTACCACTCGTCAACAAGTTGACGAATCCATAACTTCGGTACCATGCTTTAGCCCCGTTGGATTGTCGGCACCGAGCGGCTCGACCAGTGAGCTATTACGCTTTCTTTAAAGGATGGCTGCTTCTAAGCCAACCTCCTGGCTGTCTGAGCCTCTCGACTTCCTTTCCCACTTAGCATGAATTTGGGGACCTTAGTTGATGGTCTGGGCTCTTCCCCTTTTGACAACGAAGCTTAGCCCCCGCTGTCTGACTCCCCGGTTGCTCGTGCGCGGCATTCGCAGTTTGATTGAATTCGGTAGCCTGGGAAGGCCCCTAGTTCAGCCAGATCTCTACCACCGCGACGGACCACCGGAGGCTAGCCCTAAAGCTATTTCGGAGAGAACGAGCTATCACGGAATTTGATTAGCCTTTCACCCCTACCCTCAGCTCATCCAAGCTGTTTTCAACCAACACTGGTTCGGACCTCCATAGGTTGTTACACCTACTTCATCCTGGCCAAGGGTAGATCATCCCGCTTCGCGTCTAATCCCAGCGACTCAACGCCCTATTCAGACTCGCTTTCGCTACGGCTCGCTTTCGCTTAACCTCGCCACTGAAATTAACTAGCCAGCTCATTATTCAATAGGCACGATGTCAGGCATTACCGGAGCAAGCCCCGGTCATAGCCCTCCAACTGCTTGTAGGCATGCGGTTTCAGGTACTATTTCACTCCCCTCGCAGGGGTACTTTTCACCTTTCCCTCACGGTACTAGTTCACTATCGGTCGCAAAGTAGTATTTAGCCTTGCCGGATGGTCCCGGCAGTTTCTCGCAGGGTTCCACGTGTCCCGCGATACTCAGGAACCACTGGAAAGAGGATTGCATTTTCATCTACGGGGCTGTCACCCTCTATGGCCGGCCTTTCCATGCCGTTCAATTAACGCTTTCCTATCCTTCGTTTAACCAAGCGGCCTCACGAGCCAAAAGGCCCGCGCCACCACTTGATTATTGTGGTCCTACAACCCCGGACTCTCCTTTCGAATCGTCCGGTTTGGGCTGTTCCGATTTCGCTCGCCACTACTTTCGGAATCACTCTTGTTTTCTCTTCCTCTGGGTACTAAGATGGTTCACTTCCCCAGGTTCGCCTCCTGCCCCTATGAATTCAGAACAGGATAAACCGCGTGTAGCGGTTTGGATTTCTCCATTCGGAAATCCCCGGATCACAGACTGCTTGCGTCTTCCCGGGGCTTATCGCAGCTGGCCACGTCCTTCATCGCCTCTTTGCGCCAAGGCATCCACACGCATGCCCTTAGTAGCTTGACCATAAAATTAACACCAGACACAAAATTCTCAAGCGATCATCGTTCGCCCATGGCGTCCTGCTCCCCATGCAAACTACGCACGGCTCACAGGATTATCGGGCGCGCAATATGCGCTTACTTGTGTTAGTGCCCGTCAAATATTCAATTGTCAAACAACGTTTTTTTCCGGCCAAAGGCCAGAAGTCGGGATTCGGTGGATTTTTCTCCGCCGACTCACGGCTTCCATCCTCTGGCGCCTCTGCAAACGCCCAGCTCCCAGGAAAATGGTGGGCCTGGTAAGAGTTGAACTTACGACCTCACCCTTATCAGGGGTGCGCTCTAGCCACCTGAGCTACAGGCCCAGAGCGGCGCGAAGACTGGTGGAGCTGATCGGGATCGAACCGACGACCTCCTGAATGCAAATCAGGCGCTCTCCCAGCTGAGCTACAGCCCCCCGGGTAAAAAACATTCGAGGCCGGTTGGATGAGCCGCCGGCGCCAGGCCGGACGGCGTGAAATTCACAGCTACTTCAAGTGGAGAATGGAACGACCATTATGGAGTGGAACGGCTGCTGCTTACTTGACTCCGCTGTTACACTTGCGAAGTTCTTTTTCGGCAACTCCACCCACGTTCTCTCTTAGAAAGGAGGTGATCCAGCCGCAGGTTCTCCTACGGCTACCTTGTTACGACTTCACCCCAATCATGAATCACACCTTGGACCGCTGCCTCCTTGCGGTTAGCCTGCGGGCTTCTAGTGCAATCCACTTTCGTGATGTGACGGGCGGTGTGTACAAGGCCCGGGAACGTATTCACGGCGTCATTCTGATACGCCATTACTAGCGATTCCAGCTTCACGCAGGCGAGTTGCAGCCTGCGATCCGAACTGAGAACGGTTTTTTGCGATTGGCTCCCCCTCGCGGGTTGGCAGCGCATTGTACCGTCCATTGTAGCACGTGTGTAGCCCTGGACATAAAGGCCATGATGACTTGACGTCATCCCCACCTTCCTCCAACTTATCGCTGGCGGTCTCCTGAGAGTGCCCAACTGAATGATGGCAACACAGGACGAGGGTTGCGCTCGTTGCGGGACTTAACCCAACATCTCACGACACGAGCTGACGACAGCCATGCAGCACCTCGACTCCGGTCCCTTGCGGGAAGGCCGTGTTTCCACAGCTTGTCCGAAGCCGTTCGAGCCCAGGTAAGGTTCTTCGCGTTGCGTCGAATTGAACCACATGCTCCACCGCTTGTGCGGGCCCCCGTCAATTCCTTTGAGTTTCAGCCTTGCGACCGTACTCCCCAGGCGGCAAACTTAACGCGTTAGCTCCGGCACAGACAGACTGAACTGCCTACACCAAGTTTGCATCGTTTAGGGCGTGGACTACCAGGGTATCTAATCCTGTTTGCTCCCCACGCTTTCGTGTCTCAGCGTCAGTGGCGGTCCAGGAAGCCGTCTACACCACCGGTGTTCCTCCTGATATCTACGCATTTCACCGCTACACCAGGAATTCCGCTTCCCTCTCCCGCACTCTAGCCTGCCAGTATCCGGCGCACCCTCCCAGTTGAGCCGGGAGATTTCACACCAGACTTAGCAAACCGCCTACACACTCTTTACGCCCAGTAACTCCGAACAACGCTCGCTGCCTACGTATTACCGCGGCTGCTGGCACGTAGTTAGCCGCAGCTTCTTCTCCAGGTACCGTCATTATCGTTCCTGTCGAAAGAGCTTTACACCCCGAAGGGCTTCATCGCTCACGCGGCGTCGCTGCATCAGGGTTTCCCCCATTGTGCAAGATTCCCCACTGCTGCCTCCCGTAGGAGTCTGGCCCGTGTCTCAGTGCCAGTGTGGCCGTGTGCCCTCTCAGGCCGGCTACCGATCGTCGCCTTGGTAGGCCATTACCCTACCAACTAGCTAATCGGCCGCGGACTTCTCCCTCGGCGACTTTCGCCTTTCTCCCTTCGGACTTATGCGGTATTAGCCCCGGTTTCCCAGGGTTATTCCCCACCAAGGGGCGAATCATCCACGTGTTACTCACCCGTATGCCACTTTACTCACCAGGTTGCCCCGGCTTTCTCGTTCGACTTGCATGTGTTAAGCGCGCCGCCAGCGTTGATTCTGAGCCGGGATCAAACTCTCATGTAAGAGTTTAGAGTTTGATGATGATGGATGGGAAAACATCCACCACCGATTCTAGATCGTCCCGCTATGACTCAAAGTACTGACGAATTTCACTTTTGTCATCCAACCAGATTTTCAAAAATCTTGGTGACGCCCGGGGATCCCCGAAGGAAAGCCCGATACGCCACAGGCCTCGAAACTCTCGGCTCGGCCAAGGAGGCAGAATCAGCCTCAATCGCGGCCTTGCGCCTGTGCTTTTAGGAAACAACCTCAGAAGGGGGCGGCCTGCGCGATCTCAAACCCGATCTTCACAGGACAGGAACAGCCGGAGGAAAACAACCGACTACCTTCTGCAAAAGCTTATTGCCATCTGGCAGTATATCAACCTCTGCCAGCTTTGGCAAGTTTTCCCCAGACTTTTTTCCAAAAGGCCGTTTCGCCTTTGGAAACAACACTCTGCGGTTCGCCGCCAACCGCACAACCATCAGCTCGTCAGCAGCGACGACTTCAGATTAGCAAACGCCTTCTACCCCTGGCAAGTGGTGCTCGAAAAAAAGCCGGAAAAAAATGGGCCCGCGCCATGGCGGGCCCCAAAGAGTCTTGAATCCATGTGCGCTTACCAGCGGAAGCGCAAGCCGAACCGGATCGTTCGCTGGTCGGTGTTCGCGCTCCTAATGCGCATGAAGTTGCCGCTGTTCACGTTCGAGTTCGGGTTGTTGAAGTGCGGCGTGTTCGACAGGTTGAACGCCTCGGCGCGGAACTCCAGTGAGTAGGTCTCGCTGAACGGGAAGTCGCGGAACAGGCGCGAACGCCGAAGCGTCCTAGAACTGCTCCAGCGTCCCCACACGGTTGACGTTGGTCTTGACTTGGTCCGCAGTCTGCGTGTTTCCAGGGGCGTTCAATGACGCCCCGGAAGCGGTCACCGTGAACGGCCGGCCTTGGAAGGCCGACAAAACGCCGTTCACCTGCCAATCGCCCAGCACCCGTCGCGCCACCCCATCGTTGGCGTAGGCCTTGCCTTTCCCTGTTGGCAGGTCATAGACGAATCCCATCTGGAAGATGTGCGGGATGTTGTAACCGGCCTGGGCGCGGTTGCCCTCAAACGCCGGCAGGTGGTGGAAGTTCACTCCTGCCCATCCGTCATCGTCGGTGACGTTGATGGCGAGCGAGTAGGTGTAGGCGCCCTTCAGGACAAGTCCGTCGGCGGCGCGCCGGAGTGTCCGTATTGGCGTTCTGAAAGCGCGCCGGCGTGGCGCCAGGTACTAGGTTGATCAGGCTCTGGTAGTTGCGGTACTTGGCCAGCGGCAGGTCCGTCACCTCGCACGAGCCAAGCTCAACATGGACATCGCTCTTGTCGGTCTAGAAATGCCGATCCCTAGGCCGGCTTTCCTCTTCTTGGTTGGAATCATTTTCGCTAACCTCCTTTCGTCAGTCCCGGTTGGGACTGGTGCGAAAACCCCTCGTTTGGTTTGCTATCACCCGTTCGTTTGATGAGGGCAGAACTCTGAATATTAACATAGTTTAATCATGCGCGCTCCACACTCCCCGTCAAGGCGCTATCTTGTTACTAACAAATGTGCAAGGCATCTTCCCAGGTGCCCCTCAGAGCAGCTTTCGGGATAACTGTTCGTAGTTTGAAGGGCTTACGAGTGTGAAGCGCAGCCCAAGCCGTGTGAACTCGCGCAGCCGCGCCTGGGCCTCATCCGTGGGCAGATCCGGGGTTGCCAACTCCAGCGTTCCCCCCTCCAACGCGATCGCCAGCATACGCAGATCGCGCGTGATGCGCGCCGGCAGCGTCCTGGCAATCTCCAACGGAACCTCGGCCGGATCCACGCGCCGGGCCGGAATACCGTGCTGGATGCTCAGCGCTTCCAGCAGCTGCTCCTCACTGAGCAGACCAAGATCGACGAGATGCTCTCCCAAGCGCCGGTTGGCAGGTTGCCGGCCCAGCGCCGAAGCCAGTTGTTGCGGCGCAAGGTAGCCGGCCCCCACCAGAATCTCGCCAAGCCGGCGTTTGTGCTCGGTGAGCGAGGCAAGGCTGGGGTAGGCGTGCTCGGTCTTCACCCAGACCAGCGGTTGCCGTAGCCACAATGCGCGTAGGTAGCGAAGCGCAGCGGAGAAGGTCGCCAGCGAATTGAGCAGGTTCCCATGCAGCGATCGCAGCGGCGCCCCAGTCGCGAACCGCCAACCGTAGACTCTGGCGGAACAAGCGGTGCGGGCGGCCAGATTGATCACTCCCAGGGAAGCGGAGCCAATCACAAGCTGCTGATAATGAGTGATTTCCAATCCAAGCAGCCAAGTCCGCCCGGAAGCCCAGCTGAGCGCGGCCGACAGCAGCCCGTAGCCAAACAGCAGATTCGCCGCCAAGCTCAACGGGTTGCCAAGCAATCCCTTACGGTCGCGCCAAAGCCAGTACCGCCGCGCCCAAGGGCCTCGCCATCCATGACGCTGCCAGCTTTGCATGGCGATTCCGGTCACCCAACGGGCCCTCTGCCGCCGCGCCGCTCGAAACTGCTGCGGAAAGAATTCGCGAATGGCCATCGCACGCCCTTGCATCCACCGGATGGGTACAAAGAACTGCGCGCAGCCCAGCTCATGCAGCCGCAGCCCGTTTTCGTAGTCCTCCGTCAGGCACTCGGGCTGAAAGACGCGGTTCGATTCAGCCTCGGCCAGCTTCTCCAAGGCGCGGCGCGTGTAGGCGGTACCCACGCCGGAGGAGGGAATGAAGCCGCCCATCAGCCCCCGCGCGACCATGTCCTTAGTGTGAAACTCCGCGAAATCATCGCAATACAAACCATGCGTGAACCAGGACCAGGGGGTCGGCAGAGGAAGCACCGGCATCTGCACCATGTCGTAACAGCGCGTGTAATAGTTTGCGGCCGCGATCGAAAAGGGATGAATGATGTCCTCGGCGTCGTGAGTCAGAATGATCTGGTACTGCCGGCCGGTCTGCAATTCAAACTGCAGCATCCGTTGGTAGATCCAGTTCAGACAATCGGCCTTGGAAGTGGAGCCGTCGTGCGGGGTCAGGCACAGGTGCACGTTGGCGTGCCGGTCCGCCACGCGCTGAACGGCGCGCTGCGTGTCGGGATCATTCGGATAGGCGCCGACAAAGAAATCATAGTTGCCGTAGCGTATGGCGGCGATATTGTGTTCCAGCATGTCGGCGATCACGGCCGCCTCCTGCCACAGCGGAACAAAGATCGCCACGCGGCGTTGCGACAGCGAGGCGAGCATGTGCCGGGAGGGAACCGGAAGCAGCGGACGCCGCCAGATCTCCAGCACCGGCCGCAACAGAAAAGCGGCCAGGATCACCAGGTCATCCAACCCGCTGAGGATAATCCAGACCGCCAGCGGCACAATCAGGCCCGCGGCCAGCCCGTCGGCCCAGGCCTGGAAACTATACAAAGAGTCCACCTATGTCTAAAGTGTCGAAAACTGTCGAAACTCGCCGGTTTTTGTTTTAGAATCTGACCATGCCAGCCAACCGATCCCGTTGGGCGCCGGCCCTGCTTGTCCTCGCCGTCTTCGGAGGCGTCTTCGGCACCCGGGCGCTCACCGAACCCAACAACGACTTCCGCTTCTCCATCATGGGCGACCGCACCGGCGGCGCAACACCCCAAATCTACGGCCGAGTCTGGCGCGAGATTGACCTGCTGCACCCGGATTTCGTCATCAATGTCGGCGACACCATCGAGGGCGGAGGCGACCAGGTGGCCGAAACCCAGTGGAAGGAGCTGCGCCCGGTCTGGGAGCGCTACTCGCACTATCCGCTCTACTTCACCCCCGGCAACCACGACATCTTCTCCGACACCTCGCGCCAGCTCTATGAAAAGGAGACCCAACGCCCCCCCTACTATAGCTTCGACTACCAGGAAGCCCACTTCACCGTACTCGACAATAGCCGCACCAACGACCTCAGCGAGGAGCAGCTCGCTTTCCTCGAAAAGGACCTCGAGGCCAACAAGAGCAAGAACCCGAAGTTCATCTTCTTCCATAAGCCCTACTGGATTGTGCAGCTTAAGCTCGGCGTCGACATGCCGCTGCACCGCATCGCGAAAAAGCATGGCGTCGAGCACATCATCAGCGGCCACGGCCACCAGTTTGTGCGCATCGTGCGCGACGGCATCGCCTACATGGAGGTCGGCAGCTCCGGCGGCCAGATGCGCGCCGCTCTCGAACGCGGCCACGGCTTCCAGGAAGGGCGCTTCTATCACCATGTCTGGGGCCGCGTGAAGGGACGCAAGGTCCACCTGACCGTGAAGGAGATCGACGGCGTCAAGGGCGCCGGCCGCATGTTCAACGCCGAAGACTGGGATGAGAACGGCCCGAAATTCGAAGTGGCCGATCCCGCCATCAACCAGGACCCGGCGACATAAACAGGCCGGTACGCTACACTAACCGGAAGAATGCCCGACAACAGTTTCGACATCGTTTCCGAGGTATCGCTCCCCGAGGTGAGCAACGCCGTCCAGCAGGCGCTGAAGGAGGTCCACCAGCGCTACGACTTGAAGAACTCCCACTCCAACATCGAACTCAAGGAGAAGGAGAACATGCTCATCCTCACCAGCGCCGATGAGTTCAAGCTCAAGGCCGTGACCGAGGTACTGGAAGGTAAACTGGTGAAGCGCAAGGTGCCGCTGAAGGCGCTCGACTTCGGAGCCATCCAGCCCGCCGCCGGCTCCACCGTGCGCCAGGAGGTGAAGCTCCAGCAGGGAATTCCGATTGAGAAGGCGCGCGAGATCGTCAAGGCGATCAAGGAAAGCAAGAAGAAGGTCCAGGCTTCCATCAACGCCGACATGGTGCGCGTCAGCGGCCGCGACCGCGACGCGCTCCAGGAAGTGATTCAACTGCTGCGCGCCGCTGACTTCGGCATCGACATGCAGTTCACCAACTACCGTACGAATTAAGAGGTTACGGGAACATTCCCGCCCGTTGGCCCGTACACTCTTTTGAGGTCAACGCAACTATGTACTGCACCAACTGCGGCATTCAGCTCAGCAACCAGGACCGCTTCTGCTCGCAATGCGGCAAGGGAACGGGCACGGGGCCGGAGCAGCCCCGGCAGAACACCGGCTACTACGCGCCGCGGCGCATGTACCGGCTGATGTACGACAAGAAGGTCGGCGGCGTTTGCTCAGGGCTGGCCAAGTACCTCGACGTCGACGTCACCCTGGTCCGCGTGGTGACATTGCTCATCGCCATCTTCACCGGCGTCGGCTTCATCGCCTACATCATCGCCTGGTTTGCCATGCCCGCCGACTACGGCAACATGCGCCCCGCACAGATGCCGGTGAATCAGGAAAGCCCGACCACAGGCTAAGCCAGGCTACTTTCGTCCGGTTCGGGAAACCGCCTTCCACACCGGCCACCCGAGCGACGCCACCGTCACCACAACGAAAAACAGCACAATCGGCTTTGACAGTATCGGCATCCAGTCGCCCCGGCTCAGGATCAGCGCCCGCCGCAGGTTCGATTCCATCATCGGCCCCAATATCAATCCCAGTACCAGCGGCCCCAGCGGAATCGATGCTTTCCGGAACAGAAAGCCTCCTACGCCGGCGGCCGACATCACCCAGACGTCCGTCACCGAGTTGTTCAGAGCGAACGACCCGACGATCCCCATCAGCAGAATCCCCGCCCACAGCCACCGCTGCGGTATCTGCAGCGCCTTGGCCAGCGGGCGCGCCCCCAGCATGTTCACCGCCGCTATCGCCACCGCAGCCAGCATCATCAGGAAGATGATCGTATAGACCAGCGTCCGGTGGTCGCGGAACAGCAGCGGCCCGGGCTGCACCCCGTGAATCAGCAGCGCCCCGATCAGCACCGCTGACGGTGCATCGCCCGGAATCCCGAGCGTCAGCATCGTCGTCATCGCCCCGCCGATTGCCGAATTGCACGCCGTGCAACTCGCCGCCAGCCCTTCCACGGAGCCCTTGCTGTACTCCTCCTTCTTCCGCGACATTCTTCGCGACTGCTCCCAGGCGATCACCGAGGCAATATCGCCGCCCGCCGCCGGAATCGCGCCCACAAACGTTCCCACACCCGCGCCCATCGTAGCCGGCAGAATCATCCGCTTCCATTCGGAAAGATTCGGCAGGATGCGCCCCAGCTTCTGCGGCATCTGGCCCAGCCCCGCCTGCGATCCCGACATCTGGTCCAGCACCTCGCCCAGCCCGAACAAACCGATCATCACCGGAATGAATGAAATGCCCTCCAGAAACTCCGACTGTCCGAAGTGGAACCGCGGATAGGCCGTCATCGGATCCAGCCCCACCGTGGCCAGCGCCAGCCCCACGATCCCCGCCAGCATGCCCTTCAATACGTTTCCGCCCGACACGCCCGCCATCAGGCTGATCCCGAACAGCGCCAAACCGAAATACTCCGCCGGCCCGAACCTCAGCCCGAAAGCCGCGATCGGAAACGCCGCGAAGGCCAGAAACAGCACGCTCGCCAGTTGCCCGATCATCGAGAGCAGCGCGTTGATCCCTAGCGCCAGCCCCGCTCTGCCCTCCCGTGACAACGGATACCCGTCCCAGGTCGAGGCGATCGAGGCCGGCGTGCCCGGAATATTCATCAGGATCGCCGGAATGCCGCCCGCAGGTATCGCGCCGCAGTAGATGCCAAGCAGCATCGCCATTCCTTTTTCAGCAGACACCCAGAACGTAAGTGGAGTGAGCACCGCCACTCCCATCGCGGCGGTCAGTCCCGGCAGCGCGCCGAACACCGCTCCCAGCGCCACGCCGGCGGCAAGAAAAAGCAAAACCTCCCATTGGAAAACCGCCATCAAACCGGCCAGGATATCGGGGCTCATGTTATCAACCGAGCCCCACCCGCAGCCCATACTGGAAGGCAATCACCACCGCCCCAGTCAGTACAACCGAAACCGCAATCGAGGACCGCCACCGCTCCCCCAGCATCCGCAGGAACGCGATCAGAAAAACCAGCGTGCGAATCGCAAACGGCGCCTGATCCCAAACCAGCAGATATACCAGCAGCAGACCGGCCGCTACCGCCAGTTGCCGCCGGTTGCCGATCTCAAATACCGGAACCGTCCCGCTCCGCAACGCGCTCACCTGCAGCCCGGCGGCCAGCAGCAACATCACCGCTCCGATCACCCCCGGAAAAAATCCCGGCCCCGGCAGCGGACCAACGCCCGGTGGAAATCCGGAAGCCGCAACCACAAGCGCCGCGCCAAGCGCCATGAACAGCAGCGCCACCACCACATCGGACCGCTTCATGCCGCCCCCCGCAACAGCGCAGGCAGTGTGCTCTCAAAGAATCCGGCCTGCTCGAGGGCAAACTCACGGAACGCCGCGCGATCCAGATACAGCGCCGTCATCCCGCGCTCCTCGCAAAGCTTCTGAAACTCCGCGCTTGCGAAAGCCGTCTGAATCGCGCCCGACAGCCGCGCGGCAACCGCTTCCGGCAATCCCAACGGCCCAAAGAACCCGCTCCAGGCGCTCGCCCCGAAATCAAAGCCTTCCTCTTGCACGCAAGCCACATCGGGAAACAGCGGGCTCCGCGTCTGGTCAAACACGGAAATCACCTGCAACCCACCCGAGCGGACATGCGATGCCAATTCCCCCACACCCGCCACCGCCGCATCCACATGGCCTCCCAGCAGATTCGTGATCGCTCCCGAAGATCCGCTGAACGGACAATGGACCAGCCGCATCTTCGCCGCCCGCTCCATCAACAACGCATTCACGTGCCAGATGGAACCGGTCCCGGAGTTCGCCACAACGTAGTGTCCCGGACGCCTTCGGACAGCGTCCGCGAATACGCCCAGCGTCTTCCACGCCGCCCCCGCCTGCACCGCCAGCGCCGGCTGCGTTTTCGATACCAGGCTCAGCAACTCCATCTTTTGCGGACTCACATCGGCATACCCCAGCGTCCGCACCATCGCGATCTCCACCGGCGCATGTCCAATCGTGTACCCGTCCGGCGCCCGCCTCACCACGTAAGAAAATGCCAGCGCCCCCGCCGCACCCGGCCTGTTCTCGCACACCACCGGCACGCCAAGTTCTTTCTCCATCAAGCTGCCGATAATCCGCGAAACCGAATCGGAAAGCCCTCCCGCCGCCGCCTGCACAACCAGCTTCATTTCGCGCGCCGGAAACGCCCCGCGCTCCCGCCCACAACCGGTGACAGCCAGGCCGGCCGTTGACACCAGGAAGCTCCGGCGATCAAGCGAAGTGCTAAGGGGCATCCGGGTTCTCAACGGCAACTAATTCGGCGACACCATCAACGGGTGGCCCAGCGTGTCGCCATTATTCTGCCAGCCGTTGCGGTCCACATCGACAAAGATCGGGTTCGTATAAGCTATCGGATGCATGTTGGATTTCGCGTCGCGTCCCCATCCCTTCGCGAGATTCGTCTTCTCCCCCACCGCCACCACAATCAAATGCGCGTCCTGTTGCAGCGCCACGCGAAGGCTTTGCTCGAATTTCACCACGCCGCCGCGGAACATCTCCGGATTCTTCGCCCGCGTGTAGTTGTACTGCGGCGCCTGGCGCCCGTTGATCAGCACCTGCACGCGGTCGATGTCCATCCAGTCCGGCGTCTGCACTTTGACCTTCAGTTCCAGATGCCCCTCGGCGATCACTGTCGAGCCGATCGGCAGCCCGTCACCGGTCCTCACCTCCAAAAACGGTCCGTTGGTGATCATCATCCGTCCCGCTTTCGAGTTGCGGATGATCTCCTGATGATCGATGCGCGCCGGCTCATCGGTGGAACTCGGCACGTAGGTGCGCCAGCCGCCCACCCCATCTCCAAAGATCCGGTGCGCATCGCTCACCGCCACGCACCACACCCGGCGGCCCTGATTGAGCAGCTGCAGCCAGCCGAAGCTGCGGTTCTGCAAACCTTGATTCGCCTTGTTCCCCGCCACGCCCCAGCCCTGATAAACGGGATTCAAGTTCAGAATCTCCGTACTCCAGAACTCGGCGGCGTCGATCATGTTCTCAAAACCGGTGAAGCCGCCGTCCTCCACGCGATCGCCGTTACGGTCAAAGAAGACGTTGCCTACAATCGGGTGATTCGCCTGCACCCACCGGTCCGGCCCGCCGCCGAAGTAGGGCGCCTTGTTTCGCGCATTGGCCTCGGTGTCATAGCGCGAGCCGCCCGGATGCAGCCCCGGCGTGCCCCAATTCCGCAGCGTGATCGCGTTGATCCGCGGGTCGTAGTTCCACAGTGGCGCGCCGCCGTTCTGCGCCAGCGGATCAGGCGTCAAAGGGAAGGCGTTGAAATGCTGTCCGCTTCCGGTCAGCTCGATCCCCGCCACCGTCTTCAGATGTGCGGCCAGTCCGAGCCGCTCAATCAGCGGCGCCCAATCGACAATGCGGTTGTGCTCGGTTGTCGGCGCGAACTCGACATGCTCGGCCGCGAAGTTGATCATCCGGTCGCGCGTCGAGCAGTAATTGTCGCCGCTCGGCGTCGAGTGGGCGTGATAGTCGGTGCTAATCCAGCCGCGCGTGTCCATGCTGCGCTTGAGCACCGCGCTCACCTGCACAGTCTGCTCCTTGGCCACCTCCACCGTGCGCTCCACCAAGTCAAACTCCGGCCCGCGCGTGATGCGCAGCAGATACTTGCCCGGCGGCACCTGTTGCCGCACGGTGCCGTCATGCGTCTGATACTGATGATCGTTGCCGTGAACGCGGTACTCGGTTCCGAAGTTCGGAGTCGCCGTGCCCTCCACGCCGAGAAACTGCACTTTGGCCGGCGAGGGACGGTTCTGCTCATCGCGAATCTCGATCCGCACCTGCGATGCCTTCGCTGGTTTCAAGTTCAAGACCGCGTTTGTACTGGCTCGAACCGTCAACGTCTGCGCGACAGTGTCGCGCCCGATGTCTTCCAGCGCCGCACGATATTCCCCCGCCGGCAGCGAAAAGGAAAACGCGCCTTTGGCGTCCGGATACGCCGGCAGCCTCTGCCCCTGCACTTCGACGAACAAGCTCGCGTGTAGGGCAGGCTCTCCTCCGGCATCCACGGCCGCTCCCGAGACCGTGCCCGCGCTAACCTGCAGCGCGGCCAACACTCCATAGGCAGCCAGCGGCGAATCCGCGACGGCCAGTGCCATCCGGAAACTCTTCTCTTCCCCGGCGCGCAACTCGGTTTCATCCAGCGACGCCGTGTCTGCCGCAGGGCCGAACGCATACGCGCGCTTATCGAACGGATCAATACTGTCGCCCACCGTGACCGCGCCCACCTTCCACTCCTGCGCCAGCCCTTTCCACACCGCCCGCGGCGCAATCTTCTTCCCCTGGCCGGATTCATTGCGGTAGGTGGAGGTGATCAGCAGATGCTGCCAGCCCGGCTCCAGCCGGTACTCGTGGCGCGTGTACAGTCCGCCGCCCTGGGCCGCCGTGCGCACCACCTCAATTACTCCCTCGCCCGCCACGCGAACCCAACTCACCTCACCGCTCTCCCCGCCCGGCCGGAACGCCGTCATCTGATCATTCTCCGCGCCGCGCAGATCGAGATCGTAGAGCACACCCTGAAGCACCGCGCCATACTCGGTGGTCATGTTGGCGCGCCGCAGCGGCTGCCCGCCCGAAATCAGCGCGTGGATCCGGTTGTTGCGCAGAATGAAATCGCCCGGGATGCCGTCGGCTTCCTTGCCGGCCGGCATCATCGCCGTGTTGACGCGGCTTATCTCCACCGCCTCCACGCGCTCCCGCTGGGCGGTGAGCGCCAACACGATCAGGAAAAGGAATAGACAGCCAAGAATGAATCGCGTTCGCATAGCTCCATACTATATGTCACGAACCCGATCAGCTTCCGTCACGGACGGAGACGCACCGCCCAGTTCAGCACCACGGTAATCGGCGTGGAACCGGTCAGCGGCTTGATCACCAGAAACCGCTGGCCGTTGGCCGAAGCCGCGTACGCGTTCACCGCGCCTCCCAGTGTCGCAACCTGTGTCTGGAACATGGTCTCCGGCACGCCCGCCTGGAGCGGGTCCAGGCTCTTGATTCCCACTGCCGTCAGCTTCCGGTCCAGCCCGAGAAAATACAGCTCCTTGCCATCGCGCCGCCATTGCGGCTGCGCGCCTCCGTGCGAGGAAACCTGCCACTTGGCCCCGGTCGGCGGAAATGGCTGCACATAAATCTCGTACCGCCCCGACTCATTGGAGCTGAACGCCACCCATTTCCCATCGGGCGAGAAGCGGCCCTGCGTTTCGTCGAACTCTGACTTCGCCACCGCCACCGGCTTCCGGTCGCCGGACAACGGCAGCGCCCAGATGTCCATCGGCGTGAGTGTCTCGTACAGCAGGAAGCGGCCGTCCCGCGACCAATCCAGCAGGTTGTCCGTGGTGGGACTCTTTAGCAACAGCTCCTCCTTGCCGGAACCATCGGCGTTCTTCACATAAAGGTCGAACGTCCCCTCATGATCGGCGGAGAAGGCCACCCGGCGCCCATCGGGCGACCAGACCGGACTCAGATGCGGCGAAGCATCAAAGGTCAGCCGCGACAGCGTGCCCCGGTCCGCCTCTAGCATCCAAATCGCGCTCACCGAAGCCGGTTCCCGCACCAGCGCCACCCGTTTCTCGTCCGGCGACAGCCACACCTCGTCGTAGCTGCCCGGCGGCCCGATCGTTCCCAGCGACGTTCCCTTCCGGTCGAACCATTCCAACTGAAACTCCTGCACGCCGCCGCCGCGGTAGGCGAGGATCCCCGTTTGCGACGCCGAAAAGCCGGCCAGGCCCCAGAGCGCCCCGTGCCTCCAGATCGGTTCGGCCACAGGCTGCGCCTGCCCGCTCAGCCGCAGATTGCCGGCATCGAACGGCTGGCTCATCAAAGTGCCTTCGCGCAGGAACAAGAGCCGGCCATTGCCGGCGTCCGCCGTACCGGCGTGGAGCCCCATCCTGTCGGTGTTCAGCACCAGCCTTGTCTGCTTGGAGTCGAGCGACGACGCGTAGACGCCCCGCCTGGAACGCTGGCCGCTGTAGACGAAATAGAGAAAACTTCGCTGGTCGGGGAGAAACTGCGGCCAGCGGTGGCTGGACTCGCCCGCGGCCCTATCCAGCACGGTCACCGCCTCCGGCCTGCCGCCGGTGGCGCTCACCTGAAGCAGCGGCGATGCCGCGCTGGAAGCCAGCAGAATCACACCATCGCGGTTCCAGGCTCCTCCACGGGGATCGGATACGTCGCAGATCGTTTGCGGCGCTCCGCCCGCCAGCGATACGGTCTTCAGTTTCCCGCTGGCGAAAAAACCGATCGAGCGGCTGTCGTGCGACCAGAACGGCAGACTCGCGTTGTCGGTGCCGGCGATCTCCCTCATCTGGCCCGTTTCCAGTGTCCGCACCCATAACGTGAGTTGTCCGTTTCCCCGGAGAGCGGGAAAGGCTAGATGCCGGCCGGCCGGAGAGACGGCGATCGTCCCGTCCAGGCTGGTCTTCTCCTGCGCCGCAACGCCGAACTGGATCACCGGCTGCGGCGGAGCCTCCTTCTGAAGCAGCGTGATCCAGCCCGCGGCGGCAACCACCGCCAGCACCGCCGCCGCCGCAATCCAACTCCAGGGCCGGCGCGGCGCGGCGGCCGGAGCCTCCGCCGGCGGCGCGTCCCGAATCGCCTCCAGCTCCAGCTTGATATCCAGCGCCGACTGCCACCGCCGTTCCCGGTCTTTCGCCAGGCAGCGCCTGACCGTCCGCTCCAGCAGCGGCGGCGTAATCGGCTGCTGCGGCATCATCGCCGGTGGATCATGCTCCACGATGGCCGCCATCAGACTCACCTGCGTCTTGCCGCTGAAGGCGCGCCGGCCCGTCACCATCTCGTACAGCACCGCGCCGAATGCCCAGATGTCGGTCCGCGCGTCAGGCTCCCTGCCTTCCAGCTGTTCCGGCGCCATGTAGGGCAGCGTCCCCACCAGCGTCCCGGCGGCCGTCAGCGCCTTCGTCATCGTCGCATCGTCCGGTCCAAACTGCTTCTTCTGACTCCATTTCGCGATGCCAAAGTCGAGCAGCTTCACGCCGGACTTCGTGATCATAATGTTGGCCGGCTTCAAGTCGCGGTGCGTGACTCCCTTACGGTGCGCCGCCTCCAGCGCATCGGCGATCTGGATGCCGTATTCAAACACCTTGGCCAGCGGTTGGGGACAGGGAAGCGTTTCCCCTTCCAGATACTCCATCACCAGGAATTCCACGCCATCCTGGCTGCCGATATCGAGCAGCGTGCAAATGTGCGGATGCTGCAAGGCCGCCACCACCCGCGCCTCGCGGTCGAACCGCTCCCTCAGCCCCGGCTGAGTATCATGCAGCACCTTGATCGCCACCGTGCGGTCCAGCCGCGTGTCCAGGGCCTTGTAGACCTCGCCCATCCCGCCCGCGCCCAGCGCAGATTGAATCTCGTATGGCCCCAGCCTGGTTCCCGTTCCTAACGGCATATTGGCAGGTTCCAATTCTAACCCACCTTGTGGCGCCCGCACTCCTGCGGGCCGCGTTCACACTCGTGTGAACGCTCGGTTTCCCCGAACCGTCTTACCACGCAGTCGAAGGGATGGTAAAGATTGCCATTACTATATGGCATAATAAAATGTATGAAAAAGACCTTCCATGTCGACGAGAAGCTGCTTCTCGAAGCCAAACAGGCCTGTGGCGCGCACACCGACACGGAGACTCTCCGCCTCGGCCTGGAAGCACTGGTACGTCGCGCGGCCTACCAGCGCCTCAGTGCCCTGCGGGGCCAGGAACCCAAAGCCCGCGACGTTCCCCGCCGCCGGGAAAAGACGGCAGGCAAGCGCAAAGTGGCCTGATGGTTCTGGTAGACACATCCATCTGGATCCGGTTTCTTGCCGGCAAACAGCCGTTCGCCGGTCAACTCCAGAGATTACTCCGCCTCGAGGATGTGGCAGGCCATGACCTCATCTACGGCGAGCTATTGATTGGCGACCGCGGCGGACGCGCGAAACTGCTCGCGGAATACGAGCTTATGACCCAGACGAAGACGGTGCCTCATGAGGAAGTCCTCGCGTTCGTGCGCGAGCGTGGCCTCAACGGCCGTGGCGCCGGATGGATCGATGTCCATCTGCTCGCCTCCGCCTTGGTGGAGCGCACGTGGTTTTGGACCGCCGACCCGAGGCTGGAAAGACTGGCCGCTGAGCTGGGGATTGCCTGCCCTACGGCAGCTTCCCGTTGAGCAACAGCGTGATTGGCCGGTCCTGCGCGCGCTCATTCACCAGGCTCAATGCGAACAGCTTGCCATCAGGACTAGCCGCGAAATGGCCCGCCGCTCCTGTCCCCCGGCGGGCCTGAAAGAGTGGTTTGATCTCCCCGATTTCAACCGCTGCGCCGCGGAAGCTGATGGCCGCCGCCATCACCTTGTTGCCGGACAGAAAGTAAAGCTCCTTGCCGTCCCCGCGCCACTTCGGCTCGGAGCCGCTGCCGGTGGAAACCTGCCATTTCCCCCCGCCGGGAGGCAGCGTTTGGATATACACTTCACGCCGGCCGGTTTCCGTGGAGCTGTAGGCGAAGAACCGGGAGTCCGGAGAGATACGAGGGTGCAGGAAAGCCTGCCCACTAAGCAAGGGTTCCAGCTTTCCGCTGCCGTCCAGCGAAGCGGTCCACAGGTCACCACCGTTGGCGGCGGCGACTCTTTCAAAAGCGAGGAGCTTGCCGTCCCCGCCGGCCGGGTTGCCCGTGTGACTGCAAAGAGTGATGGGATCTCCGCCGGAGATGGCGGTCTTCTTGACTGTTCTCCCCGCAAAAAACCCGATCTGACGGCTGTCCGGAGACCAGAACGAATAGCGGCCGCCTTCTCCGCCGGGCACCATGCTGGACTCCGTGCTATCCATGCGCCGGACATAGAGCCGCTCACCGCCGGAGCCTGTCGTTGTGTAGGCTAAATAGCGGCCATCGGGAGACAGCGCCATACTGCGGAAACTCGTGTTCACCGGCGGGAAGATTTCGAAACGAACCGGCTCCGTTGCCGTGGCGGAAGGGCGCAGATGCCAGCCGGCAACTCCTGCCAACAGCGCGAGCCCGGCCGTGAAGACACTCCACACCCGGCGCCGCCGTGCAGCAGCCGCCCATCTGGGCGGCGGGCTCATCGCGGATCGACTCGATCTCTAGCTTGATGTCCAATGCCGACTGCCACCGCCGGTCAGGATCCTTTACCAGGCAGCGCCGGATGGTCCGCGCTGGCTGCGGTGGAGTGATAGCGGCGATTTCAGGCGGATCGTGCTCCAGAATCGAAGCAATGAGGCTGGCTTGCGTCTTGCTGCCGAATGCGCGCTTGCCCCTCACCATCTCATGAAGCACCGCACCGAATGCCCACAGATCCGTTCGCGCGTCGGCATCCCTGCTCTCCAACTGCTCCGGCGCCATGTAGGGCAGCGTGCCCACAATCATGCCGCTAGCGCTAGCGGTGAGCGAATCCGTAACGGTGGCATCATCGGGCCCGGGCTGCCGCGCGGAACTGCCCTTCGCCAGGCCGAAGTCCAGCAGCTTCACGCCGGACTTGGTGATCATGATGTTGGCCGGCTTCAGGTCGCGGTGCGTAATGCCTCTACGGTGCGCCGCCTCCAGTGCGTCCGCAATCTGCATCCCGTATTCGATCACCCCGGGAAAGCGGCTGCGGGCACTTCAGCGTCTCCCCTGCCAGGAATTCCATCACCAGGAAATCAGTGCCATCTTGGCTGCCGATGTCGAGCAGCGTGCAAATATGCGGATGTTGGAGAGCGGCAATCACCCGCGCCTCGCGGTCGAACCGCTCGCGCAAATCAGGCGAGGTGTTGTGCAGCAACTTGATGGCGACCGTGCGGTCCAGGCGAGTGTCGCGAGCCTTGTAGACCTCGCCCATTCCTCCAGCGCCGATCGGCGATTGGATCTCGTACGGCCCCAACCGCGTCCCGATTCCCAGTGGCATTTGAGGATGGGTTCAATTCTACATCAGAAGTTGCCGCCTGCATTCGTGTCTGCCCGCTCCCGTTCGGGAGGAAGATCAGCCGGCGGCCAAAGTGTTCAATGTGCAGGCTCGGCTCTTCTCGTGCGCCGCGATGGCGGCCTCATGGCCGAGAATGTAGCCCAGTTCGTCGATGCCTTCCAGCAGACAGTGCCTGGCGAACGGGTCGACGTCGAACTTCACCGCCGTGCCATCCGGCAAGCTGAGCGTCTGCGCCGCCAGATCAATCTTCACCCTCGCATCTTCGGGCAGCGCGAACAGGCGCGAATGGGTCGCCGGGTCTACCACCACGGGCACAAGGCCGTTCTTCAACGAATTCGCCTTGAAAATATCAGCGAACGACGTGCTCACCACTGCCCGGAAGCCGAACTGCGTCAGCGCCCACGGAGCATGCTCGCGTGAAGAACCGCAACCGAAGTTGTCGCCCGCCAACAGGATCTGCGCGCCCTTGGCACGTGGGGTGTTGATGATGAAATCCGGCTTCGGAGTCCCATCGGCTTCATAGCGCCAGTCGTTGAACAGCTGCTTGTCGAGCCCTTCCTTCGTTGTCGTCTTTAGGAACCGGGCCGGGATGATCTGGTCAGTGTCGATGTTATCGACCGGCAGCGGAACCAGGCGGCTTTCTATCGGGGGGAATTTCATAGCATTGTCCTCACGTCGGTCACGACACCCGTAACGGCGCTGGCGGCGGCCGTTAGCGGGCTCGCCAGGAAGGTCCGTCCTCCCTTGCCCTGCCGCCCTTCAAAGTTGCGATTGGAAGTCGAGACGCTGTACTCGCCCGGTTGCAGCTGATCCCCGTTCATCGCGATGCACATCGAGCAGCCCGCCTCGCGCCAGTCGGCGCCCGCTTCGCGGAAGATGCGGTCCAGTCCCTCGGCCTCCGCCTCGCGCTTGATCTGCTGCGAGCCCGGCACCACAAGCATCCGAACCTTCGGATTCACCTTGCGGCCCTTCAGCACCTGCGCCGCACTGCGCAGATCAGACATCCGCGAGTTAGTGCAGCTGCCGATAAAGACCACATTCACCGGACGGCCCAGCAGCGGCTTGCCCGGCTCGAGCGCCATGTACTGCAAGGCCTTCGAGAGCGAATCGCGCTCCAGTGTATTCGACACCGAGCCCGGATCGGGCACCGCGCCCGTCACCGGGATGCCCATGCCCGGATTGGTGCCGAACGTGATCATCGGCTCCAGCGCCGCCGCGTCCAGCGTCAGCGAATGATCGTAAACTGCTCCTTCATCGGTCGGAAGCTGCTTCCAGCGCGCCACCGCCGCCTCCCAATCGGCGCCCTTCGGCGCGAACCGCCGGCCGTTCATGAATTGATAAGTCTTGTCGTCGGGCGCAGCCAGTCCGGCTCTCGCGCCCCCTTCAATCGACATGTTGCAAACCGTCATCCGCTCTTCCATCGACAGCGCGCGGATCGCAGAACCGCAAAACTCAAACACGCAGCCCGTTCCGCCGCCGATGCCGATGCGCGCGATCACGGCGAGGATAATGTCCTTGGCCGAAACTCCCTCGCGCAGCGCTCCGTCCACCTGGATGCGGTAAGTCTTTGACTTGCGCTGCAGCAGGCACTGGCTGGCCAGCACGTGCTCCACTTCCGAGGTCCCGATGCCGAATGCCAGCGCGCCGAAGGCCCCGTGCGTCGCCGTGTGCGAGTCGCCGCAGACCACCGTCATCCCCGGCTGCGTCAGCCCGTTCTCCGGCCCGATCACGTGCACGATGCCTTGCTTGTCGCTCTGGAAGCCGTAGCATGGAATCCCGAACTCCTTGCAGTTGGCCTCCAGCTGCGCCACCTGCGCGGCGGCGACTGTGTCCAGAATCGGAAGATTCCGCGGCGTCGTGGGTGTCGAGTGATCCGTGGTGGCGAACGTCAAATCGGGCCGGCGGACCTTCAGCCCACGCGCGCGCAGTCCGGAAAAGGCCTGCGGCGATGTGACTTCGTGGACCAAGTGCAGGTCGATGTAGAGGAGCGATGGCGCTCCCGCCTGCTCCGCCACCACGTGCGAATCCCAGATTTTCTCAATGATGGTGCGTGGTTTTTGACTCATGATGCAATCGCTTCGCAGACCGCCTGGCCTACCTGCTCGGTCGTGGCCGGCGTTCCCTTCGGTCTCAGATCGGCGGTGACGCGGCCCGAGTTCAACACTTCTTCCACCGCGCGGTTCACCGCGGCGGCCTCTTCTTTGAGTTTAAAACTGTACTCGAACATTGCCGCTACCGAGCCAATCGCCCCCAGCGGGTTCGCCTTGTTCTCCCCGGCAATATCGGGCGCGGAGCCGTGCACCGGCTCATACAGTCCCACCCATACCCCCGAAGGCTTCTGATCGCCGATCGAGGCCGAGGGCAGCATGCCGATCGAGCCGGCCAGCACGGCGCCCTCGTCGCTCAAGATATCGCCGAACATGTTCTCCATCACCACCACATCGAACCGCTTCGGGTTCAGGATCAGCTGCATCGCGCAGTTGTCGACAAGCAGGTGCTCCAGCTCCACATCGGGATAGGCGGGCCCAACCTCGGTCACCACCTTGCGCCACAGCTGCGAGGTTTCCAGCACGTTGGACTTATCCACGCTCGTCACCTTCTTGCGCCGCTGCCGCGCCAGCTCAAACGCCATCCGCGTGACCCGCTCGATCTCGGCGCGCGTATAGCTCATCGTGTTGACGCCTCGTTCCTCGGCGCCCGAACCGGAAATCCCGCGCGGCGTGCCGTAGTAGATGCCTCCGGTCAGCTCGCGCACGATGATCATGTCCGTGCCGTTCACCAAATGATTCTTCAGCGGCGAAGAATCCATCAGCGCCTTGTAGGCGCGCACCGGCCTCAGGTTGGCGTAAACCCCGAGCGTCTTGCGGATGCCCAGCAGGCCGCGCTCGGGCCGCTTATCCGGCGGCGCCTTGTCGAACTCCGGCAGCCCGACGGCGCCCATCAGCGTAGCGTCAGCCGAAGTCGCCATCTGCTCGGTCTCCGCCGGAAACGGGCTCCCCGTTTTGTGTATGGCGACGCCGCCCAGCAGCGCCTCCCGGATGTGCAGCGTGTGTTTGAATTTCCCGGCTACATGAGTCAGCACGCGCACCGCTTCGCGCGTCACCTCCGTGCCGATCCCGTCTCCGGGCAGAATAAGAACGTTCAGTTCCATAGCAAGTCAATCATGTGCGGAAAAATCAGTCAGCCGCGGTCTTCAGAACTGCCTGATTCGTTACCTGCTGAATGATGTCAACGATCTCTTCGTTGCGCACGCCTTTCTTGGTGTCGGCCAGCGCGGTGAACCGCCGGTATACTTCGCCCAGCTGTTCCTTGTTCAGAGGATACCCCAGATCCGAGCAGCGCTGTTGCAGCGCGTGCCGGCCGCTGTGTTTGCCCAGCACCAGGCGGCTCTCCGGCACACCCACATGGCTCGGCTCGATAATCTCGTATGTGCTCTTGTGCTTTAGGTAGCCGTCCTGGTGAATGCCGGCTTCGTGCGCAAACGCATTCTCACCGACAATCGCCTTGTTCGGCTGCGGGCCGAAGGTAATCATCGAACTCAGCAGCTTGCTGGCGGGGTAGAGATGCTCGGTCGCAATACCGGTCTGAAACGGCAGCTGGTCATTGCGGACCTTCATCGCGCATACTACTTCCTCCAGCGAACAGTTCCCCGCCCTCTCCCCAATCCCGTTGATCGTACATTCGATCTGCCGCGCCCCGGCTTGCACCGCGGCAATCGAGTTCGCTACCGCTAGGCCCAGATCGTCGTGGCAGTGCACGCTGAGAATGGCGCGGTCGCCCAGCGCTTTCACCATGCGCCCGATCAGCGCGCCGTATTCGTGCGGAACCGACCAGCCCACCGTGTCCGGCAGATTCACCGTGCGCGCCCCGGCGGCTACCACCGCCCGGCACACCTCTTCCAGATAATCCGCATCGGTGCGCGTGGCGTCCTCGGCGGAGAATTCCACATCCTCCACGTAGCTGCGCGCCAGTTCCACGGCCGCTGCCGCCTCTTCCAGAATCTGCTGCCGGCTCTTGTTGAACTTGTACTTGAGATGGATGTCGCTGGTGGCGATAAAGGTGTGGATGCGCGGCCGGCGCGCCTTGTCCAGGCTCTGCGCGGCGCGTTCAATATCGATCTTCGTGGCGCGGGCGAGCGCGGCCACCTGCACCCAGTTGTATTCGGCCGAAACGGCGCGCACCGCCTCGAAGTCGCCGTCGGAGGCGATCGGGAAGCCGGCCTCCAGGATATCGACGCCAAGCTCCACAAGACTCTTGGCCATCCGGAGCTTCTCCGGTGTCGTCATGCTGCAGCCGGGCGATTGCTCTCCGTCCCGCAGCGTCGTGTCGAAAATGTAGACTCGATTGCTCATGGGGTTCTCCATGCCTTTGGCGAGATGTGCTGATGCAAAAAGGCTGGTACCAGCCTGTTGCTCCGGTACCAGCGCTACTCCGCTATTATGTCGAAAAGTGTCGAATTTGACAAATTTATAATGTTGCTGTGTAGTATTTGGCCTAATAATATTATAGGCCCCGCTTATCACACCGCCTCTCGTCTAGCGTAAACTAATGGGAATGAACATCTTCCATGCCGAGGTTTTCCACCGCCCAGCCACCGAGGAGCTGCGCTTCCTGCCAGAATGCCCCCGCAGGCTGCGCAGTTTCCCCGGCCTCTTGGCTTGGGTCGGAATACAGAACAAAGCCAATTCGACCGAGGGCTGTCTAAATCTGTTGAATCTGTCGACCAAGGAAAACCGCAGCTTTCCCCTTCCGGGCCGGCCTGGCTTTTTTTGCGAAACGAACTCCCCCGGCGTGTTGGTTGTGGGGCTGGAGCGGCGGCTGGCGCTATACGACCTGAACCAGGGCGCGCTGGAGGAGACCGGCATCACCGTCTCCGCGGATGAGGACGTGATTATCAACGACGGGCTGGCGATTGAGGACGGGATCATCTTCGGCTGCAAACACTTGCGGTTCACGGAAAAGCGCGCCGGCCTCTATTGGTTCGATTGCCGGGCACGCAGGCTGCATCAGTTGCGCGGGGATCAGATCTGCTCCAACGGGAAACATCTATATAAGGATGGGAGCCGCCATTGGCTGCTCGATATCGATTCGTTTGCAAAAACGGTGGCTCGATATGAATTCGACTCCGATAATGCGCGCTTAATCGAAGCCGGAATCGTTGCCGATTTCCGCGAGGGTGGTTTGTTTCCCGACGGCATGCGGCCCACGCCAGACGGCCGCTCGGTAGTGGTCGCGTTCTACAATCCAGAAGCCGCTGAGTACGGCCTCGCCCGCCAGTTCCGCATCGCCGATGGAGCCGTGGAAGCGGAATGGAAGCTCCCTGGATCCCCGCGCGTGACCTGCCCGGAGTACGTAGAAATCGGAGGGAAAGTGAAACTGCTGTTCACCACCGCGGTGGAGGCCATGCCTGATGAGATCCGCCGCTCGGCGCCCGAGGCAGGTGCGATGTTCATCGCCGACAGCGGCCACCAGCCGCTGCCTCCGCCGCCTCCAACTCTGCCCGCCGGAGCCTTTCGCGCGAAATAAGAACTTTCAAAAAATTGATTTTGCTGTCAGAATATGGCCAGTGCCGGAGATTAAGCTAAGCGATAATTTCGGACTCAGCCTGGATTTTGAGCCGGCGGGCACGTCCGGCTTCGGACGATATCTGAGGAATCCTCTGCTGCTGCGCACCGAGGCGGGGAATCTTGCGCGGCTGGGTCAGCTCGAATTGAGTAAAGTCGGCCTGGAGGAGGCGCGGATCGGATTCAACTCCCAGCAGGCGGTACCGCTGGAGGAGACGCGCGCCCTGATCCGCGGCGGCGCCGCGGTAACGATGGAACTCGAGAAGACTCCGGAAACGGTCTTGAGCACGCGCATTCAGTTGTCCGCCACGGGCGGCGCGGCGGCGGGGAACTTCGGATTTCAGGCCGGGGCGCAGATGTCGCTGGCCAATTACCGGCCCTTTGCGCCGGAGACGAAGTTCGGCGATGCGTTGAGGGCGCTGTGGCAGGGCTTCACGATTCCCGCCGCGGTGAAGGATATCGAAACGGTGGGCCCCGGAGTGAAGGCGACGCTCGGCGGCCGCGGCACTTTAAAGGTCTCAGCCAGCATTGCGATTCCGGTGACGCCGAATCCCATGGCCCTGGCCGAGGCCACGCTGCCCGTTGTGGGCCGCAAGATTGAAGTGATGGCCGGCGGCAAGTTGCGCGCCGGCGTGTCGGTCGAGATCAGTGGCGACTATGAAATCAGCCTGGAGCGCAAGGATCCCGATACGGTGAAGGTTGGTTTCTCGCGCGGCAAAGGAATTGGGGCGTCTTTGTCGTTATCCGGGGTGGTGGGAATCAAAGCAGGCTTCGGCGAGACAGATCTGATCGCCCCTCTACTTGGCGCCGTGAGCCCGAACGCGGCGCGCGAGGTGAAGGCGTTGCGCGATGCCGGCAACGGGCTGCCCAGGCAGCGCGCCAAGGAGATTGAGGCGGCGATCCGCGCCGGTGTTTCGCGGCGTATGGAGATCGCCCTCGGCGCGCAGTTGAGCAAACTTACTTCTGATCAGCAGGCGTTTCTCTACGAAGTGCGCCCGGCGGAACTGGACGACAAAGGCCGCGGCGCGCTGACGCAGGCCCTGCGCGGGGATCTGAGCGGCCTGGATCAGCAGCTTTCCGGCATCCGCCTCGTGCGCAGCATCTTCACGGATGTGGAAACGGAGCGCCGGTCGTTGCAGGTGAACCTGCTGGGCATCTACAACTACATTTCGGTGAGCGAGCTGACGCTCAAGGGACAGATCCTGGTGGAAGAAACCACCGGCGATCTGGTCATTACTGACACGGCGACGGCTAAGCGGTTCCAGGGTGTGGTTGATCTGGGCGGGCTGCGGCGGCTGATGTCGGAGAGTTTCCTGACCACGGTTGCCTACCGCTCGGCGGATCTGGCGCCAGCGCCGGAAGTGGAGATCAAGCACTCCTATTTCGAGCTGCTACGCAAGACCTCAGGCAAGGATCTGAAAGACAACCTCGACGTCGCCGAAGCGCTGATGTTGTTGACGCCCGCCGAAAAGAACGCCGCGCTGGAGAGCGCGAAGGATTTCGGGCGGACGGCATTCACGGTGGAGACCAGCTATGGCGCGGAGGCCAGCTCCCAGGTCTTCTCAAGCGGAGGCCAGCCGCGGCCGGAAGCCGATTTCCAGATGGCCGGCCGCAAGGCTCTGGCGCTGCTGATCCAGCCCGGGGAGGAGTTCGACTACCGGCGTGAGATCGCCAGCGACAGCGTGTGGCAGCAGTGCACGACGATCGGCAACGTGAACGCGATCGCGCAGCAACTGCGCACGGGCAAGATCCGCAATGATCAGCAGGCGCGCGTCGTGGGCTCGGACTACATACTGATCCTTGAATGGGCCCAGGCAATGGCGAAGGCGGCGCAGGAGCTGGCGCGGATGAAGGCAGTGGTGCAAGCCACCGAGGCGCTGGATCCGGAGGAGGCCGGATTCAAGAAGCAGCGCCAGGAAGTGGCCGGGAGTTTGAAGAAGGTCGCCGGGAAGACGCGGGAACGGTGGGGCGATCCATGGGGACTCGTCTCCATGGCGCTTGTTCCCGAGCAGTCCGTGGCGGCCAGAGTGAGAATCACGGGGCCGGATCTTGACCTGGAATACAGGCGCGGCGCGGCTCTCGTGCAGCCGGCGTGAACCGAGAAAGAACAGGAGGGCTACCCATGCAACCAGCAGCACCAAAGGCGAAAGATCAGTGTGTCATCAAACTGAAGCTCGTGGACCCGGCAGGACGTTTGATCCGCGATCCGGAGACCAGATTCAACTTCCGCCGCCAGACCGATAACGCGGCCTTTCCCGATCCGAAAAAGCTGGAGCTGGTGGAGGCGGAGATAGCGCTGAGCCTGCCGGCTTTCCCGCAGCAGATTGTCTATTGCGAGATTGAGCCGACTCGGTTCCGGTGGTCCAATTCCGGATTCTTCAATATCGGCCCGGGCCTGGAGCATTCCCGGACGCTGACAATTCCGCGGGACCCGGAGAAGTGGAGCGCCGGGTTCACGGCGTGGAACAGCCTGGGCGCGCCGTTTCAGCCGTTGAAGGATCTGCTGGAGAAGTCCACCGCAGTGGGGCTGTTCAAGAACGGCGCGCCGCCGCGCGTCATCGCCGGTGCGGGCTTCGACGACCTGCCGAAGGACTGGCACCTGGCAAAGGCCTGCCTGCTGAATCTGCGCCACAAGCTGAGCGAGCCGGACCCGATATCGCAGCAAAAGCCCTGGCTGAGCTTTGTCGACAAAGTGCTGGCGATCGGACGCGAGCGGATGATCGCGCTGGCGATGCCGGAGCTGTTCGACGTGGTCGCGACCATCCACCGCGACATCGCCGAGTACCCGGCATTTGAGAGAACGCCGGCGGAGAACCACCGCGGCAATGTTCCGGAAGCTTTCCGTGACCGGATCGAAAAGATGGTCAGCGTCAAGACGAGCGAGGATTTCGGGAACCTGCAATTGACTGTGTCGCAGATCCGCAACGAAAACCGTGTCGTGCTGGACGCCGATATCGATGAGAACGGCCGCTTACTGGAGCACATCTTCGACGTGCTGATCCGGCACCGGCTGAGCGGTGGCACGCACCCTTACGATATTCACGAGATTCTAACCAAGGACAGGCCGAACCTGGATCTGGGATACAGGCTGGTTTAGGTCAAACGTTCAGGACGTTGAATGCGGCGGCCGCTTGCGCCTTCTCGGCGGGCGCCGGCGGAGCCCAGCCTTCCGGCAGGTCGCCGTTGTCGGGCCGCAGGTATTGCCATTGCGCCGGCTTGATGTTCTCGATCAGCTCCTTGCGCGTCTTGATCTTCAGCGGCTTGCCGAGGTAGATCTTGCCGAGCTTGGCCATCCAGGTTTCCGGCAGCGCGGAGGCGAACATCAGCAGCGGCCATTGGAAATTGGGGCCGTTGATCTTACGCAGCTTCCACAACCACATGATGATGGAGCCGATGCGCCAGACGGTCGGCGCCCACCAGGAGTAGTTGCCGGGCCGCAGGTTCATCTTCCAGCACTTCATCATCAGCTGCCACTGCAACGGGGTGAGTTGCATGGTCTGCGTTACGCCCTCTTTCTTCTCCATCCGCGTGTCGTGCAGCGGCGTGAAGATGGAGGGGATGAAGAAGGCGAACAGGCCGCGGCGCTCCACTTCATAGATGAGGTCGATGGTGGCCTTGACGTCGTCATCGGTCTCGCCGGGGTTGCCGACGATGAGCGTCATCGCCGGGAACCAGTTGTTGCGGTTGAGCACTTCCAACCCACGCACGACCACGCTAGGCCAGTCCTCGATGGGGAACGGCACGCCCTTGCTCGGCATGATGATTTTGGCCATGCGGACCGAGCCGGTTTCCAGTCCAATCAGCGGCGAGAGAACCTTCTTCTTGGGGTGTGTGCTGAGCACCGGGACGTGGATGGGGCTTTTCTCGATCAGCGTCTCGGTGAGTTGCTCGATGAGGATGGGGTCGACGACGGCCGGCGCAATGGTGGAGTGCGACAGCACGTGCTGCTCCACGCCCGGCGTGTTGACGATGCTCGAGTAGAGATCGACCAGCGCTTCGCGGTTGGGGAAGTAGAAGGGCGTGTCGGTGTGCACCTGTCCCCAGATGAACATGTCCTCGGTGGCGAGCGAAATCTGCTTGTTGCCTTCTCGGACGTTGGCCTGCACCGCCGACATGATCTTGTCCTTGCGCAGATCGATCTGCGGGTTGAGGTCCGGCAGGCAGAACTGGCAGCGGCGTCCGCAGCCGGTGGTCATCTCGACGACGCCGAAGGTGGTGCGCCTGTCGGGGAAGAGAATCCCGTCGCGGGTCTTCGGGTGGACGGCGTCCAACTGGCGCGGAAGATCCTCGCCGCGGATTGCCTTGCGGAACAGCTCGATCACGTCCTCGGATTCGCTACGGCCTTCCACCACGCAATCCACCGATAGTTCCTCGAAGGAATTGGTCTGCGTAATCTGCCAGCCGCCGGAGCCGCCGACGATGACCTTGAAGTTCGCACGGTGCGGGCTCTGCTTGATGCGCTCAAACATCAGGTGCGCGTAGTGCGAGTTGATGGGCTTTTTCGAAGAACCGAAGATCGAGGTGTAGACGCCGGCGGCGAAGGTGACCCCGAGCGGGTTGTGCGTGGAAGCGGCTACGACGCGCGTTTCGGGGCCGATGAATTTGTCGAGGTCGTCCGGATAGCAGGCGACGATGTCTCCGGCCTCAAAGTAGCGGAGCAGGGACGCCTCCACGAGGCGCACGCCGGCGGGCATGTAGCGGGCTGAGCCATCGGGATTCTTTTCCACGTCGCGCCAGGTCGGGTAGCGGGAATTGATGATGCCTTCCAGCCAGACCGGCAGAGACGCCAGGGCCATCTGGATGAAGTATCCGGCATGGTCGATGGCCTCGGTGAGCGGCGCCGTGAGCACGATCAGCTTGCCACGAGAGTTCTGAGCGTCCATGTTTTCTTATCTTACACGCTGCACGGGGATGATGGAGGGTGAAAAGGGACCGCGCGTTACAATGGCCGCAGTGAGAAATGCCTTTTCCAGACGCGGAATGCTCACTTTGGCCATCCTGGCAGGTGGCGCGCGGAGGGTTCCGCTTCCGGAGCGAGTGATCGACGTCCATGTGCACGCCAATTTCGATGATCCGCTCTTGCAGTGGCAGGCGGAGAATCTGAGCAAGGTGACGTTCACCGCGGATGGGCTGGCGGCGGAGATGTCGGCAAGCGGCGTCGAGCTGGGGCTGGAGGTCGGGTTTGCTACTGAACATCGCGAGCTGTCGCGGGCGGCGCAGTCGCCGATGTGGACGCGGACGCGGCGGCCGAACCTGCTGCCGGTGGGAGGGATCAATCCCTACACGATCGAGGAGGAGGCTCTGAAGAGGATCGGCGCGGGCCTGGAATCAGGCGAATTGAAAGGGCTGAAAATCTACCTCGGCTATTATCCGAAGCCGCCCGACGATGACGCCTACAAGCATGTGTATGAGGTGGCCGGCAAACATGGGGCGCCGGTGATCCTGCACACCGGCGATACCTATTCGATAAACGCGAAGGTGCGGTTCGCGCATCCGCTGCCGGTGGACGACGTTGCGGTCGACTTCCGGCAGGTGAATTTCGTGCTGGCGCATCTCGGCAATCCCTGGACGATCGATTCGGCCGAGCTGCTGTACAAGAACCCGAACGTCTACGCGGACCTGAGCGGGTTTCTGGTGGCGACGCGGACTACTTCACGCGGAAAAGGGACTCGTCGGGTTTTGAGCATGCGCGGGAGTTGTTCCGGCTCACAGGAACGGGTTGACCACACGCACGGTGCCGTAGAGCCTGCCATGTTCAAAGTCTTCCGAGTAGATTTCCGGAAGCCGGTAGTGCTCGGCATAGGCCCAAAGGTGCGCGTCGAACCAGGAGAGTTGGTAGGCTGCGGCACCCCGTAGCGCGGTCCGCACCAGTCCTTCCGCTGGATACAAGACCGTGAATTGAGAGATCATCTCCTCGGCTTCGCGGCGCGCATCCTCGGGCGGCAAAAGCCAACCATAGCCAGGGAGGTTTCGCGTTACTGCCGCAACGAATTCGACGATGGCCTGATGCGGCAGCCTCAAACTCTCCCGCTCGATTCCGCTGCGCAGCAATTCGGCGGCGATTTTTTGCTTTGCAGGAAACCTGGCGTCGAAGCGATAGACGAGAACATTGGTATCAATCAAGGCGGCCACGATCGTATAGATCCTCGCGAGCCCAGCCGCGCGTGACGGCGTCATTTCTTTTTCTTCGCCGTTTTCGCTCGCGCTGCCGCTGGCGCTGCGTGGCGAGATCAAACAGTTCCAGCCGCCGCTGGCGGCCGGGGACCGGAATCAGCCGGGGAGGGATGACATGGATGATGTCGGCCGCTGCTTCCCACTCGATTTCGTCACCCGGTTTGATGGAATACTGATCCGCAAGGGCTTTTGGCAGGGTCACCTGAAGCTTGGAAGTCACCTTGCTCACGCCTCCATACTATGGCAAGGATCAAATCCTTGTCAAAGCGAAGGCAGTGAAATCGCTGGCACATGGATGCGGCCGCGGTTACCCGGCCCGTTCCTGGTAACTCGCGTCGGCGGTGTTCACCCGGATGCGCTCGCCTTCGCTGATGAACGGCGGGACCTGCACGACAAGGCCCGTCTCCAGCTTGGCGGGCTTGGTGACGTTGGAGACAGTGGCGCCTTTGAGCGAGGGTTCGGTCTCGACAACGGTGAGGTCGACGGTGGGGGGGAGTTCAACCGAGAGCGGCTTGCCCTCATAGAACACAACGTTCACCTTGAACTGCGGCGTGAGGTAATGGACGGCCTCGCCGAGCAGTTCGCGGGAAAGATGGATCTGCTCAAACGTCTCCGTATTCATAAAGTGGAAACTTTCGCCGTCGTCGTAGAGGAACTCCATCTCGTGGTCGTCCATGATGGCGCGCTCGACGCGGTCTTCCGAGGAAAAGCGATGTTCGGTCATGGCGCCGTTGGCGAGACGCCGCATCTTGGCTTGGACGAAGCCGCGGAGGTTGCCCGGCGTGCGGTGCTCCGTCTTGAAGATGGAATAAAGCTCATTATTGAACTTGATGACCATGCCGGGGCGTAGCTGTGTTGCGGTAATCATGAGGTGGAAGCCTCCATTTTAGCAGAGCCGCCGAGGAAAGGCCGCATGGGATGGCGCAAGCGCAGGCGCAAGCGCGGCGGTTGACACCAGCCTCCCGCCGTTACATACTTGATGACAATCTGACCGACAGGAGGCTGGGATGGGCCGTAAAGCCATCTTTCTGCTGAGCGTGATCGGTGTAAGCCCAAGCGCTTTGGCCGCCGACAAGGCGCCCGCCAAATCCACACAACCTTTGCGCGAGGAAAGCATGTCCTCGGACCACTTTGCCGAGGCCCATGCTCCGCTGTTTGCTCCCAAGCGCCGCCCGCAGGCCGCCGTGCTCACCGAACGCGTCGCCCAAGCGCGGCCCGCCGGAGCGGAAGCCAAGTTCCACCTGCCTCCGCGCAACTACATCGACAGACACGTCTTTTCAAAAATGCTGCGCGACGGCGTGCCGCATGCTCCGTTGAGCTCTGACACCGAGTTCTTGCGCCGCTTGACGCTCGATCTCACCGGCCGCATTCCATCGCCAGCCGAGATCCGCGAGTTCACCGCCGATACTGATCCGCGCAAGCGCGAAAAGCTCATCGACAGGCTGCTCGACAGCGAAGCTTTCGTCGAAAAGTGGGCCTACTTCTTCATGGACCTGTTCCGCGCCAACGGCAAGATGGGGCGCGGCCAGAACCTGTTCCACTACTGGATGAAGGAAAACCTGCGCGTCGACCGGCCTTACGACGATGTGGCGCGCGATATCATCGCCGCCTCGGCCAAATCGAACCACGTGGTTGCCGCCTCCAGCCTCATCGCACGCGAGCATGTGCAGGGCAAGGCGCAGCCCGACGACGGGCATGATCTCGAAATGGTGCACCAGCTCGACACGCACGACGAGCTGAACGTGCTTTATTCGAAAACCTTCCTCGGCATCAACCTCAGTTGCATCTCCTGCCACGACGGTAAGGGCCGGCTGGAAAAGGTGAACGTCTGGCTCAGCCGCAAAAAGCGCAGCGAGTTTTTCCAAACCTCGGCTTTCCTGGGTAATTCGCGTTATCTCATGTATTGGGAGGATGGCAAGCCGCAATCGGGCGAGTTCCTGATCGATGACGACAGCCCCGGCTACAACACGCGCGGGGCTAGCATGATCCGCGTACCGCGCTTTGGTGGTCCCAACACGCCGGCCTTTTATCTTACGGGCGAAAAGCCGCGGCCGGGTGTGGAGCCGCGCGCCGAGCTGGGCCGCATGATCACCGCGCACCCGCAGTTCGCGCGCGCCACCGCGAACATGTTCTGGTGGCGGCTGATGGGTGTCGGCATTGTCGAACCTTACGACGAGTTCGACCTGGCGCGGCAGGATCCGGCGAATCTGCCCGATGGCTGGGACCTGCAACCCTCGCATCCGGAGCTGTTGAATGAACTGGGCGCGCAGTTCCGCAAGAACGGCTACAGCGTGAAGAGCCTTTTCCGCGACCTGTGCAACTCCAACGCCTACCAGCTTTCGGCGCGATTTGAAGGCGAATGGAAGGAAGCCTACTCGCGCTACTTCGCCCGCAAGTTCGTGCGCATGCTGGGAGCCGAGGAGCTGCACGACGCCATCGTCGTCGCCACAGGCAAGCCCGGCAACTTCAAGTTCGGTGACCGGCAGGTGCCGATGGCGATGCAACTCTCCGGCCCTTCCGGCGGCGGCGAGCTGAAATACTTCATGCAGACCTTCGGCCAGTCCAACCGGAACAATCCTCCGAAGCTGCTCACCGGCTCTCCGCTACAGCCGCTGCTGCTGATGCAATCGCCGGTGGTGAACGATCGTGTCGTGGCGGGCAAGGATAACCGCGCGCGCCAGCTGCTGGACAGCTATTCCGATAACAGCCGGCTGGTCGAGGAGATGTTCCTGGGCACGCTCTCGCGCCCGCCGTCGATGACCGAGCAGGAAATCGCCCTGGCCGCGCTCGCGCGCAACCGCGTCGAGGGAGCGCAGAATCTCCAGTGGGCGCTCATCAACCTGACCGAGTTTTTCTTCAACTATTAAAGAGGATCACGCGATGAGAACTGTCGGCGACCTTGCTCCCACACGAAGGGAACTGCTGAAGTTCGGCGGCCTGGGCCTGGCGCTGGCCGCCGCCGACGTCCCCTGGCGCGCGCACGCTTTCTCGACGCACGCCAAGGCAACCCCGCGCGGCAACGCCCGCAACGTGCTCTACTTTGAAATCTCCGGCGCCATCAGCCATGTCGAAGGCTTCGACTTCAAGGAGACCGCCGGTACACCCAAGGATCTCGACATCCGCAAGATCAAGCCGGATCTCTACCTTTCACACCGCTTGTTCCCGAGGCTCGAAAAGCAGATCGATAAGTTCGCCATCCTGCGCTCCATGCTCTCGCATGAAGAGGTGCATTTCCGCGGCCAGTACTATGTGCAGACGGGCCGGCAGCTGAACGTCGCCTTTGCGCGCGAGATTCCCGCCATCGGCAGCGTGATCGCCAGTGAACTCGAAGCCCGGCGCCGCGACGTTGACACCTTCCCGCTCTACATGTCGTTCAACCTGGACAAGGCCTTCCCCGGCGCGCTGTCCACCGGCTTTCTGCATCCGCGTCACTCGGTGGTGGATATCAACCCGGAAGCCGCCGTGAAAGGCATGGCGCTGGACGAAAAGGCAGTGGAGTTATTGGATCAGCGCTGGCGTCTGTTAAGCGAGTTGCGCAGTGCCGAACGCGGCCGCGTGGCGCAGCTGGGCCGCGAAATGGCCGGCTACGAGAACTTCTACGACACCGCACGCCGCCTGCTGACCGACTCGCGCTGGCCGCGCGCGTTCCAGATTACCGATGAGGATCGCGCGCGTTACGGCGGCACCAACGTCGGCATCTCCTCCATCCTGGCCCGCAACGTGCTCCGCGAGGATGCCGGCACGCATTACATCCACATCTGCCATCCAGGCTGGGACCATCACGTGCAGATCTGGGACCACAAGGCCGCCACAAACCACTACAAGCTGTGCGATGAGTTCGACCCGGCGTTCACCAGCCTGATCGAAGACCTGGCCGCGGCGCCGTCAAAGACCACGCCGGGCAAATCGATCCTCGATGAAACGCTGGTGGTGGCGATGGGTGAATTCGGCCGCACCCCGGGCGCGCTCAACAACATGGCCGGCCGCGACCATTACAACAAATGCTTCCCGGTGATGTTCGCCGGCGCGGGCGTGAAGGCGGGCGCGATTCTCGGCCGCACCGATGGCGACGGCCTGAAATGCCTGGAGACCGGCTGGCATCGCAAGGAGCAGCCGCGCATGGAGAATGTGGTGGCGGCGATGTACTCCGCGCTCGGTATTGACTGGACCAAGGAGATCCGCAACACGCCCTCCGGCCGCGCCTATCCGCTGGTTGATCCGCTGGGGCCCAACGGTTTCATCCCCACCGATGAGATTGCTTCCATTTACGGCTAGCCTGTTGCTCGCTGTCCCGCTGGCCGCCGCCGAACCAGGAATGGTCTTCATCCCCGGCGGCGAGTTCGCGCGCGGCCGCATGCACAAGCTGCCCGACGACGGCCTCCCATGGTTCCCCGTCCTGCTGATGGACGACCGTCCTGTGAAATCCATCCGCATCGACCCCTTTTATCTCGATACGCACGAAGTGACCAACGCCCGCTACGCTGAATTCATCAAGGCCACCCGCCGCAAGGCGCCCTACAACTGGCCCAAGGGACAACTACCAGAAGGAAAGAAGAACCACCCCGTCGCTGCGATTGATTGGCACGACGCCTCGGCCTACTGCGCATGGGCCGGCAAACGTCTTCCCACCGAAGCCGAATGGGAACGCGCCGCACGCGGCCTGGCGGAAGGCGCCAAGTACCCCTGGGGCGACCGCAATGCAACCAAGAACGACGCTTGCTACGACACGCTGCAAGGCCCGTGCGAGGTGGGCAAGTATCGCCACAACTACTTCGGCCTTTACGACATCGCCGGCAACCTCTGGGAGTGGACCAGAGACTGGTACGCCAAAGACTACTACGCCGGTTCGCCGCAAGCGAATCCCCAGGGCCCGGCCACGGGCAAATACAAGGTGATCCGCGGCGGCTCCTGGGCCGACCTTTCCAAGTACCTCACCACAGCCCACCGCAACTGGGCACGCCCGCTGGAGCGCAGCCCAAATATCGGGGTGCGCTGCGCCAAGAGTTTCGGCGACCGGTAGCCAGGATTGACAAAGGGCGAATAAAAGGCGAAAATGACCCGTGCCTTCCCACCTCATTGGCATCGCGCGCCTCGCCGCAAACGCCCCCTCTCTCCAAGCCAAGCGCACCACCGAGTATTTCCAACTTCCGGCCTATGAACTGCTGACCCGCTGTACCAGCACCCGCGTTCCCTTTGAGTGGAGCATCAACCCCTACCGCGGCTGCGAATTCGCCTGCAAGTACTGTTACGCACGCTACACGCACGAATTCATGGAACTTCGCGACCCCACCGATTTCGAGCACAAGATCTTCGCCAAGCAGTTCAACCCCATCGCTTTTCGGGAGCGGCTGCGCAAGATTGACCCGCAGGAGCGGATCGCCATCGGTACGGCGACGGATCCCTACCAGCCGGCCGAGCGCCGCTATCGTGTAACGCGCTCGATTCTGGAGATCTTCGCCACGATGCAGGGACGCGAAATCTCGATCGTCACCAAGTCCGATCTAGTTGCGCGGGATAAGGAGCTGCTGGCGGGAGTCGCGCGAAACAACAACCTGTTTGTTAATCTTACGGTTACCACCATGGACGGACAGCTTGCCAGGGTGCTGGAGCCGATGGCTCCAAGACCGGAGCTGCGTTTGGCGGCGGTGCGGGAGCTGCGCGGCATTGGTCTCGCCTGCGGCATTCTTTGCGCACCCTTACTGCCAGGCATTAACGACCGTGAATCCGATCTGGATGCGCTCGCTGCTGCTGGTGCCGCCGCCGGGGCCCAGTGGCTGACCGGCCATGGTGTTTTCCCAAGGGGTTCGGCTAAGGAGGTTTTCTTCGGTTTTCTTTCCCAGTACTCCCCCGGATTGATGAGCCATTACCAGCGTGTTTTTGGCGATGCAGTGTTTCTCAACAAGGAGCACGCGCTGAGGATTCAAGCAAGGCTTGCCTATGTTGCAGAAAAATATAGACTTGCACCTCGCGCGGCGCATTTCCCCAGCACCCTGTGTCCCGTTGATTGTCAGAAACTACCAATGTTTGAGGGGACATCAATGCTGATTTTTTAATGAGTTGCACTTCAAACAAACCACTTGCCTCAGGCAAACAAAAGTTATACACTAGCAGTGTTCTAGTACACAGGTTGGGGTGATGAGCCCCGTACTTCTTGAGGAGGAGATTGTGAAAACATCTAGGTTTCTGATCGGTTTGGCGCTGGTGCTGATAGCGCTTGTCCCGGCGCAGGCCACTGTAATCGACGATTTTAGCACTGCACACGGTACGGTTACCGCGTTTAGCGGTGTCGGTAGTTGCTTTGGCGACCCGCCGTATTTTGCGGGCCCCTTCAACTGCCTCGCCAGTTCCGCGCAAAGCCCGATTGGAGGCTTGAGCGCTACAAGAACTTTCTGGTCGGATTGGGATAGTGGGGCTGGAAGCGTCTCCGCAGAAATCACTGGAGGGCAGTTTAACAGCAACCGAGGTACCGGGGTGACGGGTGAGCACGAAGTTTATTACTCATTCGCGCTAACGGACATTTCGGGCCTTGGTGGTCTCCAAATCGACATTCTGGCCGCCGATCTCCCTGGCGCCACCATTCGGTTCTACGTCTTTGGTGGAGGCTTGTCCAGCAGTGCGGCGTTGCCGATCGCAGTGGGTAACTCTGTGATTGCGGCCGGGTTTGGTGGTTTTTCCGGCACTGCGAACCTCTCCGCTGTCACTGCGCTGGGATTTGTTATTTCTGGTGCTAGCTCAGTTGATGTCAGCGTGGACAACTTCGCGGCCATCCCTGAGCCGATGTCGCTGGCGCTGATGGGCGCCGGCCTGGTCGGACTCGGCGCGCTCCGCCGGTGGAAGCGGCGCTAGCCACTACAGTTCTAACACCACAGCAGAGCCCGAAGCGATCCCCGCTTCGGGCTTTTCTCTTTTCCCCCTAAACTTGATATCCTATCCAGCTATGAACCGCAGAGAATTTGTTGGCATGACCGGCGTCGCCGCCGCCGCCGCGGCTGCCGCACAAAGCGCAACCGGCCCGCAGGCCGACTACAAGCCCGGCAAGGCCGTCATGAAGGTCGGCTGCCAGCGCGGCTCCTCCGACAAGCACTTGGCCTTGCTGGCGCGCAGCGGCGTGACGCAGTGCTGCGGCTACCCCGAGCAGGGTCCGGGTGGGAGCTTTGAAGTCGATGCCATGCAGCGGCTGCAGGAGCGGGCGCGCAAGATTGGCGTCGAGATCACAATGATCCAGTTCCCGCTGCCCTCCTCCTATATCGCCCGCGCGCAGATGCCCAGCATCATGATGGGCAAGCCGGAACGCGACCGTGATATCGACCGCTGCTGCGAGATCATCCGCAACGCGGCCAAGGCCGGCATCCCCTCCATCAAGTACAACATGACCATCCTCGGCGTGCTGAGCACGGAGCCGCAGCCGGTGCGCGGCGGCGCCATGGGCCGCGCCTGGGATCTGTCGAAGGCCAAGCAGGAGCCGCCGCTGACCGAAGCCGGTCCGGCGCCTGGCCCCGTCATGTGGGAGCGCATCACCTATTTCCTGAAGCGCGTCGTCCCTGTGGCCAATGAGTACAAGATCCGGATCGCCTGCCACCCGCACGACCCCGGGGTGCCGCCGGAAGGCTTCCGCGGCGTCGACCGCGTGCTAGGCACCTTCGAAGGACTGAAGAAGTTCGTCTCCATTGAAGAAAGCCCCTATCACGGGCTGAACTTCTGCCAGGGCACGGTGAGTGAAATGCTCCAGGATCCCGGCAAGGAGATCTTCGACGTCATCCGCTACTTCGGCACGCGCAAGAAGATCTTCAACGTCCACTTCCGCAACATCCGCGGCAAGCGAGACAAGTTTGTCGAGACCTACCCCGACGACGGCGACATCAACTTCTTCCGCGCTATGCAGGTCTACAAGGAAGTCGGCTATCCGTACATGATGATGCCGGACCACATGCCGCGCCATCCGGACGATCCCGGCGGCGACCAGGCTTTCAGCTTCGCCTACGGCTACATCAAGGGCCTCATCCAGGCGGTCAGCTAGTGCGCCGCCGGGAGTTCCTCTCCGCCGCCGCCGGGATTTCGCTTGCCATGCCTCTAGACGCCGCCGTCCCCAAAGGCTCCATCATCGAGCTGCGCCGCTATCAGCTGCGGAACAACAACGATCAGATGATGCAGCGCACCTCCGAATTCATCGAGAAGTTCGCACTGCCCGCCGCCCAACGCGCCGGCATCGGACCCAACGGTGTTTTCACCACTCTCATCGGGCCGCAGATGCCCGCGGTGTGGCTGCTCTACAGCTACCCCTCGCTGGCGGCCATGGAAGCGGCTCAGGCAAAGACATCGGAGGACAAGGAGTTTCAGCAGGCGCTGGAAGCCTACTACGCCAAACCGGGCATCGCCTATGAGCGGGTGGAAGCCACGCTGTTCCGCGCCATCGACGGCATGCCCAAGGTGGAGCCGCCGCCCATCGAAAAGGACAAGCCGGCGCGCATCTTCGAGCTGCGCGTCTATGAATCCAACTATCCCTCGACGCTTCGCCGCAAGGTGAAGATGTTCGAGGACGGCGAACTGGCCATTTTCCGCCGCGTCGGCATGTGGCCGGTCTTTTTTGGCGCCGCGCTGGCGGGTTCCAACATTCCTAATCTCACCTATATGCTCGGCTACGATAGCCTCGCTCATCGCGAGCAGGTCTGGCGCGCCTTCTCCCAAGATGCGGAGTGGAAGAAGCTGCGCGTCCAACCGGGGCTGAGCGACGCCGAGATCGTCTCCAACATCAGCGGCACGATGCTGCGGCCGATGCCGTTCAGCCAGATACGCTAGCTCATTTCCGGCCGAAGTCGGCGGGGATCTCCCCCCACAGATCGGTTTCCCACTTGCGCAGCGGATTCGGCGCGGGGTTGTCGCGCAGCCACGTCAGCGCACGCTCGATCAGACGGAAAACCTCCCCGTTGCGCGGCGTCCGCTCCATCTTCGTCCGGCATTGTTTGTCCCACACCCAATTCATCGCATTGCGCGAATCCGAATAGATCGGCACATCGGTCTTGCCCTGTTTCCCCAGCAGAGCCAGCGCATGCACGATGGCCAGAAACTCGCCGATGTTGTTGGTGGCGTCATCGAAGGGGCCCTGATGAAACAGCTGCTCTCCCGTTGCCAGGTTGACCCCTCGATATTCCATGAGGCCTGGGTTGCCGCTGCATGCCGCATCGACGGCCACGCCCTCACGGGGCACGGGGGCATTGGGATCTCTCTTCGGTATGTTCTGGTAGGCGGCCTCCGCATCGGCCAGCGAGGAGAAGGCCCTGACTCGTCCAGCCGGATAGCCGGTCACCTGGCGCGATGCCTCCGGCCAATTATCGTAGATGCCGGGATTCCGGCCCTCCCAGACGACGTAGAACTTCTTCTTTGGCTTGGTCACTGGTAAGGAGGAAACATCACGGGCAACGCCGGGTCGGTGGAAAACATGCAGCGGGCATTATGTCCGCAGGCCGGCGAAATCACCAGCGTGTGCTTGGCCCCGTGCCGTGAGTTGATGTAGTGCTGGTAGGCGAGCCCGCGGGCCAGCCGGTTGGCGCCCTGCGCCATTCCGTTGCAGCTCTCATCCAGCGAACCGCCCGGCAGATTGTCCCATTCGCCCAACAGATACGTCACAGAGCGTGAGATCATCCGCGAACGCAGCTCCTCCTCGGTGGCCTTGGCCGCGTAGCCGGTGCGGTTATGCAGCCCGTAGCGCCAGCGGTCATAAGTAGCGCAACCGGACGCCCCGTTGAATGCCGCGAATTCGCCCGCGCAGCCTTTGACCGGATCGCACTTCAGGCTGGCGGCCGGGCGGACAGGGTCCAGGTACAGATAGCTGGAAGGATTCGCCACCACGAATCGCACCGGCGCCTCCACCTCATCCGGCACAGCGGTGGCCGCCAGGTAGCGGTGCACATACTGTCCGCCCGCGGAGTGGCCGCTGACAACGATCAGCTTCATATTCGGGAACAGGTTCTTGTCCGCCAGCCGCTTGACCAGCGCGTCGATGAGAGCGTAACTGTAAAGCCCCGGGATGCCGGGCGCTTCCTCTCCGGCGTTCCAACCGGCGCATGCCCAGCTGATCTCGCCATCGGCCAGTTTGTCCTGGCAACGCCCGCCCTGATTGGCCGCAAACCGTGGCGCGATGACGACGGAATCCTCCAGCGCGCCGGCCAGAAAAGCGGACGCCATTCCCGAACCGAAATACCAGTCGGCGTTGCGCCCGATGCCGTGGATCACGATCACGCCGCGGCGGATAGCGGGATTCGGCTTGTCGAGCGCGTGGCTGCGGTAGACCAGCGAATACCGGCCCGCTTCGGTCAGCGGGACTTTCTCGGTGCAGTCCGTGGTGGCGGTGGTGCAGACGGCGAACAGGGGCGCCGCCAGAAGGAGAAAGACCAAACAACGCATATAAGAAGGAGGATACAATACCGTATAGTTTGATGCGCCACTGGGTTCCCCTCATCGCCGTTTCGATCTGTGTGGGAGCGCAGCCTGTTCCTGAACAGGGCGTCATCAAACAATACTGCATCGGCTGCCACAACACGAGGCTGAAGACGGCAGACCTGGAACTGGATAAGGCTCTGTCAGCCGAAATCGCCCAGCACCCCGCGGTCTGGGAGAAGGTCGCCCGCCGCCTGCGGGCCCGGCAAATGCCGCCGGCGGGATTGCCGCGGCCGGATGAGAAGACATACAGTACGGTCGTCGGGTCGATCGAGTCGGCATTGGATGCGGCGGCGCGCGCCAAACCCAATCCTGGCCGAACCGATACTCTCCGCCGCCTGACGCGCACCGAATACCGCAACTCGATCCGCGACCTGCTCGCTCTTGAAATGGATGTCTCGGCGCTGCTTCCGGCCGACGACCCGGGCCACGGCTTCGACAACGTTACCGTCGGTGACCTCTCCCCCACACTGCTCGACCGCTACATCTCCGCCGCCGAGAAGGTCAGCCGGCTCGCCATCGGCGCGCCGATGCGCTCCCCCGGCGGCGACACGTTCCGCATTCCGCCCGACCTCACGCAGGAGTATCACATCGACGGACTGCCGCTGGGCACCCGCGGCGGCGCGCTCATCCCTTACACCTTTCCGCTTGAAGCCGAATACGAGGTTCAAATCCGCCTTGCGCGCGACCGCAATGAGCATGTGGAGGGTCTGCGCGGAACGCACGAGATGGAATTGCTGCTCGACGGCAAGCGCGTCCACATGTTCACGCTGAAGCCGCCCGCTTCGGCCACTGACCACATCACCGCCGACCATCATCTGAAGGTCCGCATCCCGGTGCAGGCCGGGCCGCACCAGATCGGCGTCACCTTCCCGAAAGCTCCGACGCCGGTGCTGGAAACCTTCCGCCAGCCGCACCTGGCCCGCTTCAACATGCACCGCCATCCGCGGCAGCTTCCCGCCATCTATTCGGTTTCCATCAACGGCCCGTATCAGGCCAAAGGCGCCGGTGAGACACCCAGCCGCCGCCGCATTCTCACCTGCGCGCCGGCCTCACCCGCCGAAGAAGACGCCTGTGCAAAGAGGATTCTGGCTCCGATTGCCAAACGAGCCTGGCGGCGTACTGTAGCCGAAGCGGACCTGGACCGCCTGATGGGCTTCTATCGCGATGCGCGCGGGAAGGACGGCTTTGTAGCTGGCATCGAGATGGCGCTGAACGCCATCCTGGTCAGCCCGCAATTCCTGATCCGCGTCGAGCAGGATCCGCCGGGAGTGGCTTCCGGCGTGGCCTACCGATTGAGCGATCTGGAGTTAGCCTCACGACTCTCCTTCTTCCTGTGGAGCAGCATCCCCGACGAGGAGTTGCTGGACATCGCCATCCAGGGCCGGCTCATTAAGCCCGGAGTGCTGGAGCAGCAGGCCAAGCGCATGCTTGCCGATCCGCGCGCGCGCACCCTGGTCACCAACTTCGCCTCTCAGTGGCTGCATCTGCGGAGCTTGGACTCCTTCACACCCGACATGCGGCTCTTCCCGGACTTCGACGAAAACCTCCGCCAGGCGATGAAACAGGAAACCGAACTCCTGTTTGAAACATTTCTTGCCGAGGACCGCAGCATTCTCGACTTGTTGCGCGCCGACTACACGTTTCTCAATGAGCGGCTCGCCAAGCACTACGGCATCCCGCACATCTACGGAAGCCGCTTCCGCCGCGTTCCCCTGACCCCGGAAACACACCGCGGCGGTCTGCTCACCCATGGCAGTATCCTGTCGGTCACCTCCTACCCCACGCGAACCTCCGCCGTCATCCGCGGCAAATGGGTGCTCGATAATCTGCTCGGCGTGCCGCCTCCTCCGCCTCCGCCCAACGTCTCCGACCTCAAGGACAACAACGTCATCGGCAAGCACCTGACCGTGCGCGAGCGGCTGGCCGAGCATCGCGCGAATCCTGCCTGTGCCGGCTGCCACCAGCTCATGGACCCGGTCGGTTTTGCGCTGGAGAACTACGATGCCATCGGCCGCTGGCGTACGATGGAGGAAGGCAAACCGATTGACGCCTCCGGCGGCGGGCCCGACGGGGTTGCGTTTGAAGGAGTGGACGGCTTGCGGCAGGCCCTGCTGGCGCGGCCGGAAATATTCTCGGGAGTGGTGGCGGAGAAGCTGCTCACATACGCGATGGGACGCGGCGTGGAAACCTACGACGCGCCTGCCGTGCGCCAGGTGCTGCGCGATGCCCGCCCCGGCGGCTACAAGCTCTCGTCCCTGGTTCTTGGCGTTGTGAACAGTGTTCCGTTTCAGATGAGGAGGTCCAAATGATCGTCTCGAAAAAAGCTTTGTCGCGGCGCACCGTGCTGCGCGGAATGGGCGCCTCACTCGCCCTGCCCTTGCTCGACGCCATGGTTCCGGCGATGACCGCGCAGGCGGCCACTGCCGCTAAACCGGCCAAGAGAATCGGCTACGTCTACATGCCCATGGGTTCCGACATCGCCCGCTGGACCCCGCCGGGAAACGACCTCACTAAACTTTCGCCGACGCTGGAATCGCTCGCTCCGCACGTCGGCCACCTCAACGTCATCACCAACCTCGAGGTGAAAAGTGCCTATCCAGGCACGCACGCCACCTCCAACTCCTCTTTCCTCAGTTGCGCCCGCGCCAAGTGGACCGAAAGCTCCGACTACGAGCTGGGAACCACCGTCGATCAGATCGCCGCCCAGCACATCGGACAGCAGACGGCGCTGCCCTCGCTCGAGCTTTGCATGGACCTGCTGGCCACCGTCGGCCAGTGCGACAACGGCTACGCCTGCGTCTATCAGAACAACCTGTCCTGGTCCTCTCCCACGACGCCGCTGCAGGCCGAAGCGCATCCGCGCATCGTCTTTGAAAAGCTGTTCGGGGAAGGCGGCACCTCCGAAGACCGCCTGGCGGCGCTCAAGAAGCGCTCCAGCCTGCTCGACTGGGTGAAGGAAGACATTGCGCGATTGAGTTCGAAGCTGGGCCCCGAGGATCGCACCCGCTTGGACGAGTACCTCGGCAGCGTGCGCGAAGTCGAGCGCCGCATTCAGCGCGCCGAGGAAGGCGTCGCGAAGAACGAGCTGCCGGATCTCGATCGCCCCGTCGGCGTGCCTCCGGCCTACGCCGATCATGCCAAACTGCTGTTTGATTTGCAGGTCCTAGCGCTCCAGGCCGACATCACGCGCGTGGTGACGTTCCAGCTGGCGCGCGAAACCTCCAACCGCACCTATCCCGAGGTCGGCGTCAACGACCCGCACCATCCGCTCACCCATCACGGCGGCGACGTCGAGAAGATCGCCAAGATGGCGAAGATCAACGCCTTTCATGTTTCCCTGTTCGCCTATCTGCTGGAAAAGCTCAAAACAACCCGTGACGGCGACGGTAGCCTGCTCGACCACTGCCTCTACCTGTACGGCAGCGGCATGGGCAACCCGAACGTGCACGACCATACCAACCTCCCGATCCTGGTTGCCGGCGCCGTGAAGGCAGGACGCCATATCCGATACGCGCAGCCGACCCCGCTCGCCAACCTTCATCTCACGCTGCTCGAAAAGGCCGGCGTGAAGATGGACTCCTTCGCCGACAGCAAAGGCAAGGTGGATGAGCTGCTGACCTTATGAGAGCTCGAATCGCACTGCTCGCCGTTTGCTCCCTGCTGGCGGCATCCGAGCCCGCCGAGAGCCTGCTCCAAGCCATCCACCGCGACGATGCCGCCGCGGTGCAACGGCTCCTCCGTGACGGAGCCCCGGTGAATGCCGCCAACCGCTACGGCGTAACCCCGCTCTCGCTCGCCTGCACCAACGGCAACACCGCCTTGGTGGAGGCTCTGCTGAAAGCCGGCGCCGATGTCAACGCACCTCTGCCCGGCGGCGAGACTCCTCTGATGACCGCGGCGCGCACCGGCAAGCCCGGCCCCGTGAACGTTCTCCTGGCGCGCGGCGCAAACGTCAACGCCAAGGATGCACGCCACGGCCAAACCGCTCTCATCTGGGCCGTCGCCGAAGGCCATGCCGAAATCGTCGACATCCTGATCCGCGCTGGAGCCGATTACAGAACCCCGCTGAGTTCCGGATTCACGCCGCTGTTTTTGGCCGTGCGCGACGGCAAGACGGCCGTGGTCAAAACCCTGCTCGAGCGCGGGGAAAACGTGAACGCCACCTTCGGACCCGGCGGCCGTAACGCCGGACGCCGCTTCACTCCCGCCGCCACCAGCGTGCTGGGAATGGCGATCGAGAACGGCCACTTCGCACTGGCCGCCGAACTGCTCAAAGCGGGTGCAAATCCTAACATCCACGAGACCGGCTTCACCGCGCTGCACCAGATCAGCTGGGTGCGGAAGACGCCAATCGGCGACGATCATGACCCCATTCCAGAGGTCACCGGCAACCTCACCAGCATCGGCTTGGTGCGCAAGCTGGTCGAGCACGGCGCGGATGTGAACGCGCTGGTGACGAAACATGTCCGCGGGCTGAACAGGCTGAATACGCTCGGCGCCACCCCGTTTTTCATGGCCGCACGCACAGCCGATGTCGAGCTGATGCGCGTGTTGCTGGAGCTGGGCGCGAACCCGAACATTCCCAACGCCGACTTCACCACACCCGTGATGGCCGCGGCCGGGCTGGGAACGCAGTCGCCGGGCGAGGATCCCGGCACCGAGCAGGAATGCCTGGAAGCCGTGAAGCTTACGCTCGATTTGGGCAATGACATCAATGCCGTCGACAAGAACGGCGAAACGGCACTGCACGGAGCGGCCTACAAGAATCTGCCCAGGGTGGTGGAGTACTTGGTCTCCCGTGGCGCAGACATCAAAATCTGGCACCGTAAGAACAAGTACGGATGGACCCCGCTGACCATCGCCGAAGGCTTCCGCTTCGGCAACTACAAGCCGTCGCCGGACACGATGGCCGTGTTCCACAAGGTCATGCTCGCCGCCGGCGTCGATCCCGCGTCTAATCCCAAGGCGCCAGGCCGCGAGGTTTACTGAGCTCAACCCGGACAGGGAATGCCATGTGCATACTTGTATTGGAGTTTACCTATCGGTGCGGACGAACATTGTTATTGATGACAAGCTCATGAAGGCGGCGCTGCGGGCCACGGGCGCCCGAGTTCCCTTGCGGTCTCCAGCCATTCCGCGATCACGGTTTCCACGTTGGCAAGGGCTTCCTGCCGGGTTGAACCGTCGGCGGCACACCCAGCCAGCTCGGGCACTTCGGCAATGAACGTCTCGTCTTCATTACTCCAATAGAGGATGATCTCGTATTTCGTCATTATTGCCCCGCGGAGGCCACCAACACCACCGGAGCCCGCGAGAAAGTGAACTTCTTCCCCAGCTCATCCACAACATTAAGCTGGCAGGTGTACCGGCCGGGATCGAGCGATGCCAGCGGCGCGCGGAGCTGCACCGGAACCGTCTGCCCTCGCCGGGCGGCGGTCTGGTGCACGCGCACGGGCTGCGTCTCGAACACCTTGCGTCCATCGCGGAAGAAGAGCAGGCTCGCCATCACGCTCGGATCCTTGCGTTCCGCCGTCGCGCCGGGATCGTAAACCTCAAAGTAGACGTGCAGGTTGTGGTTCTTGCGGTAGACGCGCGTGATGCTCGGGATCAGCTTCTGGCCGTCCTGAATCAGCGGGTGCATCGCGATCGCCTTCTTGTCCTTCTCCGCTGCGCCGATGGCCGAGTTCAGAGGCACGCGCTCATTCGCCCAGACGACGGAGCTGATCTGTAGCCAGTCGGATGCGGTGTTGAGGTCCGGAATGGTGAACCTGGTCTCAAAGGTCCCAATGCGGCCGCTGGCGTTTTCCCGCGCCAGGAACTTGATGGTGTAATCGCCCGGCGGCAGTGTGAAGCCCGTATCGTATTGCAGGTTGCGTGAGCGCAGCTGAGCCGCGTTCTCGCCCTTCAGCTCCACCTTGATGTGATCTCGCACCGTACCAGCCACCTTGTTCTGCGCGTTGCGGATCTGACCGATGAAATCCAGGCGCGCTTCATCCGACTTGCCGGCCAGCCCGATTTGTGAACCAGGCAGCTTCACCGCCACCGGCACAAAATAGCGGTCCTTGCCCATGCGGAAGTGGTTGACTTCGAGCGCGAGCGTCATATCCGTGATCGGGTCGCCCAAAGCCAGCGCCTCTTCGAGCTGCCGCTCCCGGTCGGACGAGTTGAAGTCCTTGAACTGTTTCGGTGCGAAATAGCCGGAGCGGAAGTCGAGCTTGGCGCGGGGTTGTGAGGGGAGATTGACCTTGAGGCGGCGGTACTTGCCGTCCTCGGCGGGATTGGTCGAGTAGTAACCGAGAATGTAGTAGCTGGCGATATCGGTCTGCGCTTGACGAATGCCGACCGAGAGGTCGTTATTATCCAGCAGCGCCTTGCCGCCGGTATCTTCAGCGAGCGTGAACAGCGTTTCCTGCTGGTTCTGGCGGCGCTCGCCGCGGCTGCGCTGGGCCTGCCCCGTGAAAATCGACGTCCCGCGCGGAGAGCCCTGCGAGGCGTCGCCGGCAGGCGCCGAAGCCATCAGCCCCTGCGCGTCCACCGGGTAGAAAGCGACATTGGACCGTACGGCGGCGTTGATCGTCGAGCGCAGCTGCGAGTGATTCTCGACGCCAGTCTTGCCCACGCCGCTCGAGAAATAGACCAGCGCCTTCTTCTCCGGCAGCGAAGCGAGCATCTTTGTCGCGGTTTCCAGCGCCCCCAGCTTGCGGTCCGTATTAAAGATGCTGAACTCGGTCTCGTCGGCTTCAAAAGCTGCGCCTGTCTCCTCGCCTTCCTCTTCATTACCCGTCGTCGCTTCAGCCGCCAGTTCGCTGGTCTCCCCGATACGGAAGCCGGCGATGACGGTACGAAGCTGCTCACGATTCTCCGTGAAATCCTGAAGAACTTGCAGCTTGTTCGAGAAGCTCATGATCGAGACGAGATCGGAGGCGCTCATCTGGTGGTCGATGAAGCGCAGGGCCGCCTCTTGTGCTCGGATCTGGTCGGGCTGCGGCATGCCGGAAAAATCGAAATACAGGACCATCAACCGGCGGTCCTTGTAGCGGATCTGGCCGGGGGAGGAGGGAGAGATGTCGGGCTTGGGGGTTGCGGGCGAAGCGGCAAGGGCCGGCGCGGGCGCGGCTTCGGTCTCCAGGCGCTGGTATTCAAAGACGGCAATGTTCTGGGGCTTGCCGTCTTCGAGAATCTGGAAGTCCGTGGCCTTGAGACCTGCGATCGGTTTGCCGTCACGATCCTGCACGCTGACGTTGACGATGACGAGGTTGGTGGTTACGGAGAGCTTCAGCTCGGGCTCAGGCTGCTGGGCCGATAGCGCGAGCGCGGCGGCGATGGCGGTGAGGCGGGTTCTCATGGCTTAGAAGCGGAAGCGAAGATGCGCCTGCATGGTGCGCATGGCGCCGACGTTGGTGGCAAGGCCATAGTTGGATGCGTTGACCGTCGTGGCGACGCGAGAGAAGTTGGCGTGGTTGAGCGCGTTGTTCGACTCCACGCGCAGCTCGACGCTGCGGCGCGATTCGCCCAGCGGTAGCGCGCGCGCCACCGAGAGATTCACGACCACCGAGCCCGGCCCGGGAATCGTGTTCCGTCCCGCGTTGCCGAAGCGGTCGGCGGGCGGCAGGATGAAGGCGGCCGGGTTAAAGAAAACACCGCCCGAGACAGGCAGGCCGCTGGAATCGGCGCGTCCGCTGCCGATCATGCCCGTGCCGCCAGGATCGGAACGGTTACCGAGGACCCGCGCGGTAAGCGGCGTTCCGGAACGCGCCGTCAGTCCGCCGCTCAGGGTCCAGTCGCGCATCAGCCATCCGGTGGAAGCGGCCCCGCCGCGGCGTCCTAGCGAAGTGGAGTATTCAAAGTTCGCGTTCAGCGTGTGGCGGTTGTCGAAACTGGAAAGGCCGCGCTCGGCGGCGAGGTCGTTGTCATTCTGCGCGACTACCGCACCGCCGCCGCCGAAACTCGACGCATTATCGATCGACTTCGAAAAAGTATAGAGCGCGTTGCCGGAAAGCCCGCGCCGGAACCGCCGCGTGAGCCGCACCTGCCCGGCATGATAGATCGAGTTCCCTTCCGAGCTGTCGTAGGTGAAGCCGACCGCGTTGCCGATCTGGCGCCGCAGCTCGGCCGTTAGCGGAGAACCGGGCGCGGCGCGGTTGGGCAGGCGCTGGATATCCAGCCGCGTGCCCTTCGTCCCGAGGTAGCCGAGTTCCAGCATCAGCGCGGAAGGCAGCGGCTGCTGCACCGACAGGCTCCAGGTTTGCGCATAGCCGAGACGGTAGCCGCGGTCCACCGCGAAGGTGTTCGTGATGTTCTGCGACGGCGCGGTGGCGAATCCGTTTTGCAATGTCAACGTCCGCTGCAGGCTGGTGTTGACCGTTGCCGTGTTGGCGAATGGCGGCTGCTGGGCCAGCCGCGTCGCGGCCGTATTAAAGATGGATGAGTTGTAATACCAGCCATAGCCGAGCCGCACCACCGTGCCCTTCTTCGGCGCCGGCTTCCACGCGATCCCGATGCGCGGCGACAGGTTGTTGCGGTCCGGATCGATCAGCCCACGCTGAAACCGGCCACTGTAGGGCCCCGTCTCTCCCGCAAGCACGGGAGCCACGCCCGTGAAACCCGGCTTGATATCCAGGTTCACCATGCGCCCGAATTTTTCATGAAACGGCGTCTGGAACTCGTAACGCAGGCCTGCGTTGATCGTGAGGTTGGCATTGATGCGCCAATCATCTTGAGTAAACAGATGGAACGCCTGGCCGCGGAAGTAGGTGTCGGCGGCGCCGAAGCGGATCGAACTCGATTGCGGCAGACCGAGCAGAAAATCGGCGAAGTCGAAGCCAGAGGCGGCCAGCGGCTGGCCTCGCTCATCCAGGCCACTGGTGGCCAGGCCGGAGAAATTGAACGTGCCACGCGCATTCTGTTCCGTGCGGTTGTTCAGCTGCAGCCGGCGGTATTCACCGCCGATGGTCATCGTATGCTTGCCGCGCACGCGCACCAGGCTGTTGCCGATGCTGAAGGTCTGATCGCGCCGCAGCGCCGGCGCGCCGTCGGCAAGGCCGCCGAAGTTGGTGAAGCTCAAATTGGGCGGGCCATAGTTGATCGGGTCGGCGGAGGCGCCGCGGATGCCCAGATCGCGCGCCCAATCGCGACCAAAGGCGAAAAACGGGAGCGTGCGGCTGCGGTTGCGGGAAAAGTCGAGCCGGGCATTATGAATCAGGCCGGTGCGGAAGGTGTGCGCCCAGGCGAGATTCGCGCTCATCCCTCGGCCGGAAGTTTCGTCTCGGAAACCGTACAACATGGCGTTTTCCGATTCGCGCCGCTGGAGATTAAACGCGCCGGATAAACGATCCTTGCGTGTCACCGGACGCCCCATACGGAGCCCGAAATTATCGGTGTTCTGCGGCACCGACGTGATGAACTGGTAGTTCTGCACGATGCCGGGCTGGTTCGGTGAAGGGAACAGCTGGAGCAGCTCGCGCGAGGCCGGGTTGATGCGCGATACGGGAACCCGGTTGCCGGCGAACGGCTGCCGGGGCTGCGGGTCGAAGATCGTGACCGGTCCGCGGATGATGGATTGCGTGAAGTCTCCGTTGCGTTCCAGCAGCGAAGGCAGCGTCGCGATGTTATCCACCGGGTTGCGGCTGCGCGAGCCGGAATAGTTGACGAAGAAAAACGTCCTATCGTCACGCAACAGGCCGGGGACGTGGAGCGTGCCCCCGGCGCCCAGATTGAAGCGGCTCTGCGCATAGCTGGGCTTGAGGATGTTCTGGCCGGACAAGGAATAGGGCCGCGCGTCGGCGGTCGAGTTGCGCAAGCTGAAACTCAGCGCGCCGCGCATGGTGTCGCGCGCGCGGTTGGCGCGGTTGCCAAACACGGCCACCCGCTGGCGGGAATAGATGTTGTCGGCTTTCCGTTCGGTCTTGCGTTCGGTCTTGCGCTCGGTCTTTCGCTCCGCCTTGCCTTCCTTGGTCTCCTGCTTTTTTTGCTCTTCTTCCAGCTGGCGCCGCCGTGCGGCGATCATCTCCGGAGAAATCGGGCGGCCACCGGGGCCGATCATCGGTCTTCCTCCGGGACCACGGCCGCCGCCCGGGCCGCCGGGGCCACCGCCAGGACCGCCACCCGGACCGCCGGGACCCCGTCCCATGCCAGGCCCCATTCCGGGTCCCATGCCAGGGCCCATTCCACTCCCTCTGCCCATACCTTCCACGGGCTGATCGCCGCCGCCCATGCCCGGCGGAGGTCCCCTCGGTCCGCCGGCGAATGGACCGTCGCCGCGCATGGCAAAGAAGGGCTCCTCCTCTACTGGCAGCTGTAACCCGCGGCTCAGGCTCCCGCTGACAAGGAACGATTCCGACGCCGAAAGCGAGGCATCCTGCGATTGCGCTTCCGGCGTGCGGAAGGCGCGCTGCAACTCCTCCTGCAGCGTTTGCGTCATTTCCACCTGCTGAAAAGCTCCCGCTGGAGTGCCGGGCGCGGGCGGCGCGGCGCGGCGAGCTACTGCCGGAGGCTGCAGCACAAGCTGAATATCGAGTGGCGAGCCGGCGGTCCATCTCAAGGCCTGAGGCTGGAACCCCACCATGCGGACCGTAATGCTCCACTCCCCATCACCCGCCGCCTCAAACACGAACCGCCCGCTTTCGTCCGAGTAGGCCGTGAGCTTGTTGTCGCCCCGCACCGCCGCGACTTCGGCGCCGGGAATCGGAAGTCCGCCCGACTTGACGGTCCCCTGGAAGCCGGATGCCTTAAGCAGACAAGCAAGGCACGTGAAATGGAGCAGTATGCTGAGATTGTTCAAAACCGCCCCCGCGAGCTGAGATGGAAAACTTCTCATCACTATAGTCGTGCTCCGCTTAGCTTTTGGTTACTGGCCGGAGGGATGGACGCGCCCGGCCTTTAAAATCTAACCCGGCGGAGAGTCGAAAGTCGCCCCGAAAAATCGTTAAGTGCAGGTAAAAACGCCAGGTAGGATTGCGCTGAAAGTTAACGCTTGACATCGTGGATTCCGGTTGGTTCTGGGATCGCCATTCCCTTCCATTCGCTTCAGAGGAGTATCTATGTCCTTGCGTCTTTGTTTGATCGCCGCGCTTGCGTCCGCCGCCATCAGCCCCGCTTCCGCCCAGGTTCTCTACACAAACCGGAGTCCTCCGCAACGCCGACACCGACTCCGGCGGTTCCTACAGCTTCAACGACCTTCAGGCAGGCAACTACAACGTCCACATCGTCACCAACTCCTTCGACGCCGAGCAAGGCATGGCCGGCGCCTCGGCCATCAACGTATCCATCAAGAGCGGCACCGTGGGGTCCGCGGGCGCCAGAGTCGATGCGCCGGGGACTCGCAAACGGCGGACCAGGTTGTGGATGAGGTCCGCATCCTCGGAGGCGTCGGCTGCGGCAAAAGCTACTTCGATCCAGCCGCCTTCATTCCGGTCACCGCTGTCCGCTTCGGCAACAGCGGCCGCAACATCCTACGCCGGCCGGTCCGATAAGCCGGCTTCTAAGGACCAGTGTCATTTCCCCCGTCCCGTCCTGCTCGATGCGGAATGAGCCCTGAAAGCTGCTCCGCACAGGCAGTCCGGTGTCCACCTGAGCGGTTTCCGCACCGCTGATCGAACCGTCGGCATGCAACGTCAGTATCCCCACCCCAACCATGTTCAGGTTGCCTCCGAGCTTTCCGGATTCGCTGAATCCGTAGGAACCGACTACGGAGTTGCCCGCCTGAGAGTGCAGATTCTGCGGCTGCCAGAGCAGCGCCAGCGCCGCCACCGCTCCGGCCAGTCCGAAGGATCTGATTTTGTAGTTCACGAGATGATCTCCTCTTTATTTTTCGAAAATGCCTTGTTCGGCATCTCCGCAGTCAAACCCGCGATGCGGGGGAGAGTCGGTTAAGAGCGGGTAAAAAGCAGGTAAAACCGCTCCCGCCGCCCGGTTGCGCCTTTAAGTTAGCGTCTGCTATATTAGCGGTCACTAATGTCCGCCACCGCCGCACGTCCCCGCCTGCCCGCCTCCAAGCGCCGCGCCGCCATCCTCGACGCCGCCGTCGAGCTCTTCTCCAGCAAAGGATTTCGCGGCGTCACCACCCGCGCCCTCGCCGCATCGGTCGGAGTCACCGAGCCCGTGCTCTACCAGCACTTCGCCTCCAAGCACGCTCTCTATGAGGCAATCCTCGAAATGAAGGCCATGGAAGCCCCGTTTGAGGTCGAGCGGGAACTTGAGAGATTCACCGAGGCCGGCGACAGCCAGGCGTTCTTCACTTTGCTTGCCACGCTCATTCTGAACTGGTACTGCGAAGATCCACGCTACGCGCGCCTCCTCATGTACAGCGCGCTGGAAGGTCATGAGCTATCGGATCTGTTCTATGAGCGCCATGTCGCGATCTTCTACGGATGGGTCACACGCCACATCGAGAGTCAAGTCAGGAGAGGCAAGATGCGCCGCACACCGCCGCTGCTGGCGGCGCGCGCCTTCGCCGGAATGGTGGCGCACCAGGGACTGATCTATGCCATCTACCATCCCGGCGATTTGGCCGCTTCCCGCAAGCAGGTGGTGAAGACCGTGGTCGATCTCTATTTGCAAGGAATCATGAAATGAAGCCGAGCCTGTTCACTACTGCACTCGCTTTGCTCGCCCTCGTGGCCTGCAACGGCGTAGACCCAGCCCCAGGAGCGAAAGCCGCCACCAAAACAACCTTGGATCCGGTCGAAATCCGCGCCGCCGCCGCCGAGTCGCGCACCGTCGAGCGCGCCATTGACGCAACCGGCTCGCTCTATCCCGATGAGGCCGTCGCGATCAGCGCCGAAGTCGCCGGACGCGTCTCCACAATTCTCGTCGACTACGGTCAATCGGTCCGCAAGGGCCAGGTGATCGCCGAACTCGACGCGCGCGAATATCAACTGCAACTGGAACGTAGCCGCGCCACGCTGGCGCAGGCGCTGGCGCGCATCGGACTGAATCCGGATCAGGAGGATGCGCGTCCTGAGTCGACACCGGCCATCCGCCAGGCCCGCGCGCAGCACGAAGACGCCCGCTCGAAATTTGAAAGCGCCAAGAAGCTGATCGCCTCCGGCGACATCTCGCGCGAACGGTACACGGAACTCGAGAAGGCGCTCGCCGCCCGCCGCGCCGCGCTCGACGCCGCCGAGGACGATTTGCGCACCCAGTTGGCAAGCATTCAGGCGCTGCGCGCGGAAAAGGCGCTCGTGGAAAAGCGAATCGCCGATTGCACGGTGCGCGCCCCGTTCGACGCCATCGTCGAGGAGCGGCTCGCCTCCCTCGGCCAGTTCGTCAAGGACAACGTGCCGCTGGTGAGACTGGTAAAGAGCTGGCCCCTGCGGGTGCGGTTGAACATTCCCGAAGTAGCCGCCGGCGCCGTGCGCATCGGCGACAGGATCCGCTTCACCACCGAGGCCCTGCCGGGAGAGGAATTCTCCGCCGTCCTCACCCAGATGAACCCGGCGCTGGACGCGCGCAGCCGTTCCCTCAGCGTCGAGGCACGGATCGGCGAAAGCGGCACGCGTCTGCGCCCGGGCATGTTCGTCAAGGCGCGCCTCGTGCTCGACAACAAGGCGCAGATCGTCGCCGTGCCGAAGGAGGCGCTCTACACCGTGGCCGGGCTGACCAAGCTCTTCACGATTGAAGACGGAAAAGCGCGCGAGCGGCGCGTGGAGCCCGGTGACGCGATTGACGGATGGGTCGAGGTTCCGGCCGGCGTGGTGAAGCCAGGCCAGCCGGTGGCCGTCGATCAGCTGGCGCGGCTCACCGACGGCGCCGCCGTACGGGTGCGGATTTAGAAATGCAAAAACTGGCGCAAATCTGTATCCGCCGGCCCGTCTTCGCGACGATGCTCATCCTGTTTCTCGTGGTGATGGGCATCGACGCCTACTCCAAGCTCGGTGTCGATTTCTTCCCGAAGGTGGAGTTTCCCATTGTCACCATTACCACCACGCTGCGCGGCGCCGCGCCCGAAGAGGTGGAGTCCCAGGTCACCCGGCGCATCGAAGAGGCCGTCAATACGATCAGCGGCATTGACGACCTGAGCTCCGTCTCGGCCGAAGGCATCTCGATCGTCAACATCCAGTTCGTGCTCTCAAAAAACGCCGACGTGGCGGCGCAGGAGGTTCGCGACAAGGTCGCGCGCGTGCAGGCGCAACTGCCGCGCGATACCGATCCCCCCATTGTCGATAAGATCGCCACCGATGCCTCGCCGGTGATCAACGTTGTGGTCTCCAGCCCGCGCGATCTCCGCGAGACCACCAAACTGGTGGATGACCGCATCAAGAAGAACCTCGAATCGCTCTCCGGCGTCGGCCAGATCCGCTTCGTCGGAGACCGCCGCCGCCAGGTGCAGGTATGGCTCGATCCCGCCCGCGCCTTCGCCTACGGCCTGAATGTGGACCAGATCCGCGCCTCGCTGGCGGCCCAAAACGTCGAAGTCCCCGGCGGGCGCATCGAACGAGGCCCGCGCGAGGTGACCGTCCGGACGCTCGGCCGCGTGGAACGTCCCGCCGATTTCAGCCGCGTCATCGTGGCGGCGCAGGCAGGCGCTCCGGTTCGCATCAGCGATATCGCCGAAGTCGTCGATGGGTTCGAGGAGCCGCGCTCCTTGGCCCGCCTCAACGGCGCTTCGGCGGTGGTGCTGGAGGTGCGCAAGCAGGCAGGAACCAACACCCTCGACGTCATCGCCGGAGTGAAACAGCGCATCGAAGAGCTGCGCCCGTCGCTGCCTCCCGATTTGCAGATCGCTTATATGCGCGACCAGTCGGGATTCATTCTCGAATCCTTCCGTGCCGTGCAGGAACATCTGTTGCTCGGCGGCGTGCTCGCCGGCATTATCGTGCTCGCCTTCATCCGCAGCTGGCGCTCCACCATAATCGCCGCCATCGCCATTCCCACCTCTATCATCTCCACCTACACGCTCATGAACATGATGGGCTTCACCCTGAACCAGATCACCATGCTCGGCCTGGTGCTGGTGGTCGGCATCGTGATCGACGACGCGATCGTCGTGCTCGAGAACATTTTCCGGTTCATGGAGGAGAAGGGGCTGCCCCCCATTCAGGCCGCCATTCAAGGAACGCGCGATATCGGTCTCGCCGTGATGGCCACCACGCTCAGCCTCGTCATCATCTTCCTCCCCGTCGCCTTCATGGAAGGCATCGTTGGCCGCTTCATGTCGAGCTTCGGCTTCACCGCCGCCTTCGCCATCATGGTCAGCCTGCTGGTCAGCTTCACTCTCACGCCGATGCTCTGCAGCCGCTGGTTGCGCTTCCATCCCGGCGAAGCCACCAAGGACACCTGGCTGTTCCGCGCCATGGCCGCCCCCTACCGCGCCATGCTCAACTGGTCCATGCGCCACCGCTGGGCGATTGTCGTCCTATCGGTTTTGGTCACTTTTTCCTCCTGGCCGCTGTTCATGGGGATCGGCAAGTCGTTCCTGCCCACCGACGACCAGAGCGAATTCGAAGTCACCGTGAAGCTGCCGCCCGGCTCCTCGCTGGAGGGAACCGATGGCGTGATGCGCGAAATCGAAGCCGAGCTGCGGCGGCTGCCCGGCATTCGCGACATGCTCACCGCCATCGGAGCCGACGTCCGCCAGCAGGTGGACCGCGGCTCCGTCCTGATTCAGCTCGTCCAGCCCGGTGAGCGCGGCAAGACGCAGGATGAGCTGATGCTGCTGGCGCGGGAGCGGCTGAGCCGGTTCCGCGACCTGACCATCGGTGTACAGCTGCCGTCGCTGATCTCGGGCGGCGACAACCGCGAACTGATGTTCTTCGTCCAGGGGCCCGACCTCGCCCGGTTGGACCGCTACGCCACTGCGATCATGAAAAAGCTCTCGGAAGTGCCTGGGCTGGTCGATCTCGATTCCAACTACGAGCCCGGCAAGCCGGAGCTGCGCGTGGTGATCAACCGCGACAAGGCGGCCGACTTGAACGTCAACGTCGCCTCCATCGCCACCGCCATGCGCACACTCGTGGCCGGTGATCAGCAGGCCACTACATACCGCGAAAGCGATGACCGCTACGACGTCATGCTCCGCGTGAAGAAGGAGTTCCGCGATTCCCCGGAAGCCCTCCAACGCCTTTTCGTGCCCTCCTCCACTCTCGGCAACGTGCCGCTATCCAACGTCGCGCGCTTGGCACCCTCCACCGGCCCGTCGCAAATCGCCCGCTACAACCGCCAGCGCCAGGTGCTGATTATGGCCAACATCGCCCCGGGGCAGTCGCTCTCCAATGTTTTGAACGTCCTCAACATCACCGTCGCCGGACTGAATCTGCCGCCGGAATACCGCACCGGAACCATCGGCCGCAGCAAGGAGTTCGCGCGCGCCGGCAGAGCCTACGTCGCCGCCCTCATTCTGTCCATCGTGCTCATGTACATGATCCTGGCGGCGCAGTTTGAAAGCTTCGTCGACCCGGTCACGATTCTGCTCAGCCTGCCTCTCTCGGTCCCCTTCGCGCTGCTCTCACTCATGGTGGCCGGAGAAAACTACTCCATCATTTATTCCTCCGTCGGCATTCTCGTGCTGTTCGGCATCGTGAAGAAGAACGCGATCCTACAAATCGACCATATCAAGAGCTTGCGCGCGGACGGCGTGGCGCGTGCACAGGCCATTATGCACGGCTGCGAGGACCGCTTGCGCCCCATCCTCATGACAACGGCCGCGCTGGTAGCCGGCATGATTCCCATGGCCCTCGGCGGCGGAGCAGGCTCGGGCAGCCGCCGGACGGTGGCCATCGTCGTCATCGGCGGCCAGACGCTATGCCTGCTGCTGACCTTGCTGGTGACCCCGGTCGCCTATTCGCTTTTTGATGATTTCGCCGAGTGGTGGTCGCGCCAGATGAAAAGGCTCGCTCTGTTCGCCGGCCGGCCATCGCCGGCGCCGGGAGATTAATTCATGCGTGTTGTATTCTTTTTATTCACCGCTGCCATTGCGTTTGCGCAGGCGCCCCCGCGCGTCGGCGTCGGCATCACCGAGACGAAGCTCACTTTGCATCAAGCCCTCGAATCGGCCCTCAAATCCAACCTCGAAATCGAAATCCAGCGCACCACCCTCGCCACCGCAAACGAGGCCGCCAAGGCCGCGCGCGGCGCTTTTGATCCGCTCTTCCGCTGGCAGCCGTCACTCGAGTCGCGCACCATTCCCACCGCTTCCCCCCTGCTCGGCGCCGAAGGCAAACTCGTCGAACGCGTGGCCGTGCAGAACGTGCAGATTTCGCAACGGCTGCCCTGGCACGGCGCCACGCTGGTAGCCGGCTTCGACAATTCCCGCCAATCGACAACCAACCCGTTCAGCGGCCTGACGCCCTTTTACAACTCCAGGCTCCTGTTGCAGTTTCAGCAGCCGCTCCTGCGCAACCGCAAGACCGACGCCTCCCGCGCTGAAATCCAGATCCGTTCGCGCAACACCGATATCTCCCGAACCGAACTCGAGTTGAAGGTCATCGACGTTGTCACGCGTACCGAAACCGCTTATTGGGATCTGGTCGCCGCAAGGCAGGACGTCGAGGTCAAGGCCGACGGAATGCAGTGGGCGCGCGAGCAACTCGACCGCACACGCCGCATGATCGAATCCGGCACGCTCGCCGCCGTCGAACTGGCGGCCGCGGAAGCCGAACTCGAGCGCCGCGCCGACAGTTTCCATGCCGCCGTGGGAACGCTCACCGAGGTGGAAAACGGCTTGAAGCTGCTCATCGCTTCGGAGCGCTCCCAGGACATCTGGACCGACGCGATCGTGCCGGTGGAGGAGCGCACCGCTGGAACCACCGGCGCCGAGGAGTTGGCTGAGGCAACCAGGCTCGCGCTCGGGAAAAGGCCGGAGCTGCGCCAGCTCGACCTTCTCGATCAGAACAACGGCACCCAAAAGAAACTGGCCTCGGACCAGATGAAGCCGCAGCTGAACCTGGTCGGCTCCTACATCAACAGCGGCCTGGCCGGCGCCGTGCAGCCCACCGAGAACCCGTTCGCCGAAAGCTCGCTGGCAACAGCCGCAAGGTTGAACGAGCTTTCCAGGCTGAACGGCCTGGCGCCGCTCTCTCCGGTCAATTTCGGCGGCGTGCCGCCGGGCTTGCTCGGCGGTTACGGTTCGGCGCTCTCCAACCTGTTCGGCGGCAGCTTCCCGGCCGTCCAGCTCGGCGTCTCCATGGAATGGAACATGCGTAACCGCACGGCCGAATCAACCCTGTCGCAGGCGGTCATCTCCGAGCGCCGCCTCCGTCTCCAGCGCACCCAGCTGGAACAGGTGATCGCCGCCCAGGTGCGCAACTCGCTACAGGCGCTGGCCACGGCCCGCCAGCGCATCATCGCCGCCGAAGCCAGTGCCCGCGCCGCCCAGGAGAAGCTGGACAGCGAAGTGCGCCTGTTCCAAAATGGCGAATCCACCAACTTCCTGGTGCTGACTCGCCAGAACGAACTCTCCGATTCCCGCCGCCGCGTCGTCGTCTCCCGCCTCGAGTTCAACAAAGCCGTCGCGCGCCTGCGCCAGGCCTCGGGCACAACGCTCGAAGCCCACAGCCTCCAGGTGCCGTAGATTGGTAGGTAAGATGAAAACCCCCCTCTTCACGGCGATCTGCTTGTTGGCGCTGATCCGCGTGCCGGGCTTGGCCTCCGACCCCTTCTCTACCGAGCTTTACCTCCTGGCGCGGGAACCGGGCAAGAATCTCGTCTTGTCTCCCTTCAGCGTCTCGGCGGCAATGGCCATGGTACATGCCGGGGCCCGCGGCGCGACGCGCGGCGAGATCGCCAAAGCGCTGCGCTTCGATCTGGAAGGCGAAAAACTGGACGCACGTTACCGCGACCTTTCCACGCAACTGCCCGACGCAAAAAACTACGATTTGCGGAGCGCCAACGCACTCTGGGCCCACAAAGACTTTCCTGTCGCACCTGCCTTTGTCTCTCTTTGCCGCTCCTACTACACCGCGCCGCTCGAGACCGTCGATTTCGCGCAACCGGACGCCGCGCGCCTCCGCATCAACTCCTGGGTGGAGGAGGCCACCGCCCGCCGCATCCGCGAACTACTCCCTCCCGGTTCGGTTGACCCCTTGTCCCGCCTCGTGCTGACCAACGCGATTCACTTCCACGGCAAGTGGGCAACGCCCTTCCGGCGCGAGAGTACAAAGCCCGGCCCGTTCCGCACACTGCAGGGAGAAAGCGTAACCGTTCCGATGATGGCCCACTCCGGAAGCTTCCGCTATGCCGAGACCGGGACGGCGCAGATGCTGGAACTGCCGTATGCCGGCGGGCGCATGGCGATGCTCCTTCTGCTGCCCCGCGATGCCACCGGGCTGGAAGCGCTGGAGAAGAGCCTCCCCGATGGATTGCCCGCGGGCGCGGCCTCACGACCCGTGGCCGTGAAGCTCCCCAAGTTTCAGTTCACCACCTCGCTCCCGCTGACCAACCTGCTGAATCAGATGGGAATCAAGGCCGCATTTGACGCGGCCCGCGCCGATTTTTCCGGTATCAGCACGGCGGACGGACTGGCCTTGACCGCCGTGCTGCACAAGGCCTTTATCGAAGTGAACGAGGAAGGAACGGAAGCGGCCGCGGCCACCGGCGCGATCATCGGAGTCACCTCCTTCATCGAACCGGTTGCCTTCACCGCCAACCGCCCCTTCCTGTTCCTGATCCGCCACGCCGCCACCGGCACGGTGTTGTTCGCGGGCCGCGTCGCCGATCCACGCTAACGTCAGGTTTTTTGCGCCGACATGGCTCTTGCCGTTTCCGGTTTCGCCAGTTCCAACTTCGCCTCGATCCTCTCGCTTAATTCCTTCATCGTTCTGGATAGCTTGCAGGCGACCGTCAGCTTGCCGACGGGTGCGAAGGCAAGTCCCACCGCGGCGTCCTTATCCTTCAGCACGACGGCCGCGCCGGAGTCGCCATCGGCCGCCAGGCCGCCGTCATCCCATTCAATGAGAAACTGGTCCGCGAAGCGGAACGTGCCGAAACCGTAATCGACGATCATCTCCGCCGTGATGTCGGTGACCGTCCCTGTGAGTTTGCCGGTGCTCTTGCCGAACATGACCACCTTGTCCCCAATTTTGGGCACCTCGATGTCGGTAATGGTCCGCCCGTCGGGGAAGACAGGACTAACCTTGCCAGCGTAACCGTCCTTCACCTTCGCCAGGGCGCAATCGACGAAATTCACCTCGCCGTGGAGCAGGGGCACGGAGGACTCCAGCTCTGCGAAGGCAATCGGGTTCTCTGCGTGATGAAGGTCCTCGAAGGCGGGAGACACAATGTCGGTCCCCACCGGAACGCGTCCCTTAATCGCCAGCACGTGATTCGTGCCAAGGATATAGAGCTTTTTTTTCTTGTCCTTGATCACAAGGCCGAGAGTGCCGGAAATGGAGTGGGGGTTACCCGCCTGATGGGGGCCAATTGAGGCGCCCGGTGCGATGTTTGCGCCGGAGTGTCCGTCCGCTTCCTCGTGCCGTACACCGGGAAACGGAGAAACCGGAAAATCCATCGCGATCACGTCGGTGCTCACATCGGGGAAGGGTGAGGTGACCACCGAGGAAGCCGCGACATGCTCCAGCGGGTGTTTGATGCTCACGTAAACGCGCACGCTTGTCGTTCCTGTATCCACGCCTTCGATCAGTTTCGGACCGATACCCACGCCGACGACGTTTCGCCCTGCGGGCTTGCCCAGGAATCGGTTGGCCAGTATCTGCCGCGCTGCCTGTAACCGTTGCTCAGTGGGTTGCGGAGGTTTCGTGCTCATGATTTCTTCCTTTCTACGAGCATTCGTTCCAGCAATCTGTGCAGGCGCTGGTTTTGTCATCCAGCGCCTCCGAGGGGAACCACAGAAGATTCAGATCGCGGCCGGACTTCCGCATCCGGCCCATCTGGCCCAGCCGCGCCATCCGCGGCGTCAAATCCTCCGATTCCTCCGGGGGAATCCCATCCGGCAGCGACTCGGGGAAGAGAAAACTTCGCGAACGCCGGTTGGTGATCTTCAGATCAACGCCGCTCATCAGATTCATCAGGCGATCGAAGGCCGTGGTTGTGTGAGAGTTGCCATGATCCTGATCCGGGGATGCGAACACGTGAAGATTGACGGTGGACTTACCTTCCGGACCGGAAAAGGCCGGCTCCCAGGCATGGCCGGGGTTGCCCTTAATCCGCAGCTTCGCATCGTCCTTGAAGCGATAGCTGAGGATCTGGAGCGTGGCCATATGTTCCTGGTAGCCTGCCGGAGGCTTGCCATCGAGATCGCCCTCGGGAACATGTGCGCGGCGCGGTGTGAAAATCGCGGCCGGCATGGGAACGATCAGGTTGGCATGCACACCGGCTTTTGCATTGAGCGGTGCGTCGGCAAAGATGAGATTGTGCTTGGGATCCGGCAGTGCCGCGCCGGGTTCCAGGCCCTCAATCTCGTAAGTCGGAATGCCCCCGCCGCCATGCGCGGCGTGGCCGAACTGGGTTTCTCCCAGCCAATTCCCGGCCCGGAACACATGATCTTCGACCTTGGGCATTAGGACTTCGATTCGCTTCTCCCCGCGACGGATCACGAAGAGAAAGGTGCCGTGGAAGAAGATGTGCATGACGCCGGCGTCTGCTTGCTTCGTCCTCGGCCCGGGCGTATCCGGATTCGGGATGGCGGGAGCGCTTTGCGTCGCTAAGGGATTGTGACCATTCATGTAGTCCTCCAATTGATCTGCATTGCCAGTATCTAGCGGGACCCAAACAGCTGGAATCCCGCCCAAAAGTACGGGTGAGCGGTTCCGGATCGGCTCCGGACCGCCGAAGCGGAGCGTTGCAAGGCCTGCGCCGCCCCGCTCCCGGAAAGGATTGCCGAATAGAAATCCTGCATCAGCGCGGCGCTGGTCTCCGCATCCGCCTGCCAGCGCGTCGCCACCACTCGCGGTACCCCCGCCCAAAGAAACCCTCGCACCAGGCTTTCCGGATTCACAGGACCTCCTGTCTCCCCGGTGCCCGTCGAACAGGCCGACAGGATCGCAAGCCGGCATCGGCTCCAGTCCTGCCCGGCCAGCCTTCCGCCATGCAGAATATCGGCCCCCAAGGCGCTCCCGCCGGTGGGCGCAAGCAGCAAACCTCCATCGCCGGAATTGCTGAAACCGTGTCCGGCGAAATGAAAAACCTCGGCCGAGCCGCGCAGCCGGTCCACGGCGGGCCAAGTGGCTTCCTCGCCGGTCAGCAAAGCGTGGCGGCGGAAGTGGCTGGACACCGCGCGGCCTTCCTCCAGCGCGCGGATCAAGGGCGGAAAGGCGCGTTGCATCTGGGCGCCCAACGCCGGTTTCGCAACTACCAGCGCCTGGCTGGCATCGGTAACCGTTGCCGCCGTGGATCGCCGCAGATAATCGGACACGCTGGAGGCCACGACAACCGGGAAGCGCTCCCCCACATAACGGCCGTGGGGATCCATCAAAGCCTGGAACGGGATTGCCGCAACAGGACCATCCGGCTCCACCGCGAGGATACGCCCCGGCCCCAGCCTTTCCTCGAGCGGAGCCAGCAGCCAGTCATACAACTTCCTCGCCTCCCCGCGCAGCAGCGCGCCGTCGGAGCCCGCATCCGCGCACAGCCGGGCGAACCGCCGCGACGCCGGTTCCAACTCTTCCGCGCTCACCGTCAGCCGCACCGCCTTCAGCCCGCGGTCATCCATAACCCAAACCACCACTCCGCCGGGCAAGGCAGCATAGCTCAGGTACGTCTCCTTGCCCAGCCTTGCGGCCTCGGGCGCGGGCCGCGCGCGCGACTGCATCGTCTCCCCTGCCCGGTAATCCTGCCATACGCGGAACGCGGCGGCAGAGTCCTTCGCCCATCCCATTTCGGCGATCCCACGGTAGCAGGAAGCCGCGTCCTGAAGACTGCGCGTGCGCCGGTCGGAAGCACTCAGCGATGCCAGACGCCGCTCATTCAGTTCGATCCCCGCCTGCCAGGCATCCTCGGCCGGCTTCCGGGCCCCGGTCCGCCACCTTGCTTCACCCAACGTCTGAAAGAAGGAGAGCCGGATGCCGCTGGAGCCGTGTGTCGCCGCTTGGGCGCGAATGCCCTCCAGGCGCTGCGCAGCCGCCTCGGCCGCGCCACCTGCAATCTCCAGCCGGGCCCGCTCGATGTCGGCGTCTACGCGGTTTAGCTGCGCCAGGCCGGATCCACTCATCGCTTGATACAGCCTCTCCGCGCGCCCGTATCCATCGCGTGCCCGTTCCTTCATCCCCGCCGCGGCGGCAAGATTGGCGGCAAGAACACGGTTGGATGCCTCCACCATCGGCCGTCCGCTTCCCGCGATGGCAGTCACCTGTGCCTCGGCGAAATAGTAGGCGGCGTGCTTCCAGCTCAGCTCGCTCGCCGTCCGCGATAAATTGAATTGAATCTGTTGCGCGCGATTACCCGGGTAGGCCGCGCTCCAGTACCGTGCCAACCCATCCCTGCCCATATTCCACGCGATCAGCAGATTCCCTGCGTGCGTTTGGCTCGCCGCCAGGATACCCTCCGCGCGCATCGCCAGCACCGGATAATCCGCGCCCATGGCCGTCCCGCGGCCCTGGAAGTAGATCCGCTGGGCCCCGTCCTGATCGGCTAGCATGCTGCGGCAGATTCCTTCCTCGATCTCCATCTGCGCCTGTATCCACCTGAACCCCGCCGCCCTTGCCTCCCGTTCCACCGCCTCAGCTTTTTTGACGCATTCCTCCGGACGCCGCATCCAGTGCAGCGCATAAACGTACTCTGCATCGGCGCGCACGGCGGCAGCTTGATCCCCCCCCGCCCGCAGCAACCTCGAAGCCCGGGGAGCTGTTTCCACCGCCTCATCGGCGCGATCCGATGCATTGGCGGTAGCGGTTTCCGCCAGAAGCGCCAAGCCCCGCTCCACATCCGGCGTTCGCGTCGCGCTCATCACTCGACCGAGCCACGGATCCCGGTGATGGTGGTTCAGCAGCAGTCCCAACCGCTGAAGCGCCTTCTCCGCATTCGCGTCCTTCCACCGCCGCGGCAGCCACTCCGTGACGGCGATCTCCAGATAGCGCTCCCTCTCCACAGCCGACATTTCTCCCAGGTCAACAAATCCCGCCGCCTCAGGGTTGATCCTCTCTATCGCCCTGCCGCGGACTTTTTTTTTTGCTCCACTGCCTCCAGCCGCCGTCGTGCCTCATCCGCCCAGCCGCCGGAATCATCCAGTGCCAGGTACTTCCTCCATTCCTCCGCCGCCTGATCGTACAGGTGCATGCGCTCCAGAACAACAGCCAGATTGAAAATCACCTCCGGCGTATTCGGTGCGGCCTTCAACGACCGGCTCAAATACTCCATCGCCGCTCCATAATCTATGGCCCGATCGGCGCTCTCCGCGCGTAGCGCATGCGCCACGCCCAGCGAGGCGAGCAGCGCCGCATCCTCCGGCTTGCGCTCCAGCGCGCGGGTCAGCGTGGCGATTGCCGCCTCCGGATCCCAACCCAGGATTTCGGCGCGCGCCCGCAGCGCCAGCCACCCGGCATCCTCGGGGCTTTTTTCCAACTCCCGCGCGATGATTCCTTCCGCCTCCAGCAATGCCGCCGGCCGCGCGAATGACCCAGCCGGGCTTTTCTCGATCCGCACCGGCCCGTGCTCGGCGCCCGGCAGCCGGAACTCGAAAGGCCGCTGCGCCGTGTAGGCCGCCGCCATCAGTTGCTCAGGCTGACCCGCCCGCCATGCCGTATAGCCGTACCATCCCGCTCCCACTGCCACCACCAGGGAAGCCGCCCACGCCAGCCACATCGTCGCCGGCCTCGGCCGCCTCGTTCCGGCAAGCCGCCCCGCCAAGTCCTTTTGCCAGACCGCGCCTGAACTCGGCAAGCTCGAAAGGAACTTCATCTCGTCCGTGCCCATCGGTTCGGCCAAGTCCTCCAACACCTCGCGCAGTTGCCTGCCGCAGGAATCGCATCCAGCGGCATGTTCCATCCATGTCTCTTTCTGGTCCGGCGGCGCCGTACCAGCCGCCAAACGGACAAGATCAGCTAGAGCCGGGCATGCGGGACCACGGCTCTGTCCGGTGGCAGGCCGGACCAGTTCCCTGAGCCTTTGCTCTTCTTCCTTGTGCATATTCAAAACCTTGTTGCATAACGGGCAGTCTTCGGCATGTTGCAGCAGGTCCGCGGCCCGAGACCCTTCCGCCGCGAGGCAATACTCAATCTCTTCCCTGCTCAGATGTTCATTTGCCGGTCTTTCCAACCTCTCACCCCTTATAACGGCCTCTAAGCCGACTTTCCCTCTGGATTCCCCCCGGACCGTCCGATCAGCCACGCACGCACCTTGCCGCTGGTCCGCTGGATCACGCTTTCCACCCCTTTTTGCGTCAATCCGAACGCCGGAATCGCCGCTATCGCTCGCGCCGTCAGACCCTGCCTGTAGTAAAGCCAAAAAATGCGCCGGTCCTCCGGACGCAGGTCTGACGACCGCAGAAACCCGTCAATCTCTTGAATGAGAATCCTCCGCTCCATCTCCTGCTGCGAATCCTCGCTTTGCGAATCCGCCTGCCGCGTCTCCTCCAAGGACTGCTCCGGAACCCCCGCCCCGCGCTTTTCCGTCAGCCGGCCACGCCAATGATCATGCGCCACGCTGAAGGCGATCGATTTCATCAGCCCGAACACCGCCTCCGGATTCTCTGACTCGAATTCGCGCAACACGCGGCAGCGGTTGGCGCACACACGCAGCAGCGCGTCCTGCACCAGATCATCCACTATTTCTTTGTCAGCCTGCCCGAACCGCCTGCTGACGCGGTAAACCGTGCCGGCGATCACCGGCTGGACCAGGCCGACAAATCGCTCCCAGGAATCGGCATCGCCCGAATCGGCGCACTGACGAATCAGCCGCCATAGCTCGGCCGAAGACGGAGCGCCCGGGAACATGAACAGTATCATGACGAACAGGATTATGAATGGGCTGCGGTCCGGATCATTATATGCTCTTTTCCAGCCCGCAAAGGGCCGGTCGCGGCCCTCAATGCACCAAAGCAATAAGGCCGTCTCGTGCCGCGACCCAGGCTCCGTTTTGCGGGCTGTCGCTTAGGAGGGTTCCGGGTGGCCTGCGATACACTGTTAGTTCGCTCCCCATGCGGCAGGTTTACACGGAAACCGATATCCCCGAAAAAGGCGAGTTGCGTATCGCCGCCGGCAGCATTGTCACGCCCTCCGCGCGCGACCTGGCCAGGCTTCGCGGCGTCTCCCTCAAGGAGGTTTCCGCCGACCAATTGCCCGCTCCGCCGCCCGAACGCACCGTCGCCATCGGCGCCGATCACGGCGGCTTTCAGATGAAGCAGGAGTTGTTGAAGCTGCTTTGCGGCATGGGGCTGGCCGTTCAAGACATCGGTGTTTTTGAGGAGAAGCCCGCCGATTATCCCGATATTGCCCTCGCCGTTGCCGACCTGGTTGCGGCCGGACGCGCCTTCTGCGGCGTCGTCGTCGACGGCGCAGGCATCGGCTCCTGCATGGCCGCCAATAAGGTGCCCGGCATCCGCGCGGCGCTGTGCTACGATGTCGCCTCGGCGCGCAATTCCCGCGAGCACAATCACGCCAATGTGCTGACCCTCGGCGGCCGTCTGCTCACCATCACGCAGGCCGAAACGGTGCTGCGCACCTGGCTCGCGACTCCTTACGGTGGCGGCCGCCATCAGGCTCGCGTGGATAAGATCACCGCGGCCGAGAAACGGTACAGCGCATGAGTCCGGCGGAACTGGAACAACTCGTCTCTCAAATCGGCGATGAGATCCTCGCCCGCCTCAAGATGCCCAAGGCGGTGCGCGGAGAAGGCCTGAACATCCCCGATCTCGTCTGCCCGGACTGCGTCGGCCGCTGCCCGCAGACCTGCGCCAAAAAGACCAACGAGATTCTCGCCGCCGGAGCAGACCGCGTCTCGGCCTCCAGCCGCCTCACGCGTATCGATCCCCAAATCGCCTCCCTCATCGATCACACCCTGCTCAAGCCGGATGCCACCGAGGCCGACATCGTCAAGCTGTGCCGCGAGGCGCGCCAGTATGAATTCGCCAGCGTCTGCGTCAATCCCTACTGGGTCCCCAAAGTGGCCGCCCTGCTGGCCGGCTCCAAGGTGTTGGTCTGCACCGTCGTCGGCTTTCCCCTCGGCGCCACCTCCACCGAGATCAAGCGCCAGGAAACCGAGCTCGCCGTCCGCTCCGGCGCGCACGAGATCGACATGGTTATCAATGTCGGCGCACTCCGCTCCGGCGATAACGATCGCGTCAAGCAGGACATCGCCGCCGTCGTTCAGGCGGCCCACGCCGCCGGCGCCACCGTCAAGGTGATCATTGAAACCGCACTGCTCGACGACAACCAGAAAGCCCTCGCCTGCACGCTATCCAAGCTGGCCGGAGCCGATTTCGTCAAAACCTCCACCGGATTCGCCGCCCACGGAGCCACCGCTCACGACGTCGCCCTCATGCGCCTGGTCGTCGGTCCGGATATGGGCGTCAAGGCGTCCGGCGGTATCCGCACTCTGGACGACTTGAAGCAGATGGCCGCCGCCGGAGCCACGCGCATCGGAGCCAGCGCCAGCGTCAAGATCGTCGAGGCGACGGCCTCCTGAGGCGAGCACCATGCCCGTCGCCCGAAAAACACCGGCGCGGTTCAAGGATCGCGCGGAGCTCCTGGACTTCCTGCTCGACGTCACCGGCGCCATCGCCTCCACCCTTGATCTGGATACCTTGCTCGATAACATCGCGCAGATCATCCGCCAAGTCGTCCCCTATGACCTGTTCGCCATCCTCCTCTATTCCGAGAAAAGCAAAGGCCTGCGCATCCGCCACGGCATCGGCCACAGCATCGAGCTGATGCGCGAAACCGTCATTCCTCTCGATGAGGGTCTGACCGGCCTCGCCGCCTCCGCTCGCATCCCCGTCGTCGTCGGCGACGTGCGCAGCGACCCGCGCTACCTGCCGCTGGTCGACGCCGTGCAGTCGGAAATGGCCATCCCGATGACCGCCCGCGGCCGGCTTGTCGGCGTCATTGACATGCAGTCAAGCCAACCCGACGCCTACTCTTCCGAGGACAGCGCTCTCATCCAGCTCATCGCCTCTCGCGTCGCAAATTCCATTCTCAACGCCCGTCTCTACCGCCGCGTTGAGCGCCAGAACCGCACCCTCAAGACCCTCGCCAATATCTCCCTCGAATTCAGCTCCACCCTCAACCTCGACGAGCTGCTCAACAAGGTTGCCACCACCGTCAGAGGCCTCATCAACTACGACGCCTTCGCCGTCCTCCTCTACGATGAGGCCAACCACCACCTCCGCCACCGCTTCAGCCTCCGCTACGACCAGCGCGTGCAAAGCGACAACATCCCCTTCGGTAAGGGAATCACCGGCTCGGCCGCCGAACTCCGCCAGCCCGTCCTCGTCGAAGACACCAAGAACGATCCCCGCTATATCGAAACCCACGCCGGCATCCGCAGTGAAGTCGCCATTCCACTGCTCATGCCGGACCGCCTGCTCGGCGTCATGGATCTGGAAAGCGAGCGCCTCGGCTTCTTCACACAGGATCACGTGCAGACCCTCGGCCTGCTCGCCCCGCTCGTCGCCCAAGCCGTCGAAAATGCCCGCCTCTATGAAGAGGTCGCCGCCGGCAAGAAGCGCATGGAGGCCGATCTGGAAGCTGCCCGCGACCTCCAGGCCATGCTGTTGCCCAAGGAAGATCCGACCATCGCCGGCCTGGAAATTGGCGTCGGCTTCCGCCCGGCCCATGAAATCTCCGGCGATGTGTTCGACTTCTTCGAACAAGGCGACGATTACGCCATCATCTCCTTCGGCGACGTTAGTGGCAAAAGCGCCTCCGCCGCTTTATACGGCGCCATGGTCACCGGACTCCTACGCACGCTCGCCCCGCGCCGCCGCAACCCCAGCGCCCTTATGCGGACCTTGAACGATTCCCTGATGGAACGCCGCGCCGAGGGCAAGTACCTTACTCTCCTCGTCTCTCTGTGGCAGCCCGCCACTGGGCTCTTAACCATGGCCAACGCCGCCTCCACTCCTCCCATGATCTGCCGCGGCCGCCAGATCATCCTTCCCAAACTCGAGGGCCTCCCGCTCGGCCTCTTCGAGGGTCAGCACTACGAAGAGGTTCCCTTTCAAACCGAACCCGGCGACGTCATCCTTTTCTACTCCGACGGCATTCAGGATCAGCACAATCCGCAAGGTCAGGAGTTCGGCCTCCTGCGCCTGGCCCCGTTGTTGCGAAAATTGAGAAAGCTTCCGGCGCGCCAGATCGTCGACGCCATTTTTGAGGACTTCGACAAGTTCCGCGGCGAACATAGAGTTTTCGACGATCAGACGCTGGTCGTCATGAAGGTCACAGGAAAGAGGAATCACGACGTTGCTGGGTGAAAGCTACATTTACCGGGACAGGACCCTTTATTGTGAATCGGTGGCGCTTGACGACATCGTCTCCCGCCTGGGCACGCCCTGCTATGTTTATTCGGCGGGCAGCATTCTCGGGAGATTCAACGCCTACCATTCGGCCTTCGACGCCACTCCGCACATGATCTGCTACGCCGTGAAGGCCAACAGCAACCTGGAAATCCTCCGCTTGCTGGCGGAGGCAGGCTCCGGGTTTGACATCGTCTCCGGTGGCGAGCTCTACCGCGTCATGAAAGCCGGCGGAAGCCCTTCGAAGGTGGTTTTCTCCGGCGTCGGCAAGACCGCCGAGGAGATCGCCTACGCCATCGACAACGACATTCACTGCTTCAACTGTGAGTCGGCCTCCGAGCTGGTGCTCATCGATTCCATCGCCGCAAGGCATCGCAACAGAGTCCGCGTCGCCTTCCGCGTCAATCCCGACATTGAAGCCAAGACCCATCCCTATATTTCCACCGGCCTGCGCGAGCACAAGTTCGGCATCGATTTCGAGGAAGCCGAAGCCGTCTACCAGCGCGCCCTGAGTTTCTCCCACGTCGTGCCCGAGTCGCTCTCCTGCCACATCGGTTCCCAGCTTCTCGACACCGGGCCCATTCTCGAAGCGCTCGATAAAATGCTCGACCTCGTCGACCGCCTGCGTGCCGGCGGCGTCCCCATCAAGACGCTCGACCTCGGCGGCGGCCTCGGCGTCGCCTACCAGGATGGCGACGTCGCGCCCCCGATCCCGGACTTCATCCGCGAAATGTGCCGCCGCGCCGCCACGCGCAATCTCGAAGTTCACATCGAGCCCGGCCGCTCCATCGTCGGAGCCTCCGGCGTCCTGCTCACCCGCGTCCTCTACCGCAAGCGGACCGGCGAAAAGGAGTTCGTCGTCGTCGACGCCGCCATGAACGATCTTCTCCGCCCGGCCCTCTACAAGGCCCACCACTCCATCGTCCCGCTGCGCGAAGCCCCCGAACGAGGCGCCATCGTCGCCGACGTTGTCGGCCCTGTCTGCGAAACCGGCGATTTCCTCGCCCGCGACCGCTCCATCGCCAACCTCCTCCCCGGCGATCTGCTCGCCATCTGCACCACCGGCGCCTACGGCTTCGTCCTCGCCTCCAATTACAATTCCCGCCTCCGCCCCCCCGAAGTGCTCGTCGACGGCGCCGGCTGGCGCATCATCCGCGCCCGGGAAACCTACGGCGATCTCATCCAGGAAGAGATCTAGCTACCGCTCCAGCCACTCCGGCCCCGTATCCCACGCGCTCACCCGCGAACGCTGCGCCGGAGCCCCCCCGAGCTGCATGCACCCGATATCGGCCGGCCGCGGCCGCTCGCGCCCCAACAGATCCAGCCGCGACTCGGCGAACTCCCGCAGCGCCGCACCTTCCGCCGCGCTGCCTTCTCCGGGCTGCAGGTAGCCGTGCGGACCGCGCTCCAGCGGCAGTTGCACCGGCTCCACTCCCGCCAGCCCCACCGGCGCGCCGTGAAACAGATTCGTATCCCACTCGATACGCGACTGCGGATCGATCAACTCCACCAGCACCGGCCGCGTCCCGCTAAACAGATTGTTCGCGATCAGGCAATTCTCCGGCGCCAGCGGCCGAGTTCCATCGTTCACCCCGATCGCCAGCGGCCGCGCGCAGTGCACCACCGTGTTGTGAGCAATCAGCGCGCGCTTCACCTGAAAATAGCCGTTCAGCGGTGAATCCGGAATGCCGCTCAGCATCGCGATCGCCGCCCTGTTTCCCGTGCCCGCAAGCCCTTCGAAGTAATTGTCCACCACCCGGTGATCTTCCCCGATCACCCGAACCCCTCCCGTTTGCCCGCGCCCCCCGCCAAGAAACGTGTTCGCGTCCACCAGGCAGCGGTTCCCGTGCCGCAGCGTCAGCGTCCCCTCGCACTCGAAAAACGTATTCGCGCGGTAGATGTTCTCGCAGGACTTGCTCGAGATGATCTCGATCTCCCCGTTGCACCGCTCAAAGTAATTGAACTCCACTACCGTCATCGAGGTTTGGAGCGACGTCGCGCTGTCACCCACGCGAATCGTCTCCGCGCCATTCACCCCCAGCAGCCGCCGCGGCCCAAAGTGGTTGCGCTCGATCCAGTGATAATTCGGTTCCCCGCTGGTCGGAAGCCACACCACCAGCGTCGTTCCCAGGTTCGTCTTCCCCGCGAAGTAGCAACGGTCCACGCGGTTCCGGAACCCATAGATCGACACCCACTTGCTATCCCGCGTGGCGTCCGGCGGCGAATAATCGACAATCGCGCAGCGGGTGACGCGCGAGTGGCTCGCCAGCCGCGTCGAGGAAGTCCGGAATGCGATCACGTCCGGCTCCGCCCACCCGTCCCGGAACAGCAGCCCGTCGGCAACCAGGTGCCGCCCCGCAAGCCGCAGCCGCGACGCTCCCGTCAGCACAACATTCCCCGGCGTCTGTGCCCGCAAACTGATCGGGCTATCCGCCGCGCCTTCCGCCTCGAACCGTATATCGGCGTTGGCCCACACCCCATCCCCCATCACCACCGTGTCCCCGGGCCGGGCTTCCCGGATTGCCTGGTGCAGCCGGTCCACGTCGCCCGCGCTGACCGGTTCCTCGCCTTTCAGGCGCATGGCCAGCAGTGGAGCGAGCAGGAAGCGGCGCCGCGGGAGCATCATTCTATATTGTCTCCGATTGTTGGCGCGTTGACCGCCTGCTCGCCGAGGCTCTACAATGGTGTCGAGTTGGCCGGGTGAAGCGGGAGTAACTCAATGGTAGAGTCACAGCCTTCCAAGCTGTTGGTTGCGGGTTCGATTCCCGTCTCCCGCTCCAAAAACCCCGCCAAAGCAACTGTTCCAACGCCGGGATAGCTCAGCTGGTAGAGCGCTAGATTTGTAATCTTGAGGTCAGGGGTTCGATCCCCCTTCCCGGCTCCACCCCTTACTTCCTCGTCGCACCGATAAAAGCGACAGGCTGCCCCTTGCTGATCGGCGGCGTCGCGACAACATACAGCACCAGCCCATCAAACGGCGCCCGCATTTCCCCGATCTTCTTTCCGAAGAAATCGGTCACGTGGGCCACCAGCGCCCCCTTCGCCACCTGCTGATCCCGCTCCACGTGCCAGTACAGTATCCCGGTGGCCGGGCTCGCAATCACCTCCGAAGGCTCATAATAGACCGGCCTCACCGCCGGCGCCGCCGCCGTCTCCATCATCTTTAAGTGACCCATCGTCCCGCGCACGCCGCGCAGAATCGCCTCAACCGAACCAGCATCCGACACCCCTAAGAACCCGCTCTCGATCGTCAGCGCCGGCTTCCCCCGCGTGATCGCCGTCGTCGAGCAGTACAACGACTGCGCCGGATCCTTCGGACGGTTCCTATCCAGCACAATGTGATCCATCCCGAAGCTAAGCGCAAGCGCCGCGATCCGCTCATCCATCGCCTTGTCGCCCGTCACCGCCTGATACAAATAGGGCCGCAGCGATTCATTCCCGTCCCCGCAGTGCAGATCCAGAACGTAATCAGCTTTCTCGATCACCTCCGTCGTGATCAGCCAGGCGATACGCTCGCTCTGCGTCCCGTCGCGCTTGCCCGGATACACCCGGTTCAGATTCTTCCCATCCACCGGGCTGAAGTAGATCGTCCGTCCGAGAAAGGACGGCATGTTCGCCACATGCACCAGGATCAAGCTTCCCGCCAGTTGCTTCGCATCGATGGCCGTCAGCGCTTTTTGCAGCGCCAGGATCGGCGTGTACTCGTAACCGTGATTCCCCGCGATTAAAGCCAGCACCGGCCCCGGCCGCACGCCCCGGATCACGCTGATCGGCACCTCTGCCGTACCATCCCGCCCCGGCGGCGCCGCGACCATCGCCGAAACCGTTTGCCCCGGCTGCGGCCGTAACGGCCCGACACTCAACCTGGAATCTTGAGCCGCCACTGGCGCAACCAGCAGGGTCATCACAATCATTGGACGCATGGCAACCGAACCTCCCATGAGAAATGGTACATAATCCCATTTCCCCCACCGCCTTCGACGCATTCGATACTTTTCGACACAATTTCATCATCCCTGTCGAATCCACGGCAAGCCTGCGGAGCGAACTCATCGCCCACCTTAAGGAACACCTTAAAATACGGGTTGACGGCGGCTGCCCGATCCCGTACCATGTCGATTGATCAATCCAATGCAAAGTCCGCGCGAGGCCAGGACAGGAAACCCGGAAATCCCGCACAAGCTGTATTTCCGGATCGGCGAAGTGGCGCAAATCGCCGGCGTGGAGCCGTACGTGTTGCGGTATTGGGAAAGCGAGTTCCCGCAGCTGGCGCCGAAGAAATCGGGTACCGGACACCGGCTGTTCCGGCGCAAGGAAGTGGAGCTTGTGCTGGAAGTGAAACGTCTTCTTTATGAGAAGCGGTTCACGATAGAGGGGGCGCGGCTGTTTTTGGAGCAGAACAAGAAAAAGGCGGCTCCGAAGTCGATCGCCAAGCCGGCTGCCGCACCGCAGTCACAGGGAGGGCTGTTCGGCGGCGTCCCGGCGGCGGCATTGGCCGAGATCCGGCGCGAGCTGGCGGCGATCTATAAGCTGCTTGGCTGAGGGGCGAGCTTCAGCGGTTTCATATCGCCCATCAGCACGTGGAGAATCACGAGCGCGGTGAGGTGGAAAAAGCCCATGCTGAGAAAGACCGGCGTGTAGCCGAAGTGCGTGACGACATAGCCGGGAATCACGGCGCTAAAAAGGAACCCGCCGATGCCGCCGAGGCAGCCGCCGATGCCTACGACCGAAGCGGTGGCGTTGCGGGGGAAGACGTCGGAACTGGTGGTGAACAGATTGGCGGACCAGCCCTGGTGGGCCGAGGTGGCCAAGCAGACCAGGGCGATGGCGAGGATCGGATTGCCCGCCAGCACCGCCAGCGCGGCTACGGGCATGCAGGCGGCGCAGATGCCCATCGCCATTTTACGCGCCTTGCCATTGGGCCAGCCGCGACGGATTAGGAAGCCGGAGATCCAGCCGCCGCCGACGGAGCCGACATCGGCCATCAGGTAGACGACGGGGAGGGCCCAGCCGATTTCCTTCAGGTCGAACTTGCGGACGTCATAAAGGTACGGCGGGAGCCAATAGAGATAGAACCACCAGACGGGATCGGTGAAGAACTTGGCAAGGGCGAAGCCCCAAGTCTGTTTGTAGGCGAGCGCCTGGCCCCAGCCGATAGGGGGCTCATCGGAATCGGCGGCAACGTCGGAGTGAATGTACTCGAGCTCGGCATGGCCGACGCCGGGATGGCCGCCGGGCAAGCGGTAAGAGAGAATCCAGACGATGAGCCACACGAAGCCGAGAGAAGCGGTGATGAGAAAGCAGGCGCGCCAGCCGACGTGCATGGCCATCCAGACGAACATGGGCGGGCCGATCATGGAGGCGACGTTGGTGCCGGCGTTGAAGATGCCGGTGGCGAAGGCGCGGTCCTTTTTGGGGAACCACTCGGCGACGCTCTTGATGGCGGCCGGGAAGTTACCGGCCTCACCCAGCCCGAGCATACCGCGCCAGAAGGAGAGCGAGAGCACGCCGGTGGCGATGGCGTGGCACATGGCGGCGATGCTCCACCAGATGATGGAGACGGCGTAGCCGAGCTTGGTTCCGAACCGGTCAATGAACTTACCCATGAGCAAGAAACCGACGGTGTAGGCGATCTGAAAGGCGCCGTTGATGTAACCGTAGTCCTGATCGGAGATGTGCATGTCACGGCGGATGACGGGGATGAGGACGGAAAAAAGAATGCGGTCCAGATAGTTGATGGTGGTGGCGAAGAACAGCAGCGCGAGCATGTACCAGCGCACCTTGGTCATGCGGCCCGGATAAAATGTGGTCGAGGACACTCAGGCGATTATATGCGAAAGGCTGTAATCCTGGCCGCGGGAAAGGGCACGCGCATGCGCGATGCGGCGGGCGATTTGCCGAAGCCGATGATTGCGCTGGCGGGCAAACCGCTGCTGGAACATATTCTGGACCGCTTGCGTGAGGCGGGTTTCGAGGAGGCGCTGATCGTGACAGGGTACCGGGCGGAAGTGATCGAAGCGCACTTGGCGGAGTATCCGATGAGGCTGGTTTTCCGGCGTCAGGAAAAGTTGGATGGCACGGCGCGGGCGGCGGGGCTGGCGGGGGAGTTCGCCGGTGGTGAGGCTTTTCTGCTGACATTCGGCGACATCATTACGGCGGCGGTGGACTACGCCGCGATGCGGGAAAGGCTGACGGCGGATGCCGCGGCGGTTTTGGCGGTGAAGCATGTGGAAGATCCGTGGCAGGGAGCGGCGGTGTACGAGGAGGGCGGGGTTGTCACGCGCATCGTGGAGAAGCCGGAGCGGGGGACTTCGAGGACGAACTGGAATAGCGCCGGATCTTATGTCTTCCGGGCGGAATTGTTTGATGTGCTGGATCGGGTGGCGGTGTCGCCGCGGGGGGAATACGAGCTCACATCGGCGATTGCGTGGATGCTGAGTTCGGGGCGCAGGGTGGTCATTCACGCGTTAGGAGAGGCATGGAGAGATGTGGGACGGCCGGAGGATTTGGCGGCGGCGGAGGCGATTCTGGAGAGGGACTAGGCGCGGGGCTGGCGCCATTTTTTCCAGAGCATCTCCATAGCCATGGGGAGCGATTGGGTGCATTCCCGGAAGAAACGGGGGAAGCGGAGGGGGTTGTACCAGGCTCCCATTGCCAGCGTGAGGGCGTACTTGATGAGGGAGGGTTGGGAGTGCTCGTAGAAGCCGTCTTTGCGATCGAGGATGTGGCCGGCGTAGCCGTATAACCAGTTGAGCGGGACGTAGCCGCGGTGGCGTTTGGTGATTTGGACGACTTCACGGAAGGTCTCGACGCGGCGGCCGAGGGTTTTGTTGTCGGCATACATGCGGGAGGTTGCCAGGTACTCGTCGATCTTGAGCATGCGGTGGCGCTGCGAGATGCGGAGCCAGAGGTCGTAGTCGAGCGTGAGATGGAGCTTGGTGTCCATCATGCCGGCTTCCGCGAAAACGGCGGAGCGGATGAAGGAGGCCGGCTGGCAGATGTAGCAGAGGCTGCCGAGCTGGCCGTAGTCATAGGGGTCGGTGGGGTAGCGGCGGATGATGCTGCCGTCCTCGCGGACATACCAGGCTTCACCGTAAACAACGCCTACGCTTGGTTCGGCTTCGAGGCGGCTGACGGCGGAGGAGATGGCGCCCGGAAGATAGGTGTCGTCGGCGTTCAGGTAGGCGAAGATCTCTCCGCGCGCCATCCGGAAGCCCTTGTTGATGGCATCGGCCTGCCCATCGTCCTTTTCCGAGATCCAGCGCAGCCGGTGTTCGTGGCGGCGCAGCAGATCTTGCGTGCCGTCGGTGGAGCCGCCGTCGACGACGATGTAGTCGATGTGAGGATAATCCTGCGACAGGACGCTTTCGATGGTCTCTTCGAGAAATCGCGCCATGTTGAAAGACGGCGTGACAATGGTGACAAGGGGAAGCGGGCTCAATTCTTTTTCCCGGGCAGGTAGGAGAAGTCCCAGATTTGCGTGTTGCCCTTGCCTTCGGTGTATTCGATCACGGCGTATTCGCCGGGCTCGATCGGCTTCTGCGGCCAGATCTTGTACAGACCGTCAGCCACCTGGTGGCGGAAGATCTCCACAGGGGTGTTTTCCTGAAGGAGCTCCTTGGATACGGGAATCATGCTCCATTTCTCGACGATACGGGCATCTTTCTCCACCTTGAGCTTGACGATGCCGAAGCGCTCGGGCAGCGCCAGGCGGAAGTAGAACTCGGGGCGTTCCTGAGTGACGGTGAGCGGAGCGGTGACGCCGTCGAGTTCAAGTGTGGCTTTGCCGCTGACGATGGGGATGGGCGAGATGGCTTTGAGGATGGAGCGTTTCTTGTTGGTGACGACCTTGGATTCGGCCTGCTTGAGCGGGACGAGCTGCTCGCCATTGACCCAGAAGACGCCGATTTCGTAGGGCACGCGGGAGACTTCATTAGCGGCTTCGCGTTCGGCGCGGTCTTCGGCGGCGAGGGCGGCTTGGTTGGCCTTGCGGTCAGCCTCGACTTCGGCCTGCTCGGCGCGGGTGCGCTTGAGGTCGATCAAGTCGAGCGGGATGGCCTCCCATTCGCTGCGCTCGACGCTGTAGAATTTGACACGGTCCTCGAGCACTTCGTACTCGCGGACCCGCTGATAGGTGCCGTCCTTGAGATAGAGGCGGATCACCGCCCCGGGGAGGAACTGGCACATCAGCATCAGGATGAACAACAACCGGAACATGGCTAACTGTCTTGATTGTACCTTTGGAATAAACATAGGTAGGCGGTCGCCCGCTTTCCCTGTCACACCACCCGGCGTTCGGGTCCGTACCGGGCGGTTCGGCGGGTTGAGCTATCGGCCGCCAGTCAATCTCGGAATCCCAAGCGAGTCGAAATAGGCATTGGGCAGGGCAATCGCCAGCGCCGGGCTGTTCGCCAGCCTCCACGGGCCGTGGGCGCTCCCTGCCGTTTGGGCGGCAAGGTCTTTACCCACTCCCCGCTTCCGCAATTCGGCGAATCCCACCGTTCCACGCTTCCACTGCTTCCAAATCGCAGACCGAAGCCTGCGCCGGAGCCACTGCTCCAAGGCCTCCAACACCGAAGGAGTTTGACACCTTCCGAAATAGCCGGTCCAGCCCCGAAGATAGCGGGACAGTTCCTTTTACGCCCTCTGCTGACTTCCTCCATCAGGTTGTCAAAGGGACTTTCACCCTCGAACTGTCGAACATGCTCGGCACACAGGAAAAAGCCCGCCTGGGGGCGCCAGGCGGGCTATGTGAGGCTATGGGTTAGAAGCTGTAACGCAGGCTCAGCTGCACGTTGCGCTCACTGCTCTTAGAGGTGACCTTGCCGAAAGTGGCGCTGCGCGGATTGGTGTCGGCGCCGCCCCAGTTCGGGTGGTTCGGGAGGTTGAAGAACTCGGCGCGGAATTGCAGGGCGTGCGTTTCCGCGATGGCGAAGTCCTTGAACAAGGCAGCATTCCAGTTTTGGAAGCCAACGTTGTGGAAGGGCAGGCTGTTGCGGTTCTGATTGCCGAAGGTGCCTGCGGCGGGGATGGTGAAGATATCGGCGCCGCCGGAGGTCTTGGGCTGGAACCAGAAGTTGGAGTCGGTGCGGCCTTCAGAGAAGGCGCGCTGGCCGCGGGAAAGCGAGGCGTCGCCGTTCACGTTCCAGGGTTTGCCGTCAGAGGAGCCGATGCCGGGGAAGTCATCTCCGGTGCCAATGGTGATGGGGGTGCCAGTCTGGAATTGTGCGACACCGGTGATCTGCCAGCCGCCGAGCAGCTTACCGGCAAGCTCGGAGTTGCCACGCAGGAAGGGCAGCTCGTAGATGAAGTTGAGGACCGCGACGTGGCGCGTGTCGAAGCCGGACTTGCCCCAGAAATTTGTGGCATCGTAGGCGTCGAACAAGCGGTCACGGCGTCCGCTGGCGTTGTCTTCGCTCTGGGACAGAGTGTAAGCGAAGTTGTAGCTGAAGCCGCGCGAGAAGCGGCGGTTCACTTCGATCTGCAGTCCGTTATAGATGCTGCGGGCGGCGTTCTCATTCATGGGAATGAAGGCGAAGCCCTTGTATGGCCGCAGTGCGTTGACGTTCACGCCGGGGTTGCGTTGCAGGGTGCCCGTCTGAAGCTGATTCAGTTCGCGCTCGCGCTCCAGGTAGAGACCGGTCCGGCCGACGTAACCAACCTCGACAGTGGTGTCGAAGCCGATTTCGCGCTGGAAGGTGACGCTCCAGTTATAGGCGGTGGGGATCTTGAAGACGGGATCCTGCGTCATGAAGAACTGCGGGAAGGCGACACGGGCGCCGCCGCCGGGGTTGTCGGCCTGGCCGTTGGCGATCGACACCATCGGCTGGAACGGCGGGTTGCCGCCCAGGAAGATGTTGTCGGAGACGCCGGGCCGGGACATGAAGCGTCCGAAACCGGTGCGGATGACGGACTTGGAGTTGATGGAGTAGGCGAGTCCGATGCGAGGCTGGAAGTTCATCTTTTGGGTTTCGCCGTAATAGACGCTGCCGCCATTGAACAGGTTGTTGAACTCGCCGGAGTCGGCGATGGCGACGCGGCCCTTGGCGGCATCGGGGAAGCCGGTGCCGGGGATGACGACGCCGTTGAAACGATCGCCGCTGAGGATGTTGCCGGTGCGGGGATCGAGCACGGCGGCCTTGGAGGGATCGTACTTGCGGGGATCGAAGACGGCGATGTTGCCCCAGAGGCTCTTGTAGTAGGGGTTCATGTAGGTCCAGCGCAGGCCGAGTTCGACCTTGAGGTTTTGGGTGGCTTTCCAGGAGTCCTGCACGAAGAGCTCAAAGGTGTGGCTGCGGTAGGGCGTGAAGGCGCGCTGACCGATTTCGGCATAAGTGTCAAACAGGCCGAGGGCGGCGTTGGCGATGGCCACGCTGGTGGTTTGCGCGCCGGCGCGGACGTCGGAGAAGACGAAGCGGCCGTTCTGGTTGTTGGTGCCGCCGGGCACGCCGGTGACGTTGATCTGGTCAAAGTCGTTCTGGCCGAGACGCTCGAAAGCGGCGCCGAACTTGACTGTGTGATTGCCACGGATCATTGTCGTGTTGTTGGCGAAGTTGTAGATGGGGCCGGAGCTGAAGGCCGGGTACGGGCCGCCGTCCATGGTGCCGAAGTTGGCGATCTGGATCGTGGGGATCTTGTCGAAGATCTCCTTGCGCTCAGGGAAGATGTAGGGGTAGCTGATCCCGTAGCGGGAACGCTCAAACCGGCCGCCTTCGCGGAAGATGCCGATGAAGACGCGGTCGACCGAGGCCGAGCCGGTGAACTCGTTGATGACGGTCGGCGAAATGGTGAAGATGTGGTTGATGGAAGCGGTCTTGTTGGGGCGCGACCAGTCGGTCACGGCACGGTCAAACCCGCTGCGGAAGGCGTCGACCGAGGTCCAGCCGTACTGCTGGAAGCGCCACCGGAAGGTGTGCTTTTCGGTGGGCATGAAGTCGAGCGAGATGGTGTCCTTGCGCTGATCTTGCGGGCTGGGGCGGACCTGAAGGAAGTTGTTGGTTCCTTGCAGGAAGCCTGGAGTGGGCTCGGGATAGGAGCGCAGGAAACCAAGACCATTGGCGCTGACACGGCTGGCGGGGATGATGTTGCCGGCAAACGGCTGACCGTTGGTGGGATCATTCACGACGCGGACGCGGCCGAAGAAGGTGTTGCTGGCATTGAGCAGTTCGGAGAAGTTGCCCTGCCGCATGGCCAGCGAGGGAACAGTCTGGATGGAGTTCTGCTCGCGGCGGAATTTCACCCACTCCTGGCTCCAGAGGAAGAACAGCTTGTTCTTGTCGGTGTTCCACTTTTCCGGAATATACACGGGGCCGGAAATGTTGTAGCCGAACTGGTTGAACCGGCTGGCCTGACGTGGACTGCCGGCGCGATTCAGAGACCACGTGTTGGCATCCAGCTTGTCGTTGCGGAAATAGTCGTAGAAGGTGCCGTGGAAATCGCGCGAGCCGCTCTTGGTGACGAAGCGGATCTGACCACCGGCGGAGCGGCCGTATTCGGCGTTGTAGTTGGCGGTGAGGATTTGGATTTCCTGGACGGTTTCAAGATCCGCAGTGCCGATGGAGGTGCCGTTGGCGCGTGTGCGGATGCCGACGGCGCCGTCATAGGTGATCAGCAGGTCTTGGGTGCGGCTGCCGTTGATCGATAAGCCGCCGGAGCTGAGTCCGAAGCTGAAGCCCTGCAGCGAACCGCCGCGGACGCCCGGCTTGAGCAGCGCGAGGAAGAGCGGGTTGCGGCCGTTGAGCATCATGTTCTTGATCTGGTCGCCGGTGACGAGTTTGCCGACGGTGGCCGTTTCCGACTGCACGGCGGCGATGGTGGCGGTTACCTCAACGGTTTCGGCCACGGCGCCGACTTCGAGACTGGCGTTCAGGGTGGCGGAGATGTTCGGATCGAGCTTGTTGCCAGTGGATACGTAGCGCTTGAATCCTGGGGCCTCGACGGTGACGGTGTAGAACCCCGGCGGGAGCGAAGCGGCGACGTAGTAGCCGGCCTCGTTGGAGCTGGTCTTACGCTCCAGGCCAGTGGCCTGGTTGCGAATGCTCACGTTTGCATTGGTAACGACAGCCCCGGAGGGATCTCTAACGAATCCGGAGATCTGCGCGGTGTCAGATTGCGAGAATGCCGTTCCGGCGAGCAGAAAGAGCCCGGCCAGCAAGGCGGCGAAAGACAACGTTTTCTTCATTTGTGAAATCTCCTCGATGGGGGAAGCTGCTTTTGTAGACCCCATGGACCCATTCTACGCTTTTCGCATAATGATTGTCAGAGCAAGGGGCACTGACGCGGAACCTTTTACAATGGTGTCATGGAAAGTCAGCCGTTGAGAATCGCCGATAAGACGTTCCGGTCCCGCCTGATTGTGGGCACGGGAAAGTATCGCAGCTTCCAGGAAATGAAGCGCTGCCACCAAGCCAGCGGAGCGGAGATGGTGACGGTGGCGGTGCGCCGGGTGAACTTGACGGACCGGAGCAAAGAGTCCCTGCTTGACTATATCGACCGCGACCGGTTTTTCATCCTGCCAAACACGGCGGCCTGCTACACGGCCGAGGAGGCGATCCGCACGGCGCGTCTGGGGCGGGAAGTGGGGCTATCGAATTGGGTGAAGCTGGAGGTGATCGGCGATGAGCGGACGCTGTTCCCGGACAATGCCGGACTGCTGGAAGCGACGCGCGTGCTTGTGAAGGAAGGCTTCGTGGTGTTGCCTTATACGACCGACGACCTGGTGAACGCGCGGCGGCTGATGGATGCGGGGGCGGCCGCGGTGATGCCGCTGGCGGCTCCAATCGGGTCCGGGATGGGGATACAGAATCCGGCGAATTTGCGGATCCTGCGGGAGATGATCACGGAGGTTCCGCTGATCGTGGATGCCGGTGTGGGGACGGCGTCGGATGCAACGATCGCGATGGAGTTGGGCTACGACGGGATTCTGATGAACACCGCGATTGCAGCGGCGGAAGATGCGGTGAAGATGGCGGAGGCAATGAAGCTGTCTGTGGAGGCGGGACGGATGGCATACGAAGCGGGGCGCATGGAGAAGAAGCTTTACGCCTCGGCCAGCTCTCCGATGGCGGGTGTCATCGGGTAGGCGGACCCAGAGCCAAGAGCCAGGACAGCCAAACTCCTTCGCTTTCCGACGGACGGACTCTCCAGAAGGCGCCGCCGCTTGTTGTCCGAAACGACGCTTGATAGTCCATTTCACCGGCTCCATTGTTTAGCACCCGCAGACTCTTTTGCACCCGGTCCTGTCCGATCATAGGACAGAGGTGGACGGGCAGCACCGCCTCCCCCTTGGCGTATCTAGCCGCCTCGGGCAGCTCCCCGATGGCGAGTGTGATCGGATAGAATCGGTCCTGCATGCCGCTGACTCCGGGAACCCGCCTGGGCCCCTATGAGATCACTGCGCCTTTAGGCAAGGGAGGTATGGGTGAAGTCCATCGCGCCAGGGACACGAGGCTGGACCGGGAAGTGGCGATCAAGGTGCTCCCCGATGTGCTGGCGCGGGATCCGGAACGGCTGGCCCGGTTCGAGCGGGAGGCCAAGGTGCTGGCCTCACTCAACCACCCCAACATCGCCACCATCTTTGGGCTGGAGGAGTTTCCTGGAGGCAGGGCCATCGCGATGGAACTGGCCGACGGAGAGACACTCCGTTGTCCGGTCCCCTTGCCGGAGGCGCTGCGGATCGCCGTGCAAATCGCCGAAGCGCTGGAGGCGGCGCATGAGAAGGGGATCACGCATCGCGACCTGAAGCCGGCCAACATCATGGTCAGCGCCAGCGGGCAGGTGAAGTTGCTCGATTTCGGATTGGCGGCCGTAGGGCGCGCACCCGCGGGAACCGGCGAAGAATCCCCGACGCTCACGTTGGCGATGACGGAAGCGGGCGTGATCATGGGCACAGCGGCCTACATGTCGCCGGAACAGGCGGCGGGCAAGGCGGTGGACAAGCGCGCCGATATCTGGTCCTTCGGTGTCGTTTTGTATGAGATGCTCACCGGCAGGCGGCTGTTTCAAGGCGAGTCGGTTTCGCACATCCTGGCGGATGTGCTGCGCGGGCCTATCGATCTGAAAGCCTTGCCCGCAGGGACGCCGGCCGCAGTCGGGCGGCTGCTGGAGCGCTGCCTGGAGCGCGATCCGAGGCTGAGACTGCGCGACATTGGCGAAGCGCGCATTGTGCTGGGCAACCCCGAGGCGAACGTGCAGGCTGAGGCGCCGGCGAAATCCAAGCGCGGTGCGCTGGTGTGGGCAGGCGCGGCGTTCGCGGCGCTGGCGGTTGCCGCGGGAGGCTGGCTGGCCGGACGCCTCGATCAGCCAACGGCTGCCAGGGAGGTGACCCGCTTCGCAATCACGCTCCCGCCTAGATCGGTGGTTACGGGCGGGGCGCCGGCCATCACACACGACGGACGATCGATTGCCTATGCGGCAAGGGCGGCCGATGGAACCACGCGCCTCTACGTGCGCCGGCTCGACCGGCTAGCGTCAACGGAAGTCGCGGGGAGCGATGGCGCACAGCTGCCGTTTTTTTCCCCTGACGGCGGCCGCGTCGGCTTCTTCGCCGGAGGCAAGCTCATGATTGCCCCGCTCGAGGGCGGGATCGCCAGCGCAATCGCCAACGTATCCTACCTGCCGCTGGGGGCAACCTGGGGCGAGGAGGACGAGATCTTCTATGTGCCATCGCTCAACTCAGGGATTCTGCGCATCCCCGCCTCCGGCGGCAAACCAAGGAATCTCACCGAGCCGGACGGAGGGGCGAAGGGTTACGCGCATACCTGGCCGCAGTACCTATCTGAAACTCAGTCCCTTCTGTTCACTGTCTGGGGAGGGCGTAGCGGGAGCGCAGGCGAAAAGGTGTTGCTTTCCATCGGGAACGGTAAGGAGACCCACGTGCCGTCACCGGTTCCTTCCTCGGCACGCTATGCCGCTTCCGGCCATTTGCTGACCTCCGGTCCCCAGGGCGTAACTGCCGGGCGCTTCGAGCCAAAGACGACGAGGGAGTGGCCCGGCCAAACGTTCGTGCTGGAGGAGGTTTTCCATTCGCAGAGTATCAATACCTCCTGGTTTGCGGTCTCCGAGACGGGCACACTCGTCTATGTTCCGGGCAATCCCAGCTTCGGCACGCTGGCCTGGGTGGATCGAGGACAGGTGACGCCGATCACGAACAAGCCGCAGGCGGTGGACGATTTCACGCTTTCTCCAGACGGGACGCGGCTGGCCACGATCATCGACCTGAAATTCTGGGTGATCGATCTGAAGCGTGGAACCAGGATCCGACTCACCCAACTAGGAGAAGGCAACAGCCTGCGCGCCATATGGAGCCGCGACGGAAGCCAGGTGATCTTCGCCTCCAACCGGGAAGGCGATTGGGATATCTACACCGCCGCGGCAAACGGTGGCCCCGCCAAGCGTCTGCTGGCCCGCCCCGCGACGCAGTTCCCGATGTCGGTGGCTCCGGACGGCACGCTGCTATTCAGCGAGCGCGCCAAGGGCAGCGCTTCGGACCTGTGGACGCTGTCGCCGGGCGGGGAGGCCGCGCCGCTCATTGTCTCCCAGGCTGCCAAGGTGGGCGGCCAGTTTTCTCCGGATGGCCGCATGGTGGCTTACGTCTCCGATGAAACCGGACGCGACGAAGTCTACCTCGCTTTGGTCTCCAAGCCCGGCGAGGCGGTGGCCGTTTCCGCCGAGGGCGGAACGGAGGTGATGTGGTCGCCCGGCGGGAAACAGCTCTACTACCGGCGTGGCGACGCGTTCTATTCGGTCGGGGTGACGCCGGGAACGCTGACGGTCGGGGAGACGGTGAAACTGTTTGAGATCCAAGCCGCCCGCGGCTCCAGCGGCAACATGGCCGGCTATGCGGTGGCGGCGGATGGGCGATTCTTGATCCGGCAGCCGGATCCGCGCGCGATCCCGACGCAGATCAACGTGGTGCTGAATTGGTTTGAGGAACTGAGAGCGAAGGTGTCTTCGCGGTAGCGGACGGTCGAGCAACAAGTTCACCGGCGACATGACATGCTGGAGCCATGGGCTCCGACAAGATGGCCTTCGTGTGGAATGTCGCCGATCCAGGCAAGGCGGTAACGTTTGCGCTGAGTTACCGGGAGTCGCTTGCCATTGCGACGGAGATGGCTACCTAAAGACTGCGGCGTGGGTACAGGGCAGCTACTCGGTCACGCAGCCGCGCGGAAGGCTTTTGAAACGGATGGAGCGGCATAGGATGGATTCCGGCAGATGGCGGCAACTGATCACTGGTTGAAACATTCCGCTCAAATGACGTTCGTAGAGGCTTATAAGGGTGACCATGAAAGTGGCATTCGGAGGCGTCCTGCTGCTGTTGAGCCCCGGACAGCGTCATCGGTCGCCCGCGATCGTGTTGTAGGCTCCCTTATGGTAGCTGGTGGTTCATCTGTTCGTGGTGTTTTATAGAGAGCTGGTGTTGCGGGGGAAGTTTGGAGCGGCCTATGAGGAATCCGTCTGGAGTAGAGCCAAGGCTGGCGGAGAGAGAGGGATTCGAACCCTCGATAGAGTTTCCCCTATACACGCTTTCCAAGCGTGCGCCTTCAACCACTCGGCCATCTCTCCGGGGAAGGTTGTTCGAGCGCGCCGCAGTGGCGCGCTCTCGTCATTTTAGCGCGTTCGGAGGCGGTTGATCTACTTCACGGCGTTCTTAAAAAGGTAGTCGCGGACCTTGAGATAGGTTTCCGGATCGTACGCGGCGGTGAGGCTGAGGCGTGAAGTGCACCATTGTTCTGCATCGGGCGCGCCAACCAGGCCGAGGATGGTCTTGCGCAGTTGACTGGAGCCGAGAGCGGGTTCCAGCGATTGAGCGAGAGCCATGTCCTGCGCGGCGTTACGGCGGATAAGGTGTCGGATGGTGATGCCCGCCGGTATGGGTTGCTTCTGTTGGGTGGGGCACAGGTAAGCCTGCATGGCGCCGAAGGCCGCCTGCACGGAGCTGGCGCGAGGCTGCGGGAGAGCGACGGCGGGCGGCTCATGAGGAGGGATGGTGGCGGGAAGGACGCGCACTTCCATGGGATAGATGACCCACTCGGGACCGACATTCAATTGTGCCTCGACGCGAATGCGGGAAGGAGGCGTTCCGCGGGGCACCCAGACATCGAGCCAATAGCTGACAGCGGCGCCGGTGCTGATGGTTTCCACCGGGAGTGCGATCTTATCGAGGCGGTCGGGAATCGGGGATCCAGCGCCATCATGTTCCCGGTACAGGGTGTATTGGAAGGTATCGGCCGGGTTATCGCCAATGTGCAGGGCGTAGGGGCGGCCCGCCGGCGCCGACACCAGCAGCTGGAAGGTGGCGAATGCGTTGCGGGCCACGGCCGGGGAGATGATCTCGCGCGGCTTGCCTGTGCGGTCCGGTTGGACGATAGCGCCGTTAGGTCCGAGGCGGCGGAACTCGGAATAGACCTCCAGTGTTTGGGCCGTCACCGCGAGGGCCGCAACCGTTGCCGGAAGGGCCAGCCGAGGGAGGGTCACACGGCCTGCCGGCGGGTTTTTCCCAGCATGTGGCGGGCCTTGGAAAGCGCCTGTTGTTCGGCTTCCTCCCTGGTAGGCGCGGAGGTGCGGGCGAGCCATGCGCCAGGAGAAACGTTATCGGCCTTGCAGTGCCAGGTATCGCCGAGCCTGTGCGTGGTCAGGCGGACTTGCCAGCCTTCGACATCCACAACGGTTTCCGAATAGTCGGTAGGCTGCACGGTGGATCAGCCCTTTCCGGCCGCCTTAGCCGCTTCGCCGCGCTCGACCGGAGCGCCGACGAGGTTGCCCCACTCGGTCCAGGAGCCGTCGTAATTGGTGACGTTTTTGAGGCCGAGCAGGTATTTCAGCACGAACCAGGTGTGCGAGCTGCGCTCGCCGATGCGGCAATAGGCGATCACGGGCTTCGAGCCGTCGATCCCCTCGCCGCCGTAGAGGGCCTTGAGCTCATCGGCCTTCTTGAAGGTGCCGTCGTCGTTGCAGGCCTTGCCCCAGGGAATGCTGCGCGCGCCGGGAATATGGCCTCCGCGCTGGCAAGTTTCGGGCAAGCCCGGGGGGGCAAGGATTTCACCGCTGAACTCGGCGGGGCTGCGGACGTCAACCAGACCGGATGAGGCGTTGGCCGAGGCCTGCTGGACCTGCGGCAGAAATGCCCGCAGAGAGAGGTCGGCCTCCTTGGCGGAGTACTTGGATGGCGCAGCGGTAGCGGCCCGCGTATCCAGCGGCAGGCCTTCGAAAAGCCACTTCTTGCGGCCGCCGTTCATGATGCGGACGTCGCGGTGGCCGTAGATTTTGGCCTGCCAGAAGGCCCAGGCGGCGAACCAATTGTTGTTGTCGCCGTACAGGACAAGCGCGGTGTCATTGGAGACGCCGGAGTTTTGCATCAACTTCTCGAATTGCGCCTTGGATTTGACATCAGAACCTCCTCTTCTCGGTTTCTTAGCTAGTTGTAGTCTACTGCAAACCGGCTAAGCGAGGTCGAACTTCTCCGGATGCAGCTGGGGATCGGATTTCACCAGGCACGGTCTGCCGAGGATCTCCTCAAGCTCTTCCAGATAGCCGGAATCGTGGGCCTTGAGGACCTTGCCGACCTCCGGATGAACGCGCAGCAGGACATCCTTGCCTTCCAGCGCGGGGGCGATCTTGTGGGCTTCGGTGAGAATCTCGCCGACAACGGTCTGGGTGCTTTTGACATAGCCGGCGCTTTCGCAGGTGGGGCAAGGCATGCAGAGTGCGCGCTCCAGGCTCTGCTTGACGCGGCGGCGGGTGATGGCGACGAGACCGAAATCGTTGAACTGGAGGATCTTGTAGGGCGCGCGGTCGGTTTGCATGGCTTCTTCGAGGGCCTGCATCACCTTGTGGCGGTTCTTGCGCTCCTCCATATCGATGAAGTCGACAACGATGATGCCCCCGAGGTCGCGCAGGCGGACCTGGCGAACGATCTCCTTGACGGCTTCGATATTGGTCTTGACGATGGTGTCCTCGAGCCGGTTCGACTTGCCGACGTATTTGCCGGTGTTGATGTCGATGGCCACCAGCGCCTCGGTCTGATTGATGACGATATAGCCGCCGGACTTGAGCCACATCTTCGGGCGCAGAGCTTTCTCGAGCTCGGCGGTGATGTTGAAGGTGTCGAAAATGGGCATCGGCCGCGTATAGAGCTTGACGCGGTTCACGAGCGAGGGCTGGAAGCGTTCGAGAAACCGGAGAATCGACTCATAGACCTCTTCGTTATCGACCCAGATGGCCTTGTACTGCTCGTTGACCTGGTCGCGGAGGGTGCGGGTGACCAGTTCCAGATCGCTATGCAGCAGGCACGGGGCGTTGCGCTTTTCCGCTTTCTTACGGATGTCGAGCCACTGGTTGTAAAGATAGCTCATGTCGGCGCCGAGGTCGGCCTCCGACTTCCCTTCCCCGGCCGTCCGGACGATGAAGCCGCCCGTCATACCGGCGGCCTGGTTTTGGAGAATGCGCTTCAGGCGCTGGCGCTCCTCATCGGAGGGGATCTTGCGGGAGACGCCGAGGTGGTCGAGCGTCGGCATGTAGACGACGTAGCGGCCTGGCATGGCGATGTGGGAAGTGATGCGCGCGCCCTTCTGGCCGAGCGGCTCCTTAGCGATCTGGACGATGATCTCCTGGCCTTCCTTGAGAAGGTCGGCGATGGAGGTTTCCGGCGTGCGCTCCCGTTCCGGACGGGCGACGGTCTGGGAATCGCGGCGTCCACCTTCTGGAGACTCGCCGCGGGATTCCTGACGCTCACCGCGCTCACCGCGCTCGGCGCGCTCGGGACGGCCACCGCGGCGGCGGAGGCGGCGCGGGCCACGGTTAATGTAGCGGGCGTGTTTTTCTTCGCGGACTCCGGCTTCGAGCACCGCGGGGGCGGCTTCGTCGCCGTTGGAAGAAGGCTCGGCGGCTGAGGCGGCCTCTTCACGGGGATCCTCGGCCAGAGCCTCGCTGATCTCTTCGAGAAGTTCGGGCTCGAGCGCGGGCAGCCCTTCGTGGGACGGCATACCTTCCACTTCCGCAACGCGGCTTTCGGGTTCCTCGGTATCGGCTTCCGGCTCGTCGTCGTCCGGTTCAACCTCGGCTACCTCCGGTTCCCCGGCTGTTTCGGTATCTTCGACCGCGGGGTTTGCGACCAGCGGCTCCGGCTCCTGCTCAGGATTACCGTTATCGGCCGATACCTCGATGGGCGGCTCACCGCCGGCGTACTTGGCAATCGATTCACCAGGGAGGACGAGGGCCTCGGCGGCGGAGGCGTCTTCTTCCACGGCAGCCGCGGCGGCAGCAGGAGTCTGCTCGGTCCCGCCGGTGTTCTCCTGCGACGCATATTTGGAATCCGGAAATCCACGAGTTCCGCGGCGGCGGCGGCGCGACCGGCGGCCGCCCCGGCGATCACGGTCTCCGCCGCGGTCTCCACGGTCACTACCACGCTGGGCGCCTTCGCGAGGTGCAGCATCGCCCGCCGGCGCGGCTGCCGGAGGAGCTTGCCCTGCGGCGCGGCCTTCCTGCCTGCGGCCACGGTCGCCGGAGCCGACGCGCTCATAGTCTTCGCCGGTTTCTTCCTGGAAGTCGGAAACGTAAAGGAAAGCATCTCGCTCGAGGCCGAGTTCGACGAAAGCCGACTGCATTCCGGGCAGGACCCGCGTCACACGGCCCTTATGAATGCTGCCCACCAGGGAGTATTCATTGGCCCGTTGAAAGTAGATTTCTACAAGCTGCTCATCCTCGATAATGGCTACTTTGGTTTCGTGGCGATTTGCTGAAATCACCAGCTCTTTGGTCATGGAATGTCTCCGCTATGGAAGCGGGCAGACAATGATGCAGACGGAGTACACCTGGGTGATCCAATGCCCTTGCGGGGTAACAATACACCGAGCCCGATTGGCTCAATCCGGCCTCCCAAAATGCAATATCTCCGCCTCGGTAGCGGTCACTACCCGGACCTACGCGGGCCCCGGAAGATCACACTCGCCAACGGCGAGCGGCTACTCGCCAACAGGCGCCCAACCAGGGCCACCCGGCGATGCTCATCGACAGCCGCTTCTTTAATTCACGAAACGCCGGAGCCGGACATTGTTCACCAGCCCCAGCATCAAAAAAACAGACAACGTGCTCGAGCCGCCGGCACTCATCAGCGGCAGTGGGATACCGGTCACCGGCATACGGCCGACAACCATGCCCACATTCACCAAAAGGTGAAAGAGCAATAATGCTGCGACGCCCATACAGATATACATCCCGGCCCGGTCTGGTGCGGCCTGGGCGTTTTGCACGATCTGCATGAGCAGCAAAAAATACAACCCTAATGCGACGACAACACCTACAAACCCGTGTTCCTCGCCATAGGTGGCGAAGAGAAAATCTGTGTGCGGCACCGGGAGGAACCGCAATTGCGTCTGTGTTCCCCTGGTGACGCCCCAGCCCCACATGCCACCGCTGCCGACGGCGATCTGAGACTGAATGACCTGATAACCTGAGCCGCGGGGATCGGCTTCCGGACTGAGAAAACTGACCAGACGGGCCTTTTGGTAATCCTGAAGGACGTAGTTGTAGGCCACGAAGGGTGTCGCGGAAACCAGGACAGCAATCAATACAATCTGCCGCCACTGCAATCCGGCCAGGAAAACTCCAACCGCCACGATGGGAAGATAGGTCAGAGCCGTACCCAGATCAGGCTGTTTCATGACCAGGAGCATGGGCAAACCGACTAACCCACCTATTTTCAACAGATCCCGGTTTTCCAGGTGGTCGCTCTTCAACTCTGTCAAATATCTCGCTACCAGCAATATTATCACCAGTTTAACGAATTCAGACACCTGAAAATGAAATCCCGCAAATAAAGGGATCCAGCGGCGGGAGCCGAAGACTCTGGTGCCGAACAGTAGGACGACACCGAGCATGACCACGGAACCGACATAAAATAGGGGCACCTGCCCGAGCAGGGTGTGGTAATCAATGGAGGAAACCAGCCAGAGGGCGAGCAGGCCTACGGAGACGTAGAGAACCTGTTTCCACCAGGCGTCCTTCCAAATGGTGTCGTGAGTGGCGCTGTAGATTTGCAGGATCCCCAGCCCGCACAAGGACAAAGTGATGAGGAGGAGGGGCCAGTCCAGATCGCGGATGGAGCGGTAATGGGCCATCCTGAAACTCAGCTTAGCACGCGCCTATTGCGCGCCCTGAGCCACCTCCTCGCGCATCGGAATCGCCGCCATCACGGGCGGCGGGGCTGTGCGTGCTTTCTTGTCGAAATAAGCCTTGATGACGTCGCGGACAATCGGCGCGGCTTCGGGGCCATGCTCGCCTGCTTCGTATAAAGCGACGACGACGATTTCCGGGTCCTGCTTGGGCGCGAATCCAAAAAACCAGGCGTTGTCCTTGGCCTTGTCGCCCAGTTTGCCCGAAAGCTGCAACTCGCGCGAGACCGGCTGCGCGGTGCCCGTCTTGCCACAGAACTCAATGCCAGGGATGCGGCTTCGCGCGGCGGTACCGCCTTCGTTGACGACGCCGTACAAGCCGTCCAGAACGCGCGCCACGTGTGAGGCGTCGAGGTCTGAGCGTTTCGGCTCGCCGGCGTGGCTGGGATCGCGCACCAGATGCGGCTTGTGCCAGACTCCACCCATGATGAGCCCACCCACTGCATGAGCCATTTGTAATGGGGTCACGGTCAGCGCGCCTTGGCCGATGGCCACCGAAATCGTCTCCCCTGCATACCACTTTTGACGGAAATTGCGGACCTTCCAGCGGGTGGAAGGGACGATGCCTTCGGCCTCACCGGGCAGGTCGATCCCGGTGCGCTTGCCGAACCCGGCCAACTCGGCCCACTCAGCGATCTTGTCGATAGACAGCCGATTGCCGAGATTGTAGAAATACACGTCGCAGGAGTGGATCATGCCCTTGTGCAGATCGACGCTGCCGTGGCCCTTGGCGGAATGGCAACGGAAATAGCGTCCGTAGAATGAGGCGCCGCCGCCGCAGTGGAAGGTGACGGAGGGATCGGCCACGCCTGCCGCCAACGCGGCCATGGCGATGAACGGCTTGAAGGTGGAGCCGGGAGCAAGCTGGGCCTGGATGGAACGGTTCAGCAGCGGGTTCTCCGGATGGTTGCGAATCTCCATCCAGTCCTTGCTGCGGATGCGGCCGGCGAACTTGTTGGGGTCATAGGCCGGACGAGACACCATGGCGAGCACCTCGCCGGTGCGCGGGTCGAAGGCGACGACGGCGCCACGGCGGTTTTCCATCGCCAGCTCGGCCACGACTTGGAGGTCCAGGTCGATGGTGAGGGTGAGGCTGCGGCCGCTGGATGCCTCCTTTTTATCGATGACCTTGCGCACGCGGCCCACGTTGTCGACAATGACGCGCCGCTGACCGTCGACGCCCATGAGCGTGTCGTTATGCTGGCGTTCGATTCCCGCCTTTCCGATGACATCGCCCTGGCGGAAGCGCGCGAACTCGGTGGTATTGAGCTCCTGTTCACTTACCTCGCCTGTGTAGCCGATCACGTGGGCCGCGAGCCCGCCGCGCGGATAGAGCCGCCGCTGGGCGTGGATCAACTCCATTTCAGGGAAGGTGTCCTGCCCGCGGTGGGCCTCGACGAACGCGATCTCGCCGGCGGTGAGCTCATCCTTCACGATGATCGATTCGTACCTGGCGCGGGTGCGATCAAAGCGGCGCAAGCGCTCCACCAGGTCCGGGTAGTCGATGTCCAGGCCTTCACAGATCGATTTCAGGTGTTCGGGTTTCAGGTTAACGCGGGCGAGGCTCAGGCTGAAGGAGCTGTGGCTGTCGACGATCACGCGTCCATCGCGGTCGAGAATCTTTCCACGGGGGGCCTGAATGGGCTGCGAACGGATACGGTTGCGGGCGGCGCGGTCCAGATAATAGTCGGGATTCTGGACCTGCAACTGCCAGAACCCGCTCACCAGGAAAAGAAAGATCGCCACCGTCAAATACTGAAAAAAGGCGATCTTGGAGGAGGCGAACTTGGTGTCATCGCGGAGGAAGTTCTTTACGGGGGCGTCCTCGCGGTAATCGGTGGGGATCAGCTTACTCGGCATGGCCAGACTGCCGTCAACTCCAATCTACAGTCTATCCAACACACGGAATAATGGCACGGCGACGGCCGCGTTGAGCAGGCCGAAAAACAAGGTCTGCAAGGCGTCAAAGCCCACCTGCTGGCCGAGCAGCGTGCTGGCCAGCACCCAGTAAAAAAACTGGTGGAAGAAAAAGAAAAAAAATCCCAGCAAAAAGCGGATCGTCATGTTTTCCACGTCAAAGCGCTGGCTTACCGAAGCAGCGAAGTAGCCGACCAGGGTCTTGACGATGCCGAACATCCCCAGCGGATTATGCGAGAGGGAGTCCTGTACGAGCCCGATCGAGGAACCGATGAGCACGCCGGCCACGGGCTCCCGCCGCATCAAGGAAAAATAGACGGTGACCAGCAGAGGCAGCTCCAGATAGCTCAACTGCTCGACGAATCGTGGCACGTATACCTGGAACAGGATAGCCGCAAAGGAAACCAGCACGAGCGCCGCGGGCCGGAACCGGTACTGCTTGCGCTGCCGCCGCCGCAACAGCAGATCGCCTGACTCGGAGATCATTCGGGTATCGTTGCCCTCATGGCTTGGCCGGCTCGGCGCGCGGCGGCTTGGGCGGCTCCGGCGTCACGTTGAAATTCGGCGGCTTGGGGCCCGCCACTCCGTAAGTGTGGCCCTGCGTTTCCCCGATCCTCTTATAGCGGTCCAGCATCTGATCGGCGTCGGTGCTGAGGTTCCCACTGAGCACACCGTGCGCCTCGCCCGAGGCCGGATCACGCGGCGGCGCCGGGAGCAGGTGCAGCGGCTGCTGGGTTTGCGGCACCTCGGGGATGTCCTGATGCACACCTTCGAGCACAATCAGGACTTCTTCCAGGCCCTGCTGCAATCCGCTCGGCACCAGGAGCACTTCCTTGAAAAACATTTTGCCCTGGCGTGAAATCTTGACCTGGCCAACGGGGAGTCCCTTAGGAAAGACGCGGTCGTCTCCCGATGTGTAGAACCACTCGCTCACCGCAACGTTCTCTTCGTTCTGGATGTAATCGATCATGCAGATGCTGTGACCCTGCCCCTTGAGGGTTCCGTGGATGCGGTTTTTCTGAGAAATCACGCCGGCAGCGAAGCTGGGATCGGTGATGAGGATCACCTGCGAGGCAGTGGGATAGGAGGCGATGACTTTTCCCACGATGCCGTCCGGCGTCACCACGGCCATCCCTTTCCCGACGCCGAAGTTGGAGCCGCGGTCAAGAAAGACTACTTTCGAATTAGCGCCGGTACCTGTGCCGATGATGCGCGCGGCGAGGGTACGCGACGGCGACCGCGACTGGAAGGCCGCGAGCGCCTGGGCGCGGTCGGCGGTGGCCAGTTCCGTTTTCAGGAACTGATTCTCCATTTTCAGGGTACCCAGTTCCTTCTTGAGCCTCTCGTTTTCCGTGCGCACGTCGAGCAGAACAAAGTATTCGCGGAAAAACCCGAAGGTGTTGCTGCGGACGCCCTCCAGCACGCGGGCCAGGGGCATGACGCCGGTGACCGCCCAAACACGGATCAAGCGCACATCGCCGTGACTGCGAACCTGATAGGCCAGCAGCACAAGCTGCGCCAGCAGCGCCACCAGCAGCACCGTCAAGTTCCGGTACCGGTTGAGGAAAGTCTCCATCAGCTTCTATTCCCGCTGCCGCGGAGCCTGTCTCTATTCAATCGCGATGCGGCGCAGCAGCTTGAAATCGGTCAGCATCTTGCCGGTTCCCAACACCACGCTGGCCAGCGGATCCTCGGCAATGGAAACCGGCAGTCCCGTTTCCTCGCGAATCCTCTTGTCCAGATTCTTGAGCATTCCGCCACCTCCCGTCAAGACGATGCCGCGGTCGCTGATGTCGGCGCTGAGCTCGGGCGGCGTTCTTTCCAGCGCGACGCGGATCGCGTTGAGGATGGTGGCCACGCATTCCGAGATCGCTTCGCGGATCTCGGAGTCATCCACGGTGATGGTTTTCGGCACGCCCTCAATCAGGTTGCGGCCCTTGATCTCCATGGTCAGCGGGCGGTCCAGCGGAAAGGCCGAGCCGACCTGCATCTTGATCTGCTCGGCGGTGCGTTCACCGACCAGCAAGTTGTATTTGCGCTTGAGGTATTGAATGATCGCTTCATCAATCTCGTTGCCGGCCACGCGCACTGAGCGCGAATAGACGATGCCGGAGAGAGAGATGACCGCAACGTCGGTGGTGCCGCCGCCGATGTCGACCACCATGTTGCCGCTGGGCTCGGTGATGGGCAGACCGGCGCCGATGGCGGCGACCATCGCCTGCTCCACCAAATGCACTTCGCTGGCTTTGGCGCGATAAGCGGAATCGATCACAGCGCGTTTTTCCACCTGCGTGATCTCGCTGGGCACACCGATGACGATTCGGGGATGGACCAGCATCTTGCGGCCGTGCGCCTTCTGGATGAAGTAGTTGAGCATCCGCTCGGTCACCTTGAAGTCGGCGATGACGCCGTCCTTCATGGGACGGATGGCGACAATGTTGCCCGGCGTGCGGCCGAGCATTTCCTTGGCTTCGCGGCCAACCGCTTCGACTTCACCAGTTGTCTTGTTGATGGCGACGATGGAGGGCTCATTGACGACAATGCCGCGGCCCTTGGCATAGACGAGAGTGTTTGCGGTGCCGAGGTCGATGGCGAGGTCGGAGGAAAACAGGCTAAACAGAGAGCGCAGGTTCATGCGAGCGTTTTAGTACCGATCATTTAGAAATAAGAAGAGGCCTGAGCGACTCCTGTTGGCCAACTTCCGATCGGCCGGGGCGCAGGCTAACGGGAAAGTCAATCGTCCTAAGTCGTTGATAGGCCAGTCGATTCCATCACAGCGTAGCATGAGGGGCGGCCCCGATTCAACTAGTTGTGGTGGTTCTCAGCCAACCATGATGCCGCCGCGCGCCGCACCCGCGATCAGCGCGACAAGGTTCCACGCCACGACGACCGCGAACATGACGTTGATGCGGCTCAGCAGCTTTGCTTTCCCCATTCTCATGCAGGCGAGCCCAAGCCCAAGCGCTGCCACTTTCACCAGCACGAGGCCGGCTACCGGCGATGGCGCCAGTTCCAGCGCCAGCCGTACCAACGGGTTGCCCTCCTGAACACCGATGATCAGGAAAGCCATTGTGGTGAGGAAATCCAGCACCTGAAGATAAGAGAATTGCCAGAGCAGTGTGGTCACCGGGATGATGGTCTCCAAAACAAATGTAGCGCTTCCGGCCTGATAGGTAAATAGCCTTAGAATCCCGGAGCGAACATCTTTAGTACTAGAGCAAGCCCTAGTACCCTCCGGGAAGATCCATGGCGCGAGCCGCATCCGTATGATATAGAGGAGTATGCGGAGGTTCTTCATGAAGCGATTTCTGGCGGCTTTCGCCCTGATGGCGGGGTTGCTTCCGACGGTGGCGGCCCAAGACAAGAAGCGTGTGGCTATTCTCGACTTCGACTACGGGACAGTGCGCACCGCTTCGGCGGCGATCTTTGGTACGGACCGCGATATCGGCAAGGGAATCGCCGATATTCTGATTGAGAAGATGGTGAGCGGCGGCGCCTATTCCGTGATCGAGCGCAGCGCGCTGGACAAGATTCTCGCCGAGCAGAACTTCGCCAACAGCGACCGCGCCGACGCCTCGACGGCGGCGAGAATCGGGCGGGTGCTGGGGGTGGATGCGATCATCATCGGCAGCATCACGCAGTTCGGCCAGGACGATAAGTCGACCAATGTGGGAGGTGGCGCGCTGGGAGGCCTCGGCGGGCGGTTCGGCGTGGGAGGCGTGGGCAGGCGGGAAGCCAAGGCGGTGGTGACGCTGTCGGCGAGGATGGTGAATACAGAGACGGGCGAAGTGTTGACGGTGGCCAATGGGCGGGGGGAATCGAAACGCTCCGGCACGTCGCTGCTGGGGGCGGGCGGTTCCGGCTCCGGAGTGGGGCTTGGAGGCGTGGACATGGGGAGCCAGAATTTCCGGCAGACGCTGATCGGCGAGGCGGCGCATGAGGCTTGCCAGGCGGTGGGCCAACAGATGCAGGCCAAGGCGGCCTCCATTCCCGGGCGCAAGATAGAAATAGAAGGCTTGGTGGCCGATGTTGCCGGCGACGTGCTGATACTCAACGTCGGAACAAAGACGGGCGTGCGCACTGGACTGACGCTGGAGATCAACCGCAAGGTGCGGGAAGTGCGCGATCCGGCGAGCGGCAAGGTCCTGCGCTCGATCGTCGACAAGGTGGGTCAGGTGGTGATCACCGAAGCCGATGACACCTCCTCGGTAGGCAAGTTTAGCGGCGCGGCCACGCCGAAGGTCGGCGATCAGGTGAAGGCTCCGTAGGGCAGAAAGGCCATCCCATGCGAAGAGTGAACTGGCTCGCTCTGGTTGGCACGGCCGCCGCGCTGGTGCTGCCGTGCCCCGGCCAGCAAGGTCAACGCCTGCTGGAATTGCGCGGCAAGAACGTGGCGCTGCTGATCGGCAACGACGCGTATCCGAATGCGCCGCTGCGCAATGCGGTCAACGACGCCAAGACGATGGCGGCGGCGCTGAAATCACTCGACTATGCCGTCGATACGGCGCTCAACACCGACCTTCGGACGATGCGGGAAGCGGTGGACCGGTTTATCGGGAAGCTGGCCGCCGGTGACGTCGCGCTGTTCTTCTACGCCGGCCACGGAATTCAGGTGGATGGGGATAACTATCTGGTGCCGGTGAGCTTTAACGCGAAAGACGAAGCCGACGCCAAGTACGAAGCCTACGCCGCCTCGCGCGTGCAGGAGCGGATGGAGGGCTCCGGAGCGCGGGTGAATATTCTGATTCTGGACGCGTGCCGCAACAATCCGTTCCGCAGCTCGCGCTCCGGCGCCGGCGGCCTGGCAGCGATGAACACGGGTCGCGGGACGTTTATCGCGTTCGCGACCGCCCCGGGCTCCACGGCCAGCGACAACCCCAAGTCAGCCAACGGGCTGTTTACGGGGCACCTTGCTCAGGCGCTGAGCGAGCCGGGACTGACCTTGGACCAATTATTCAACCGGGTGCGGCAGCGTGTCTACTCCGAATCGGGCAACAAGCAGCTACCTTGGAGCGGATCATCGGTAATCGGAGATTTCTATTTGCGGCTTCCCACGGGCGATGCCGCCGCGGTGCAAGCTCCTGTCCGTCTGCAGGAGCCCGTGCAGACGGCGCCGGCGCAAACGGTGGAACGCCAGTCCACTCCGCTGGCGGCCGCGCCCGCGATGGAGGATCTGGAAGACCGCCTCGGCAAGCTGGCGGCGCGCGCGGTTGCGGTGCGAAACAGCTTGAAGTCGCTCGAGGAAAGCCAGCGCCGCTCCGGCCTCAACCTGCGCGCGGATATGGCGGCCGCGCGGACCAGGATGGAACAGCAGATGGATCGCGCGGAGTCAATGCTGAAGCAGCGCGACTCAGCCGGGGCTGTCCGTGCAATGGATGCCGCCGAGCGCGAGGCGGAAAAGCTGGAAAAATTCCTCGGGATCTAATCCTTCACCATCTTGTCGCGAGTGGCCTTGAATTCCGATCCCGGTTTCCACTGCGGGAAACGCTCGGCTTGCGAGACGCGGTAGCCGACCTCGAACAATAGCTTCAGATCCTCGATGGCGCCGGAGAGGTCCCAATCCGGCTTCACTTCGTCGGATACCTTGTGATAGTCGTTGGCCGTGTATTCGTCGCGCTTTTTCTTTCCGTAGCCGGCAGGCTTGTCTAGATACTCATCGCCGGAATCGGTATAGAGCGCGGGCACCCCGACTTTGGCGAACTCGAAATGATCGGAGCGGTAGTAGTAGCCTTTCTCCGGCTCGGGATCGGCGGCGAGGGTGCGGCCATGGTCCTTGGCGGCCTCGGCCAGCACATCCTCCAGGGTTGACTGGCCCATACCGACGACGACGATGTCCTTCGTTTTGCCCCATGGATTGACGCCATCCATGTTGATGTTGGCGAGGGTCGTCTTGAGGGGATAGATGGGATTCTCGGCGTAGTGTTTCGCGCCGAGCAAGCCCTTCTCCTCGGCGGTCACGGCCAGGAAGACGATGGAGCGCTTCGGCCGCGGTTCGAGTTTGGAGAAGGCCTTGGCGAGTTCCAGAAGCGCGGCGGTGCCGGAGGCGTTATCGAGGGCGCCGTTGAAAATCTGATCGCCTTCGCGGTTGGCATCCTTGCCGAGGTGGTCCCAATGGGCCGTGTAGACGATGGTCTCATCGATCATGTCGGTGGAAGCCGCGCGCAGCCGCGCCACCACATTGCGCGATTCCACCTTGCGAATGGCATTGCTGACCTCAAAGTTGGCCCGCGCAGTCAGCGGAACAGGGCGGAATTCGGCTGTGGCGGCCTGTTGCTTCAGTGCGTTGAAATCTCTCCCGGCAGCCTTCAGCAGCTCCTTCGCCTTGTCGAGACTGATCCAGCCTTCGACGGGGACGCGGTTCTTGTTTCCGTCCGGGCGCTGGAGATCGAAGTTCTCTCTTCCCCAACTCCCGGTCACTACTTCAAAGGGATAGCCGGCTGGACCGGTCTCGTGGATGATGATCGCCGCAGCGGCGCCCTTTTGCGAAGCGATCTCATATTTATAGGTCCACCGGCCGTAGTAGGTCATGGCCTTGCCCTTGAACATTCTTTCGTCCGCGAGCGGCGGATCGTTGATGAGAAACAGCAGCGTCTTGCCCTTGACGTCCACATCCTTGAAATCGTCCCAGCTGTATTCGGGCGCTTGGACACCATAGCCGACGAAGATGACATCGGAGTCTTTCACCTGCGTGGTCTCCACCTGCGGGCGGGAAACGCCGATGAAGTCTTTCCCGGGCGTCAGCGGCAGAGGCCGCCCGCCGGCGGTGAGGGCGGGCGTGACGCGGGAGGTGATACCCATCAGCGGGACGGTTTGATAATAGGTTCCGTCAGGAGCGCCGGGTTCCAGGCCGAGCTTGCGGAATTCCTCGGCCAGGTATTTCACGGTCAGTTCCTCGCCGCTGGTGCCCGGCGCGCGCCCCTCGAGTTCATCGCGGGAGAGTTTTCTTGTATGCGCGAGCAGGCTTTCGGCGGTCATGGCTTCCATGGCGGCTTTCGGGTCAGGCCCGGAACCGCAGGAGGCAAGCAGAAGGGTGAGAGCAAGAATGGCGAATCGCATTAGTAGAGAGTATCGCAGAGTGTGCGTGGATGAGGTTTCGGGAGAACGCTGTGCCATAATTGCGGGAATGAAGTATCGCAATCGGGTTCTCGGCCTGCTGTTCCTACTGTCGATCATCACCTACATTGATCGCGTATGCATTTCCGTGGCGGGCCCGAGAATGCAGGCCGATTTGGGGATGAGCCCGGAGCAGTGGGGCTGGGTGGTGGGGGCTTTCGCCATCGCCTATGCCGCTTTTGAAATTCCGAGCGGTGCGATGGGGGACCGGATTGGACCGCGGAAGGTGTTGACACGAATCGTGGTGTGGTGGTCGGCCTTCACTTCACTCACCGGGTACGTTTCGAACTTTCATGCGCTGCTGGTGACGCGGTTCCTGTTCGGCGCGGGGGAGGCGGGGGCCTATCCGAACAGTTCCTCGAGCATCTCGCGATGGTTCCCGGCCACCGAGCGAGGACGCGCGCACGGGCTGGTGTGGATGGCCAGCCGCATCGGCGGGGCGCTGTCACCGATTCTGGTCGTGCCGATTCAGTTGCGTTACGGCTGGCGGATGTCTTTCTACGTTTTCGGGGTGATGGGGATCGTGTGGGCGGCCGTCTGGTTCTACTGGTTCCGCGATCATCCGTCGCTGAAAGCGGGGGTAACGGCCGAGGAGATCGAGGAGATCGGCACGGGCAAGGCGCCGGAAGCGCATCACGGGCTGCCGTGGGGCCAAGTGTTGAAAAACGCCAATCTGTGGTGGATCATGCTGATGTACCACACCTACTGCTGGGGTTCGTTTTTTTATCTTTCCTGGCTCCACACGTTTCTGGCTAGGGGGCGCGGGTTCGACGATCAGGATTTGCTGAAATATAGCTGGCTGCCTTTCGTGTTCGGGGGCACGGCGAACCTGCTTGGCGGTTTTGTCAGCGATCATCTATCGCGGAAGTTCGGATTGAAGTGGGGCCGGCGGGCGGTGGGCTTATCCGGGTTGAGCTTCTCGGCGGTGTTCCTGTTTGCCACAACGCTGACGCAGAACAAGATCCTTTCCGTACTTTTCCTAGCGCTCGGCTATGCCGGCTCGGACTTCATGCTGCCGGTGGCGTGGGCGGTTTGCCTGGATGTGGGACGCCGCTATGCGGGCGCAGTGACGGGCGCGATGAATACCGCCGGGCAGATAGGCAGCTTCCTGACGTCGATCGCCTTCGGTTGGCTCGTGACAAGATTCGGGAGCTACGACGCTCCGCTGCTGCCGATGGCGGCGCTGACGGCGATCAGCGCGCTGCTGTGGCTGAAGATCGATCCGACGGTGCAGCTTGTGCCGGAAACGGCCGCGGTGAAGCCTGAGCAGAAGGCAGCCTGAGGACCACTAACTCATCATGAAGGTTGCGATTATCGGAACCGGTTATGTGGGCCTGACTACGGGGGTGTGCCTGTCCTGGCTCGGGCACGAGGTGACTTGTCTTGACACCGATAGCCGGAAGATCGCGACGCTGAAAGAGGGAATTTGCCCGATCTACGAGCCGCACCTGGACAAGCTGATGGCGCAGGCGCGGGCCCGGCTGCAGTTCAGCACCGAGCCGGCTTTGCCGATCGCCGGCGCGGACGTGGTTTTTATCGCCGTGGGTACGCCTGCCAGCAAGGACGGCTCGCCGGATTTGCAGTATCTTCGTTCGGCGGCGGAGACGGTGGGCCGGCACTTGGATGGGAACTTTACAGTGGTAGTCAACAAGTCGACCGTGCCGATCGGCAGCGGAAATTGGGTGGAGGCGCTGATTCTTGAGTCGTATCAGGCACACCATGGGAGCCGGCCCGAAGGCCGCTTTGCGGTGGCCTCCAACCCCGAGTTCCTGCGCGAAGGCGCGGCGCTGCATGACAGCCTCTACCCGGACCGCATCGTGGTGGGCGCAGACAGCACGCGCGCGCTGGAGGTGCTCTATACTTTGTACCGCCCGCTGCTGGAGCAGAGCTTCCAGGCTCCGCCGTTCCTGCCGCGGCCTGACGGGTTAGGTGCGGCGCCGTTGGTAGCGACGGATCTTGCCTCGGCCGAGCTCATCAAGTATGCCGCCAATGCTTTCCTGGCTTTGAAAATCAGCTTCATTAACGAGATTGCGGTGGTGGCAGAGTGCGTTGGGGCGGATGTACAGATGGTGGCAAAGGGGATCGGGCTGGATTCGCGGATAGGAACCCGGTTTCTTCAGGCAGGCATTGGCTGGGGCGGGTCCTGCTTTGCCAAGGACACGTCGGCGCTAGTCACCACGGCGGCCGAGTATGGGATTACGATGCCCATTGTCGAAGCGGCGCGGGAGATCAACCGGCGACAGCGCGAGCGCGTAGTGGAAAAACTGCTGGGTGAGTTGAAGATCATTAAAGGGAGAACGATCGGCCTGCTGGGGCTGGCCTTCAAGCCCCACACAGATGATCTGCGCGATGCGCCGGCGCTAGACATCGCCGAGGCGTTGATCAGCCGGGGCTCGCGCGTGCGCGTGCACGACCCGGTGGCGATGGAGCGGGCTCGGCAGGAGCGCGCGGATCTGGATCTGGTCTATTGCGAGCAGCCCGAGCGGGTAGCCGAACATGCCGACGCCATTGTGCTTGTAACCGACTGGCCGCAGTATCTGTCCCTGGATTGGCGGGCGATGGCCGGTGGCATGCGCGTGGCGCGAGAGCCGTTACTGGTGGACGGCCGCAACTTTCTGGATGCCACGGCGATGGCCGAGGCCGGGTTCCGCCTGGTCCGCGTTGCCGGCTGAGCGGCAGCGTTCCTGCCTCGCCATTGCTTCGAAGGCTTCCAGGGCGGCGATCATCGCGATTACCCAGCAGGCCATTCCCGTCCTCTGCATCGGATAATCGAGCAGCGAGTGGAGCAGAACGAACAGCACGCCGATTCCCCAAACACTGCGCAGAGCCGGGCGGATCAGCCAAAGGGCCATGACGGCGAGAGCGGCGGCCATGGGGACGCCGCCTTCCATCGCCCATTGCAGCCAGTCATTGTGGGCGAAGTTAACGGTCTTGCCGACATCGAAGCGGGCGAAGGCCGGATAGACAAGCTCGAAGCTCCCCATGCCATACCCGGCCCAGGGCCGCTGAGCAATCATGTCGATGGTGGAGAGGTAGATCTCCCGGCGGAAGCCGATGGGGTCATCAAACTGTAGCCGGTGCCACAGATGCTGCCATCCAGCCAGCGATGCCCAGATCGCCGCGCCGGCGGCCAACTGCGCACCGCCCCAAATCAGCTTAAGTGGGGAAATCATGCCGCGCCTGCTTGCCACCGTAAGCACCATGACGACCTCCATTGTCACTAGCGCGGCGCCGGCGCGTGAAGCCGTGGCGATGACGCTGGCCACCATCAACGCCGCCGCCGACCAGAAGAGCCATCCGTTGCGGCGGCTTGCCAGAGCGTACCAAAGGGTGACAGGCAAGGCCAGCTCAATGAAACTGGCATAGGTGTTGCGATTTTGGAATGGCCCGGCGGTGTCTTCGGTGAGCGCGGATATCAGGCCCAAAAGATGGTAACCGCCCATGTAAGGCTGAAGTAGAACGTAGACGGAGGACAGAGCCGCGCTGGCGGAAAGGAGGCCAAGCAGTATCTGGCAATGGCGGGAACTAGTCAGCCATTGCCGGAGCAGGAAGGCGAGCGCGAGCATGCTCAGCCAGAAGATGACGGATACGAGGGTTTCGTAACGAGAGGCGGTGTAGCCGGCCGCGAGCTGCTGGATGCCTGCCAGCACGGGTGCGGATAGCAGGGCAACCGCGGGGCCGGCATGCAGCCTGCGGCCGGTGACCGCCGCGAAGCTCATCCAGGCAATCGCGGCGAAGAAGATTCCGGCATGAAAAAGCCCCGCCGGCCACTGCCCACGCACGGCAATGGTGAGAGTGGAGAAAAGCACCAGGAGCAGCAGCAGCCAGGTCCAAAGAGGGGATGCCGTATCTCTCATGAGAGAATCAATCCCGGCTGAGGGTGCCCAGTTCCTGCTCGCGGGACGCGGGCTGGAAGGCCTCGATGCCTTTCATCAGTCCGAGAAGGGAGGCGAGATCGGTCTGCCTGGAGTCGACCGCCGGCTCCGTTTCCGGCCGCCATTGGTCAAGCCGGGCGGCGAGATTCTCTCTCAGCAGGCCCACAAGCGGCATGAGCACTCCCGGCTGGACGGGTGAGTCAAACCTGCGGAACAGGTGGACATAGTCGCCGCGCGGCAGGGGAACGTGGATCTGCCAGCAATCCTCGGCCGTGAGGCGGCCGCTGAAGCGGGAGTAATCGCCGCCGTTCAATCGGGCGCGGGTTCCGGAGAAGCCGAAGTCCGCCGACAGCGCCAACAGGATTCTCCAGCACTCATCATTGCTTCTGCATTGGCTCAGCTCGCGCTCACGGGTGAGCAGGGCGATCTGGCCATGGATGATGCGGCGCAGCGCGCCGCCAAAGACGGCGCGCCCCGCCACCCCGAATTCGATATAGCCGAGGTGCTGGAGACCGAGCCAGGTCACCACGCAGAACAGGACAACAATGGCGCCGCCGAAGTTGTGTTCCGTCATCGACTGCAGCAGGCTCAGCGCGGCATACACCCCGCATGCCAGATAGAGCAGCAGCACGACGCGGCGTTGCGTGAGCCCCTTATCGAGGAGCTTGTGGTGGATATGAGAGCGGTCTGCTCCGAAGATGGGAGCGCCGCGCAACCAACGGCGAATGATCGCCAGTCCCGTGTCGAGCAGCGGGATCGCCATCGCCATCAGCGGCGCGGTCATGCCGAGCAGGGTTGCCGACTTCTGGCTCCAGATGACGCCGTAGCAGCCAAGCAGGAATCCGATCGGCAGGCTGCCGGAATCTCCCAGGAAGACGGAGGCAGGGTTGAAGTTGTACCGCAGAAAGCCCAGCAGGCATCCGGCCAGAGGCAATGTGGCGAGGGCCAGCGTATCGTTGCCATGCAATATCGCCGCCACAAACGTGGTCAGAGTGGCAAATAGCCCCATCCCGGAAGCCAGACCGTCGAGACCGTCGATCAAGTTGAAAGCGTTGGTGCAGCCTACCAACCAGGCGATCGTGAGCAGAGTAGACCAGCCAGCAGGAACGGTGTGTCCGGCCAGTGTCCCGATTTCCACGCCAGCCCAGATCGCCACCGAGGCTCCGGCAATCTGACCGGCCAGCTTTTGCCAGGGCCTCAGCCCGAATATGTCATCCAAGAGTCCGGTAGCAAAGATGAGCGCCGCCGCCGGGAGCAGCTTTCCGATGAAAGGCAGCTCCTGAGCAACGGTCGAGTCGGCGCGCCAGGGCAACAGCAACAGGACTCCATAGGCGGCCACATAGGAGAAGGTGATCGAAATCCCGCCCACACGCGGAACCGCGTGCGTGTGGATCTTGCGTTCTCCGTCGGGACGATCGATTATTCCCATGCGAAGGAATAGATCCCTGATAAGTGGTGTAAGGAGGTAAGAAAGCAGAAAGCTGATGGCTGTGATCGCCATCAAGGAATGATTGCGGATCATATCGACACCCATTGTTGGTTGGGCTTGCTCAGTGTACTGTCGCGGGTAACGGCTTCGTAGAGATTGAGAATCTGGCGCCCCATTTTTTCGCGGTCAAAGATTTGCGCGGCGCGGCGGCGGCCGTTTTCCCCGAATTGGCGGCACGTCGTCCGGTCATTGACCAGCATCGAGAGCGCTTCCCGCATCGCGGCCGGCTCCGCCGGAGGCACAACCAACCCGGTTTCCCCATGCACGTTCACCGACCTCATACCGGTCGGCAGGTCCGTGCTTACCACTGCCAGCCCGGCGGCCATTGCCTCCACCATCACCAGGCCGAAAGCCTCGCTGGTAGCGCAGGAGGGAAGGCAGAAGAGGTCGGCCTGGGCATACCAGTCGAGCAACTGCGCAAAGCTGGCGCGGCCGGCCAGCCTCACCTGGCGGGACAGGCCGAAGTGGAGAATTTGTTGTTCCATGGCTTCCCGCAGGTCTCCGTCTCCCACAATTACCAATCGTGCCGGAACGCCCTGCATGGCTTCGATCAGGTGATGGAACCCTTTGTAATAGCTGAGCCGGCCTACTGCCAGAATGAGCGGCTCGGGCTGCGGCCGGCGCTCCATGGCGAGAAATGGTTTAAGGTCGATGCCGAATGGGATGACGACGCATTTGGAACGGAAGGGCGCAAGCACCGTGGAGTGATCGAGTAATTCACGGCTGCCCACGACGATGGCTTCGGCCTTCCGTAAAGCGGCGTCGAGCAGCGGGCGGTAAAGTCTGCGCAGCCTCTTTTGGCGGACGATGTCGCTGTGGTAGTGGAGGATCAGCCGCCCACGGAAGCCCGAGGCAAGGTAGGCCGTTGTTGCCAACGGATTGGGTTCATGGAGGTGCACGAGGTCAGCATCCGAGCGCCGAAGGGCGGACATGATGCCGGGCGTAATGGGCTGCGAGAACCAAGTGCCCCAGCTTGCCAGCCGGGTTACCGGAACACCATCCCTGGTTTCGTTCACGGTGGTATTGGCTTCATTGGCTACTACCACCTGTAAGTCAATCGAGTCCTGCGTGGTTTCGCAGATGTCCTTAAGAACGGTTTCCATTCCTCCCCAGCGGGGTGGATAAAACTTCCCTATTTGCAGTACTTTCATCCCCGTTGCTGCTTCCAGAAGGTGCGGCGCCAGGCAAGTTCCCCGGCAAAACAGATACCGCAGCAGGTGTAAAAGAAACCCATCACTCTCCATCCATAAGGAATCTCGCTGAACATGGAGGCGGCCGCCAAACCCCACAGGGCGCCTCGCAACCCCCATGCCAGCGCCCGCAACTCGGCCCATGCCGGTGAGGAGGCGATCAGGAGGAAACGTTTGTTCAACTGGAGGAAAAGAACAATCCACAGAGTCAGGCCGACAGGGCCGGCGTCATACCAGACCGTCATGGGGAAGTTGTAGAGGCTATGCGTTATGCCTCCGGTAATCCTGGATAGATGTTCTTCTGCGACGAAACGGTAACTGAAAAAGCCGTGACCGGTCAGCCAGTATTGGTCCATGTCGAAAACCGGAGAATGGAGCACAACGGTAAGGCGAGTCATGGCGGAGTGTTCCAGATTCGCCTGCCAGTCCGTCATGGCATCGAAGCGCTGCGCCACGGTCGACCAGACCTGAGGGGCGACGAACATGATAATGATGCCGGTGACGAGTGCGGCGACGATGAGCACCAGGATGTGCGAAACCCGGAAACGCTGAATCCTCGCCGTGGATACGGCGCCGGCGATCAAGGGGGCACGCGAGGCGCTCAGCAGCATGCAGAGGAAGGAAGAGAGCAGGCTGATCAGGCAAAACGTCCTTCCCTTTTGCCGGCTGTTTGACCACAGACTTAGCGCGATCCCGCTGGCGACCATGGCAAATACCCCGAAATTGACCGGGTCCTCCGACGCCCCGAATTTTGCCGGGTTGAGGGTGCCGAAAAACGCCGAAGCGCGCGGGAACCTCGCCGTGCCGGTGAAGCTGCTGGTGCGGATGGACTCGATCGTTTCATAGGTGGCAAAGACGGCCGAGGCGCCAATGGCAATGAGCAACAGCTTTCTGAGGCTGGATAGCAATGGAGGCACCTGGGCGGCAGGCACGATTCGCGGGATGATCAGGATCAGCGCGGCGTATTGAGCCCATTTCAGGTAGTACAGAAGACTCACCATGGTCTGATTGGGAGCCAGGCGGAAGACGTTGGCCAGTATGGCGAGAGGATAAACCAGACCCAACCAAACCAATGCCGAAGGGAACATCTCCGCCCGCGGCTGTCTTCTTCTGAGCCAGGCAACCCCCCACGCCAGCACAAGAGCCACGATCAGAGGGTCATCGACGGAAAGAAACAGGCCCTTGGTGGAGAATTGCCTGGCATCCACCATGTCCTGCTGCAGCCGGATTACGGGAAACACGGGCGCGGTAATCACCAGCAACTGAACGAGACGAACCGGACTGGCCAGTCCCGCCGCCAACGCTGGAACCAGAGCCGTCCACAGCAGGAGTGGAGAGGAGAACCAGTAGGCGCTCCAGCCAATCACACACACCAAAACAGCGGGCAAGACCGAGAGCGGATTGATCCGCTTGGACCGCCTGATAGCAAGCGAGTGGCTGCCCAGCCAGCCGGAATTCTCGTTCACAGTAGAAGGCCACGGATGGATCGTAGTGGACATAGCGTTACTCGGTAGGCTCCGGCTTGGTTTGACTGGGCCAATAACGGGAGCGAAGCCCGTAGGCAAGAATCAGCAGCGCCGCGGCGAGCATCGCATTCACCAGCCCGGTCCTCAGCAGCGTCCCTTCTATCAGCGACGACACCCAAGACAATGCCCCCGCCATAGCGATGGCGATGGATCCCGCTGCTGTCGTCAGCGGACTCCACGCGGCAACATGACCGCCGCGGCGGAACAGTTCGAGAGAAACCAGGTAGCTGGAGGCCATCGCCAGCGGCAATCCCTTTACACCCCACGCGGCCGCTAGCAGCGGGGACAGGAGCGAGTTCAGCCCTGCGGCGACAACAGCCATCCGCAAACACAGGCTCGGCTCGCGGAACAGCAACAAATCGACTTGGCCGAAGCTGAAAAGCAAGAACCCGAACGCCGCCAGACAGAACAACGTGGCCAGCCAAGGGTCCTCCGCGTATCCGGGGCCCAGAAGCAGGCCGACCAGCCACTCGCCGTTGCCGGCCAGGAATGCCGCCACTCCGATTCCTGCCAGGAAGGCAACTTTCATCCAACGCGTCAGTCTACGGCGCGCGGATTGTTCGCTTTGTCCCGCCTCGCGGCTCAGGTCAGGGGTCAGAATGTCGATCAAGGCGGACACCAGCAGGACCGCCATCGAATACAGCCGCCGAATCATGTAGTAGACAGCAAGGACGGCTGGACTGAACAGACCGGCCACGATCACCTGGTCCAATTGCGTGGCCGCATGCCGGATCAGTCCGGCGAAATAGAAATTCCGGGACTGCCACCAAAAGGCGGAAGGGTTGAGCAAGGCCGCTCCGGGAGTAAGGCTCACCCGGAGCAGAGGTGCGAAACTGATCACCAGGGCCAAGGCGGCCAGAATCGCCGAGCAGGCAAGAAACTTTTCCAGATTCCAGCCAAGCGAGAATGCAGCAAGCGCCGGGATCAGCTTCTGCAACAGGCTTGTCTGTATCGTCTGCAGGGCCAGTTGGCCGAATTGCTGGCGCGCCTGCACCACCAGCATGGTGGAGTTTGTGAGTACTTGAAACAGCGCCCAGCAGATGCCAAGCCGGAGTGAGGTGGCGTAAACGGGGTTATCCAGAACATGTGACGCCAGCACCGGAACGGCAGCAATCGCCGCCACCGTGAACACCAGTCCCGACAAGAGCGAGTAGGCAAGAAAACTGAGGACAAGAGAAGCGGCGTGTGCATCCCCTTGGGCAGGCAGCTTCGGAAGATCCTTAATCAGGATCGTGCCGAGACCTAAACCCTTCAACGCGTCCATCAGAACGAGTAGAATGCCGGAAAGCGCAAGGACCGCCACTTCCTGTTTGGTGAAATGCCTGGCGGTGATTACCAGATATCCAAGATTGGCGCCCAGCGAGATCCCCCGCCCACCGAGCGTAAGGCCAAGGTTCCTGAGAAAGGGATGTGTGATCAAGCGAATCGCCTTTGCGGTCCTCCCTGAGCCAGTAGGCGCTCGTAGATAGATATGGCGCGCTCGGCGCTGGCGCGCCAGGAAAATCTTCCGGCAAACCGCCGCGCTCCCTGCGACAGGTGATGGCGCAGATCGCGATCGTTCAGCAAGCGGAGCGCCAGGGTTCGGAATTCCTGCTTGTCTCCGTAGTCCACCAGGAATCCGTTCTCACCGTTTTGGACCTGCAGGGGAAACCCGCCAACACGGCTGGCCATCACCGGCAGTCCGCTCGACATCGCCTCCAGTACGGCATTGGAATAGTTTTCGTAGCCGGAGAAAAGACAAAACAGATCGGAAATCCCGAGCGACGCGGCCACCTGATCGCGCTTCTGCTGTCCGACAAAAATGACTTGATCCCTTATCCCCATATGTCCAGCCGTCTGCTCCAGACGTTTGCGATGGGCCCCATCGCCGACAATGAGCACACGGAGGCGGCTGTCTTCCCGCGCCAACGGTTGGATGGCTTCCAAAAGAAACCGGTGCCCTTTGCCTTCAATCAGGCGGCCTACGGTGCTGATCAGAAAATCTTCATCGCGAATTCCCAGATCGGCCCTGCGGCGGCGCCGCAAGGCGGGATCCATGGGTTGAAAGAGCCGGTCGTGAACCCCAGGCGGAACCTCCTCAATCGGGAATCCGAAACGGTCTTCGAAGATCCGCACCGTGTCCCCATGGGAGAACATAGCCGTTCGGCTCAGCCGATGGAACATGTGCAGCCTTTGGGAATGAAACCAGGCGGGCGGACCAGGAAACCGCATGGTGACGGGGACTCCGTGACGGGCAATCTGCAACGCCAGGCCGGGGATCGAGAGCGTCTGCACGAGGTCAATAGACCGCTTTTCCATGGTGGAGCGGATCATCTGGCGAACACGCCAGGCGAAGAGGCGCAGGTCGGTCTCGGCGAACAGACCGGGGATGAGTTTGATCTTTCCGGCCAGCTGATACATGTAGCGGCGCAAGTAGGGGGTTTGGAAGCAAACAACTTCGACGTCATTGGGAAGCGAAGGAGGCGGGGCGCCGAGAGGCCTAGCCGTGAGAAACGTCACCCGGTGCCCCATCTGCTGGAGCTCGCGGGCCAGATTATAGTCGTAATTTTCGCCTCCGCCCCAGGCGGTGCCCATCATGCGGTTCACGAAAAGAAGGTTCATAACTCGATCCGGCCCCTCCATCCTTTGTGAGCTTGGAATCCGGCATTCACGCCATTTTCGTTGACGCGCAATCCAGTCCATTGTTTGAGATTGGAAATCGTCTGCAACATGTCGGCCCAGAAGCCGCAGATGGGATAGGCGTGCGCGGCATCCAGGGCATGGCGCAGCGTGGGGATTGCCTCGGCGCGGAAGCCCATGATCCTTGCCATTGCTAGGTCAACGGCGACGGGATTGGCGCCAGCCAGCAAGAGTCCGGCTGGCCTAGGCGTAGGCGCCAAAGGGCCATCGCGATCACCGGCGATCACGCCGTCGATAATCGAGAACACCGTCCGCTGCGGGCTCGCCAGAAGAACTCCCTGCCGGTCTGCATAGCGGACGATCCGGTTCAGATCCACCGTTGTCCGGCTGATGGTGTCGTTGCCCCACCAGCTGCCTTCCCACTGGGAGTTGCCGGGTTCCCGCATGTGGACTGCATGCAGGACACGATGGGCCAGGGCAAGGCCCTTCTTCACCAGGACACCGCCCTCGGATTCCTTCCGGTCCAGGAGGCGCGAGTCGAATCGCTTCACCCGGCTGGCCAGCATGTATTCATCGCCGCCTTCCTGCAGCGAACCCTGCAGGTGATGCGGCAGGCAATCCTTGTGACCGTTGATGCCGATGAAGTTTTTCAGCGCGCCCGTGATGCCCGCCTTATGATGTGTTTTCATCTTCGGCAGATTTAACACGACGTCGGCCGACAGCAGCGTGTTGGCAATCACGTACTCATGCCTGCCGCCGCCGTGATGACGCTGCATCCTGGCAGGGTCGTAACAGGTGACGCGGTATCGGTCCGGCTCGGTATACCTGCCTGCATGCAGGCTGACCTCGCCAAGATCGACTGTCGTGTAGCCGAGTGGATCGCCCGGGTTTTGCTCCTGCAGAAGTACGTTTCCGTAAATGGAACTCCGGTCCACGACCGTTCTCACCAGCCGAAGGTCCCTCACCTGAACCCGCTGGCCGACGCTGGCGTAGTAGTCCAGCATCTTGTCCAAGCCCGACAGTTTCAGGACCTCGGAAAAATCGCAGCTTTGCAGGGGGGCGTCGGCGATCACCACCTCGCCGCCGGGCCCGGCCGCCAGCAGCGCGTAATCGCACACCGCCCGGATCAGAGAACCATTGGTTACCAACGACAGCGGATCGAAACCGTAAGGATGGTAATGACGAACCAGATTGGGTTTGATCAGAACGCGCGCGCCCGGCTGGATGATGGCGCCGAGCGGATTCCAGACCGGCTGCCCAAAGTGCTCCGCATCCATACCAAGCATCCGGAACAGCTCACGGACAGCCTCATAGACAGGATTGCAGTCGCCCGCGATGCCTGCCTGGCGATACTCCGGGTAGCAGGATCCCGGATGAAACGGAGCATCAGGGTAAATGGCGTGCCCCAGATCGTACACGCCCACCCGTTGCGGCATAAGGTGGCTCATCGCGTGCTCCGGACGCCGATAAGCTCCTCCGGTCCAAGCCTGGAAAGAGTGAACCGGTATTTACCCGAGGCGGTCTTCGGGATTTGCTGGTGAATTTCGATCGCCAGGCGGGGGGAGTCTCCGATCATTTTGCGAATCTCCTGGCTGAGGCGCTCCCCCAGCTCAGCCGAATAGCCCACCGAGGGAACGATGCGGAGGGTGAAGGACTCGCGCGAGGTCTGTTCAAACTGAAACTGCTCAATGCCGTCACGGCCGTAAAAAAGGTGGGTGAAGTATTCGCCATGGACGACGCGCCCGTCAGGCATCAGGAAGTTGTCCGACATGCGACCGACGATCTCGCGGAGCCGCCAGAAAACGCGGCCGCAGGCGCATTTCTTGCGGGTGAGGATGCCCAAGTCTCCGATGCGGTATCGCAGGAAAGGCATGGCTTGATTGGCCAGCGCGGTCACGGCGATCTCCCCCGGCTCCCCTTCGACCGTGCGTCCGGTGACCGCATTGATGGTCTCGACGATATAGCCGGGCATCTGAATGTGCATGCCGTCGTGCTGTTTGCATTCAGAGGCCATTGCCGACACCTCGCGGCTTCCGTAGCGATCGAAGACAGCAGAGGGGAATACGTGACTGATCTCATCGCGCATGCGCGGGAACAGCTTCTCGGCAGAGGTGATGATGGAGACGCGAGGGTAGGAGGGCTCGATGCCGCGGCTGCGTAGAAACTTGGCGAGAAGGTAGATGGAACCGGCGTAGGCCTGGATCAGATCCGGCTGGAAGGCCTCCATCTGGCGATGGTAGTAGTCCATGCGCTCCGGCCCCATATCGAAGGTGTCGTAGTAACGCTGGTTGAGCAGCCATAGCTTCGTTTTCCCCTTCCAGCCTTCGATTTGCCTCTTATCCTGCGGAGCGCCCCAAAGCTTGGCAACGCGCGCCCCGGTAAACAGGCCGGCAAGCTCATTGCACATGCGCGTGGAAACGCTCATTTGTACCTTGTAGGAGTAATCCTGATAGAAGCGGACCGGGACCCCCGTGGAGCCTCCGCTGTAGTTCTCATAGACGTGCCTTGCGTCCGGAACGAGCAGCTCAAACTCCCGTTCGCGGAGGGTGGTCTTTGTGAGAAAAGGAAACTGGCGCAGATCATCGAAAGTGAACGATTCCGGCAATTTGGCGAAGCCGTCAATCAGACGGCGGTAGTAGGAGCTGCCTCGCGCCACCGACAAAAGCCGGCGCAGACGGGCAAGCTGGTAAGCCTGGACCTCGTCCTCGGAGGCCTGCTCCAGCCGCTTCTGCTCGGCGTAGGTTCTGGCAATGTCACGCCGGTAGGTATTCAAATGATTCACGACGAACCGTTTGACCGGGTTCCGAGTAAGGAAATCCGCGAATCTGCTCATACAGCCTGAGGATGAAGGGCCATCCCCGCCTCCTGACGATGAAGGAAAAGGTCCTGGCAATGTGTGAAAGTGCAGCCGGCCGCGGAGGCCGTTTCCAGCAACCGGTCCAGAATGGATCTCACCCCCGCGTTGATCTCCCAGTAGTGAACGGCGACAACAAAGTCGGTTTCCAGCTTCCGGCAGAGCTGGAACCGCTTCTCGGCCATCTCCCAGCTCGTGGCGCGGGTCAACGAGAAGGAGGGCAAGAGCTTCACTCCGCCCAATTGCTCGACTCCGGGCGATGGCGCGCCGTAGCGAAGCTGATGGTAAAGACGGCGAAGAAAAGCTTCCAGACTCCCCCGGTCAAGGCGAAGCCCGTGCCAGCGGCGCAGGGACAACGTGGTCAGCACATGGGGGAAGCTGGGCTGAATCGCCTCCAGTCCTGCGCGGGAGATGGCGTTGCCCGGAGGGACGAAGGTGTTGACGCGGGTTTGCAGCACCTGCTGCAGGTGGTCTTTTGCTTGCTGTGTCTCCAACGCCAGCCGTTCCCGGGACTTCCATACGTATTCCTGAATGAGCCGCCGTTTCGAGACCCGCTTATACTCGTGTGTGGAGCCGTGGCACATCACCGAGATAGAGCCGGTTTCGAGATGTTCGCGAAGCCACTGGACAAGCCCGGTGTTATTGGCAAGCGGCTCGGGCGTGCTGCCCTGGTAAAAGCGCTCTAGATTTCCGAGGTGAAAGGCCTGGAGCGCGAAGGGCGTGATCGCCAACGACACCGGCGCATAGGGCAGGACGCGACCCCATACACGCTCCAGTTCCTCGGGCTTGGTGAAATAGCAGGTGTCGTCGTCACGAATTGCGAACCGCATGGTGTTTTCCTCATGCCGCCTTTGCGCGCGGGGTAGTGTTTCTGAACTCCTCGTAAATGTCCTTTAACAAGCCGGCCTGCCGGCGGGCCGAAAAGAGCGCCTCGCAGCGTGCACGCCCTCTGTCGCCCATGCTCAACCTTGTTTCCTTGTTTCGTGCAAGGGCGGCTAGAAGGCCAGCGAGGGAGTTAACACCGCCGGGCGCGAAACAATGCCCGGTGACACCTACCTCGATCGCTTCCCGGATTCCTCCCACCGTGCTGCCCAGCACGGGCTTTCCGTACGACATCGCCTCGATGACCGATCTCGGGAAAGCATCAGGCCCTGAGGATGGTTGCACGCAAAGGTCCATTGCGCTCCAGACAGGCGCCATGTCCGCCTGATGAGGAATCAGATGCACAGCTTGATCCAGCCATGCGCCGGTAATGATCCCTTTCAGCCGTTCCCGATCAGGACCGTCCCCTGCAATCAACAGTTGCACGCCCTCCCGGGCCAGCGCCGCTTGCTGGAAGGCAGCCAGGAGGGAATCGAGACCCTTGTCCCGGTCTAGCCGGCCGGCGTAGCCAATGACCGTGGCCTCAGCCGGGATACCATGTTGGATTCGAAATTGGTTTCCAAGCTGGAGGCTGTGTTCCAAATCGGGCAATTCGACGGCGTTATACAAAACGATTACATTTGAGCGCCCGGGAAACTGATCTGCAACCGCCTGTGAAACGGCAATGACGCGGGAGGCGCCATAAGAGGCCAGCCGGTACAACACGTTGTGCAAGATGGTGGCAGGATGGATCTCGCGTACGTGCCAGAGGACAGGGATTCCGCGTCTGTGCCCGGCTTTCAGAGCAAGCCAAAGCATTTTGAGGTTGTTCGCATGGATGATATCCACCGGGTAACGGTCAAGGAGTCTGGAAAGGCGTTCGGCGGCCTCCCAGGAATCGGCCACTGCCGAAGACAAGCTCCACAAACCCGCCTCATGGCGGCTTAATGATCGAAACTTTTCACCCAAATCCAGGCTCAGGATCGGGATGGTCGGATCGGTAATGATTTGGCGGAGACGTTCCTCGCGCGGGCATGCGACCAGCGGGTCAAACCGAGAGCGGTCGAGGTTGCGGAGCAACAGAGCGAGGCTCTGCTGGCCGCCACCGAGGCCGATGTTGTTGGTGTAGTCGAGGTAGAGGATACGGAGCCGCGCATCGGATCGATTTGCCTCAGGCGTTCTCATATACCGGCTCCATTCCCTTTTCCGACAGAAGCTGTCCGTAGACTTCCAGCGTCTGGGCGGCCATTGCCTGAACTGTGTAGTGGGAAGCCCCTTCCCGGGCTCTCCGGCGCATCGTTTGAAACAGCAGCGGGTAACGGCTCCAGTGGAGCAAGGCTGCCGGCATTTGTTCCGGGGGCGCCACAAGGCCGGTTGGAACCTTGCTGAGAATTACGCGGTTGTCGCCAGCATCGGTGACCAGCGGGACGCAGCCGGCCTGCATCGCCTCCAGAAGCGAGTTCGACATACCTTCCCTCTCCGAGCACAGAAGGAATACATCCGAGGCAGCCAGCAGAGGACCTACATCGGCCAGTTCACCGAGAAAACGGACGCGTTCCCCCAGGTTCCGTTCGGCGGCTAGTGCTTCGAGGGCCGGACGTTGCGCTCCATCGCCTGCGATCAAGAAAACGGCCTGCGGGACTATGGGGGCGACAGCAGAGGCGATCCGCAGTATCCGGTCCACCCGCTTTTGAGCCACCAGGCGGCTCGCCGTGGAGATAAGGAAGGCGTCCTCGGCGATGTTCAATTCCCTTCGAGTGCGGCTGATTTCCGCGGGGGTGGCGATGGGGCGGAAGGGAATGCCATTTGGCACGACGTGGACCTTGTGGCCTTCAACACCGGAGGCCTTGGTGTTGGCCGCGCCGGCATGGGAGTTGGCGATCACGGCGTCCCAAAGGGGCGCAACCAGTCTTTCCAGGAATCTGTAGTGGGCCGGTTTCCAGCTATCGACATTGCGAACGGAGGCGATCACGGCACCATTCCATCCAGGAACCAGGTGCGCGGCCAACGCACCGGCAATGTTCACCGACGGCAACCAGCACTGCACGATATCCGGCATGGCCTGCTTGATTGCATTCCGAATGCCGCCGATCACGCGCCGGTTCCCGACGCGGCCATGCCCGGCTACGACCACCTCGGCGCCCGCCTTACGCAAGGGCTCTTCCCAGCAGCCCCCGGAAGCCAGAGCCAACACGTGATGGCTGACGCGGCCCTGCGTTTCACGGCAAAGCAGCCAAAGCTGCTTTTCCGCACCACCGGATCCCAAGCTTGCCACAAGGTGGAGGATTTTCATCGCCGGAGGCGCCTACCCTTTTCCGTTCGCGGCGTAGTACTTGCTGTAGTGACCGTAGTAGTAGTAGCTGTCGCTCATCTCCTTGTGCACTTCGTTGAGAACGACGCCGAGCACGTTGGCGCGGAGACGCCGCAGTGTCGTCAACACGCTGCCGACAGCTTTACGGCTGGTTTGCCCAGCGCGGGTAACCACAACGACGCCATCCACGATGGTTGCCATTTGGAGGGGTTCAGCGAAGCCAAGCAGAGGCGGAGCGTCCAGAACGACCAAGTCGTACTCCTGCGTTGCCTCCGTGAGGACCTCTTCCAGACCGCGCCCAATCAAGTCCGAAGCCCGCCTGGAGGGCGGCCCGGCAGGAAGGATGTGGAGATCCGGAACCAATTCCGGGGAAACCAGCAATTCGCGCCAGGCACATTCGGCGGTGAGGACATTGGACAAACCGCGGTTGGCCGGAATGTTGAAGCGGCGGTGGACGCTCGGCCGGCGCAGGTCACCGTCGATCAACAGAGTGCGGCGCCCCTGTTCGGCATGGGTCAGCGCCAGGTGTGCGGCAGTCGTGGACTTGCCTTCGCTGGGAGAGGCGCTGGTCACCAAAAGCGACCGCATGCGGCGATCGACATCGGAGAGAAGGATGGAGTTGCGCAGAGTCCGTACGGCCTCCTCGAAGCCGGAGACGGCCTGCTCTCCCGAGCCGCCGGCACGCACAAGCGCTTTTCCGCTGGCACTGTTAATCGCGGGCCCTAGCTTACCGCGCCAGGACTTCACCGAGGGGAGGCTGCCAATCACCTCCGTGTTCAAAGAGCGAGCCACTTGTTCGGGGTCGCGGACGGTGGTGTCCAGAACATCGCCGACGAGGGCTGCGCCGAATGCCACCAGAGTGGCGATCACCAGCGCAAGCAGCACGTTGAGCTTAATGTTCGGCAGCACGGGAAGAATCGCCGGCCGGGCCTGATCGGCAAGCCGGATGGAGCTATTCTGGAAGCCGGCGTTGATGCCCGCTTCCTTAATCTTGCGGACCAGTTCCTCGTATAGTTTCTTGTCTGCTTCGGCCTCCCGCTTCAGAGCCTGGTATTCGTAAGAGCGCGAGTTCAGACGGTCAAACTCGCTTTTGGTCTCCGCAAGGGTCTTCTGCAGCATCGCCTCACGGCTGACGGCCTGCTGATGCTCGATCTCGACGCGGCCCATGATGTTCCGCCGCGTGCTATCGAGCGAACTCTGAAGAGCGGCCACTTGCGCCGCAGCCTTGCGATATTCCGGGTGATTGGCGCCGAAATGGGCCTTCACCTGGGCGAAGTTCTCGGTGGCTTCGTTCAACCGTTCGCTGAGCTTGCGCAAATCCTCACCTTGCTGGGAGGCCTGCGCCGCCTCTAGTGTTCCCGACTGCACGGAGTTGCGAACCGACTCCCGCCGAACCCGCTCTGCCTGCGCGTTGGTATATTCGGTGTTCAGCTGCAAAAGGCGTGCTGAAAGAATGTTGGTCTTTTCTTCAGGATTGATCACGTTCAATTCGCGCTCAAACTGCGTCAGAGCCATCGAGGAACGCTCCATCTTGGCGCGCAGTTCCTCCAGCTGTTTCTCCATGAAATTGGAAAGACTGGTGGAGGATCGGATGCGGATGTTGTAGGTATGTTCCAGATAGGAATTGGCAATGGCATTGGCCGCATCGGCGGCAAGCTGCGGGTCGGTGGAGCGATAGTTGATCATCAGCAAATAGGTGTTCGGTGGCCTGGCAACCTTGAGGTTCTTCAGGAGCACGGGAGCGTCTTCAGGCCGGGTGCCGGATTTCTGCTCGCGCCACGCTTTCAGATTCTCCTCGTTCTGGCCTTCCCGCTCCAGAAGTTTGTACTTTTCTGCCACCGGACGCAGGACCGAATCGGACTGAATCAAGCGTATCTGCGTGGCGAGAAACTGGTCGGAATCGTTCACCGAACTGCGAACGGCTTCCTGGCCGATCACCCCCTGCGGCGTCTGGCGGTCGACGTCCACCGTCGCGGTTGACTCGAACACGGGAGTGATTCGCGAACTGACAAAGTAAGTGGCGGCCGCACAGGCCACCACAAAAGCCAGCATTTTCCAGCGGTGCCGCTTGAACACCCACACATAGTGAGACAGCGGCATCGATGGCGCTTCCGGCTCTATCTCAGCAAAGGGAAATGGGCCAAGGCCCTGTTGAGCCGGCATGCGCGCCGGTTCCGGTATGATGGCTAAGCTTCGTTCTTGAGGATCTTGTTGCATGGGCCCTGAAGTCTCCTACCGGCTGGCTCCCCAGATCAGCACACCGCTGGCTGTCGCACTTCCAAAAGTGATGATCTTTTCCAGCGCCGTCAGGCCAGCTCTGCGGCCGCGGTTGTCGGGGATATAAAGGATGTCGTTGGCAAGTAGAGGTATGTCTGGCGATTTTCGGTCCATGATTTTCCTGAGTTCTATAGGAATTTCGTTCTTTGTTCCGGTACCGTCCTCGCGGCGATAAATGTAGGCCATCTTGTTGGCGAAGGGCGCCAGGCCCTCGGCCAGGGCGAGCATTTTCAGCACAGTGGTGTCGGAGGCATCGTGCACGGGGTAAGAACCAGGCTTTTTCACGTTACCGACAACGAAGACTTTGCCGGCCTCTGGAATCCTGATCTCTTCGCCCCCGTACAGCCGCAGATTCAGCTCCGGATCTGCGGCGTCGATGAGGCCGCGCACAGGAATCCGTTGCACCAAGGAAACCGGCGAGCCGTCCGGTCCGGGCTGACGCCGAGTAACCAGGATTTCCGGACCTGCATCCTGATGGAGTCCCTCGGCCCTGGTGATTGCGTCGAGCAACGTCATCGGCCCAACCGCCTGGAAAGTAGTCGGCCTGCGCACTGCTCCGGCAACGCTGATGGGCCGGCTGTGGTACTCAACAATGTTCACCGTGACCACCGGATCCACTAGAATCTGTTCACTGCGCAGCGCCTCGGTAACCTCTCTTTCCAGTTCCGACGGCAGCAATCCTTCGGCCCGGAGAGTCTGCTTCACCATCGGCAGCCGAATCCTTCCTTCCGAGCTCACGCGCACGGTGCGGGTCAATTCCGGCGCCTGATAAACGCTCAGGGAGATCAGATCATTGGGTCCAATCTTCTGGAGCGGCAGATTCCCACCCGGCGTCAGTTCCGAGCCTGGCTGAGCCGCCAACATGCCGCAAATCAATTGCAAAACAGCACATCTCAACACTTCCTGCTCCATCCTCCTCATCCTTTGAACGCACCCCGGACGTGGCGCTGCCTGGCAGCGCCGTGAATATCTGTGAAACTGTCTGGTTTGCGGAGGCGTATCCGGTTGCCTGCCTCCGCCTCTGAACTACAGCGTAGTGGCCGATTGGCTCAGTTCGCGGGTCACGAAATCTACCGATTCCGGCGTGGCGCCGGTTTCCATGGTTGCTCCCAGTAGCCGGATCAGCTGATCCACGCGCGTTTCCAGGTTGCTCACCTTCTGATCCAGGCCAGTCAGACGCAGATTGCTGCCGTTTTGCCTGGCATCTCCTGCTTCAATACGGTTGAGCACAGAGCTCCGCGCGAAATCGGATACGCTGCGCGCTCCGAACTGCTCGCAAGATGACTTCAACTTTTCGAACTCATCCTCGCTCAGCCGGAAATTGACAAGTCGGTTTCTGGGTCGTAGAACGCTCATATTGTGCCCTCGTATTTTTACCGCAGACTGGCGAATGACTCTGACGGATAACAACGGGTGTCTCGCGGCTTCTCGCGCCCCGCGAGTCCCAACTGCTTCCTCTCACCTAACACACCATCGGCGGGTTTTACGCTTCAAAACAGGAAAACAGAAGTTTTCTTTTCAAAGCTGCTTTCAGGTAGTGTACGGCTTCAACTCTTCTTCTCTACCCAGCCGTTCCATCCGCTCCATGAGCATACCTATTCCTGCACAGTGGGGTAGGCTACTCCCAACTGCTCGAGGTAGCTCTTGTATCTGGATGGGTCGTAGCGCAACTTCTTCAGCTCCGGCGCGAAGCGCTCCATCTTATCCTTATTTAGATACACCGGCGGCTCGGTCCCCGGGGGAATCAGCGACTGCCATTTGGTTTCCTTCGTCTGGTCGGCGAAATACTGCTTGGCCTGTTGCAATATTTCCGGTGTGAGCAAAAGGTCCAATATCGTCACTGCATAGGCCTTTGCGCCGACAGTCGCCCCTTTGTGCGCGATGGGTGTCGCCATGGCGATCCCGCTCGACCAGTGATGCCCGACCATCCCGGGAATATTCCCTGGATAGCGAAGTACAACGGTCGGCAGATTCCAGCTCACTTCCGAGATATCGTCGGAGCCGGCGCCGCCGGTGCGCCCTTTGGGATCGGCCAGTTCGCCCACTTTCGATTTCAACCCCTCCACTTTCGAGTCCATCATTTTTTGTGCCGCCCGCGCCAGCTTCTCATCCTCGGCCGACCACTGGGGCATACCCACCTTCTGGATATTGGCGTAGAGCGTTTCGGCTACCGGCTTGTTGAAATGGCCCGGCCAGGTGGCGCCGAGCACGCGCTCCGTCACGGTGGTATCGGTCATCTCGGCGGCTGCCTTGGCGATCTTTGTACCCAATGCGTGCAAGTCACGAATGCGTGCGTAATCCCATTCGCGGAAGTAGTACCAAACGGTCGCTTCCGGCGGCACGACGTTCGGCTGATCGCCGCCATGCACGATGACGTAGTGGGAGCGGTGCTCGGGCCGGAGATGCTCACGCCGGAAGTTCCAGCCGGTGTTCATGAGCTCCACGGCGTCCAGCGCGCTGCGGCCCATCCATGGCGACCCTGCGCCGTGCGCGCTGCGCCCATGGAAACTGTACTGCGTGGAGACCAATCCTGAGCCGCTGGGAAATCCGTGCCCCGTGGTGAAATCGGAGCTGATGTGGCTGCTCAGCATGACGTCGACATCCTGGAACAGCCCGGCGTTCACCATATAGGTTCGGCTGCCGAGCAGCTCTTCTGCCACACCGGGGTAAACACGAATCGTTCCCGCGATCTTGTACTTTTCCATCAGGTTCTTCACGACGATGGCAGCGGTCACGTTGACGGCTTGGCCAGCGTTGTGGCCTTCGCCATGGCCCGGTCCGTTCTTGATCAGCGGCGCGTGGTAGGCGACACCTGGCTTCTGCGAGGTCTCCGGCAGCCCGTCGATATCGGCCATTAGACCGATCACCGGCTTGCCCGAACCCCAACTCGCGACAAAGGCCGTCGGCATGCCGGCCACACCGCGGGTAATCTTGAAGCCTTCCTTCTCAAGCAGCCCCGTCACATAGGCCGCGGTCTCGGTCTCCTGGTAGCCGAGCTCGGCGAAGCTGAAGATGGAGTCGACCATCTGCTGAGTCAGCGCGCGGCGGCCTTCGGCCATTTCCATCGCGGCCTGTTTGAGGACGTCAAGTGGCGGTGTTTGGGCCCAGCCCAAGCAAGCCGCTGTAAAGAGAATCGCCACAGTCCGAGTTGTCAGCATCGCGGCAATTCTATCAAAGATGGAACAACCTCCATGCCGTGTCCGTACTTACTCGATGAAGGGAACATGAGCCAGAGAAACCGCCGCGGCCGAGGCCGCTGGATCTTCGCCTTTATCCTGATCGGCGTGCTGATCGGCGCCGGATTCGTCATCCGCGCCAAGCTTCGCCCGGACACGTCCATTGACCCGTCGCGTCTGGCAACGGTTGAACTCGGAGACATCGCACGAAGCGTAGTCGCTACGGGAAAGATCGAGCCGCGCTCCAAAGTGGAAGTGAAATCCAAGGCCAGCGGCATCGTCAAGAAGATCCTGGTTGACTATGGCGACCACGTGCGGCAGGGCCAGGTGCTGGTGGAACTGGACAAGGAAGAGCTGGAAGCCCGCGTGCGGGAAGCCGGGGCGACGCTGCAAGCCGCTCAAGCCGCCGAGCAGTCGGCGATGGCCGCCTATGAGCGGAATAAAGTGGAAGCCGAGGGGCCCGACCTGCCTTTCCTGAAATCGGCTGTCGACCGCTCCCGGGAACTGTTCAAGCAAGGACTCATCGCCAGCGCGCTGCGCGAAGAGGCGGAGCGCACCTACGAAATCGCGCTCAACCGGCAGATGGTTGCGTTGCGCAGCGTGGCGGTCACGAAGGCGGAGATCGGCCGCGCCAAGGCCCATCGAGGCCGAAGCCACCGCCTGCGCGGAGATCCTGCCGGAATACGCCCGCGGGGGACTTCCGATACGCAGCGCCTACAACTCCGCTTCGCTCATGGTCACAGGTTCACTGCCCCCATTCCGGCATTACCGCACGCTTGAGATTGCCAGCGGACGCTTCTACAGCTGGGCGGAAGCGGATGAGTCGCGCCGCGTCGCGTTCCTCGGCGCCGATGCCGCCAATCAGCTGTTCGCCTCCAACAACCCGGTCGGGGAAACGATCCACATCGCCGGCTTTCCGTATCTCGTGATCGGCGTGATGGAGTTGAAGGAGCAGAATTCGGACTACAACGGCCGCGACGTCAACAAAATCTTCGCCCCGCTCGGCGCCGTCGTCCGCGACTTCCCGGGCGCTCCTCCTTCGGCTCCGCCGCACTCCATCGACCAGATTCTGGTGATTCCGAAATCGGTGGAGCAGCATTTTGAGTGCAAGGGCCAGGCGCAGCGTGCGCTCGCGCGCATGCACAACTTCGATCCTACGGACAAGGAGGCGATCCCGATCTGGGACACCCTTCTGGAAGCGGCCGCCTTTCACCAGATGACCGATGGGATGAAGTACTTCCTCGGCGGTGTCGGCGTGATCACGCTGTTCCTGGGCGGCTTGGGCGTGATGAACGTCATGATGGTGGCCGTTCGGGAGCGGACTCGGGAAATCGGCGTCCGCAAGGCCGTTGGCGCAACGTCCGGCTCCATCCTCAGCCAATTCTTCATCGAGACACTGATCGTCGTATTCGTCAGCGGCGGAATCGGCATGGGCCTCGCCTACGGCCTTTGCGCGCTCGTGAACCTTCTGCCGATGCCAGCCTATTTCGACGGGCTGAAGCCGACCCTCGAAACCGGCCTCATGAGTTTCGCTTTGCTGGGTGTCATTGCGATGCTCTCGGCGATGTATCCGGCCAGCCGCGCGGCCGCGATAGACCCGATAGAAGCGCTTCGCTACGAGGCGGGAGGATGAGCGATGTTGGGTGAAGCAGTCATCCAGGCGTGGGAATCGGTCCGGCGCAATCCGCTACGCAGCATTCTCACCATGCTCGGCATCGTTTGGGGCATTGCCTCGGTCACGCTGCTGGTTGCCTATGGCGCCGGCTTCCGCTCGATCCTTGTCACTGGCTTTGATGCGTTCGGCAAGTCGGCCATCATTGCGCGCCCGGGACAAACCAGCCAGCAGGCCGGAGGGGAACGCGCCGGGCGCCGCATTCGTTTTGAATCGGCGGATCTGGAAGCGGCGCTCGCCGAGGGCAACCTCATTAAGATGGGAAGTGTAGAAGCCCTGGCGCGCCTGCCGGTTTCCTACCGCGACCTGATCGCCAACATGGCCATCCGCGGCGTCTATCCCGAGTATGGGGAAATCCGCAACGAAGTCCCCAGCCAGGGCCGCTGGCTCACCCATGACGAAGTTCCGTCCCATCGTCGACGGCATCACGATCGGCCTGCAAGTGTTGCTGCTGTTCATCGGCGCACTCACGTTGGGTATAGGCGGAGTAGGGTTGATGAACATTCTGTTGGTTTCCGTGGATGAACGCGTTCGCGAGGTCGGGCTGCGGATGGCGCTGGGCGCGCGGCGGCGTCACATCCTATGGCAGTTTCTTGCCGAAGCGCTGGTCGTTACGTTCTGCGGCGGAGTGTTCGGTGTCTTGCTGAGTTACCTGGTTGTTTTTCTGGTCGGCCCGATCCCGATGCTCGGCCCGCTGTTTGAGGACACATCCGGCAAAGGCGATCTGCGGATGCAGATCGACGCGGTAACAATCGCCGTTAGCTGGGTGGCGCTGACCACTGTCGGGCTGCTGGCCGGCGTGGTGCCGGCGTTGCGCGCTTCGCGCCTGGATCCGACGCAGGCGCTGCGCTACGAGTAATCAGAACTTGTAGTAAAGCCCAAACTGCACTACGCGCGGCGCCGCGGATTTCAATCGGGCGAACGCGCTGTTTGCGACGCTTGCCGGCTTCGTCGGCGGCTACGGGCAGACTGATCCGTTCCGGGCCCGGAATCTGATCGATCCATCGCTGGATCGCGGGATCAATATTCACGCGCCCCGCAGTGAGGATGTTCAGACGGCGTCACAAAGGTCAGTTGGCGGGAGCCTCCGCCGTAGGCAGCCGAAGCATTCGAGGTGATGATGGTCATCTCCTGCACCTGGTCCATCAGCAATAGGTTCGGCTGGAAGTTGAGCGCGTTGCTGCGCACGGCGTTGTCCTGGATGTTGATTCCATCGAGCGTCGCGTTGACATAGGAGGTTCGCTGACCGTTGATCACGGTCGGGCCGCGGCCCGTCGTCACGCCGGCTTGGGTGTGGATGAGCGCCAGGGGGCTGCGGTCAAACAGCGGCAGCCAGCGAATCTGGTCATTGGTCACCGTGGTGGAGATCGGAGGCACAAGCCTCCCGCTTTCCCCAACTAGTCCGGATCATAGCTTGAATCAACGGCCGGCTTCGGAGGCGAGCGATTGATAAAGCTTGATCGCTTCGGCGAATTGGGCAAACACGTGCTGCTTTTCTTTTTCCGAGCGCCACCAGGGCCACTTCTCCGCCATGCCTTGGAGCTTTGTGATCCAGCGGGTGAAGTATTCGGCGGAGGCGCGGCTGCGGACCTTTTGATCGCCTACGTAGACGCGAATCGCGTTGGTGAGCGCCTGGGGATACTCGGCGTCGAGCCACGTGTAGGGCTTGCCTTCGGCGTAGAGCGCATACCAGCCGGACTCGTCCACCTGCACGCGCTCCTCGAGGCTGCCGCTGGTGACCTCTTTCCACGCGACGCCGTTGCGGTAAATGACCACTTTGGTGAGCGGGGCAATGGAGGTAGCGCGCGCCTTGAACTGAAGCGTGCGCGGCTGGGACAGCTTCAACTCGCCGCCGGGCATCTGATCCTCAATCCAGAACTCGAGCAGCGGTCCGGTGCTCATGTAGGTCCGGCCGCGGCGCAATGCCTCCAGCCACGCGGGAATCGAACGTTCGGCGCCGGTCTGCGCATAGGTTCTGACGCTGCCGACGAGCTTTGTCCAATGGAGGTTGGAAATGGAGTCCTCACCGCCGACGGGCGCAATGCGCAAATCGTTGTTCCAGGCATGGAACAGCGGGATCATCGAGGCGCGGCTGGAGCCGGACCACTCGAGCGCGTCAATGGTGCCAAGCGCCGCGTCGACAGGAAATCCCTTGCCGCCGCCGAGGTCGCCTTCCACGGGGTCCTTCTCTCCGTAGAAAGCATGCACGTATCCGGTAACGGCTCCCTGTTGCCGCGCCTTGCGGAAGATGTCGGTGTTGGAAGGATACAGGCTTTCGATACCGGTGTTTTCATAGCCGGTGGTGAACGGGGAGATCAGGTGGTCGCGGAGGCCGAGCAGTAGCGTGTGGCCGTAGAAGGGAGGCCGGTACTCTTCGCCCATGTGGAGCTTCACGCTCGGGTGCCCATGGGAGGCGGGATGCTCGCCGGCGCCGGCGAAGTACTGGTGATCGAGAATGCGGTTGTCCTTGTTGGCGACAAGGTTCATGACCATGTCGAGGTTCTCGGCGGCAGCCATCTTCAGCAGGTTGGCGGGGGTATTGCGCAGGTTGCCGCCATAGTTCATGTGGACGTGGGTGGATCCGCTCCACCATCCGCCCTTTTTGTATCCGGCCACGTGGGCGAGCCACAGCGTCAGCGTAGCCGTTGAGCCAGCCTTCAACTCGACTTCGCCTTGCGCCGGCACGTACTCGAAGCCTTTCACGGCGGTGGCGCGCAGAAGACCCGGCGGCACATCATAGATCTCTTCCCCTTCGGTGTGATAGGCGTGCATGCCGGAACGGCCGCGCCGTGAATAGGCGGTGGGCGATGGGTAGAACTTGCCTTCGGCGGCGAACAGGTGGAGGCGGGCCGGCGTCGCGACGCCTTTCTCATCGACGACGCGGAGGTGGAGCTTTGCCATGGGCCGCGCCCAGCGCAGCCCGGTGAACTCGACTGGCCTGCGTGCGCCGCCGTAGGTTTCCAGCAACCACAAACGCGGCAGTCCGCCTTCATTGGAGATGTAGGCGATCCACTCGCCATGCGGGGAGAAGCGCGGGTGGAACAGATCATAGTCGCCGAAGGTCATTTTGTAAGGGTGTCCTCCGGCGACGGGCAGCACATAGAGATGGTTGAACTGATCGGCGGCGCCGGAGGTGGAGGAGTAGATGAAGCGTTTGCCGTCGGGGGAGACATGGGGGCGTGTGCGGTACAGCGACTGCTCGGCATGAATCTTGACCGCCTCACTTGCGCCGTCGCGGCGCGCGGGCATGCGCCAGATGTCGCCGGAGCCGAGCGCGACGCCACGATTGGAGACGAAGAGCAGTTCCTTGCCGTCGGGGGTCCAGGCGGGTTGTGTGTGAAAATCCCACGGGCTGAAGTAGAGGCGCTCTCGCGTGTAGCGGTTGTCGCGGGTGAGCGCGACTTCCTCGCCAGCCCACTGGCCCTTGGCGACGGGTCTTATATAGATGTTGAAGTAGCCTTTCGGCTTGGTGGAGGTGTAGGCGATGGATTTTCCGTCGGGTGAGAAGACCGGATCGAGATAAAGTTGCTCATCGCTGGTGAGCGGATGCGTGCGGCCGGTGGGTACGTGCAGCATCTCGAGCTGGATGCTGCGGCCATCGTTGTCGGCGGTGTAGACGAGCCACGCGCCGTCGGGGGACCAGTCCGGTGAAGAGAGGTATTTCGGACTTTGTGCGATTTCCGTGGCGACGCCGCTTGAAAGCTCAACCTTCCACAGCGAGCCGTGCATGGCGAAGGCGAGGAACTTACCGTCGGGGGACCATGCGGGAGCCCACGGCGTGGAGGAGGGCGCCGGAGGAATGTAGTAGTTGTGCATGTACTGGCCGCCTTGCGGGGCGGCCGGGTACACCACCGGATAACCGAATTGCTGCGCGCTCAGAGGCAGCGCGGCGAGAGCGAGAATCAGTCCGCGCGATAGACGGGACCGCTGGGATCGTCCTCCCGGCCAAGTTTCCATGGCTCCAATTGTGCCACGGTGTACCGGCTCATGCGGTCGCGCAATCCTTGCATTTCCGCAGCGGTCATCGGCTTGGCGGTCTTGGCCAGCGCCAGGTTTCCTTCGACGTGTGCGATCTGGTCGCAGCCGAGAATGGCAGTGGAGACAGGCAGGCTCCAGACATAGCGCAGGCTTTCTTCGACGGTGGTGGCTTTCGCCTTGAGCATGACTCCGGCGCCGAGCGTCTTCATGGCGATGATGCCGAGGTTTTTTTGTTTGGCGATGGGGAGCGTTTCCTTCTCGAAGCTCTTCTGCTTGTTGGCGCCGTCGACGACGCTAAGCGGCAGCAGGATGGTGGAGAAGTCGTACAGCGACATCATCTTGTTGAGGATGGCGGGCTCGGTGTGGCCGGTGAAGCCGACGAAGCGGATCTTGCCCTGCTTGCGGGCCTTCTCGATCATCTCGATGACACCGCCCTTGGCGAAGATGAAGTCGATGTCCTCCTGGTTGATGACGTTGTGAACCTGGTAGAGGTCGATGTAGTCGGTGCCCAAGTTGCTGAGGCTTTGGTCGAGGTCCAGCTGAGCCTGCGTGTTGGTGCGGTGGCGGGTCTTGGTGGCGAAGATGACCTTGTCGCGGAGGCCCTTGAGTACGTCGCCGTAGCGGGATTGGCTGAGGCCGTAGGCGCCGGCGGCGGCTGTGTCAAAGTAATTGACGCCGAGGTCGAAGCAACGGCGGATGATGGCTTCCGCGGCCTTGGCGTCTTCCATGTTGCCGGTGCGGGCGCCGCCGAGGCCCATGAGGGAGACCTGGAGGCCGGTCTTGCCGAGCCTGCGCCGGGGGACGGCGGTATCGGCAGAAGCGGCGGGAGCGGCCAGGGAGGCAGCCGTGGCTGCTTTCATGAACTGGCGTCTGGAGTCCTTCATGCCCGTCATCCTAGCATGAGCATGTCTGCTAACATTGCCGTTTATGTCGAAAGCCCCGGCCGAGATGACGTTTAAGGCAATCCTGCTCGGCGTCTTCCTGGCGCTGGTATTCGGCTCGGCCAACGCCTATCTGGGAATGAGAGCCGGGCAGACGGTGGCGGCCACGATTCCGGCGGCGGTGATCGCGATGGCCTTGTTCCGCACGCAGCGGTTGAGGGGGACGATCCAGGAACAGAACATCGCGCGGACTTCGGCGAGCGTCGGGGAGGCGCTGGTGGCGGGAGCTATCTTCACGATCCCGGCATTCATGCTGATCGATGTCGACGGAGCGAGGCTGTGGCCGAATCTTCGCGACTATTATTGGGAGGCGGCGCTGATCCTTTTGACGGGCGGGCTGATCGGTGTGTTCTTCATCATCGTGCTGCGGCGGCCGCTTTGCGTGGACGCCGGGCTTCCGTGGCCGGAGTCAGTGGCGAGCGTGGAGATCGTGAAGGCGGGCGAGGAGAAGGGCGACGCGCCTCGCTACATCTTTGGGGCGATGGGGTTCGGGGCGCTGATTCAGATTCTGAAGGACGGGCGCGGGTTGCGGATCTTCAAGGAATACTCGGAAGGGTTTCTGCGATTCCCGTCGTCGGTGATCCAGCACTTCAATTTCGAGAAGAAGCCGATCGGGGATGTGGCGCACGCGGGCGGAGTGGCGTGGGCGACGCCGGCACTTTCGCCTGCGCTGATCGGCATCGGCTACATCATCGGCCCGCGGCTGGCTTCGATCAACGTGGCGGGCGGGGTGCTTGCCTGGTGGGTTCTGATCCCGCTGCTGTTGTTCTTTGATCCGGATCTTGGGCGGCGGCTTGGCGGCGGCGAGAATGCCGAACCGGATCTGCTGGCCTACACGCTTTGGTACAACGTGGTGCGGCCGATGGCGGTGGGAGCGATGCTGGTTGCGGCTTGCCACACGCTGCTCGGCATGCGCAGTTCGATTGCCAAGTCCTTGAAAGGAGCATTCGCGGCGACAGGCGCGGCAGCTGGTTCCGGCGGACCGGTGGCCAGAACGGAGCAGGACATCCCGGCGAAGTGGGTGCTGGCAGGGTCGGTGGCGCTGCTGGTTCCGATCACGGCGATCTACTACTACTTCACGGGCGGCTGGATGGCGGCGGGCGTGGCGGCGGTGGTGATGACGCTGACGGGGTTTCTGCTGTCGGCGGTGGGCGGGTATCTGGTGGGGCTTGTGGGAAGCTCGAACCAGCCGGTGTCGGGACTGACACTGGCGGCGCTGGTTGTGGCGGCGCTGCTGATGATCGCGATCGGCGCGACGGGGAAAGCTGGGATGCTGGCGGTGCTGGGAGTTGCGGCGGTGGTCTGTTGCGCCTGTTGCGTTTCCGGCTCTTTGATTCAGGATCTGAAGGCCGGACATCTGCTGGACGGCACACCATGGAAGATGCAAGTGGTGGAGATTGTCACGGTGATCCTGATGGCGTTCTTCTTGATGGCGCCGATCATCGCGCTGCACGAAGCGAACCTGGATACGGGGGGCATCGGTGGACGGGCGCTGCCGGCCCCGCAAGCCGGGCTGATGGCGCAGCTGACCAAAGGGATCGTGGGAGGGCAGATGGCGTGGGGGCTGCTGGTGATGGGCGCCGCGTTTGCGCTGGCGTTGATCCTTTGTGGCGCACGCGCGCCGATGCTGATCGCCGTGGGCATGTATCTGCCGTTCGACACGACGTCGGCGATTTTCCTGGGCGGAGTGATCAAGTGGCTGGCCGACCGGATGATGGCTAGGCGTTCCGAGGCCGACAAAGCGACCGCCGAGGAGCGCGGCACGCTGGTGGCGAGCGGGTTGATCGCGGGGGAGGCAACGCTGGGCATTTTGCTGGCGGTGGCGTTTGTGGGGGGGATTCCGTCGCTGACGCAGGCGCTGACTGGGGCGGCGGAGCTTCCGTTTTATGAACAGTGGGGCGGGTGGTTGTCGGTGGCTGGGTTCGTGAGCATCGGGTGGGTGCTGACGCGACTGGTGGCGCCGAAGAACACAACTCTCCCGTAGTGGCTGGCGCTGATTTAGGTTTTGTGGATGGTTTGTCGTGTTCCGCCTCCCTTACGGCCGCGGTTCTGTGTGTGGAGCAGGGGTGTTGGGGGGAAAAGTGAGGTCAGGGAGGGGGATTTCAGCGTCGAATTGGGGCGGAATTGGGTTTGTTTTGTAATTCCGCGTATCCGGTTGAGGAGCGGGCGTTTGGGCGAGCTTGCGGCGCAGGGCCTGGAGCTGCAAGAGCTGTTTCAGGGACTGGTTGTAGGCGCGGCGGGCGGCCGATTCGTAACGGGAGAGTTTGAGGATGGACTGTGCGGCGTCGGCGTCCTGATAGAAGATGTGGGCAGAGATGTTGATGGGATCGGTGCCGGGCGGGAGGAGGGCGACCAGGTCTTTGCTGGGCAGGAAGAGGCGCGTTTCCATTTTTGCGATGCGCATGAGTTTCCACTGGGACTGGGCGATTTGATCGACGAGGAAGCGTTCGGTTTCGCCAGTTGGCGAGAGGTCGGAGCGGAGGGAGGCGCGCAGGGCGTCATATTCGGCGGGATCTTCGCCGGGAATGATGACGTGGGCGCCGGATAGACCATGACGGGTCGCATTGGCAGCGACGGTTTGCTTGCCTTCCAGCGTCCGTGGACCGGTGGAATGCTGCGCGTTTTTCTTGTTGGCAATCTTCTGAGCTTTGGAAGCCATAAATAGAATCCTTTCGGTCCGATTGTGACGGGCGTGGTGAAAGGGATGACGGCTTCGAATGGGGAAGTGATTGAGAAACAGGGCGGAAATAATTTTCCGGCTTCGGTGATCGAGCGTGCGAGGTTAGAGAGTCTGTTCGCGTGCGGCGCCGAGGGTGACAGTGACCTTCGTGGTTTGGCCGCCGCGGAAGATGGTGAGTTCGACGCGGTCGCCGGGGCGCTTGCGCATGACGACGCCGCGGATGGTGTTGGGGCCTTGGACGGCTTCGCCATCGATGGCCATGATGAGGTCGCCGCCGATGCCGATTTCGGTGTTGCCAATGTAGCCCCAGCGGCGGGCGCCGCGGAGGCCGGCGGATTCGGCGGGGGAGTTGGGAGTGATTTCGTAGATGAGCATGCCGCCCTTGGCGGGAAGGTCGATGGCCTGTGCGAGGTCGCCGGCGACGTAGACGCCGCTGACGCCGAGGGTGGGACGGCCGTACTTGCGGGAGGACTGGAAGGCCTCCATCATGACCTTGGCGCGATTGACGGGCATGGCGAAGCCGATGCCGATGTTGCCGCCGGGGCCGTAGATGGCGGTGTTGACGCCGATGACGTTGCCTTGCGAGTCGAGCAGGGCTCCGCCGGAGTTGCCTGGGTTGATGGCAGCGTCGGTCTGGAGCATGCCTTCCATGACGCGGCCGCTGTCGTCGCGGATGTCGCGGCCGAGGGAGCTGATGACGCCCGTGGTGAGAGTGCCGGCGAGGCCGAAGGGATTGCCGATGGCGAGGACTTTCTGGCCGACTTGAACTTTGTCGGAGTCGCCGAGGCGGAGGGGGACGACTTTCTTGCGGGGAGTGACTTTGATGAGGGCGAGATCGTTGGCGGGGTCGCGGTCAACGATTTCGGCCTCGTAGCGGGACTGGTCGCCGAGAGTGACCTGGAGTTTGGCGGAACCGGAAACGACGTGGTTGTTGGTGATGATGAGCCCCTCTTCATTGACGAAGAAGCCGCTGCCGGAGCCCTGGACGGGATAGATGTTGAAGAAGAAGTCGCGCTTGTAGACGGTGGAGGTGATGTTGACGGTGGATTCGTGTGCGCGCTTATAGATGTCGATGTTGTTCATCTCGTCGGGGCTGAGGCCGGCGGAGTGAGCGACGCCGGGGCCGGACCAGAGGGGACGGTCGGCGGCGCCGCCGGCGCCAGACCAGATGGACTGGAAGCGTGAGCTGGAGGTGAAGTAGAGGAATCCCGCGGCGAGCAGAGCCGCCAAAATGAGCGTACGCAGTTTCATAAGAGTGTCCTCCTCATGCCGCCTTGATGGTTCGCAGTTGTTCCCAAACCAGTCTAGTTTGACGGCGCGTTTCTTCTCTAGTACCGGAAGTATCGATGACAAAGTCTGCCAAGCGGGCTTTTTCCTCGAGCGGCATCTGGCGGCGGATGCGATCGAGCACCTTTTCGCGGTCGAGGCCATCGCGGGCCATGGCGCGGCGGATCTGCTCTTGGGCCCCACAGACGGTGACGATCATTTTTTGGTACATGCGGCAGCCTCCGGTTTCGAAGTGAATAGCTGCTTCCACGATGACAATGCCTCCGGGGTCAGTTTTCTCGAACTCCTGAATCAGCCTCTCCTGCCTAGCCCAAACGGGCGGATGAACCAGAGCGTTGAGCGCGGCGAGTTTATCGGGATCGCGGAACACGATGGCGCCGAGCGCTTTCCGGTCAATGGATCCGTCTTCTTTCAGAATACTCCCGGCGAAGGCTTCGATGACGGCCGCGTAGGCTTCGGCGCCGGGGGCGAGCACCTGGTGGCCGAGATCGTCGGCGCGGATGAGGTGGCAGCCGAATCCGGCGAGCAGCTCGCCGACATGGCTTTTTCCGGTGGCATAGCCGCCGGTGAGACCGACGCGGAGCATGGCTCAGCCAGCCGCGGCAGCCAGCCGCCATTCCGCGGAGGCGACGGTGTTGGACATGAGCATGGCGATGGTGAGCGGACCAACACCGCCGGGCACGGGGGTGTAAGCGCCGGCGCAATCGAGCTCGAGCGGATGGAGGTCCCCGACGAGCAGGCTGCCCTTGCGATCGAACTGGGCCATTTTTTCCTGGCAGGAGGCGAACAGAGCTTCGGCTTCGGCGCGGGTTTGGAGACGGTTCATCCCAACGTCGATGACGGCGGCTCCGGGCTTGATGAAATCTCCGCGGATGAGACCGGCTTTGCCGATGGCGGCAACGAGGATGTCAGCCTGGCGGCAGATGGCGGCGAGATCGGCGGTCCTGGAGTGGCAGATGGTGACGGTGGCGTGGGCGTGGAGGAGGAGCAAGGCCATGGGCTTGCCGACGATGTCACTGCGTCCTACAACGACAGCGCGGCGTCCGGCAATGGGGATTTGGTAGCGGCGGAGGAGTTCCATGATACCGGAGGGTGTGCAGGGGTGGGGACCGGGGTTGCCGCTGACGAGGTTGCCGACGTTGAAGGGGTGGAAGCCGTCGACGTCCTTATCCGGGGAGACGGCGAGGAGGATGCTTTTGGAGTCGACTTGATTGGGGAGGGGCATCTGGACGAGGATGCCGTCGACATCCTTGCGGGAGTTGAGGGAATCGACAAGTTCGAGCAGCTCGTTGGTAGAGACCGATTGGGGCGGGGTGTGTTTTTCGCTGTCGATGCCGAGTTCCTGACAGGCCTTCACTTTGTTGCGGACATAGATTTCCGAGGCCGGATCATTACCGGCGAGCACGACGGCGAGCCTGGGCGGCCGGCTCATGCGGGTCATCGCGGCGACGCGAGGCTTCAGTTCGGCCAAGATCTGATCGCGGACCTTGTTGCCGTCGAGGAGAATGGGCATCGTCAGGCCTGGCCCCCCGAGGGCCGCAGGCGGAAACGATAGACGAGCGCGCCGGTGGCGACAGTGAGGATGGCGAGGGTGGAGATCATCGGGCGGAGCGTGAATCCGAACAGTGTCATCCAGGTGCCGACCATGAGAAAGATTGCGGGAATGAGCGGGTAAGCGAAGCTGACGATCTTGAGCTTTTGCCAGCCGGGACGCTTGCGAAAGATGAGCAGCGAGGCGACGGAGATGGTAGCGAAGAAGTTGAGCATGAAGCCGATGTAGAGGACGAGGTCCGGAAAAGAGGTCATGGTCAAGAGCATGGCGCAGACGCCCTGGCAGAGGATGGCGAAAACCGGGGTGTGCCAGCGGGGATGGACGTGGCTGGCGGCTTCCACGAAGGCATTGTTCTTGGCCATGGCGTAGTAGACGCGCGGACCGATGGTGACCATGGCGTTGACGGTGGAGACGAGGGAGACGGCCATGAGTCCGGAGAAGATGCCTGCGACAGCGGGTCCAAAGAGGCTGGCGGCGGCGAGACTGCCGATGGCGATGACGCCTTTCATTTTTTCGAGGGGGAGAGCATAGATGAAGACGATGTTGAGGCCGAGATAGAGGACAGCGACAAGGGCCGCGCCGAGAGCAAGAGCCCTGGGCAGGGTGCGAGCGGGCTGCTGGAGCTCTTCGGCGACGTAGGTGGCGGCGTTCCAGCCGCTATAGCTGAAGTAGGCAAAGAAGAGGCTGATGGCGAACTGCGCGGCCAGGGGCGTGGTGGAAGTCGGCGTGGTGGTCATGGTGAAGTGGTCCCAGTTGCCGGTTCCGGCGGACAGACCGAGGACGATGAAGGCGATGAGGACGGCGATCTTGGTGGCGGTGAGTACGTTTTGGAGCGGCGCGACGATGCGGACACCGAACAGATTGATGATGGTGAAGATGGCGATGAGAACGGAGGCGCACAGCTGAGCACCGCCCAATTCGAGGGCACCGTCGAAGAAGCTCATCTTAGCGTTGGCCTTTTGGAGCTGCGGCCAGAAATAGCCGAGGTAATCGGAGAAGGCGAGGGCGGCGGCGGCGATGGGGGCCGAGAATCCGGCGAAGAAAGAGACCCAGCCGGTCATAAAGCCCCAAGTGGGTCCGAAGGCCTGAGTGAGGTAGACGTATTCGCCGCCGGAGCTGGGGAAGTTGACGCCGAGCTCGGAGTAGCAGAATGCGCCGGCGAGGGCGCAGAGAGCGCCGACGAGCCAGATGAGCAGCACCGGGCCAACCTGACCGAAGTCGGCGGCGAGGAAGCCGGTGGTGGTAAAGATGCCGGTGCCGATCATGTTGGAGACGACCAGCGCGGCTGCGCTGATGACTCCCATCTGACGGACGAGGGTTGCAGTGGATTCAGGGAGGCGGGAACGGAGGCCCGCCTTGGCAGTGCTCACCCGGTCATTGTACAGCGGCGGCCGCCGGGGATGTGGCATATTGCTATGGCGCATGATCCCCTACGTGGAACTCCATTCGATACAGGTCGGGCTGATCCGGATTCCGGTGCAGCCACTGCTAGCGGCGGTGGGGATCATGACGGGCCACTTTCTATTCATCCGGAGGGCGCGGCGGCAGGGGCTTGAGCCGGCGGAGGCGGCTTCGATGAGCTTCTGGATGGTGGCGGCGGGACTGGCGGGGGCACACTTATTCCGGTTTCTCTATTTGCCCGATCTACTTAGTAATGATCCGTGGATCTGGGCGAAAACCACGGCGGGATTATCCAGCTTTGGCGGATTGTCGGGCGGGCTCATCGGAGCGGGGGCGTATGCGCGGATTCGGGGCATGCCGCAGGCCAGGCTTTACGGCTACCTGGACTCGCTGGCCTACGTTTTCCCGAGCGCGTGGATCTTCGGGCGGCTCGGCTGCAGCCTGGTGCATGATCATCCGGGCCTCCGGTCGACAAGCGTGCTGGCCGTCAACTTCCCCCGGTTCCCGCGGTTCGATCTTGGCGTGATCGAACTTCTTTTTCTCGCCGTCGTAATAGTCCCCCTGTTCCTGATTTTGGACCGCCGCCCCCGGCCGGCGGTATTCTACTTGCCATTATTGCTGTGCACGTACGGTCTGTTCCGGATTCTGCTGGACCGACTGCATGTGGACCCACCGCGTTACTTCGGGCTGAGTGTTGACACGGTTGCCTACGGCTTGCTGGTCGCATTAGGATTCTATCAGAGGAGGCACGGGAGACTATGGGCAACCTAGTGAAGAGACACGCCAGCACAAGTGCACTGTTCCTTCTATGCGGCTGGCTGGTATTCGGTGGAGCACCCATCAACAGCCTCGAGCTAAGCTACTTGGAGTGCATTGATGAGGAGGAGCTGGGTAAAGATGACGCTCTCTGCCTTTTAGCCCTTTCGTTCTTAACGGGCCTCGCGCCCAACTCGCTACCGCCAACCGGCACTCCGCCGGTAGTTTTTGAGACGAACCTCGGACAGGTGGACGGCTCATACCAGTTTGTGGCGCGGGCACGGGAATACACAGTCATGCTGAATAGCGGCGCGATGGAGTTTGCCCTCACAGACCGGGCCGGTGAAACGCAAGGCCGTGTACGGGCGAGCTTGAAGAACTACTCCGGCGCAGCCGAGCCATCGGCGGAGGAGCCGCTTCCGGGCCACGTCAACTATTTCATCGGCAACGACGCTGCACGGTGGGTAACCGACGTCCCGACATTCTCCCAGGTCCGCTACCGGTCCGTGTATCCGGGAGTGGATGTCGTTTATTACGGCAAGGAAGGCCGAATGGAGTTCGACTTCGTGGTAGCTCCGGGCACGGACCCCAACGTAATCTCGATCGCGCTGGAAGGAGCAACCCAAGTGACCGAAGATGGGGACGGGAATCTGCGCCTACGTTCCGGCCTGGGCGAGATGACCTGGCAGAAACCAAGGCTCTATCAAACGAAAGAGCGGGGCCGGACGCGCGTGGAAGGCCGTTACCGGCTGAACGGCAAAGGGGAACTGGGATTCGAAGTGGGACGATACGATCCCAGCCTGCCGCTAGTCATTGACCCGGTGATCGTCTATTCGACGTTCCTGGGAAGGACCATGCCGGATGGAGCGGGCAGAGTAGTGGTGGACGCCAACGGAAACAGCTACTTCACCGGGCTGACTTATGACGACATTTTTCCCGTGTCGGCGGGAACGTTCCGCTCTCCGCCGGAGACGGCGAATCTGGGGAACATTGTGGTCACCAAGCTGAACGCCGCCGGCGCACCAGTCTACACGACGCACCTGGGCGGGGCATTCCTTGACGGCGCGGTGGGGATCGCGGTGGATTCCTCGGGCAGCGTGTACCTGGCCGGCTCGACGGAAAGCCATAACTACCCGTTGACTCCGAGTGCGATAAAGAACAACTTTCCGTCCAAACGAGCGGCGGGCAGCGACGGGATGGACTGCGTGATCACGAAGCTGAACAGCGCGGGGAACGCGCTTGTGTACTCCACTTATTTCGGCGGCGCGAAATCGGATGCGTGCCTGGACATCGCGGTGGACGCGACAGGCAACGCGTACGTGACGGGCTGGACGACATCGAATCCATTTCCGGTGTCGGAATCGGCGCCGCAGCGGATCAACCGCGGAAGAGGCGATGTATTTGTGGCGAAGCTGAATCCTGCCGGCACGGGGATTGTGTGGGCCACGCTGCTGGGAGGCACACGCAACGATCAGCCGACGTCGATCGCGGTGGACGCGGCCGGCAACGCGTATGTGGCCGGCCATTCGAACTCGTCCCTCGGGTTCCCCGTCACGCAGGGCGCCCTCCAGACGGCGTACGCCGGAACGTCGCCGCCGTCTTTGTCAAGAAGCGGGGACGCATTTGTGGCGAAGATCAACGCCGACGGCGCGGGTTTTGGCTACGTCACTTATCTCGGCGGCCGAGGCGACGATGTTGCCGGCGATATCGCGGTGGACGCCCAAGGCAACGTCTACGTGGCGGGCCAAACGATGTCGGAGAACTTCCCGACCACGCCAGGCGCCTTCCGCACAAGCTTCCAGGGGCGAGGAGGCAACAACATCTTCCCGGGAGGTGATGGCTTCGTCGCGAAAATCAACCCGGCAGGCTCCTCTCTTGTCTGGTCCACTTATCTGGGCGGTTCGATGGACGATTGGGCGACGTCGGTTGCGCTGGACCAAGCGGGGAACGTATGGGTGGGCGGCGCGACGCTTTCCACCAACTTCCCGATTTCCCAGGACGCGACACAGAGAACCTATAGGGGCTCCGATCCGGAATCGAACTTCCCGACCGGCGATGCATTTCTGGTCCAGTTGTCCAGCGCCGGCTCGGCGCTGATGTTCGGCACATACCTGGGCGGCATCCACGACGACTTCGTCATGGGGGTCGCGCTGGACCGGTCGAACAACGTGTGGGTAACCGGCAGCACGCGGTCGCGCGATTTCATCACTACCGCGGGGGCGATCCAAAGAAACTTCGGCGGCACAACAACGACGGCTGTGCCGCTGGGCGACGCGTTGATAACCAAGTTCGGCGACGCGCCTCCTCCGGCGGGCGGGAACGTGTCGCTGGGCGGCATTGTCTCGAACGCGAGCTTCATCGGCGGGGCGGTGGCGCCAGGGGAGATCGTGTTCCTGGGCGGAAGCAACATCGGCCCGGGGAACCTGCTGACGGCGGGGGTGACGGCGGCGGGAACGCTGAGCACGGTATTGGGGGAAACGAGGGTTCTGTTTGACGGCCAGGCATCGCCGTTGATCTATGTATCCGGCACGCAGACGAGCGCGATCGTTCCATATCGGGTAGCGGGGCAGGCGTCGACGCAAGTGGTGGTGGAGTATCGCGGGGAGCGTTCGGCGCCGCTGGTTGTGCCGGTGGTGGCGAGCCGCCCGGGGCTGTTTTCGGCGAACTCATCGGGGCGCGGGCAGGGAGCGATTCTGAACGAGAACAACAGTTTCAACTCGGCGGCGAATCCGGCGCGGAAAGGGAGCATCGTGCAGCTGTTCGGGACCGGTGAGGGGCAAACGAACCCGCCGGGCGTGGACGGGCAACTGGCGACGCAAGTGTTTCCGAGGCCCGTTCTTCCGGTATCGGTGACGATAGGCGGACGAACAGCGGATCTGCTGTACGCCGGCGCCGCTCCAAGTCTGGTGGCGGGACTGCTCCAGGTAAACGCGAAGATCCCTGAAGATTCTCCTTCGGGCGACCTGGAGGTGATCGTGACAGCCGGCAACGCCCGCTCGCAGACCGGGCTGACGGTTGCGGTGCAGTAATCGGCGCGGCGCGGTTCATGGAACAATAGAAGTAGCTGGAGAATCGCGCCATTCATTCCACTGCCGAGTATCGAGTACACGGGTTGGACTGCGCCGAAGAGGTGCTGCTGATCCGGAAAAGACTGTCCGAGGAGGAGGGAGTCGGGGATCTGAACTTCGACATTCTGCACGGGCGGCTGCGGGTGGAGTTTGACCCATCGAGACTGACGGCGGGCCGAATCCGCGAGGCGGTGGCGGAGACGGGGCTGAAGTGCGAGCCGTGGCGTGAGACGGCGGCGGCAACGACGTTCTGGGACCGCTACGGGCGCGTGCTGCTGGCGGCGGCGAGCGGCGTGGGGATGCTGGGGGCGATGGTGTGGCAGGGGTTGACGACGGGAGATCTGCTAACGAGTTTGCTGGCGCACGAGCATGCGGGCCATCACGCCTCGACGCCGGTGATCGCGCTGTGTCTGTTGGCGATCGGGGCGGGGTCGTATTTTGTGCTGCCGAAGGCGGTGCATTCGTTCCGGCGGCTGACGCCGGACATGAACGCCCTGGTGATTATTTCGATCACGGGGGCGATGTATCTGGGGGAGTGGATTGAGGGGGCGACGCTGTCGTTTCTGTTCGCGCTGGCGGCGCTGCTGGAGACCTACTCGATCGCGCGTGCGCGGAAAGCGGTGGAAGCGCTGATGCTGGTGACGCCGGGTGAGGCGACGGTGGTGCATCACGATCATGAGCACCGAGTGGCTGTGTCGAAGGTGGCGGTGGGGGCGACGATCCGGGTGCGGCCGGGGGAGCGGATTCCGTGCGACGGAGAGGTGAGTTCGGGCCACTCCGATGTGAATCAGGCGATGATCACGGGGGAATCGAGGCCGGCGTTCAAGTCGGAAGGCGACGCGGTGTTTGCGGGAACGCTGAACGGCGGGGGCACGCTGGAGATCCGGACGACGAAGCCGGCATCGGATTCGACACTGGCGCGGATCGTGCGGATGGTGGAGGGAGTGCAGCACCGGCGGGCGCCGAGCGAGCAGTTCGTGGAGAAGTTTTCGCGCTATTACACGCCGCTGATGATGCTGCTGGCGGCGGCGGTGGCGGTGATTCCGCCGCTAGTTGGCGGCGGGGATTGGGGCGACTGGTTCTATCACGGGATGGTGATTCTGCTGATCTCGTGCCCGTGCGCATTGGTGATCTCCACGCCGGTGAGCATTGTGGCGGCGCTGGCGTCGGCGGCGCGGCAGGGGGTTCTGATTAAGGGAGGCGCGTTTTTGGAAGAGGCGGCGCGGCTGCGAGCGGTGGCGTTTGACAAGACCGGGGTGCTGACGGCGGGCGAGCCGGAGGTGCGGACGCTGGTGCCGCTGAACGGGTATACGCCGGAGGAGATTCTGGGGCGGCTGGCGGCGATCGAGTTCCGGAGCGAGCATCCGCTGGCGCGGGCGGTTCTACGCTACGCGGGGCAGAAAGGGATCCGGCCGATGGAGGTTTCCGGTTTCCAGTCGCTGCAAGGCAAGGGGGCGGAAGGAAACGTTGGCGGCGAGAAGTTCTGGGCGGGGAGCCTGCGTCTGATGGAGGAAAAGGGGCTGCGTGTGGAAGGGATTCTGGATCACGTGAGCGGGCTGGAGGAGATGGAGGGAACGGTGGTGGCATGCGGGACGGACCGGGAGGCGTGGGCGCTGGTGACGCTGTCGGACCCGGTGCGCGCGGAGGCGCGGGCGGCGGTGGAGGCGATCCGTACGGAGGGGATTGAGAAAGTAGTAATGCTGACGGGGGACAACAAGGCGACGGCGCGGATTGTGGCGGAGCATGTGGGTGTGGACGATGTTCGCGCGGAGCTGCTGCCGGACGATAAAGCGGCGGCGGTGCGGGAGCTTATGTCGAGCCATGAAAAGGTGGCGATGGTGGGCGATGGGATCAACGATGCGCAGGCGATGGCGTGTTCGACGGTGGGAGTGTCGTTGGGCAGCGCGGGGATCGATGTGGTGATGGAGACGGCGGACGTGGTGCTGATGTCCGGCGGCTTGTCGAAGCTGGGGTTCCTGTTGCGGCATGCGCGGCGGACGGTGGGGGTGATCCAGCAGAACGTGGCGCTGGCGCTGGCGATGAAGGGGGCGTTTCTCGTGTTGGCCTTTTTCGGGCAGGCGACGTTATGGATGGCGGTAGCGGCGGATATGGGTGCCACGCTGCTGGTGACGTTCAACGGGCTGCGCCTGCTGAGGGTAGGGGAGCGGGCGGGATGAGTGTTACAGCCTGGGACCGCGCCGGCGACGCGCAGCTGGACCAGTTCGGCGGGATTGCGGACGGGGAGCAGGCGGAGAATGATCTGGTCGAGCAGGGTGAAGATGGCAGTGTTGGCGCGGATGCCGAGGGCGAGCGAGAGGACGGCGGTAAGAGCGAAGCCGGGATGGAGGCGTAGCTGGAGGAGGCCATAGACGAGATGGGCACGGAGGTTCATGTTCAGCTCAATTAAGCAGAGTTTGACGCGGGAGTTCCCGGAAGGACAGTAAACAATGAGATAATCCTAAGCGTTCCACGATGAACCTGGAAGAAGTCGCCAAGAGAGCGGGAGTGTCCACAGCGACGGTTTCCCGCGTATTGAATAACATCGACGTGGTGAAGAACTCGACGCGCAACAAGGTAATGCGTGCGGTGTCGGAGTTGAACTATCATCCGAACCTGAACGCACGGGCGCTGGCCGGCGGCAAGAGCCGGACGCTGGGATTGATCGTGTCGAACCTGGAGAATCCGTTCTTTTTGGATGTTTTCCGGTCGTTGGAGGCGGAGGCGCACAGCAATAACTACGAAGTGATCGTGGCCAATACGGGCTACAGCGCGGAGCAGATGGTGAAGCACGTGCGGCTGATGATCGGCCGGCGAGTGGACGGGTTGGCGGTGATCGTCTCGGAGCTGGATCCGGAGCTGATGCGTGAGCTGAGCCATAGCAAGATACCCACGGTGTTCTATGATCCAGGGGCCAAGCCACGGCATGCCATCGGCATCCGTGTGAATTACCGGCGGAGCATAGAGCGGATTGTGGAGTACCTGCATGCAGTGGGACATAACCGGCTGGCCTTCGTGGGCCATCACGCGAGCCTGGGTCCGATCAGCGAGCGGGAGAAGGCGTTTGTGGAGACGGTGTCGAGCTACGGGGAGCAAACCGAGTACCGGACGGTGGCCGATCAGGACGGGTTTGACGGGGGCCGGAACGCGGCTCGCAAGCTGCTGGCGAGCGGGTTTGAGCCGACGGCGATAATCTGTGTCAACGATTTCATGGCGGTAGGGGTGTTGCGGGAATTGCGGGAACAGGGGCTGCGAGTACCGGGGGATATCTCGGTAACGGGATTTGACAACATCAAGTTGTCGGAGTACTGCTATCCGCCGCTGACGACGGTACATATTCCGCGGGAGCAGATCGGGCTGATGGTGTTTCAGAGCCTGGTGCGGGAGGCGGCGCCGAACGCGCCGGGGCGGGAGCTGGTGCTGGATCCGGAGTTAGTGTTGCGGGAATCGACGGGGGCAGCTCCGGCAGCGCGAAAACGTTAACCAAGCCAGCGAAAAGGGTCCGATGAGTAATAGGGGCGCATTCTGTCATGCGACGTGTAGGTGTAGGCAGTTGGGTGATGACGGGGCTGTTAGCGATTGCCTACGGCCCTTCGGCGCACGGGCAAAGGTATCAGTTCCGGCATTACGGGCAAGAGCTGGGCTGGGGAATCAGGCGGTGAACTGCCTGCTGCAGAGCGCCGGCACTGGTGTTGATGGACGTACAGATGCCGGAGATGGACGGTATAGAGGCAACGGAGCGGATCCGAGCCAGAGAAAGAGCAAACGGGCTTTGCGTACCGATGGTGGCGATGACGGCCCATGCCATGAAGGGTGACCGGGAGAAATGTCTGGCGGCGGGGATGGACGGCTATATCGCCAAGCCCGTCGATCCAACGCAGTTGATGCGCACGATTCAGGCGCTGAACAGTTCGAGCGACATGGACTGAGGCTTCAGGCCAGACCCATCTTTTCGAGCTTCCGGTAGAGAGTCTTGCGCTCGATGCCGAGGATGCGGGCGGCGCGGCTCTTATTGCCGCTGGTGGCAGCCAGCACGCGGCGGATCTGTTCGGCTTCGGCGTCGGCCAACGTCTCGGAAGCAGAATCGCGCGGCTCGGTGGCTTCGATGGCGGCGCGCACAGCCGTCTCATCGATGCGGCCGTTGGCGGCGAGGATGGTGAGACGCTCCATCATGTGCTGGAGCTGGCGGACGTTGCCCGGCCAGGTGTAGGATTCCATCTGCTTGATAGCGCCCTCGCTGATGCGGGCGTTGAGGTTGTAGCGGGAGTTGTATTTCTTGAGGAAGTGGTGCGCCAGAAGGAGGATGTCGCCGGAACGCTCGCGGAGAGGGGGGATGGAGATGCGGAAGACGTTGATGCGGAACCAAAGGTCTTCGCGGAATTTTTCTTCCTCCACCAGTTGCGCGATGTCCTTATTGGTGGCGCAGAGCACGCGGACGTCGACCTGGTGGGACTTGTTGGAGCCGAGCGGGCGGACCTGGCGCTCCTGGAGGAAGCGCAGCAGGCGGAGCTGAAAACCGTGATCGATTTCGCCGATTTCATCGAGAAACACAGTGCCTTTATGGGCCGCTTCAAAGACGCCGGTGCGGTCACGGTCGGCGCCGGTGTAGGCGCCCTTCATGGCGCCGAACAGTTCACTTTCCAGAAGCGAGGGAGCGATGGCGGCGCAGTCGACGGGGAGATAGGGATGGGCGGTGCGCGGGCTGTGGCTATGAATCATGCGCGCCACCATTTCCTTGCCGGTGCCGGTTTCGCCTTCGATGAGCACGGTGGCGTCAGTGGGGGCGACCTTGGCCACCAGCTGATAAAGCAGGACCATCGCCTGGGAGCTGCCGATCATCTCCGTCTCCGGCAGATCTTCGACGAGGCTTTCGTCGTCCTCTTCGGCGGGTTTGAGGGAGGCTTCGGCGCGCTTCACAATTTCCAGCAGCCGGTCCAGGTCAAACGGCTTGGCGATGTAATCGAAAGCGCCGTCGCGGGTGGCCTGCATGACGGTCTCCATGGAGCCGCGTCCGGTCATGAGAATGACGGCGCAGGAGGGATTGGAGGCGCGTGCGGCGTTGAGGACGTCGAGACCGGTGCGGCGGTCGAGATAGATGTCGGAGACGACGATGGGGAAAGCGCCCGAGCCGAGGCGGTCCAGCGCCTCGTCGGTGGTGGCAACGGCCTCGACGGCATAGCCCTCCAACTCAAGGAACGTGGAGAGAGTGCCTCGCAGGGAAGAATCGTCTTCAACCAGAAGTAGGGAGCCCAATCCTTAACTATGATGGCATGACCGGCAGAATAATGGTGAAACAGGAGCCGGCGCCCGGTTTGCTGGTAACTTCCATGCGGCCGGCGTGGTGGGTCACGATCTGCTCGACGATGGAGAGGCCGATGCCCGTGCCGGCCTCGCCGCTGGCCTCGGCTTTGGAGGTGCGGTAGAACTTGCGGAAGATATTGCGCAGCTCCTTTTCATCCATGCCGATGCCTTGATCCTGAACGGCAAGGTGGAGGCTGCGGTTGGCCAGCCTGCCGCTGACGGTAACTTCGGTGTCCGGGTTGGAGTATTTGACGGCGTTAGTGAGCAGGTTATAGACGGCGTACTCGATCAACTCGCGGTCGCCGGCGAGAGTGGCGGGTTCGAAAGTGTCGAGGGTGAGGCGTATGCGCTTGCGTTCGGCGAGGGGGCGGACGCGGTCCAGGCAGACATCGATTAACTCGGCGGCGGGGACGGGTTCGCGCTTGAGCTCCATCTGGCCTTCGCTGAGCCTTTCGACGTCGAGAAAGGTCTGAATCATGCGCGCCAGGCGCTTGGATTCACTGTGAATCATGCGCGTCATTTCCGAGCGCTTTTCCTCGCTGAGCTGGTAGCGGCCCATCAGCTCGCTGGAGCCCTGAATGGCCGACAGCGGGCTGCGCATCTCATGGGCGACGAAGTGGATGGCCTTCTGGTAACGCTCCTTGGCGGCTTCGGAGCGCTCGAGCCGGCGGCGGACGATGAAGTGCTGAAAACTGGCGGCGGCGGCAATGGAAAGCCATGCGGCGGAGATGGGCATTACGTACGGAAAGACGATGTGTCTCTGAAAGGCGATGTAAGGGGCCAGGTGGGCGGCGGCCAGGAGAGCGGCTCCGAGAAGATAGGCGGACCAGCCGGAGCGAAGCCAGAAGGCGAGGCCGGCAACAAGCGTGAGCAGGAAGGAGAGACCGAGGACGGCAGAGGGCGAGGCATCGACGAGGAAGAGGCCGCGGCGAAGAGTTTCATAGGCGTTGGCGTTGATCTCGACACCGACCATGGTCTGGCCATAGGAGTACGGAGTCATGTGCCGGTCCCGCGCGGCGCTCTGCGCGGTGAGACCGATGAAGACGGCCTTGCCGGCGAGCGCGGCGGCTGAGGCGGCGGGATCCTGCTCGAGCTGATGGAAAGTGACTTGAGGAATGTTGCCCGGCGGCAGGAAGCGGACGCGCATCGGGCGGGAGTCGGACTGGCGCGCGGGAATCACCGTACCGTCGAGTTGCAGGGATTCGGGCGATTCGATGATCTGGCGGACGGGGCGGGCGAGGCGGTGCATTTCCAGCGAGAGAGCAAAATGACGGCGTGGGCCGCCGGCCTTTTCGAGCGGAATCTGGCGCAGAACGTTGTCGAACGGATCGGGGTCGGCGTGCACGTGACCAACGGCGGCGGCCTTGGCGGCAAACAGTGGCAGGACGTCCTCCCAGCCGTGCTCGGTGAGATCGGTGGCGAGGACAAGATGGGGCAGGCGCGAGAAGGCATCCGCGAGGCGCGCATCTTCGGAGGGATCGCGACCCGATTCGGCGAGGATCATGTCGAGGGCGACAGCCTTGGGACGAGCCTCGGCCAAACGGAAGATGCCGTCGGCGAGAATGCGGCGGATGCCGGCGAGGCCGCCCATGCGGTTGAGCGTGCGCTCGTCGATGCCGAGAATGACGGCTTGGGAATCGGCCGACGCCGCGGGGCTGATGCGGAACAGGAAATCGTAGACGTCGTTGTCGAGCTGGTGGCCGAGCGTGGTGAAGGCAGCAAGGACGGAGATGAGCAGGCAACCGGCGAGCGCCAGAATATAAAGGAAGGCCTCGCGGCGGAGCATGGCTTTAGCGGCGGATTGCCTTTTCGACGGCTCCGGGTTCGCGTGGGAGGGCGGTGCTGAGGACTCGCACGCCGTTTTCGGTGATCAGCACCATGTCCTCGATGCGGACGCCGATGTTCTCTTCGGGGATGTAGAGGCCGGGCTCGATGGTGACGACCATGCCGGGCTGGAGCGTCATGTCGGGGTCGGCGGGGTCGTGCACGTCGAGGCCGACGTGGTGGCCGAGCTGGTGAAGATAGTATTTCCCGAGTTTCTCTCCGTTACGGTCCTTGCCGTGACGGTTGACGTAGTCGAGCGCGATCTGATTCAGCGTGCCCTCGCCGTGGCCGGTGAGCTTCATGCCTGGCCGCGCGGCGGCGATGGCGGCCTTCTGCGCGCCGAGGACGATTTCATAGATTTCGCGCTGGCGTGGGGTGAATTTGCCGTTCACTGGCAGCGTGCGGGTGAGATCGGCGGCATAGGCGGAGCATTCGGCGCCGGCGTCGATCAGCAAGAGTTCGCCTGCATCCATGCGGCGGCGGTTGGCCGAATAATGGAGGATGATGGCGTTGGGCCCGGCGCCGACGATGGGGGCGTAGGCGGGGCGTTCGCAGCCGCGGTCAAGCATGGTGTGCAGGAAAGCGGCGGCGAGCTGGTATTCATGGACGCCGGCGGCGATACGGCTCCACGCTGCGCGGTGCGCGGCGATGGAGGCGTCGGTGGCGGCTTGAATGAGCGAAAGTTCACGCGCCGATTTCACCATGCGGAGGCGGGCGATGGGGAGGGCAGCGTCCTGGAGAGTCTGGCCGTCCAGCGCCTGGCGGACTTTGTCGGCCGACGGATGCTTGGTGAGCGCATAAACCGTCCGGCCGCGCGCCAGCTCACGCAGCTTTTCCGGGAAGGCTTTGGCGCCGGCGATGTTGGGGAAGCCGGAAGCCTGTGCGGCGCCGGCATCCTCGGGACCTATCTTGGGGCCGGTGTAGCGCTCGCGAACCTGGTTGCGTGCGGGGAGGAAGAAATACTCGGCATCGGGAGTGAGAATGAGCATGGCGCCGGGCTCACGCCAGCCGGTGAGGTAGAAGAAGTTGCTTTCCTGAAAGAAGCCGGCGCGCAGGCCGCCGCGGTCGGGCTCACCGTCGCCGGCGAGGGCTACGATGGCATCCGGCAGCGCCTTGCGGAGCGCGGCGCGGCGATGGGCGTGCTCAGCGAGTCCGGCAGGATCGATGGCGAACGTGGAGGCGGCGATGGCCCACAGCAGGAAGAGGCGCACCATGGAAACAAGTATAGCTTTGGGACGCAGGAAGACTCTCCAGATCCTCCCGTCATTATGTACGGGGCTTACGAGATAAGATAGGGAGTTGCGGCCCTTCTATCCGCTGTTCCGCAATCCACACGTGGCGACGATCGCGGCGAGCTTGTGGCCACGAACGCTCGACGAGGAGCGGTTTCCGGTGAGCGCGAGGCTCTATCGCTCAGAGCCCGAGGTGCAGGTACTGATTCACGCGCAATCGCCGGAGGAACCGAAGGCCGATGCGTTGCTGGTGCACGGGCTGGAGGGCTCCTCCGACGCCGGATATATGCGCAGTATGGCGCAGACGCTTCTGGAGGCCGGGGTGGCGGTGCACCGGATGAACCTGCGCAGCTGCGGCGGCACCGATTTCCTCTGCCAGACTTTGTATCATGCCGGGCTGACGACGGACGTGTTCGCCTACCTGATGGAGTTGGACCGTCAAAGGCGCACGCCAGTCTACCTGATCGGCTTTTCGCTCGGCGGCAATATCGTACTGAAGCTGGCAGGAGAGCTGGGGGAAGGAGCGCACAGGATGCTGGCCGGCGTGGTGTCGATCTCGACGCCGCTGGAGTTGGAGGCGTGCGCGCGGCGTCTGGGGGAGCGCCGGAACCGGCTGTATGAATGGCGGTTCGTGTCCAGCATGAAGAAGCGGCTGAAGCTGCGGAGGAAGATCCTGCCGGAGAGCTGGCCGTGGGACCGGCTGGACAAGATCCGGACGATTTATGAGCTGGATGACCTGTTTACGGGGCCGAGTTTCGGGTTTAGAGGCGCCCCTGAGTACTACGCGACCCAGTCGGGGGCGCGGTTTCTGGACGACATCCGCGTGCCAACGGTGCTTATTCATGCGCAAGACGACCCGATGATCCCGTGGGAGGCGTACGCGCAGCCGGCGCTGAGGACGAACAAGCACCTGCGCCTGATGGCAGTGCCGCACGGCGGGCATATCGGGTTTCTGGCGCGGAACCTGCCGCGGATGTGGGTAGACGGGGTTGTCCGCGACATGGTGCTGGATTTGGGGAACAACTAAGGCGTCCGGATCGTCTTTGATAGGTGAGGTTGCGGACATCCAGTTCCTTTTGGGAAGCGCTAGGTGTGGCGATGGGATCGCTGCGCGGGAGCAAGCTGCGCAGCTTCCTGACCCTGTTGGGGATCATCCTGGCCACGACGACCCTGATTGCGGTGATGAGCGTGATCCACGGAATGGACGTCTACATCGCGCAGAACGTCTCCGACATGGGGGCAGACGGGTTCCGGATCCTGCGGATGGCCTTCATCGGGAACTTCGATGCGAAGAAGTACATGGAGATGGTGAAGAAGAACCCGGAACTGCGGCCGGAGGAGTACGAATTTCTGCGGTCACGGGTGCGGCTGTCCAAAGAGGTGGGGATGCAGGTGTTCAAGCGGGTGGCGGCAGTGGCCGGGCCGGACCGTTTGGAGGATGTGCGGCTGCGGGCGGTGAGTCCGAATATCGCCTCGATGACCAACGTGCAACTGGCCTCGGGGCGGATGTTCACGCCGATGGAGAATGACCGGCGGATGTACGTGGCGCTCATCGGCAACGATCTGAAGGAGACGTTCTTCCCGAATGTGGACGCGGTAGGCAAGATCGTGAAGCTGGACGGGCGGAACTGGGAAGTGGTGGGCGTGGCGAAGAAGCAGGGCAGCGCGTTCGGGCAAAGCCTGGACAACTTCGTGATGGTGCCGATCGAGACGGGATTCAAGATCTACGGCTCGCGGCAGGGACTGAGCTACATGGCGCAGGCGATCGACCAGAGCTACCTGTTCCAGGCGCAGGACGAGATCCGGATGCTGCTGCGAGCGTGGCGGCACATGCGGCCGGGGCAGGAAGATAACTTCGCGATTGTCAGCTCCGATTCGCTAGTGAACGCCTGGGGGCAGATGACGGGGGCCATCGCGGCGACGGCAGTGGCGGTGGTGAGCGTGTTCATGGTGGTGGGGGGAGTGGTGATCATGAACATCATGCTGGCGGTGGTGACCGAGCGAACGCACGAAATCGGGATCCGCAAATCGGTGGGGGCGCGGCGGCGGGACATTCTCTATCAGTTTCTGGTGGAGTCGGCGACGCTGGCCGCGACAGGCGGGCTGGCGGGCGTGATTCTGGCGTGGATAGTCGGGGTACTGGTGCGCAGCTTTACGCCGATCCCGATGGCGATGCCGGTGTCGGCGGTGGTGGTTGGTGTAACGCTGTCGGCGGCGGTGGGTTTATTCTTCGGGATCTACCCGGCGCAGCGGGCCTCCAGTCTGGATCCGATTGAAGCATTGAGGTTCGAACGATGATGCGAGCATCGATAGCGACGGGCATTCCGCTGGCGATGAAGACGATCCGGGAGCACAAGCTGCGCTCGGCGCTGACGGTGCTGGGTGTGGTGATCGGAGCGGGCGCGATTATCGGGGTGGGCTCGATCATCGCCGGGCTGGACGGCGCGATTACCAATATCCTGAGAAGCTTCGGGACGAACACGATCATCGTGTTCAAGTTTCAGATCGGGCCGCGAATGGGGAACCTCAGCGCGGAGGAGCGCCAGCGCAAGCCGCTGACACTGGAGAACGCCAGGGCTGTGGGAGAGCGCTGTCCGTCGGTGAGGCACGTGAGCCCGTACCTGTTCCCGAACTGGAACATGATCCACAAGGTCCGCTACAAGGGCAACGATATGTTCAATATCGAGATCGGGGGAACCGAGTCCGGCTATGCGGGTGGCGGTAACGCGGAGATCAAGTACGGGCGGTTTCTCTCCGATGCCGACAACCATCACCGGTTGCCGGTTGTGGTGATCGGCGAAGACGTGCATAAGGCGCTGTTCGCGGACCTGGATCCGGTGGGGAAATGGATTGAATTGGACGGCCATCAATTCGAAGTGATCGGGGTGATGCACCGTCCGCCGACGGCGTTCCCCGGCGAACAGGACGGCCGCGTCCTTCTGCCCTATCAATCGATGCGGAAGATGTTCCCGAACGCGAAGGAGCACATGCTGGTGGTGGTGGCCGAGGACGGCAGGCTGGCGGCGGCGATGGATGAGATCCGCGCCGTACTGCGGATTGAGCGGCGCGTGCCCCACGACAAGCCGGACAATTTCGCGATGTCGACGGCCGAACAGATGATCGAGGATTTCCGGAAGATCACCGGAACGGTGGCTATCGTGATGGTGGTGCTGAGCTCGATCGGGCTGCTGGTTGGTGGCATCGGGGTGATGAATATCATGCTCGTTTCGGTGACGGAACGGACCCGGGAGATCGGGATCCGGAAAGCGATCGGCGCCAAGCGGATCGATATCGTGGTCCAGTTTCTTACAGAGGCTGTGGTGTTGACGGTGCTGGGCGGGGCGGCGGGGATGCTGTTCGGGTGGGGAGTTTCGGTGGCGGCGCGAGTAGTGTTTCCGTCGCTGCCAACGGCGGTGCCGTTATGGGCGGCCGTGCTGGGAGTGGCGGTCTCGGTGGGGGTGGGGCTTTTCTTCGGGATCTGGCCGGCATCGAAGGCGGCGCGGCTGGACCCAGTGGTGGCGCTGCGATACGAGTAAGTTTCGCCTTACACTGAGAGAGTGTACAGGCGCTTATTGCTCAGGGCGGGTCTGTGTGCGTTCGCCACGGCTTCGGTAGCGCGTGCCGAATCGGCGGAGATGTTCCAGCGGATTGAGGAGTTCCGGCTGGAGAATGGCATGCGCTTCGTAGTGCTTCCCGTTGCGGGCGTGCCAAGTGTAACCATTCATATGTTCGTCGAAGCCGGAGACGTGGATGATCCGCCCGGACGCCCTGGACTGGCGGCGAAGTTCCGGGGGCTTTACTTGATGGGGCCGGAGACTATCGGGTCCAAGTCTGCGGAAGCGGAAGCCGCGGCGCGGCGAACCGTGGAAGCCATCAGCGAACGGCTGGATCAGGAAAGATTGAAAGCTCCCGACGGCTTTTCGATCGGCGCGCAGACGGCGGAGGCGGACCTGCAGTTTGCCCTCGGGAAACTGGAGGAACTGGGCGATTCGCAGGCGTTCCTGGGGATTCAGCGGCAGCACGGGTTTATCAGCAATGCAGTGATCCTCGCCGATGCCTCGCATTTCCAATGGACACTTCCCTCCAACCGCACCGAGATCTGGTTCAAGCTGTACGGGGAGTGGCTGCAAAAGCCGGCCTTCCGGGGATTCTATAGAAGGCAGGATGCGGCCAAACCGGAAGCATCCCGGGCTGGGGAGAGAAGCGAATGGGCACGGCATTTGCTGGATGCTGTATTCAAGGACCATCCCTACGGGAGGCTGGCGGTGGAAACCAGCAGCGGAGCATCCCTTCAGCTTTCCCATGCGAAACAGTTTCTGCAAACCAACTACAGCGCGAACCGGATCACCGTGGCCCTGGTGGGCGATGTTGGCGCCAAGCAGGCGCGGCAGTTCGCCGCCCAGTATTTCGGAAAGATTCCCGCGCATGGTGGAGTGGAGTCAGGGGAACGCAAGGCGGCGCTCCCGGGGGAACCGCTGCGGCTGCATAAGGCGGGGCGGAGCGGGGCGGCGATCGGGTTTCTGAGGTCTGCCCATGGCGATGCCGGAGACCTATTTTTCGCCGTGCTTGACCGGCTTTGGCAAACGGGCACGGAAAGCGAGCTGTTCCAGGACCTGGTGGTGACGCGGCGGCTGGCCGAATCGGTGCATGTGGAGGCGAATCTGCCCGGCGGACGATGGGAAAGCCTCTTCGTTCTTTATGGGGCGGCGGCGGCACGAGTGCAGGTGGAGGATCTGGAGACGGCCCTGTTGGAGGTTGTGGAGGAGGTTCGTGTGAAGCGGGTGGAGCCTGCGAGACTCAAGCAGGCGGTGAACAGGATGCGGTCGAGCCTTCTTCAGCAGTTCCTCTCGAGTGAAGGCGCGGCGACGCTTCTGGCGCGAACGGCCGCACGGCGGGAATCGGCGCGCAAGCTTGGTGAGGATCTGGAGCGGCTGAAGGCGATGACCCCAGAGAGTTTCCAACAGGCGGCCCAGCTTTACCTGAAGCCGGAAAATCGCATCGTGCTGGTGATGACGCCCACGGGCCCACAAAGGCAGGAGGCCGGCAAACAATGAGCCCGCGCTTTGCTGCGATCCTCGTTATCTGCGCTTTGTGCGGCTGGAGCCAGTCAAGAACTCCCGCCGGGCCCGCATCGCCGGATCTGAATCTGGGCCTGAAGATTCCGCCGAATTCCGGATTCCGCCTGCCTCCAACCACGGAGGCCAAACTGGCAAACGGAATGCGGGTGCTGCTTTCGGCTGACTCTTCCGCGGGCCTGGTAAGCGGAGCGTTACTGATTCCCGCCGGCCATTTGATGGATCCGCCGGACAAGCTGGGGCTGGCCGCCACGGCGGCACAATCGCTGGTTATGGGAGGAACCAGAAAGCGCAGCCGCGAGAAGCTCCAGCAACAGCTCGGTGAATGGGGAGCTGTGCTGGAAGGCCGAACATACGAAGAACACCTCGAGATCTCCTTCCATTGTCTGAGCGAATACCAGGAACCCATGGTGGAGCTTCTGGGGGAGCTGCTGCGGGAGCCGGCCTACGAGCTGGAAGCAATCGAGCAGGCGATGATGGGGCTCAGAAACCGCGTGGCGTTTCAGTACCGCACAACGGAATTGACCGTCGCGCAGGCTATGGAGGAGGCGCTGCAAGCAGGCGGCGGCAAGGCACGGCGGCGCATGGAATACGGCCATTTGGATTCGATTCACCGCGAGGACCTGTTCCGCTTCCACGAACGCTTCGTGCATCCGCAAGGGGTTCTGCTTGCGCTTCAAGGGGAGTTGGAAATCCAACGCACGCAGGAGATATTGCAGCGACTACTGGGCGATTGGAAACCTGGTGGGGAATTCCGGCCGGCCGAGGTCTTTCAAGGCAAGCCGGTCGCGGGCGTGCTTGTAGTGCCAACGCCGGATGACGGCGCGGCGCGATTCCGAATCGCGCTGTCCGCGCCGGGATTCATTCGAAACATCTATCCGGCTGCTTTGCTTGCCTCGAGCGTGTTGCGCGAATACCTCAATCGGGCTATGAGTCAGGATCCTGCCTCCTCGCTCATGAATCTCTCCGCGCAGTTGTATCTGCACCCGCGGATGAGCGTTCCGAGTTCGATCCAGATCGTCGGTAGCGTCCGCACAACCAGCGTTACCAACGCGCTGGTGCTGCTGACCGAGGCGATCAAGAAATTCAAGCTGTCGGAAGTTCCTGAGAACATCCTGGAGTCATCGCGCCGCATTGCCGCGGACGGGCTTCCTCCGCAGATCAGCATAGAAGGCGGGATGTTCCGACATGCGGCAAGGCTGTACTTCCACGGGTTGAAACTGGATTCGGTGTCCGACTGGAGCCGCCGCTTGAATGCCATGACGCGGACGGACCTGGAGGCGGGGCTGAAGCAGATCGGTATGGCAAACCCGGCGATCGTTGTGGCCGGCGATGAGAGCGCTTTTTATCCGCCGCTGGCCAACCTAGGCATGGCGATTCACCGCTTCGACAGTTCGATTCCGCCACCTTCGCCGCTGGAGCCCAAAACCGACGCGGAAAGCCTGGCGCTAGGAAAACAGTGGATGGAGCGGATGCAGGCTGCCCTCGGTGGGCGCCAGAAGCTGGCCGCGATTCAAGATTACACCTGCAAGTTCGAAGGCATCCGCACGACCGGCAGCGGATTCGTCAAAATCACCTACACGGACCGCTGGTTGGCGCCGGAGACATTCCGGCAGGATCAGGTGATCTCGGGTCAGGAGGTCTCCGTCTTCTATGACGGAAAGATAGCGTGGTTGGCGCAGCCCGCACGCAGCATGGCGCTGCCGCCGTCGATGCTGGAGCAGATCCGGGGCGAGCAGTTCCGGCTGCTATTCCGGCTTGCGCTGAGCGACCAGACCGAAGGCCGGACGGTAAGCTACATCGGTTCCGGAATTCTGCATATCGCCGGCAGCGGCGGCAGCTGGGTGCGTTTGGCCGTGGACGAGAATACTCACCTTCCGAAACGGTTCACCTACCGGTTGACGGAAGGGCAAAGGGTCCCCATCACGATGGAGGAGTCGCTGGAGGATTGGCGCGAAGTGGATGGAGTGAAAATGCCGGGCCGGATTGTAACGAGGCAGAACCGGCTTGTATTTTCCGATTTCCATGTAGTGGAACTGCTATTGAATTCGGGGTTGCCATCGAAGGAGCTGGAAAGGAGGCCATGATGCGGCTGGGCGGCATCGGGTTGATGATTGTTGCCAGCGTGGCGCCGGCACAGACGATCCAGGAGCGCGGAAAGCAGACTCTCGACTCGGCCTGGGAGGCGCTCGGCGGCCACGCTTTCGCGGCGGTGAAGGACCGCGTCGAGTCCGGCAGAGTCTACTCCTTTTACCGGGCGCAACTGCGCGGGCTTTCACGGGCGACTATTTACACACGCTACTTGACGCCGCCCGATCCTCCCGATCCCGGCGGACTCTACGTGCGCGAGCGCCAGTCGTTCGGCAAGGAAGAAGACTACGCGATTCTCTTCGATGAGAAGCAGGGCTGGTCGATCACCTTCCGCGGCGCCCAGCCGCTGCCGGAGGAAACCGTGGAACGGTACCAGGACACGACGCGCCGGAACATCTTCTACCTGCTGCGGATGAGGAGGAATGAGCACGGGCTGATCATCGAGCACAAGGGCAGCGACATCTTCGACAACATGCCGGTCGATATCGTCGACATTACCGATTCGGAGAACATTACGCTCTCGATCTCCGTGCAGAAATCCACCAAGCTGCCGGTCCGGCAGATGTTCTACCGGCGGGATCCGAAGACCCGACAACGAAACGAGGAAGTGACCATCTTCGGCAAGTACCGCGACGTCGGCGGAGGCGTGCAGTGGCCGTTCAACATTCAGCGGAAGCGTAACGGAGAAAAGATCTACGAGATCTTTTCCGAGAGCGTCGTCATCAACCAGGATTTGAGCGATCAGTTGTTCACGCTGCCGGCCGACATGAAGCTGCGCGCGCCGGCGCGCTAGCATCACCGAAGGTAGAACAAGCTCAGCCGGGGCAGGTTTAACCTCTCGAGCGACTGCCGGTCGAGAAACTGCTTTTCCAGCATTGCGATCTGGGGAGCAGTCATCTTGCCGCGGTGTGGACGCAGTTGCCGTTCCAACTCCTCGCGCGCCGACATCGCTTCCTCCTCGCTCTGCGCCGCGCGGGCCACCGCGATCATACGGTCCTCCAGGCCCGTCAGGCGGTTCTCCAGCGCCTCCAGCTTCTCGTACCACTCCGCCGTTTCCGACGCCAGCCCGACGAGCGCCTCCGCCACTCCGCTTAACTCGCCGATCCCCGCCGTTCGTATCTCCGCCGCGCAGCGCCGCAAATGTCCCTCCACTTCTTCGAGGGTGAACGGAGCCTCCGCCTTCACCCCGCCGGCTGGCGCTCCCTCCACCAACCGCTCCGCTTCTTCCAGGACGGCCTGAGAACAGTAGGCCAGAGAATTCACCTCGCGCCCACGCCGCTTCTTTGTGCGCCACATCTCAAAGGACAGGTCAATCCCGCGGATCACCGCCAGCAGCGGGATACCCGCGTTCTTCCAGCTCTCGATCAGGGCCCAATCCAGCGGCGAGAGCAGAAACAGCCCCGTGCCGCGCGCCTTCTGGAAATGCTCCTCCACTTCCGTGAAGTAGTTGAAGTAATTCTGCGGCCAGCCCACTTCGCTCAGCCCTTCTGGTTGCGTCTCCAAATGATTTCCAGTCCTTCCATCGTCAGGTTCTCATCGGCATGGCGCAAGTGCCGCGAGCCGCCCAAAATGAGCGATGAATGTCCGCCCGTAGCCACCGCCTTGGTCCCCTCGCCGAGTTCGCGCATCAGCCGCTCCAGAATCCCGTCGATCAGGCCGATCGCCCCGAAGTATAAACCGCTCTGTATACTGCCCACCGTGTTCGTTCCCACCAGCTTCTCCGGCTCGCGGAAATCCACCTTCGGCAGGCGCGCGGTCCGCGCAAACAGGGCCTCGATGGAGATGCCGATGCCAGGACAGATGATGCCGCCCAGATACTCCGCCTTCGCCGATACACAGTCGAAAGTGATCGCCGTTCCGAGATCGACAACCACGCACGGCCCGCCGTACTTCTCATACGCGGCCACCGCGTTCACCAAACGGTCCGCGCCCACATCGCGCGGGTTGTCGTAGCGGTTCACAACCCCGGTCGCCGTCGCCTCGTTCACGAACATCGCCTCGCGTTTCAGATACCGCCGAGACATACCGGCGAGGGTCGGATTCAGCGGCGGCACGACGCTAGAAATGATCACGCCGTGCACATTGCCCATGTCCAGCCCGTCCACCGTGAACAGGTTCCGCAATAGCACACCCCACTCATCCTCGGTCTGCTCATGCACCGTGCGCAGCCGCCACCGGTGCTTCAATTCTTTCCCGTGAAACACACCGATAGTGATGTTCGTGTTGCCCGCATCCAGCGCCAGCAGCATCTCGCGTCTCCCTTTTTGCTAGCTGGCCGGCCGCACTCCGCCGGCCAGCACCGTCACTAGTTTCCCATTATCCTGCCGCAGCAACAGGAACCCGCTCTCATCGAGTCCCGCGGTTACTCCCTCCAACGCCGTCTCGCCTTGCTCCACCCTCACCCGCATCCCGCTTACGTAACTGGACGCCTGCGCGAACAGCCGCAGCACCGGCTTGATACCCTCCTCTTCGATCAGCTTCGTGTACCGCTCCATCGCGAGGAGGAGTTCCACCAGCAGATGCTCGCGCCGGAACTCGCGCCCGGCCGCGATCCGCAGAGAAGTCGCCAGCTCCCGCAGTTGCTCGGGAAACCCACCATGATTCACGTTGATCCCGATGCCCGCGATGATTGCCTTCGATTCCAGGTTCAGCAGGATCCCCGCGCATTTGCGGCCCCCGATGAGCAAATCGTTCGGCCACCGCAGGTCGCACACAACCCCCGTCGCCTCCACAATCGCTTCCCGCGCCGCCAGCCCCACCGCCAGTGTCACTCCGGGAAATGAATCCACAAACTTCTGACGCAGCACCACCGACACATACAACCCAAGACCCGCCTCCGAGTGCCAGCTGTGCCCGTGGCGCCCGATCCCCGCCGTCTGTTCGTCGGCAATCACCGCCGTTCCGCTCGCGCAGCCCTCGGCGGCCAGCCGACTTGCCTCCGTCATCGTCGAATCCATCCTACGGTGCCAATGCAGCGCGCGGCTCGGCATTCTCCGCCGCACCTCTCCTAAATCAAATCCCATCACTCGATCCTGAAGTTGATATCCACCGCCGCAGCCGAATGCGTGATCGCCCCGCAGCTGATGTAGTCGGCGCCCGCCTCCGCATACGCGCGTACATTGTCGAGCGAGATCCGACCGCTCAGCTCCACGGTCGCCCGTTCGCCGATATGGCGGATCCACTCGGCTGCCTCCGCGGGAGTCAGGTTGTCCAGCAGCAGATGCCTGGCTCCGCCCGCCAGCGCCTCTTCCAACTCCTCCCGCGTCCGCACCTCGATCTCCACCTTCTCTGAGCGTCCCTTGACACGCTGGAGCGCTTCGGTCACGCCGCCCGCCGCCGTGATGTGGTTGTTCTTGATCAGCACCGCGTCAAACAGCCCCATGCGGTGGTTCACCACGCCTCCGGCCGCCGCTGCCGCCTTTTCCAACCGCCGCAGCCCCGGCGTTGTCTTCCGCGTGTCCAGAATGCGAGTCTTCGTGCCCGCCACTGCATCCACGTACTTGGCCGCCAGCGTTGCCACGCCGCTCAGCCGCTGGAGCAGATTCAGCGCCACGCGCTCGCACGTGAGCAGCGTCCTCGCGCTTCCCTCCGCTTGCGCCAACCTTGTTCCTGCTTCCACTCTGGCGCCACCGGAAACCAGCAACCCGGCCGACGCTCCTCCATGCAACTCGTACACCACCGGAACCAGTTCCACTCCGGCCACCACCATCGCCTGCCGCGCGTAGAAACTCCCCGCCGATCGAGCGTCCGCTCTCACGCACGCCTCCGTCGTAATATCGCCCGAGCCGATATCCTCCTCGAGCGCCCGCTTCAGAAACGCGCGAACCGCCGCGTCAACCATGGCCTAGATTGTCCAGCGCGTCCTGGCTCTTGTTGAGCTGTGCCTTGTACTCGGACAGCTTCTCGCGGATGCTCACCACGACCTTCTCGGGCGCCTTGGCCAGAAACGCCTCATCCCCCAGTTGCCGCTCCGAGTTGGTGATGTTCTTTTCCAGCTGCTGGATCTCTTTCGCCAGCCTCTTCCGCTGCACATCCGGCTGTCCCGCCGGCACCTCGAGCACCAGGTCGAATTCCGGCGTCCCCCGCATTCCCGCTCCCGCCTTCGGCGCATGACCGCCGTGCAACGCCAGCTTCACTCCGGCCAGCTTCACAATGGCCTCTTGCTGCTCCCGCGCCACCTCCAGCGCACGCCCCGGCGAATAGAGCGCGCCGGCCAGCAGCTGCTTCGGGTCAAGCTTCAGATCGGCGCGCAGGTTTCGCGCCGCCGTGATGATCTGTTGCAGCAGTTCCATGTGATGCTCGGCTTCGAGATCCGCCCTCTCCGGCGCATATTGCGGAAAGCAGGACTGCGCGATCGACTGCGGCCGCTCGATCGCATTCGCCGCCAGCCGCTGCCACAATTCTTCGCTCAGAAACGGCATCACCGGATGCAGTAGCCGCAACGCCGCCTCAAACACCGTCAGCATGTTCCGCCACTCCGCCGTCATGCCTGAACCGTCGCGGAACCGGAGCTTCTTCATCTCCACGTACCAGTCGCAGAACTCGTGCCAGAAAAAGCCCCATACCAGCTGCGCCGCCTCGTGGTAGCGGAAGTTCTCAATCGCCCGGTTCATGAGATCCGCGCAGCGGTTCAGCCGGGAATAGATCCACCGATCCTCGAGCGTGGCCACAGAGGATCCATTCGGAGTCTCCGGCTTCAGCGGCGCGTCCGGGCCGGGGATCCACGGCTCCACGCCTGAGGCTTCCATCTTCATGAACAGGAACCGCGCCGCGTTCCAGATCTTGTTGGCGAACGCACGCGCGCTCTCCATACGCTCCGTCGTCAGCACAATGTCGGTGCCCGGCGCCGCGCCCTGCACCAGCGCCATCCGCACGGCGTCCGTGCCGTATTGCTCTGTGACAACAAGCGGATCAATCACGTTGCCGCGGGTCTTGGACATCTTCTGCTTTTCCGCGTCGCGCACCAGCCCGTGAATGTAGACTTGGCGAAACGGAACCTCGCCCATGCATTCCAGCCCCATCACGATCATCCGCGCCACCCAGAAGAACAGAATGTCGAAGCCGGTGATCAGCAGGCTGGTCGGATAGAACCGCCGCAGGTCTTCGGTCTCGTCCGGCCATCCCAACGTGGAAAAAGGCCAGAGGCCGGAGCTGAACCACGTGTCGAGCACATCCGGATCCTGCGTGATCGCGCTTGAGGAACATTGCCGGCAGTTGGCCGGCGTCTCCCGGGCGACGGTTATCCCCTTGCACTCCGCGCAGTGCCATGCCGGAATCCGGTGGCCCCACCACAGTTGCCTGGAGATGCACCAGTCGCGGATGTTGCGCATCCACTCGAAGTAGGTCTTCGTCCAGTTCTCGGGGATGAACTGGATACGGCCGGTCTCCACCACCTCCATCGCCGGCTCGGCCAGCGGCTTCATCCGCGCGAACCACTGCGTCGAGATCAACGGCTCCACCACCGTCTTGCAGCGCTGGCACTTGCCCGCCGACAGCATGTACGGCTCGGTTTTTTCGAGCAGCCCTTGTTGTTCGAGCGCCGCCACGACGCGCTTGCGCGCCTCCACGCGATCAAGGCCCGCGAACTCGCCCGCCTCCGCGGTCATCATGGCGTGCTCATCGATCACGCGCACTTTCGGCAGATTGTGCCGCTTGCCGCATTCGAAATCGTTCGGATCGTGCGCGGGCGTCACCTTCACCACGCCCGTGCCGAATTCGGGATCGGCCAGATCATCGAGCACGATCGGGATTTCGCGGTTCATCAGCGGCAGCGTCACGGTCATGCCGTGCAGATCCTTGTACCGCTTGTCCTTGGCGTTGATCGCCACCGCCGTGTCGCCCAGCATTGTCTCGGGCCGCGTCGTCGCCACCACCAGGTAGCGATGAGCGCCGTTTACCGGATACTTGATGTGCCACAGGCTGCTCTGGGACTGCTCGTGATCGACTTCGAGGTCCGACAGCGCGGTGTTGCAACGCGGGCACCAGTTGACCATGTACTCGCCGCGGTAGATGAGACCCTTCTCGTAGAGGCGCACGAAGACTTCGCGCACCGCGCGCGACAGGGCCGGGTCCAGCGTAAACTTTTCGCGGCTCCAGTCGCACGATGCGCCGAGACGCGTCATCTGCTTCTTGATGGTGTCGCCGGACTCTTCCTTCCACTTCCAGACGCGCGCCTCAAACGCTTCTCGCCCCATGTCGCGACGGTTCAATCCCTGGCCCGCCAACTGCCGCTCCACCACCATTTGTGTCGCGATGCCGGCATGATCGGTGCCCGGCAGCCACAGGGTCGCGTAGCCGCGCATACGCCGCCAGCGGATGGTCACATCGATCTCGGTGTGCTCCAGCATGTGGCCCATGTGCAGCGAGCCGGTCACGTTCGGCGGCGGGATGACCAGTGTAAATACGGGCCCCGACGCGGCCACGGCGAACACGCCGTTGTCGATCCACCACTGCGCCCAGTGCGGCTCAAACCGCTGGGGCTCATAAACTTTTTCCAATTGCATGAGGGGAGAACTTCAGTGTAGCAACCGCGGGTGTTTCATAGCGCGGCCGCCGACTCCCATGCCAGCATCGCCTGCTTGCGCGGCAATCCCCAGCGGTAGCCTCCGAGCGCGCCCGTCTTGCGGATCACTCGGTGGCAAGGAATGACCCACGACACCGGGTTCGCGCCGACCGCCGACGCCACCGCCCGCGTGGCCCTTGCTGTGCACACCTGCTCCGCCACCTCTTCATACGTCGTCACGTGCCCAACGGGAATCCGCAGCAGGGCCTCCCACACGCGTATCTGAAAATTCGTCCCTCGCAAGTGCAAGTCGACCGGCTTGTCCGCGGCGAAGATTCGTTCCACCAGCGCCCGCGTCTGCGATTGCGTCGCGACCAGCCGCGCCTTCGGCCACCGCTTCTGCAATTCCCCCAGCGCCTCTTCATGCTCATCAAAACTCAGCCAGCAGACCCCGCGCGCCGTGGTCGCCACCAGGCATTCCCCGAACCGCGTCGCGTGCGTTCCATAGGCGATATGCATGCCCTCCCCGCGCGACTTGATCTCGCCCGGCGTTGCCGCATGGATACTCACCATCAAATCGTGCAGCCGTCCCGTTCCCGACAGCCCCGCCTCAAACGCCGCCTCCAGCAGCGGCCTCGATTGCTCCAACAGCGCCCGCGCATGCTCGGCCGTCAGGAATTGCAGGAACCGCTTCGGCGAAATCCCCGCCCAGCGCCGGAACAGCCTCTGAAAATGAAACGGACTCAGCCCCGCCGCCTTCGCCACCTCATCCAGACTCGGCTGCTCCTGGTAGTTGCGATCCAGGAATACGATCGCTTTTTCGATCCGGCTGTAATCAGCAACGTTCATCATGTGTCCAGCATGACACCCGTCGCGGATGGTCTCAATCCGATTCTTGCTCCTACCGGATCAGCTCGATTGGAATCTTGCCGCGAAGCTTGCGCCACTCCCGGTCCGCCGTCAGGACACCGGCCGCGAGCATATCCGCCGCCGCCAGGCACGCCAGGGCGGCCGCTGCGAGTTGTATCCGGCCGGCTGTCACCTGGTTTGCTCCGAACCCGAGGTGAGGGTGATCCGGAACTCGTGCTTCAGGTCTCCCACGGAGGTAATGATGACACGATCGCCCATGCGTTCCACACGGCGCGGCAGCGGAAGTGGATTCACCATGCCTCCTTTGTCTTTCCCGGCACTGCTCGACATCTTTGTTCGGCAGACACGTGCGCAAACTGTAGCATGAAATGTTATCCAGGCGGCGGGCGGGTTGACGCGGTCCCCGGGAATGTGTAATTATTCATATAGCTGAATATATATTCACTTCCGCGATGAAGGAACCGAAGAGCTTGGCCACGCCCGCCTCCAAAGCACCGATCCCGCTGCTGCCGCGCATCGCCTCGGGCGATCTGCGACGGGATGAGGATATGACCGCGCAGGAGGTCCGGCAGCTGCTTCAGTTGGCGCACGACGTAAAGGAACATCCGGAGCGCTACCGGCTGGCGCTGGCGGGCCAGTCGCTGGCGCTGCTGTTTGAAAAACCGTCGCTGCGGACGCGGCTCACCTTTGAGCTGGCGATACAGCAGCTGGGCGGCGGAGCGATTTCCACCAACGGCTCCATCGGCGAACGCGAGCCGGTGAAGGACGTGGCGCGGAATCTGGAGCGCTGGACGGGCGCGATCGTCGCGCGCACATTTCTGCAAGCCACCGTGGATGAGCTGGCGGAGTGGTCCTCCAAGCCGGTGATCAATGCGCTGACCGATCTCTACCATCCTTGCCAGGCGCTGGCGGATGTGCTCACTCTGCAAGAGCATTTCGGCTCGCTCAACGGATTGAAACTCGCCTTCGTCGGCGACGGCAACAATGTCGCGCATTCGCTCATGCTGCAATCGGCGCGCCTCGGCATGAACTTCGCGCTGGCAACGCCGCCGGGGTATGAAGCCAAGCCGGAAATCCTGGCCGAAGCCGAAGAGCTGGCGCAGCAGCAGGGAGTGGTGATTGAAACCACCCACGACCCCGCCGAAGCTGTCGCGAAAGCCGACGCCGTCTACACCGACGTGTGGGCCAGCATGGGCCACGAACACGAAGCGTTCCAGCGCAACCTGGACTTTGAGTCCTACCGCGTTGACGAGGCGCTGATGGGCAAGGCCGGATCGAAGGCGGTGTTCATGCACTGCCTTCCGGCCAAGCGTGGTCTTGAGACCACCGACGGCGTGATGGAATCGCCGCGCTCGATCGTGTTCGATCAGGCCGAGAACCGGCTGCACGCGCAGAAGGCGCTGCTGCTGATGCTTTTGGGCCTGCGCTAACCTAGTTAACTTATGAACAATCCGAAAAAAGTAGCCTTGGCCTACTCAGGCGGGCTGGACACATCCATCATTATTCCGTGGTTGAAGAACAGGTACGGCTGCCAGGTGGTTGCCGTGTGCGGCGACATCGGCCAAGGCGGGGACGAACTGAAGGGGCTCAAGAAGAAAGCTCTCGACACCGGCGCCTCGGAAGTCTACATCGAGGACATGCGCGCGGAGTTCGTCACGGACTATCTGTGGAACCTGGTCCGGTCCGGCGGCGTGTACGAGCACAAGTACCTGCTCGGCACCTCCATCGCGCGGCCGCTGCTGGCGCGGCGGCAGGCGGAAGTGGCGCTGAAGACCGGCTGCGACGCGCTCGCGCATGGCTGCACGGGCAAGGGCAATGACCAGGTCCGCTTCGAGCTGACCTACATGGCCTTCGCGCCCGACCTGCCCGTCATCGCGCCGTGGCGTGAGTGGGACATCGTTTCGCGCGAGGATGCCATCAAGTACGCGGCCAAGCACAAGGTGCCGATTTCGGCCACGACCAAAAAGATCTACAGCCGCGACCGCAACATCTGGCACATCTCTCACGAAGGCGGCGCGCTGGAAGACCCGGTCAACGCGGCTCCCGATGAGATCTGGATGCTGACGAAGAGCCCGCGCCAGGCTCCCGATAAGCCGGGCAAGGTGACGATCGGTTTCCGTAAGGGCAAGCCCGTCTCGGTCAACGGCGCCGAACTGGAGCCCGTGAAACTGCTCGAGAAGCTGAACAAGATCGGCGCCGAGCACGGCATCGGCCGCATCGATCTTGTGGAGAACCGGTTTGTCGGCATGAAGTCGCGCGGCTGCTATGAAACACCGGGGGGCACGCTGCTGATGGCCGCTTTCGGCGAACTCGAAGCCTTGACGCTCGACAAGAACACGCTCCATTACAAGCAGAAGCTCGCGCTCGACTACGCGGAGATGGTCTACAACGGCTTCTGGTTCACGCCGCTGCGCGAGGCGCTGGACGCCTTCTTCGCCTACATCAGCGAACCTGCAACGGGCGAGGTGACGCTACAGATGTACAAGGGCAACATCGACCCGGTGAGCCGCAAGTCGCCGAATTCGCTTTATTCGCTCGATATCGCCAGCTTCACCATGGGCGCCGAGTACGATCAAAAGGACGCCCGCGGCTTCATCAAGCTGAACGGGCTGCCGATGGCGGTACGCGCCGGTTTGAAGAAGAAGGGGAAGAAGCGGGCATGAAGCTCTGGGGTGGGCGGTTCGCCGAAGGTCCCTGGGAGATATTCGAGCGTTTCAGCGGATCGCTTCACTTCGACCGGCGGTTGATCGAGGCGGACATTCGGGGCTCGCAGGCATTCGCGCGGGCCCTGGAGCGCGGCGGCATTCTTTCCGCCGGAGACCGTGCGCAAATTGTCGCCGCGTTCGACCAGATACTCGAAGATTCCAGGCAGGCGGCGTTCTGGGAGGGCGCAACCGACGAGGATGTCCACACGCTGGTCATCCGCAAGCTGAAGGAAAGGGCCGGGGCGCTGGCCGATAAGATCCACACGGGGCGCAGCCGGAACGAGCAAGTGTCGCTCGACACGAGGCTTTGGCTGCGCGGTGAGATCGAGCGCACGCAGGCGCTGGTTGCCGAGTTGATGGACGCGCTGATCCGTTTGGGGCGGCGTTATCCGAAGGCGGTGATTCCCGGCTACACGCACATGCGCCGGGCGCAGGCGGTGCTTTGGCCGCACTACATCCTCGCCTATTTTGAAATGTTCGCGCGGGACTTCGAGCGGCTGGAACAAGCGTGCGAGCGCGTGAACCTGATGCCGCTCGGCTCGGGCGCGCTTGCCGGCAGCGGGTTCAACCTCGACCGCGAAGCGATTGCCCGCGACCTGGGCTTCGCCGGCGTCACGCGTAACAGCATGGAGGTCTCGGGCGACCGCGACTTCGCGCTCGACTACATGTACGCGGCGACCATGATCATGCTGCATCTCAGCCGGCTGGCCGAGGACTGGATTCTCTATTCGAGCGATGAGTTCGGCTGGATGGATCTGGCCGATGGCGTCACGAGCGGCTCCTCGCTGATGCCGCAGAAGAAGAATCCCGATTCGCTCGAGCTGATCCGCGGCAAGTCCGGCCGCGTCATGGGGGCGCTGAATTCGCTGCTGTTCACGATGAAGGGTCTACCGATGACCTACAACCGCGATATGCAGGAAGACAAGGAAGAGCTGTTTGAGGCGGTGGACCAGACCGCGGCGTCGCTCGAGATGGCCAGCGCGGTGGCCGATGCGGTAAGTCTGCGCGAGACTGTGCCTGCCGCAGCCGCTGAAGAGAGCTGGGTGGTGGCGACCGATCTCGCCGAGGAGTTGGCGCGCCAGGGAACGCCATTCCACCAGGCGCACAAGATCGTCGGCCGGCTTGTGCTGGAAAGCGTCAAAGCCGGCAAAAAACCCTGCGACTGGACTGCGGCAGAACTCACCGCCTTCGCGCCGGAGTTCACCACCGACATGGCGCGGCTGCTGAAGCCGGAGGAAGGAATGAAGTCGCGCGAGATCTACGGCGGTACAGGTCCGGCAACGGTTGCTGTGGCGCTGGCCGAAGCCGAGATGCGGCTGGCCAAGATGCGGCGCTGAGCCTATGAACAAGAGCTACCGCCAGGGCCAAATCCTGAAAGTGATCGGCCGCAAGCGGATCCACACGCAGGAAGAACTGGCGCGGGAGCTCGCCGGCTTGGGGCTACAGGCGACCCAGGTCACCCTGTCGCGCGACATCAAGGATCTGGGCCTCGCCAAGACGGGCGACGGGTATGTGCAGATCGGCGCCGGCGCGCCCGCCGCCGGGCCGGACCTGGGCACCGTGATCGCCGAGTTTCTCACCGACGTGCGCGCGGCGCAAAATCAAGTGGTGCTGAAGACCTCGCCCGGCAACGCCAACGCGCTGGCTGTAGCGCTCGACCGCGAGAACTGGCCCGAAGTGGTCGGCACCATCGCCGGAGACGACACGGTACTGGTGATTGCGCCCGACAGCTCCACCGCCGGCAAGCTCCGCACCAAGCTCTTGAAGTTTACGGTGTAGAATCTACCCGATGACACTACTCAAGTGCGTGGCCGCGGCCGTGGCCGGATTTGCCCTGTGGGCCGCCAGCCGGCCCGCCGACATTCCCTTCCTGAAGTACACGCTCGATGAAGGGGCGAATGAATCCTGCGCCATCGCAGACCTGAACGGCGACGGCAAGCTGGACATCGTCAGCGGCGAAAACTGGTATGCCGCGCCGAAGTGGACCAAGACGCGGTTCCGCGAGCTCGGCTTCAACAACAATTACATCGATGACTTTTCCGACCTGCCGCTGGATGTCGACGGCGACGGCCACATCGACCTGATCACGGCAACCTGGTTTGACCGCGAGCTGACCTGGTGGCGCAATCCCGGCAAGGCCAAGGGCACGTGGGTGAAGAACATCATCGAAAAGGGCCTCAACACCGAGTTCGCTTTCCTCGTGGATCTCGACAACGACGGCAAGGCGCGCGAGTTGCTCCCCCAGTTCGGCGGTCAAAAAGCGATCATCGCCTGGTACGAAGTGAAGAACGGCAAGTGGGTGCGTCACCAAATCCACAACGCCGGCCACGGCCACGGCATCGGCGCAGGCGATGTGAACGGCGACGGCCGCGCCGACATCCTCACGCCAAAGGGCTGGTTGGAAGCGCCCGAGGACCCGCGCGCCGGCGAGTGGAGGTATCACCCCGATTGGGAGCACAAGGAACACCTCGGCTTCCTCTACGTCCACGACGTCAACGGCGACGGCCGGACTGACATCGTGAGCTCTCACGCGCATGACTACGGCCTCTTCTGGATGGAGCGCGCCGCCGACGGCAAGTTCACCAAGCGCCTGATCGACGACACTTGGTCACAGGCCCACGCCACCGCGCTGGTTGACCTGAACGGCGACGGCAAGAAGGACATTCTTACCGGCAAGCGCTACATGGCGCACGAACACGAAAACGGCGCCCGCGAGCCGCTCGGCATCTACTGGTACGAGACGATCACCTCCGGCGATCCGCCGCGCATGCAGTGGGTGCGGCACGTGATCGACTTCTCCACCCGGGCCGGAGGCGGCATGCAAATTCCGGTGGTGGATATCGACGGCGACGGTGACCTCGATTTCGCGGTGGGCGGGAAGTTGGGAGTGTTCTTGTTCGAGAATAAGACGCGGTAGTCAGCGGCCTAGTTCACCCAGGGACCCTTGCCGCCCTTCTTCTTCAGATACACCTGAAACTTCTTCTTGGCCCGCTGAACCTTCCAGTCCTTATACTGACGCTCAAGGCTCCCGAAGATGTCCAGTTTCACGTACTTCGACTTGAGATAGAGGTAGCCGAAGATCATGCCGCCCAGGTGGGCGATGTGGCTGACGCCGCCGCCGCTGGAGCCGAGCGTGCTGAGGAACGCGATGGCGCCCATGATCATGACGAAATATTTCGCCTTCATCGGGATGATCAGGCTGAACAGCACGGTGGTGTCGGGGAACATCATGCCGAAGGCGAGCATGACGCCGAAGATCGCCCCGGATGCGCCGATGGTGCGGCTGGACATATCGCCGAAGACGAGGTTCATCAGGACGACGCAGATCGCGGCGCCGATGCCGCAGACGAAATAGTATTGCAGGAAGCGCTTGGTGCCCCAGGTGGATTCCAGGTCCTTGCCGAACATCCACAGCATCGCCATGTTGATGAGGATGTGCCAGAAGTCCCACGGGTCGTGCAGGAACAGGTAGGTGACCAGCTGCCACACGGCGAGCAGGCTCACCACTGCCTGCGGAATCAGACCGAAATAGTGGAAGAGCGAGCCGAGCCCCGTGCGGACGGCGAAGAAGTAGGCGACAAAGAGGGCGATGTTGACGATCAGCAGCCACTTGATGCCGTACGGGAACATGGAACTGCGCCCGTAGCCGCTGATGACATAACGGCCGCCGTAACCTCCCCCGTAGGACATAATCTCTTACTTCCTTATGATGTCGTTTCGCCGCCGCGGCCGTACCTGTTCAGCCGAGTCGCCGTCAGCAGCAGCCCCACTGCCATTCCCAGCCAGACCAGCCAATGCGAAAACAACCCGTCGCTAATGGCGAATTCCGAAGTCCACTGCATATCGGCGGCCAGCCGCCAAAACGCCAGCGCTCCGGCCATCAGCGAAGCCGGCGTTAACAACGCCGCGGTGGCAAGAGCCAAGTGCCGGTTCTTGCCGCTGGATCGCTTGATTGGGATGCCTCTGTCGAGGCGAATTCTTAACACCATCGCGCTTCTCTCAATATATCAGCCCGGCCACCCCTCGCCAAATAGTATGCGTTTGCGCTACATTGTCTCATTGATATTGCGAAGGAGTTCACGCCGATGAAACGCATCCATACCGCCATACTTGGCACGGGATTCATGGGAAAAGTACATACGGAAGCCGTACGCCGGCTGGGTCATGTGGACGTGGTGGCGCTGGCCGCCTCGCCTGGCCGCGATACCGCGCCGCTCAAGGAATCCTACGGCATCGACAATGTCACCAATGACTGGGAAAAACTGCTTAAGGACCCGAGCATCCACGCCGTGCATATCTGCACGCCCAACTCGCAGCATGCCCCACAGGCGCTGGCCGCGCTCCAGGCCGGCAAGCACGTGCTCTGTGAAAAGCCGCTGGCGATGAGTTCGGCGGAAGCCAGGCAGATGGTGGAGCTGGCAACCAAGAACAATCTGGTCCACGCCACCAACCACAACCTGCGTTACTACCCGATGGTGCAGCATGCGCGACAGATGATTGCCGCCGGAGACCTCGGCGAGATCCTGGTCGTGCAGGGCACTTACTCGCAGGACTGGCTGCTTTACGACACCGACTTCAACTGGCGGATCCTGGCCGAAGCCAACGGCGCGGCGCGCGTGGTGGGCGACATCGGCTCTCATTGGATGGACATGATCCAGCATCTTACGGGACAGAAGATCACCTCGCTGTGCGCCGATACGATGATCTTCCACGAGACCCGCAAGCGGCCGAAGGGATCTGTGGAGACGTTTACCGGCAAGACGCTGGCGCCTTCCGATTATGAGGAGATCGCCATCGACACGGAGGATTTCGCCTCCGTGCTGGTGCGGCTGGGCGACCGTTGCCGCGGCGCCTACACGGTCAGCCAGGTTTCTGCCGGCAACAAGAACAGCTTCCGCTTTGAGGTCTACGGAACCAAGTGCGGCCTGAAATGGGACCAGGAATCACCCGATCAGCTGTGGATCGGCCACCGCAACTCGCCCAACCAGATCATCGTAAAGGATCCTTCTCTGATGCACGCGGCAGCGGCCGGCTTCGCCGATCTTCCCGGCGGTCACTCGGAAGGCTACGATGACTCGCACAAGCAGCTCTTCCGCCGCTTCTACCGACGCATCGCCGACGCCTCCACACCGATCGATTACCCGACATTCGAGGACGGACTGCGCGGCATGCATTTGATCGAAAAGGTGCTGGAATCCTCCCATAAGCGCGCTTGGGTGGATTGTTAAACCTCGGCCGCCTCGGCCGCCTCCGCCGCCAATTTCGCCTTTTCCAGGTCATCGGTAATCGGCTCGGCCGAGAGCAGGTGCTTGCTCATCCGCAAGTGATATAGCTTATAGACGCCGACCCGCCCAAAGGCTTCGAACACCTCAGGGCTTACTTCCAGCTCCAATTCCCCACAAGAGCAGACATAAACAGTCTCCAACTCCTTCACCCGGCCCTGCTTCACTTGCCTTTCGGTCGTGTAAGTTGTGGTCCTGCCTTGGCTTAGTTTGACCATTCCGAACAACAGATCCAGTACCAGGCGCCCGGGCAGCCTCTTGATTTGCCGGGCGCCGACTCCGAGGATCGCGTAGCTGATGTAGTTGTAGTAGGCAGGCGTGGCGCCATCGGTGGTCCAGATCAGTTTCGCGGCCGTCTCAAACTGCAGCCGCACGAAGGCATGGCCGATCGCGCCCAGGATCTCGGTCCACTCGCCAGCTTCCAGATGCAGCGACACACCGATCCGGAAGCCGATCGCGGCCACGATCGGCACCATCGCCCACTTCAGCGGAAGCACCAGTTTCTCTTTGAACAGCCGCAAACGTTGCGCACGGCTCACCTTATGCTTGCGGTTCAGCCACAGATCCTCGCTGGTGAAGTTCAAGGAATCGGCCATATGCACTACTCCTTTCGGAAAGTGCTGGAACTGAGTTGTTCCCTGATCCGGCATAGAGGCTCTCACCTCCCCAATCGGTGCACTAAGGGAAAAACTTTAGTCTGCGAACCGCCGATAGGCCTCCACTAAACTCGCCCGAGCCTCCTCGGCCAACTCAGGCGGCTTCTCCTCCACCTCCATCTGCCGGCACAGCGCCGCGGTCTTCTTCAAACTCGCGAGAAACTCGACGCACGGCGGGCAATCGCCGATATGACGGTCCATCTGCTCGCAGACATCTTCCGGCAGTTCCCCGTCCAAATACTGCGACAGCAGCGCGAACACCTCTTTGCATTCCGCCTTGGTCATACGGCCGCCCCCGCAAGATACTCATCCAGCTTCTGCCGCACCGCGAGCCGGCCCCGGTGCAGCCGTGTCTTCACCACGTCCTCGCTCACCTCCAGCACCTGGGAGGTCTCCGCCGTACTCAATCCTTCCATGTCGCGCAACAGCACCACGGAGCGGTAAATATCCGGCAGCGCGACAATCGCCTCATGCAGCTTCGCCTTCATCTCCCCTTCCAGCAACGCGTCCTCCGGCAGCCGCGACCAGTCGGCTATCTCCAACCGCCGCTCCCCGTCCTGCTGTTTCCAACGGGGCATCAGCTCATCCAGCGACAGCTCCCGGTCCGGAGCATAGACGCTCTTGCGGCGCTTCATCGAACAGGCGTTCCGCGCGATGCGGAACACCCAGGCCCGGACATGCTCCGGTTCCCGCAATTGTCCGAAATGTTGAAACACCTGCATGAGCGTATCCTGCGCCACTTCCTCGGCATCGGCCCGGTGCCCGCACATCATCAGCGTGTACTGGAACAGCTTGCCCCGGAACACATCAATGAATTCCTCCAGCGCGCCGCCGTCGCCGGCCACCAGGCGCCGCGCGAGGGAAACCTCTCTTGGTTCATCCACTCACCCCATCGTAACAGGCTGCCGGATAGCCACTTCCACCTCGCTCGGATGAGTCAGCGTCGTGTGCACGAGGCAGCGCTGCACCGTCCGCAACATGAGTTCATAGTGCCGCGAGCCGGTCATCGACGGCGCTTCCACCTCGATCTTGAAATCGGCGAGCCGCGCCGGCTGGAGCTTTTTCTCCGCCGTTACCCGGATCCGGACGTCGTTGGTATCCAGCCCGCGCACCATTAAGTATTCGACCGCATAGTAGGCCGCGCAGGTACCCAGCGAGGCCAGCAAAAGCTCCGGCGGTGTCATCCCCACGTCCGCGCCGCCTTTATCCACCGGTTGATCGCTTACCAACCGGTGCCCGCGCGTCTCGGCCTCGAATTTGACCCCGCCTTGATAAGTAACGTTAAGTTCCATAAGATTCCTTTCCACTATGCAGATTCGATTTCCCGGAAAAGGTGACAGGCTGTCACCTTTCTCCCTCCCTTGCATCCTCTCCGGTGTGACACCGAACCGGCTCATTCTGCTCGCGTTGGCGATGCTCCCCGCCGCCGCGCAAACGCCGCTCACCCTGCGCGAGGCCGTCCGCATCGCGCTGGAGAAGCATCCTTCCATTGAAGCCGCCGCCGCCCAGACCAGGGCCGCCGAATCGCGCATCGATCAGGCCCGCGCCGGCTATTTGCCGCGCGTCGATTACACCGAGTCGGTCCAGCGCTCCAACAACCCGGTCTTCGTCTTCGGCACGCTGCTTACCCAGCGCCGCTTCTCCCAATCCAACTTCGCGCTCGATTCGCTCAACCGCCCGGACTTTCTCAACAATTTCCAGTCCCAGGTCTCGCTCGACCAGACCATCTACGACTTCGGCGCCACCCGCGCCGGGGTGCGTAGCGCCGAACTCTCGCGCCAGATCACGTCGGAAAACGAACGGATGGCCCGCATGGGGCGCATCGCGCAGGTGGCGCGACTCTACCACGGCGCCGTGCTCGGCGCTGAATCGCTGGAGGTCGCCCGCAAGTCGGTCGCCTCCGCCGAGGCCGACCTTGCCCGCGCCGAAGCGGTTCGCGCCGCCGGCATGTCCACCGACGCCGATGTCCTCTCCATCCAGGTTCACCTGGCCGCCGCGCGCGAGCGCGAAATCACCCGCAGGCACGAACTCGATGTCGCCCGCGCCGCGCTCAACGACGCGCTCGGCCTGCCGCTGTCCAATGCCCACACGCTCACGACTCCGCTTGCCGAACTTGCCTCCACCAGCGATCCCACCGCGCTTGAATCGGCCGCCCTCTCCCACCGCCCCGAAGCCCGCCAGACCGGTCTCGCCACCCAGCAGGCCGAAGCGCAGTCCCAGGCCGCCCGCGCCGCGCTTTATCCCAAAATCGTCGCCCGCGCCGCCATTGAAGCCGATCGCGGCCGCTTCGCCACTCAGGCCGGAGCCAACTGGTTCTTCTCCGCCGGCCTCCGCTGGAATCTCTTCAACGGCAATGCCGACCGCGCCCGCATCGACGAAGCGTCGCACGCCGCTTCCGCCACGCGCGCCTCGCGCCGGGAAGTCGAAAGCGCCGTCCAACTGCAAGTCCGCCAGGCCGCCGCTGCGCTCGAATCGGCGCGCGAACGCATCCGCGTCGCCGAAGCCGCCGTCTCACAGGCGGAGGAAAGCCTCCGCATCACGCGAAACCGCTACGAGGCCGGCCTTGCCACCGTCACCGATCTGCTCCGCAACGAAACCGCACTCATGGAATCACGCACCCGAAGACTTGCCGCTGTTTATGACTCCCGGGTCGCCGCCGTCATGCTCGAACTCGCCGCCGGAACCCTTTCTGGAGACAACGATGTCCTTCAATAAACTCATTCTCTTCCTCCCCCTGCTGCTGGTCTCCTGCGGCTCCAAGCCCGAGGCTGCAAGAGACCTGCTCACGACCGTTCACACGCGTGTCACTGTCTTCACAGTCGCCGCTTCCTCCTGGCCTGGCTCCTTTGAAGCTTCCGGCACCGTGCGCGCCCGAACCTCCGCCGCCATCTCCTCCCGCATCATGGCCCACGTCCGCGAGGTCAACGTCCGCGCCGGCGACAGCGTCCGCAGCGGCCAGTCGCTGATCACGCTCGACTCGCGCGAACTCGACACTGCCCTCGCCCAGGCACGCGCCGCCGTTGAAGAGGCCCGCAGCGGCCGCGGTGAAGCCGACAGCGGCGTCGCCGCCGCCCAGGCCCAGCTCGATCTCGCCCGCACCACCCTTGGCCGCATGCAGGAGCTGCTCGACAAGCGCTCCATCTCCCGCCAGGAATTCGACGAAGCCGCCGCCCGTGTCAAAGTCGCCGAAGCCGGCGTCACCATGGCTGGCTCCCGCCGCCGCCAGCTTGACGAAAAGATCCACCAGGCGGAACAAGCCCTCCAATCGGCGCAGGTCATGAAGGCCTACACCGATATCGCCGCTCCGTTCGCCGGCGTCGTCACCGCCCGCAAGGCCGAGCCCGGCATTCTCGCTGCCCCCGGCATGGTGCTGCTTGAAATCGAACAGTCCGGCGCCTTTCGCCTGGAAGCAGCCATCGACGAGTCGCGCCTCTCCACCATCCGGCAGGGGACTTCGGCCGAGGTACACCTCGACGCGCTCTCCGCGCCTCTCCAGGGCCGCGTCACCGAAATCGTTCCCGCCATCGATGCCGCCTCCCGCTCGTTCACCGCCAAAATTGACCTCCCCGCTCACCCTTCCCTCCGCTCCGGCCTCTTCGGCCGCGCCCTCTTTTCCATCGGCGAACGCAGCGTCGCCGCCGTTCCGCAATCCGCCATCCGCTCCCAAGGCCAACTCCAATTCGTCATGATCGCCGAAGAAGGCCACGCCCGCTCGCGCATGGTGTCGACCGGCGCCGCGCGCGACGGCAACGTCGAAATCCTCTCCGGCCTCCGCGCCGGTGACCGCGTCATTTCTACGCCGGCGGAAATCACCGACGGCGCTCGCATCGAGGTGACCCCGTGAAGATCGCCGGCCGCATCGCGGCTGCCTTCATCGACTCCAAGCTCACCCCGCTCTTCATCGGCGCTTCGCTCCTGCTCGGCTTGTTCGCCGTCCTCCGCCTTCCCCGCGAAGAGGAGCCACAAATCATCGTCCCCATGATCGACGTCTTCGTCGCCATGCCCGGCGCATCGGCGGCCGAAGTCGAGCAGCGCGTCACCCGCCCCATGGAAAAACTCCTCTGGGAAATCCCCGGCGTCGAATATATCTACTCCACGTCGATGCCCTCGGCCGCCATGGCCGTTGTCCGCTTCAAGGTCGGCGAGGACGAAGAGCGCAGCATTGTCAAGCTCAACCAGAAGATGTTCGCCAACTTCGATCTTATCCCGCCCGGGGCTTCGCAGCCGCTCATCAAGCCGCGCTCGATTGACGACGTCCCCATCCTTGCCCTCACCTTCCACTCCACTCGCTACTCACCCTTCGAGCTGCGCCGCCTCGCCGCTCAGGTCCACGAGGCCGTCAAGCAAACCCCCGACGTCAGTGCGGTGGAGATCATCGGCGGCCAGCGCCGCCAGGTGCGCATCACGCTCCACCCCTCGCGCCTCGCCGCCTACTCCCTTACTCCGCTCGACGTCCATAACGCCCTAGCCGCTTCCAACCAGCGCCTCGACGCCGGCGCCTTCTCCTCCGCCAACCGCGAATTTCTCGTCGAAACCGGCCAGTTCCTCCGCTCCGCCGAGGAGGTCGGCTCTGTCGTCGTCACCGTCGCCAACTCGAAGCCCATCTTCCTCCGCGACCTTGCTGACATCGCCGACACCGGCGAAGAGCCCACACAGTACGTCCACTACGCCGCGCGCGGGAGTTTCGAGAACGCCGTCACTCTCACCGTCGCCAAACGCAAATCGACCAATGCGATTGAGGTGGCCGAAGCCGTCCTCCATCGCGTCGACGCGCTCCGCGGCAACACGATTCCCAGCGAGATCGAGGTTGGCATCACCCGCCATTACGGGGAGACCGCCGCCGAAAAATCCAACGAGCTGCTCTTCCACATGGCGATCGCCGTTTTCTCCGTCAGCCTCCTGATCGCCATCACGCTCGGCTTCCGCGAATCGCTGATCGTATTCACGGCCATTCCCGTCACCCTCGCCCTCACCCTCGCCGTCTTTTACCTGTACGGCTACACGCTCAACCGCATCACCCTATTCGCGCTCATCTTCTCCATCGGCATCCTCGTCGATGACGCCATCGTCGTTGTCGAGAACATCGTTCGGCACAGGCGGCTGGCCTCCAATCGCGGCCGTCCACTGATGGAAGTGGCCGTCGAGGCGGTGGATGAGGTCGGCAACCCCACCATCCTCGCCACCCTCACCGTCATCGCCGCCATCCTTCCTATGGCCTTCGTCAGCGGACTGATGGGCCCCTACATGCGCCCCATCCCCATCGGCGCCTCCGCCGCCATGGCCTTCTCGTTGGTCGTTGCCTTTATGGTCACCCCCTGGGCCGCCGTCCGCATTCTCGGCGGACGCAGCGCCCACCACCACGAGGAATCCGAGGACCGCCTCACACGCCTCTATCGCCGCGTCATGGGCCCGCTGCTTGAGAAACCTCTCTACCGCTACGGCTTCCTCTTGGGCGTCGTCTTTCTCCTGCTCGGCTCCATGGCCCTCGTCTACGTGGAATTCGTCAAAGTGAAGATGCTCCCCTTCGACAACAAGAGCGAATTCCAGGTCATCATCGACATGGACGAAGGTACAACGCTCGAAGAAACCGAGCGCGTCACCCGCCTCCTCGCCGCCGAGGCTCTCAAGACACCGGAAGTGGTCAACGTGCAGACCTACTCCGGCGCCGCCTCCCCCTTCAACTTCAACGGACTTGTCCGCCACTACTATCTCCGCCGAGGCTCCAACGTCGCCGACATTCAAATCAACCTGCTACCCAAGGGCGAACGGTCGCGCCAGTCTCATGACATCGCCAAGTCCGTACGCGCCGCGCTCACTCCCATCGCCCGCGCCAACGCCGCCAACATCAAGGTCGCCGAAGTGCCGCCCGGCCCGCCCGTGCTACAGACCCTCGTTGCGGAAATCTACGGCCCCACAGAAGAGGGCCGCCTGCGCATTGCCGGCGAGATCAAGTCGATGATGGCCTCGATCGACGGCATCGTCGACATCGACTGGTACGTCGAGCAGCCGCAGCCAAAGCACCGCCTCCTGATCGACCGCGAGAAGGCCGCTCTGCACGGCGTCGCCCCCGTCGAAATCGCCCGCCTCCTGCGCATCGCCTCGGCCGGGGAAAACGCCGGCCTGCTGCACCATGACCAGTCCCGCGAAGATGTCCCCCTGCACATCCGGCTGCCGCGCGATGCCCGCTCCAGTCTGGACCGCCTCCAGGAACTCAAGATCCGCTCGCGCGGCGGCTCTCTCGTTTCCCTGTCCGAGCTCACCGGCACCGAAACCACCGAGAGCGAGCGCTACATCTATCACAAGAACCTGATGCCGGTCACGTATGTCACCGCCGACGTCGCCGGAGCCATGGAAAGCCCGGTCTACGCCATCCTCGCCCTCGATCCGAAGATCGACAAACTCGGCGTCGAGCAGTTCACCGCTTCGCAACCTGCAGACGACTCGCGCTATTCGATGAAGTGGGACGGGGAATGGCACATCACCTATGAAGTCTTCCGCGACCTCGGCCTCGCCTTCGCCGCCGTCCTCATCCTCATCTACGTCCTCGTCGTCGGTTGGTTCCAGTCCCTCGTCACCCCCATGGTGATCATGGCCGCCATTCCCTTCTCATTAGTCGGCATCCTCCCCGCCCACGGCGGCCTCGATGCCTTCTTCACCGCCACATCGATGATCGGCTTCATCGCCGGCGCCGGCATCGTCGTCCGCAACTCGATCATCCTCGTCGATTTCGTCGAACTTCGCCTGGCCGAAGGCATGCCCCTCAAGGACGCCGTCATCGACGCCGGAGCGGTCCGCTTCCGCCCGATGATGCTCACCGCCGCCGCCGTGGTCGTTGGCGCATCGGTGATTCTGTTTGACCCGATTTTTCAGGGACTCGCGATCGCGCTGATGGCCGGAGAGGTCGCCTCGCTGGCGCTGTCGCGCATGACCGTCCCCATCGTTTACTACCTAATCAACCGAAAAAAGGAGTTGACCCCATGAACGTAGACCGTTTCCTTCGCATGATCGCCGGAGCCTTCGTCGTCGCGTCGCTGGCCCTCGGCTACTGGCACGACCCGCGCTGGTTCCTGTTCACCGCCTTCGTCGGCCTGAACCTGTTCCAGTCGGCGTTCACCAACTGGTGCCCGATGATGACGTTCCTGCGGAAGCTGGGCGTGCGCGACGCCTGATTTTGTGCGGTACGGAATGAGCGCACCAAAGTGAATGTGGGGGCTTCAAGGAGAGGCTTCCGCGACCCACCCAGGCTTACCTTTCCCCTCGCACCCGGGGGCTTTCGACGTGCGGAATACCGGCCGCAAAGGCGTCGTGCGATACGTCCTGAGCGCCTTCGACGAACGGGCCTTGGGTAGTGTCTGAAATGTGCGTTGAAACCCTAGTCTGCATCTTGCAGGTCCATTGTGGACTGCCACTCGCTCGACTCGCGCCGCTTGCGTTGCCTTAGGACGCTGGCAGTGGCAGGAAGGGGAAATCGTAATCTAGACTCAATCATTTTCTGCACGGGTACGATAGCGATACGGCCATATTGCTTCCCAGACATCGGATGAGTGTAGACTCCGGACGCGTTTGCTTCTGCCTGCATCCCTTTAGTTGGGTTCTTGAGGGTGATAAAAACCCCGAGTGCCGCTTCAGTCCGCTCCATATCGCCACGCAATGTGGCGATATGCTCCCGGCTCACGACGCCTGACTTTACTTGCAGAACCACCTTTTCGGTCTTGTTGCTGTCCGCCGCGAAGTATCCCATACCGTCAATCCCCTTATCGGCTCCTTTTTTCTCATGTACGCTAGCGCGGCCATCCATGTACGTCAAGACGGCCCATTTCTCAAACTCTTTTCGGGTGCGGTCATCCTTTCTGGTGGCAAGAGCCACGGCTGACTCGTAATCCCTTGGGATGCCCTCGATGGTAATGCCTTCGACTGTCTCAAAATGCTTCAGAACCTCAGCGATTGCGGTGTATGTGATATCAATCCCCTTCCATTGACGCTTGAGGCGATTTGCAGAGCGCAGCGTTGTTCCACACCCGCAGTAGGCGTCCAGCACCATGTCGCCCTCATTCGACGATGCGCGGATGATCCTATCCAGCAGACCTTCTGGTTTTTGTGTTTGATAGCCGATTCTTTCGGCGTCGCCATGGGCAACCATCCAGCGACAATCTTCATCAATCGCCTCATCGCTACCATAGAGCACACCTCGTGTGTGCGGCTGATAAGCCCAGATGTCTTGAAGCCGTATTCCCGGACTGCGATGCAAGTATTGCCGATACGTTGGCATGGCATCCGAGTCATCATCAGACGGGAAGATTACATATCCGGCAGCATCGAGCGCATCCAGTTTGTCTTGACTGGTTGCATTGGTGTCGTCGAATCCAAGGTCGTCCAAGATCTCTCCTGGAATTGCCCAATGCCTATTGTGGTCAGTGGGGTTGTAGCCGCGCCATGGTTTCCCGCTAGCGCCTCTCCGAATACCGGCTCCAGTCAAGGCGTTGCCCCAATATCGCCCGCGCTCGTCCTCTTGCTTGAAGTAACCATCAGCGTGTCCCTTCAGGTAGGGCCGAAAAACTTTATTGAACGTGTATTCTTTTGATCTTGTGTAGAACAAAACCGTGTCGTGAATGGGGCCGAACTTGCGCCCGCTGTTGTGCGAGCCGGTTCGCCGCCAGATGATTTCGTTGCGAAATTGGGATGGGCCAAAAACAGCGTCGAGCGCCAACTTTAAGTAGTGGCTAGCCGTTGGATCGCAGTGCAGGTAGAAGCTGCCGGTTGGCTTCAAGCACCGTCTGATCTCTACGGCGCGCTGGATCATGTGGACAAGATAGGCCATCATTCCACTTTCATCCAAGATGCCCTTGAGGGCGCGCACAAGCTCTATGACTTCTGATGTGTATCGCTGGCCCTCGTTTCCAAGAATGGCATCGTAGTCGAACTTGGCCGCACCGTCCCAGGTCCACATGTCGGTGAACGCCTCGGCTTGCGCCCTATCCTTACGCTCCGGGGTGCTGTAGATGATGTTGTACGCCTGTTTGCTGTTGAACGGTGGATCAATGTAGCAGAGATCTATCGTTTCGCTTGGAAACCATTCCTCGTTGCGCAGAACAGCGAGGTTGTCGCCGTAGTAGAGTCGATTCACTTCGGTCATTATGCCAGAAGCTCGGCCAGATCCCACACGTGATCCGTGATCCCCGCTTCCATCGCGGGTGTAACGCGGATAGTCTTGTGAATGCGGCAAAAGTTGTAGTACCCGAAGTACAGTGCCAGCGCTGCCCAGTGGTTCTCAAACTTCTTCGAGAAGCCGTTGGTCAGCCGCGTGAGTCGCCGAATCTGCATGCGCATAGTGAGATTTTGGCGCTCTACATGTGAAGTACAAATACGGGCAGGATCGGGGCTACCGACGACTGGGACCACCTCCGAAGCCACGACCTCTGCCGGGGAATACCGCCGCTCACCTTCCGGGGTAGCGCGGTAGACTTTGACGAACTGGGCATAGTCAACGCGGTCACTCAAGGTCGTGTCGATGGACGATGCGTACGGAATAAAACCGTCCGTCGTGATTTGGAAATTCTGTCCTGAAGTTGCGTGGCGCAGGCCCTCAATGAAAATGTCCGTGGTGGCCTGATCCCGCTTGCCAAGGGCGAAGTTCAGAACGAGTTTGCTATGGCGCTCGATTGCTACGAAGCAGTAGGCATCGCCAAAACTCGGATCGTCGCCGATCTCCCGCCGCTTTTCCTTCTTGAAGATGAACGACCAGATCTCATCGCACTGAACGTCTTTCACGGGGACATTCACGATGAGCCGACCCATAACCCTTTCGCAGCGCTCTCCGGCCAGCACAAGGGCCTTCATGATCGTGTTCTTGTCCAGCCCGGTGATTCTAGCCGTGCTGCTGATACTGTTGCCTTCCAGGAGAAGCTGAAGGGCAAGGATGGCCTTTTCTTGGGGGATGTACATAGAGCCCAAGGTGCGCTCGTGAGTTTCGGTGTAGGTCCTTTTGCAGCCGGGGCAGCGAAAACGACGCAGGCCATTACGATGCTTTCCAAAGCCTTGACAGGCAATGTGGCATTCCTGGCAAGTCATTGTTGCACTGGCCTTTGATGTCGTTTTCATGAGTCAATAATACAACGAGCGCTAGCTGTTTGTCAACAGGGGAATGATGCATCGCGCTTAAAAAAGTTGACAGTTTTAAGCATTGAAAATGCAGGAGTTCTTGTGCTAGTGTAGTGACTGATAGTAGTGCGGGCGGCGGGTCTTGCACCCGCAAGCGCCAATGACAGCGCGCCGATTTTAAAGATCGGTGTGTTTGCTTTTTCACCACGCCCGCGTAAGGATAGTGAGGCCCAGGTCGGATTCGAACCGACGGCTCGTAACCTTGCAGGGGTACGCCGTTGACCGCTTCGGCACTGGGCCGCAATTTGAGCCGGAAGCGTATTGCTTCCGGCTTTTCCTTCGTATTCTTCTGACCACTGGTGGTCCCCTGTTTCTTTATGTCATGATTCTATTGCAACTCCATGGAAGACTGAATGTCGCTGCGAGTGCTAGTATAGAGGCCGCGTCCAACGCGTTCGATTCTCCCCTGTTCCGCGAGCCTAGACAACGCAGAGCGAATCGATGTTTGGTTGGCATCAGGAAACTCAGTGAAAAGGGTATCTGCGTCAAACTGGCTAGATGGACTGGAATTGATCCTGTCAACGATTCTTTGGTTTAGACTTCGGATCGAGTCTGCCGCAGACACTTCCAAATTGGCAACCTGGGGCTGGGCTGAATCTTCACCGGAAAGCAGTTTGTCAAGTGCCGCCTCTTGGGACCGTAGTTCGGCCTTCAGCTTTCCAATTTCTTCCCTGAGGCGCTTAATGCTTGCCGAGGCGTCGATGATCGCTTCTCGAGTGGGGTTCGCCATGCGCCCAATCTAGCACAATTGCAGATTAAGCGTCAAGAGCAGGTGCTTAATTTCGCTCTTTCTTCGGTCTCCCGCCCGCCTTGGTCTTGCGCTTCGCTGCCAGCTTGCGGAAGTGATCGGAGCCAAGCTTTTCAGCCGTCGCTGTGCCGCCCTTGCTTCCGAGAATCGCAGCCGGGCTCATGCGGTCCTGCTTCAGCAGATCATCGGTGAGCACGAGTGCAGAGCGGAGAAGTTCCCGGCTGCGTCCCGTTCGGTTCTGCGGGAGGTTGGGAGTGGTTTCTAGGATGAGGTCAACTTCGGCGATGATATTTTTGAGGGCCTGAAGTGACTGGCGTTCGGTTGGCATACTTCCATCATGAAGCCGGATCGGATCAGAAGCAAGCGTTCGCTGTTTTCAGTCAACGCACATTTCAGACACTACCGGGCCTTGACGCCGGGCACTCAATTCCCAATAATGAATCCATTGGGGTAGTCGAATGCGGTTCACTTACGTGGTTGCTTACGCGCTTGTTCTCGCGGCCATCGCTTCGCCGCAGGTGAGCGAAGGGTTGAGTTGCACAGCCCGGGCTGGGACAGTGCCAACCATCCGGGCCGAAGGCGTGGCCGAACTCATCGGCGACGCCCTGATCACATGCATTGGGGGAATGCCAAGCTCTTTTGGCGAACCGATTCCGCAATTGAACATTCAAATGTTCACCAGCCCGGGCATAAATCTCACAACCCGGATCATTGCCGACCCATTCACCGAGGCTCTGCTGCTCATAGATGAACCCCGTCCGGAGAACCAAAAACTCGGCGCGCCGGGTGACCAGCTGAATGGCGTGGGCGGGGACGGCATTAACTACCTCGTCCCGTCCTCGCCTGACAACATGGGGCAGCCGGTGAAAAACGTCTTTCAAGGTGTAGCCAACCAGCCGAACGGAATCGTGTGGCAAGGCCTGCCCGTGGATCCGCCGGGAACCACCGGCAGGCGAATTATCCGAATTACAAACGTCAGGGCTACCCCGAATGCAGAGAGCGGCGCCGTCACGGTTAACATCTTGGTGAACGGATCTGCCATTCTCGGCTCCCCTTTGATCGTTGCGAACGCGCGCCCCTCTTTCTCCGTCGTGGTCAAGAACGCGCAAACCTACAATCAGTGCAACCTGACCAATGGTGGCCTGCCGGGCACCCGTCCCTCCTCGCCTAGCTGGACGTTGAGCATAAGCGAAAACTTTGCCTCCGTGTTCAAACCTCTCAGCATCGCCCCCGCCACCGATTCGGAACCCTTCCCGCCGCCCCAGCCACAGAGCACTCCCGGTCAAGACCTGAAGACGGAATCCGGGTTCTACAACCCCGCTCTCGACCCGGATATTGGACTTGCCGCCAGCGGAACAAGATTCTTCATCAGTCACTACAACATGCCTGCCAATGCGAAGATCTTCATCCGCGAGCGCCAGGCTCCCACGTCGTCTCCCACCATCAAGGCCCGCCGCGCAGACTCCTGCGCCGGAAGCAACCGTAGCCGCTTTATCACGGACGCCGATGAGTTGGTGGAACTAATGCGGGGAACGAGGCTTGACAACACGCTCTGCATGGATGTGACCGCTTCCGACAAAAACCTCATCGAGCGGCTTGATGTGGATTTCTATATTCAGATTCCCGCCACCCCACCCCCCGCCGCCAGCCTTGGAAGTATCTTGGTGGAAGCCGGTTATGCTCCCACCTCTCCTGTCGGACAGGACCGCAAGGAGAAGGGAATCGCAGGGGCTGTTTTCCGCTCGACATTGAACGTGCAGGCCCGTTTGCACATCGCGGCGCGCATCAATTCCTGCGACCCCGCAATCACCAACCAGCTGTTCCTATTCACACCCGCTTCCGTTTCCAGCGGAAACTTCGAGGCAAGCAGCTCCACCGACATCGACGTGATCAACTACTCGATATCCTCGGCCGGCGCATCACGCCCGATTACCGTCACACCGATAGTCACCCCGCCTCCAGGATCCGCGGCTAACGCCGCCACCGCCGGCTGGCTGACCGTCACGCCCTCGCAGAACAGCACGCCCGCCACTCTCGTCGTTCAAACCAATCCAGCCGGACTGGCCCCAGGAACTTATCCAGGCACCATCCGCATCGATTCTTCCGGCAGCCCGGCCATCGTCAATCAAATTCCCCTCCGCCTCCACGTCGCCGGAGCCGGCGCGCGATTCACCTCGGGCTCTGTCGTTGGAGCTGCCGACTTCATCGGAGGCACGGTTTCACCCGGCCAAGCCATCGTCATCTTCGGCAGCGGCTACGGGCCCGCGGAACTAGCCACCGCCGCGATCGGAGCCGACGGCCGGCTGGCCACCAGCCTCGGCGGCACACGGATCCTGTTCGACGGCGTCCCCGCTCCGATGATCTACGCCGCCAATGGGCAGGCCGCCGCCTTCACTCCCTTCGCCGTTGCCTCCCGGATCTCGACCAGCGTGCAGATCGAATACCTCGGCCGTCTCTCCCCGGCCGTTCTACTCCCCGTTGCACCGGCACTCCCCGGTCTGTTTACGGCCGCGTCCAGCGGCTTCGGCCAAGCTTCCGCTCTCAATCAGGACGGCGCCTTCAACAGTACCGCCAGTCCCGCCGCGCCCGGTGAGGTGATCGTGCTCTACGGCTCTGGCGCCGGGCAAACCAACCCGCCGGGCGTCGATGGCCGGGTTGCCACGGCCGCGCTACCCGCGCTGGTGCAACAAGCCGCTCTCTTCATCGACGGCCAGCCAGCCGAACTGCTCTACGCCGGTCCGGCCCCCGGCTTGTCCGAAGGCGTCCTGCAAATCAACGGAAGAATTCCCTCCACCATCCGCGGTCCCAAGAACGCCTCCGTCCGCGTCGTCATCGGCGAGTTCCGCTCTCAGCCGGGTGTCACCATCGCGGTGCGGTAAGCCACCCTTCTCCCCGCTACAATAGATAGACCATGGCCACGCAACCCTCCAAGATCGCCGCCCTCGAAGCCGAAGGCGTCTCCATCAAAGCCCCGGTCAGCGCCGCCGCCGCGGAGATCCTCACTCCGGAAGCTCTGCGCTTCCTCGCCGGCCTCGCCCGCAAGTTTGAAGCCACCCGGAATGAACTGCTCGCCGCGCGCGTCACGCGCCAGGAAGAGATCCGCAACGGGCGCATGCCGGACTATCTGCCGGAAACCACCAAGGTTCGGGAGAAAGACTGGACCGTTGCCGCGATACCCGCGGATCTTCAGGACCGCCGCGTGGAAATCACCGGGCCCGTCGACCGCAAGATGATCATCAATGCGCTGAACTGCGGCGCCAACGTCTTCATGGCGGATTTCGAGGACTCCAACTCACCGACTTGGTCCAACAACATGGACGGCCAAGCCAACCTTCGCGACGCAGTGCGCCGCGAGATTACCTTTGAGAGCCCGGAGGGCAAGCGCTACAAGCTGAACGAGCAGACGGCCACGCTGCTGGTGCGCCCGCGCGGCTGGCATCTGGTGGAAAAGCACATGCTGGTGGACGGCGAGCCCATCTCCGCCTCCTTATTCGACTTCGGCCTCTACTTCTTCCACAACGCCGCCGAGCTGCTCAAGCGCGGCTCCGGCCCCTACTTCTATCTGCCCAAGATGGAATCGCACAAGGAGGCGCGCCTGTGGAATGACGTCTTCGTCCAAGCGCAGAACGCCGTCGGCGTTCGGCAAGGCTCGATCCGGGCCACGGTGCTGATCGAAACCATCCTCGCCTCCTTTGAAATGGATGAAATCCTGTTCGAGCTGCGCGACCACTCCGCCGGACTCAACTGCGGCCGCTGGGACTACATCTTCAGCTTCATCAAGAAATTCCGCCACAACCCGGCTTTCCTGCTGCCCAACCGCGCGCAGGTGACCATGGATAAGGATTTCCTCAAGGCATACGTCGACCGGCTGATCCAGATCTGCCACCGGCGCGGCATTCACGCGATGGGCGGGATGGCGGCGCAGATCCCGATCAAGAACGATCCGGAAGCCAACCAGCGCGCGCTGGATAAGGTGCGCGCCGACAAGCTTCGTGAAGTGAATGCCGGGCACGACGGGACGTGGGTGGCTCACCCCGGCCTGGTCGGGCTTGCCAAGGAGATTTTTGACAACGGAATGTCATCGGCCAACCAGATCTCGCGCCGCCGCGACGAAGTGAACGTCACGGCCGCCGATCTGGTCAAAGCGCCCAAGGGTGACATCACCGAAGAGGGACTCCGGCTGAACGTCGATGTCGGCATACAGTATTTGGAGGCTTGGCTGGGGGGCAACGGCTGCGTACCGATCTACAACCTGATGGAAGACGCCGCCACGGCGGAAATCTCCCGGGCGCAGGTATGGCAGTGGGTCCGGCACGGCGCCAAGATGAGCGACGGCCGGGCGGTGACCGCCGAGCTAGTTAAGAAGACGATCCCCGAGGAGTTGGAGAAACTCCGCTCGCACGTGGGGGCCGCGCGCTATGACGGAGGGCATTACGCACTCGCAGGACGGCTCTTTGAGGACATGATGACGTCGGAACAGTTCCCTGAATTCCTCACGCTGGTCGCTTACGACCACATCGACTGATGACATTCTACGACCGGCTGCGGCAGCAGTTATCCGAGCGCGCCTCGGCAGGCCTGCTGAAGAACGAGCGCATCATTGAAAGCTCGCAATCGGCGGAGCTGTTCTTGAAAAACGCCGCCGCGCCGGTTCTGAACTTCTGCTCGAACAACTACCTCGGCCTCGCCAACCACCCGAAAGTTGTGCAGGCGTGCCGCCACGCGGTCAACGTGTACGGTTACGGGCTCAGCTCCGTCCGCTTTATCTGCGGCACGCAGACGATCCACAAACTGCTGGAGGAGCGGCTCGCCCAGTTCCTCGGCACCGAGGACACGATCCTCTACAGTTCCTGCTTCGACGCCAACGGCGGGCTGTTTGAAAGTCTCCTCGGAGAAGAGGACTCGATCGTCAGCGCGCGGCTCAATCACGCCTCGATCATCGACGGGGTCCGGCTGTCGAAAACCCGCCGCTATACCTACGCCGAAGCCGACGCGGCCGATTTCGAGCGCGCGCTCACGGAAGCCGGCGGCGGCGAGATCATCGCCGTCACCGATGGCGTCTTCTCGATGGACGGGATTATCGCCCCGCTCGACAGGGTGGCCCCGCTGGCGCAGAAGCACAACGCGCTGCTCGTCGTGGATGACTCGCACGCCACGGGCTTCATCGGCGAGCGCGGGAAAGGTTCCGGCGAATATTGCGGCATCCAGCCTGATGTGATCACCGGCACGCTGGGGAAGGCGCTCGGCGGGGCGATGGGCGGCTTCACAACCGGCAAGAAGATCCTGATCGATTGGCTGCGCAACACGTCGCGGCCCTACCTGTTCTCCAACTCTCTGACGCCAAGCCTGGTGGCCGGCGCAGTCGCCGCGCTCGACGTTGTCCAATCGGATGAAGGGGCCGAGCTGCGCCAGCGGCTGCGCGACAACACCGCGCGCTTCCGCGCCGCCATGACCGGGCTCGGCTTCCGAATTCCCGATGGAGTCCATCCCATCACTCCGGTGATGCTCGGCGACGCGCGTCTGGCCACGCGCATGGCCGACCGGCTGCTGGAGCTCGGCGTGTACGTGATCGGCTTCAGCTACCCTGTCGTCCCGCGGGATCAGGCGCGGATTCGCGTTCAGCTCTCCGCAGCCCACACGCCGGAACAAATCGACCGGTGCGTCGAGAGCTTCGCACTGGCCGCGCGCGAAGAGGGGGTCTTGCAGGCGTCCTCGTTTGTACCTGCCGCCGCCGCGGAAAAGAAGCCCAAGGTCATGCGCGCCTGGGTGTACCGTGCGGAGAAGCTTGCTGACGGCGGTCACCTGGCGCTGGAGACAGTTGCCGTGCCGGCGCCCAAGCCTGGCGAGTTGTTGGTCAAAGTCCAGGGCGCATCGGTGTGCGGCACCGATGAAGATCTCTTCCGCGGCAAGTTTCCGCACGCGCACGACGGCACCATACCTGGCCATGAATTCTTCGGCGAAATCGTTTCGATGGGGGAAAACGTGCGCGGCTTCAAGATCGGCCAGAAGGTGGCCGCCGAATCGCACTACATTCTCCCCGGGTACAAGGAGGAAGGAATCATCGGCCTGTGGGGTCCGCGCGTCAGCAAGGATCAATACCTGCTGCCGTTGAACGGCGGCTATGCCGAGTACGCCGTCATCCCGACGTACTGCGCCCACATCATCCCGGACGTGCTGGCCGGCAGCGACTTCTTCCCTTCGCTACTGGAGGGCATCGGCAATGATTGCCTCGTCGCCAAGCACCTGTTCGATAACCGGTTGACCGGCAAGGTTGCCGTGGCCGGGTGTGGTTACCACGGCCTGATCACGCAGCTATTCGCGAAATCGTTCGGCGTGAAACATCTCACCGCTTTTGAAATCGATCCGGGGCGCCTGGAGATGGCCAAGAACTTCGGCGCCGACGCCGTGGTCGATTCGCGGTCGCCGGAGCTCGCCTCGCACGCGAACTCCTTCGATGCGGTGGTCGACATCGCCGGCGGCAGCCGCGCCGTTCTCGAGCAGTGCCTCACGCTCGTCAAGGACGGCGGGACCGTGATCTTGTTCGGCCTCTATGGCGATGCATCGATCAAGATCAACGGGCTTCCTGTCAACGACATCATTTTCCAGAAGCAGGAGTTCGAGATGGATCACTCGGGCAAGCGCGTCAAGATTCACGGCATCACGGGCCGCGAGGGTGTCTGGCCCTACCTGATCGACACGGTCGCCGCCTCGGAATCCCTGCAGCAAAAAATCATGCGGCTCATCACCGTCATGGGCCCGCTCAACAAGCTCGGCCCCGACACTCTCTCGCACGACCCGCGCAAGACCATCAAACGCGCCTATCTTCCGTTTGCGTAGTGCGGTTCTTGCATCACCGGAAGCGCCAATGCTAAGCTTCGATCCTGCGGCATGGCCCCAACGCCGACCATCAGGCTCCACGTCCCTGGCCCGCTGCGCGACTACTGCGGCGGCGCGGCGCAACTCTCGATTCAGGCGCCCACGGTGCGGACGCTGCTGGAGGAGCTGGAGCGCAGCCAGTCCGGCTTGTATGGCAATCTTTGTGATGAAACGGGCAGGCTGCGGCGGCACCTGAATCTGTTCGTGAACTCGGATAATATGCGCGACCTGGAAGGGGTCGATACAAAACTCGCGCCGGGAGACGAGGTAATCCTCCTGCCGGCCGTCTCAGGAGGCTGATATGGCGGATCGAGTCATTCTCACCATCGGAACCAAGAAGGGCGTCTTCGTCGCCGAGGCCGGAAAGCCCAGGCGCAGCTTCGCGCTGCGCGGACCTTTTGGTCCGGGGATTCCCGTCTACTCCACGCTGATCGACACGCGCGGCACGCCGCGGCTTTATGCGTCGAGTTGCAATCCCTTCTTCGGGATGAAACTGCTGCGCTCCACCGACATGGGCAGGAGCTTCAAAGAGACCAAGTCGGCGCCCGCCTTTCCCAAGGATGACGGAAGAGCGCTTGCGAATATCTGGGCGCTGGAACCAGGCGCCGGAAAGAAGGAGTTGTGGTGCGGTGTGGAGCCGGCTTCCTTGTTCCGCAGCAACGACGGAGGCGACACCTGGCAGATGGTGCCGGGCATCAGCAATCACGACCACGCCCGCAAGTGGGAGCCCGGAAACGGCGGCCTCTGCATGCACACGATCATTCGCGACGGCAAGCGGCTTCACCTCGGCATCTCCACCGGCGGCCACTACGTGAGCGAGGACGGGGGGGAGACATTCCAGGCATCCAATCAAGGGGTCGGCGCCGGCTTCACGCCCGATCCTTACCCCGAGTTCGGTCAGTGCGTCCACAAAATGGCACGCCATGACGATGCGCCCGGACGCCTCTACATGCAAAACCACGGCGGCTGGGCCGAGTGGACCGGCCCAGGCGGCCCGCACCCGGGCATCGGCGTGCTGCGCAGCGACGACCACGGCCGCTCCTGGCGCTCCATCGCCAAGGGACTGCCGTCGGACTTCGGATTCCCGATTGTGGTCCATCCGCACGACGCTGACACTGTCTACGTCATGCCGCTGGACCCGGCGACGCGTTCCTGTCCGGGCGCCGCGCCGGCCGTGTGGCGCAGCGAAAACGGCGGCGAATCCTGGAGCCGGCTCGCCCGCGGGCTGCCGAAGAAGCAGAGTTACTTCACGGTGCTGCGGGACGCGATGGATGTTGATCGCCTGAAGACACCAGCGCTCTACTTCGGTACGACTACCGGCCAACTATGGATTGGGCGCGAGGGCGGTGAGCAGTGGGACTGCCTGAATGACGCGTTGCCGCCGATTCACAATGTGAAGGTTGCCGTAGTCTAGAGATTCGCGCCGAAAGCCAGGAGACGGCCGTCGCAATCCTTTACCACGAACTCGCGCGACTGCCATGGCATGTTTGCAAGTGCCCGCGAGAATTCCACGCCTAAGGCCGAGTACTCTGCATAGAGTGCGTCGGCGTCTTCCACGAAGAGGTACGCATCGAGCAGCTCCTCCCGGTACTTATCGGGATTGGGAGTGGGCGGCTGGGCGCAGCGGAAGTGAATGGCCTGGTGGTCGCGGGCCACGATCGCATAGACCGGCGGATCCTGCCATGTCCCCAGACATTCGAAGCCAAGCTTATCTTTGTAATAAGCGAGCGTGGCAGGAATATTGGTGGTGAAGAATTGAGGCGCAATCTGACGAACCATGGCGCAAGTGTAGCAAACAGCCCGGAGCAAACCAGTAGCCACCGGCACTACTTTTGATCCCGCTTCCATTCCCAGGAAAAGTCGTAGAAGACGCGAAGCTGATTGCCGTCCAGATCGGCGACCCGGAACTCGCGGAGGCGCCGTCAAAGGTGATGACGTTGTCCTGCGTCCTGGAGCCATTGATGCTGAATCCGCCCGAGCTTAACCCATAGCTGAAGTCCTGCAACGATCCGCCGCGCACGCCCGGCTTCAGTAGCGCCAGAAACAGCGGGTTGCGCCCGTTAAGCATCATGTTCTTGATTTGCGACGATTCGACCAGTTTGCCCACCGTTGCCGTTTCCGACTGCACCTGAGTCACGCTGGCCATGACTTCAATCGTTTCGGTGACGCGCCCAACCTCCAGGGACACGTTGACCGTGGATGCGATGTTCGGGTCCAGCTTGTTGGAGGTTTTCACGTGCCGCTTGAAGCCGGTGGCCTCCACGGTGACCGTGTAGAATCCCGGCGGCAGGCTGGTGACTACAAAATAGCCGCCTGCGTTGGTTGCCACCTTCCGCTCGAAACCGGTCGTTTCATTGCGTACAGTGACGACCGCCGCCGGAACCGTTGATCCGGACGGGTCCGTTACATACCCTGTGATTTGTGCGGTGCCGGACTGAGCCCACGCGCACCCACTCCGCGCCAGCAGCAAAGATGCCGCGCTCACCCCACGATTGTTTAGCCCTTGATCCTCCAGTTCCCCTGGGGCCGGAAAGAGGCGGCGCCAAGATTAGGTATGCTTAATTTTAATAATGCTTAATATTTTAGTGGCTGTCAACACCAAAGCACGCGCTAGTACAATAGGGTTCTCCCTAGAAGGAGGTTCAAAAGAAATGACTCGACGTCAAATGCTCGCCACGGCGGCCTCAGTGCCTGCCGCGGCCCTGCCCGCTGGGGCGGCGGGGAAGAGGGCTCGGCTGCGCACGGCCATTTGCGCTTATTCGTTCCGGGATGCGCTGGCCAAGAAAACGATGACGTATGACAGCCTGGTGCACTTGGCGGTGGATACCGGGGTCGATGGATTGGACCTGACGGTGTACTGGTTCCCGTCGACGTCGAATGATTTTCTGCTGCCGCTGCGTGGGTTGGCGTACCGGAACGGGGTGGAGATCTACAGCATCTCGGTGCGGACGAATATGTGCCAACCGACGGCGGAGCTGCGGGAAAAAGAGGTGGCGGACGTGAAGAAGTGGGTGGACGTGGCGGCCACGCTCGGCGCGGGACACATCCGGGTGTTCGGCGGGACGGTACCGAAGGGGGAAAGGGAGGACCGGGCGGCGGAATGGGCGGCCGAGGTGCTGAAACGCGGGGCCGAATATGCCGGTACGCGCGGGGTGATCCTGGGGTTGGAGAATCACGGCGGGATCACGGCGCGGGCCGAGAGGATCCTCGAAATCGTGAAGGCGGTGAACTCGCCTTGGGCGGCGGTGAATCTGGATACGGGGAATTTCGACCGCGACGCTTATGGGCAGATCGCGATGATTTTGCCATACGCTGTCAACGTGCAGTTCAAGACCGAGATCCGGGATGAAGGCGGGCAGCGGGTGGAATCGGACTGGGAGCGTCTGACGAAGATGGTTGCCGATGCGGGCTACCGGGGCTACATGGCGCTGGAATATGAAGCGAAAGAGGATCCGGCGACGGCGGTGCCGCGGCTGCTGGGCCGGCTGAACGCGCTGGCGAAGAAATACAACGGTTAGTACTCGTTCAAACAGAGAGTACGGCCGAAAACCGACGCTCAAATAGGGGACTTCCCTCCCCCTCCTTTGGGCGAGCCTCCTAGAGTGTCTAAGCACCTAGTCCGATTGATGCCCCCTGGAATCTCCCCTTACATTGGAGATGCAGGCCCCCGCGCTGGTGTGTCCAGCTTTGGGGGGCGGAACCTTCCCTGGAAGGAGGTTTCAAGCCAGGAGCAAAACGTTGGGTTTCGAACTAGGAAAGACATACGGGGACTACGAAGTCATTGATGTGGAGGCCAGTTCGCGCTTGGGCGTGGCCTACCGGGTCCGCAACCTGAAAATGAACCGGCTGGAGTTGCTGCGGGTGCTGACGCGGAGAGCGGAGGAGCCGGACCAGGAAGAGCGGTTCCTGCGCGAGTCCAATGTGCGGGCGAGGCTGAACCACCCCAATATCGAGGAATTCTATTGGGCCGGCCGGCTGGAGGGCCAGCTGGTGATGACGACGGAACTGGTGGAGGGGACGACGCTGGAAGAGCGTCTGGAACTGGGCCCGCTGCCTGTGGAGGAGGCGCTGCAAACGGCCAGGCAGGCGCTGGAGGCGCTAGCGAGCGCGCATAAAGGCGGGATCGTGCACCGCGACGTTCGTCCGGCGAACCTGATTCTGACGCCGCAGGGCAGGCTGAAGCTGAGCGGATTCGCGCTGGCCAAAGGCGCCGCCGATGTCACGCTGACACAGGTGGGCACAAGCCTGGGAGAGGTGCACTACATGTCACCGGAACAGGTCCGGGGGCTGGGAGCGCCGGAGCCGGCCAGCGACCTGTACTCGTTCGGAGTAGTGCTGTTTGAATGCCTGACCGGCGTCAAGCCGTTCACGTCGAAGAGCCATTTTGAGGTGATGATGGCGCATGTGAATGCGGAGGCGCCTTCGGCGCACATGGTTCGCGGGGAGATTCCCGAGTGGATCTCGCTGGTGATCCGCCGGGCGATGTCGAAGGAGGCGGCAACACGATTCCCCGACGCGGAAGCTTTTGCCGACGCTCTGCTGCGGCGCGAGGAACAACCCGCAACGAAGCCAGCCGCGGTGGTTGCGCCCGCTCCGGTGGCGGCAAAGCCCAAGCCGGTTGCGGCGGCGCCGCTCGAAGCATCACCGCCGGTGCGCAAACCGCAAACGGAAAGAGCCCCGGCTGCTCGCATGGAAACGCAGCCCAAGGATTGGAACTCGAAGCTGGGGCTCAGCACGGGAGAGGTGGTGCTGCTGGGACTGGGAGTGGTGGTGGTGGCGGCATCGGCATTACTGGTGGTGACTTCTTGATGGAGGAGTAGGTGCTGAAGGTTGGCGACATCGTCGGCGATTACAAGGTGCTGGAGGAGGTGGGGCGCGGCGCCGAAGGGCGCGTATACAAGGTGGAGCAGAACTTTACCCGGCGGCAGGAGGCGATCAAAGTGCTGGCGCATGCGGGAGATGCCAGCCCGGAAGTGACTGAGCGGTTCCTGCGGGAGATCCGCGTGCAGGCCAGTCTGCAGCATCCGCAAATCGCCTCCGTGCATAACGCGTTCCTGCACGGCACGGATCTCATCATGGTGATGGAGCTGGTGCAGGGGGTAACACTGGGCGAACGGATGCAGCAGTCCCCGCCGGCGTGGCCGGAGGCGGTGCGCATCCTGTGCCAGGTGCTATCGGCGCTCAGCTACGCGCACGAGCGCGGCGTGGTGCACCGCGACATTACGCCGGCCAACATCGTGGTGGGCGAAGAGGATAAGATCAAGCTCACCGATTTCGGCCTGGCCTGGGCCGCCTCCGACATGCGGCTGACGCGATCGGGCGCGGTGCTGGGATCGGTGCACTACATGGCTCCGGAACAGGTGAAGAACGCCGAGGCGGCCGATGCGCGCAGCGACATCTACGCCTGCGGTGTGGTGCTGTACGAGGCCGTGACCGGACACAAGCCGTTCAACGCCAACAACGCCTACGACATCATGCAGGCGCACGTGCTGGAACCGCCGGTGCCGCCGCGGAGCCTGAATGCGCAGATTCCGCCGGAGCTGAACCAGGCAATCCTGAAGGCAATGTCGAAGGATCCACTGCAACGGCAGGCCAGCGCGGATGAGTTTCTGGGTGAGCTGGCCAAGATTCTGATTGAGTTCCGCAAGAGTCTGGAGGAGGCAACGGCGCACAAGCAAGCCACCATCGAGCCGGTGAAAGCGAGATCGCAGCGGCTGAGCTGGACGGCGGCGGCCGTCATCTGCCTAATCGTCGTGGCTGCCGCTTATGGATGGAGGCAGCTGCGCTGGGATGAGCCGCAGGCTCAAGACTGGATTCCTACTCCTCTGGCGGCGCCGGCGGCGCCGGTGCAGCCTGAGCCCGTGACCGTGCCTGAAGCGATTCACGCGGCCGAGCCACTCCCCGTGCGCTCGCAACCGGCGGCCTCGGCTTCGAGACCGCAGCCACGGCGGGTACCAAAGGCCCCGGATACCGCTTTGCCGGCGCGGATCTACCCGGCCGAAAATGTGGCGGGAAAGAACAGGCCGCTGGTCGAGTCGGCGCTGCCGGAGCCGGTAGCATCCGAGAAAGGTACCAGTGCAGTGTGGGAAAGCACGGAAGAAGCTCCGCCTTCCATTCCGAACCCGGTGGTGGCGATCATTGAACCAGCGCCGACAGCGGCGCCGGCGCCGCCGGAGGAGGTGGAGAAAAAGCCCGGGTTCTTCGGTAAGCTCAAGTCGCTCAATCCTTTCCGGAGAAGACAGCCACCGGGGGCGGGAGCTGAAAAAACAGATCCAAAATCTGCTGAGAAAACCCCTCCTCCGAATCCACTCAACCAGTAAGGCAACGGCAATGTCCTCCGGGCGCGTAGTCATCGCCCGCATCGTTCCACTCTTTTCTCCTCCTCCGAAAAGAGGGAATGAAAATGACATAGGGCCCGCTGAACTCCCCCGTTCAGCGGGCTCTAGTCTTTTTGGCGCGACTCCGTGATGCGGACTCCCGCCTTGCGCTGGGCGGGAAACCTAAGTTCGAGCAGACCGCCGCGGTCCGTCTCCAGCTCCCGCAGCCCCTCATCGTCAACCTCGATTTCATAGCGTGCTTCCGGCTTCAGCCCGGTCACGTAATAATAGGCCGCCTCTTCGGTCTCCAGCGCAAAGCGGAGGCCCATGTTGGCGGGCCGCAGCACGGTGTTGCCCATCACCAGTTCGTGTTCAAGCGGCTGCTTTTTCAGGTCGCGGATGACGCCGTTCTCGAACAGCTGTAGCTGGCCGGCGGCTTGATAAAACCAGACGGCGTCGTCTTCCCAATGGGAGCGCACGATCAGGCGGCCAGTTTTCGGATCGTGGAAGATGTTCGGCAGGTAATGGAAGGAAAGGCCCGGCTGGTAAGGGTTGGCCCAGAGGAATTCGTAGGGGGCGCCGACAGTGCTGTTCATGAGGTAGCGGTCTTGAATCAGCCAGCCTTGCAAGAACTGCATCTCCTGGGAGTTGGTGTCGAAGGCGACCATGGCGAGCGCTGCCGCGCGGCTGAGCACGGCGCCGCGCAGATCCGGTTCGCCGTGGGCCGCCATCAGCGGAACGCGGTATTCGTTTTCCGCGGCCGGATAGGGCGCCGGATAGTGGGAGAGGATGTGGAAGACGGGGAGTGTCAGGAAGTGCTTGGCGGCGGTTTCGCGGAGGTCGACATCGGTGTTGTCGCGGATGGCGTGCAGCAGCTCCAACAGGGCGTAGTGCTCCTCGGGCAGGAATGGAACACGGCCGGTCTCGAGCGGCGCAAGCACTTTTTCCTTCCACCAGTCCTCCATCACCTCCTTGAGGACGGTGTGCTCCACGCCTTTCATATGGCCCGCCAGGGCTAGAGCGGCCAGCACGCGGTTGCGGACCACGCTGGTCTGCTTGCCGGCCGATTTGGCCAATCCAGCCTTGAGTTTAGCGATCAGGCGTTCGCTATCGGAGGCGCTGAGCAGCGGCTGGCACCAATCGAAAACCAGAGCGATCTGGCGCAGATCCGAGCCGGGGCCCAGCGCCCAATCAACCGCCTTGCGGCCATGCTCCATGTCGCCGCTTGCCGCATAAAACAGCGCATGTGCGAATCCGGGTTCCGGCATCCGGGCGCCTCCGGAGACCAGCAAATTCAGCTGGTTCCAACGCAGGGACTCACGCTCACGCTCGCGCTCGAGCAAACGTTGCCGCTTGGCCGGCAACAGCAGGCGAGGGTGGTCCAGCCGAGCGGCATATTCCACCGCCGGAGTCTGGGCGAATAAGGGGACGGCTAGCGCCGCCAAAGCAAGCCACACCATGGAAGTTCCCGTTCTCGATTGTGTCACAGTGCCACACCTGGTGCAGCGCGACACCCAGCCGGAAGGCGGCGAAGCCAGCGGTACATCTTATTTTTCAAGAGTTTACGAAAGGCATGCATGTGGCAGCCGGTTTGCACTATAATGACACGAATTGATGGCAGTAACTTGAAAACCTGAACCCTCTGCTGCAACGGGTAGACGAATTGTGCTCACGGGATATGAAGTTTTCCCCAACTACTCAAGAATCGGTTGCCAGTTGCATCAGAGGGGCTTTTTTTCGTCTTGATTTTTCCAGGCAGTGCTTGATGGAAGGTTTTTTAGAGTTGCCCTGAGGATTGTGGCGCCGGCTTGTCCGGCGTTTCTGGTAAGACTGTTGGACGCGGGCCTTGCCAGGAGGGCCGGATTTCCGGCCGCCGCGATTCTCTAACCCCATCCCGGGGGGCAAGCCGCACCGGTTTCGGCCGGTGCGGTTTTTTTTACCAGCTCAAGGTGCCTGTGCGCGGCTTCTCTTCGGGATTGGGAAGGTAGAGTGTGCGGCAATGCTCGCAGCGATACACCTCGGCATCGGCGCCGAACTGCGCCTTGACGTCATCGCCGAAAAAGTACCATCGCTTGAGATGGCCGGCGCAGAGCTTGCCTTTTTCATCCTTCTCATTACAGGCGCGCATGCGCGGAACGCGCTGCTTTACCTTGGTGCCGCCGGCGAGCGTGGCGATGAGCTTGGCCTCCGGCGGAGGCGTGTCGGATGCGGCGTATTTCGGATTGGCCATGTCGAGTTTCCGGGCGGATCTCAGTATAACACCGGCCTAAGTTAGCTTGAGCGGGCCGCCCGGCGTCGAAAGTTCGGCCGCAAACCCGTCTTCGGCCGCGCGTGCGGGCGCGGCGTCGATGGCCAACTTGGCGAGCCGTTGGCGGAGCGCGGCCGGTTGCGGAGAAAAAAGTCGGAGATCGTTTAGCTTGCAACCGGAAGGTGAATCCTGGGATGGATGGACCGAGCCGGGCGCCCATTGAATGAAGAAGGGCACGATGGAGAATCTCTGCTCGCCCACCATGACCGATTGCCACTCGAGAAGGCGGCCATCCTGGCGGCGGCGCGAGCCGGGCTCCGGACCGAGCACGTTTTCGCCGGCCGCGCGGAGCTTGGCGGCAAGTTCGGCGGCTTCGGAGGTGGAGGCGGCCCATCCGATCAGTTTTGGCTGCGTTAAACGGAGCAGCCGCTTGACGATCTCCTCGCCGCCGGATTGTTGCGCGGGGTCGGGGGCCAGCAGTTCCAGGTACTGACGGTTGCCGAGCGAGAGCAGCGCGTTGCGGGTTCCTCTTCCCGGGTGGACGCCTCCGAGAGCGGGCCGGACACCGGCCTGTCGCGCGAGCCAGGCGATCCCTTCGTCGAGATTGGCGGTGCCGAGCACGAGATGATCGACGGCGGAGGCAGGCTTTCTCATCGAAGCGGCGGCAAGAGGAAAAGCGCTCATCAGCAGCGTACGTCGTCTCATCGGCATCATTCTAATCCGATTCTCAGGTGCACACGGCGGTTGCGCTGCCAGCAAGGTTCGTTTGGTTCGGTGCAAACGGGGGCTTCCTTGCCGAAGCTGACAAGCTCCATCCTCTCCTTAGGCATGCCGAGCTGCTCGAGCTAGTTGGGGTAGCGGATCTGGAGGCGGCCTGGCAAATCGGGCAAAGCTACAAGGATCAGGATTTCTCGATTGTCGACCGAACCAGCTTCGCGGTGATGCGGCGGCTGGGACTTGAGCGTGTGGCCTCTTTTGATGACGATTTCGCGATTTTCCGCTACGGGCCGAATCGAAGGCGGGCCTTTACGGTGGTGAGGTGAGGGTGGCTAGCCGCTGACGCCGAGCGCTTCTTTTGATCTGTCTAACCAAACGGGAGGCTTGGCGCTACTTGACTTGGCGTACCAGACGGAGGCGGCGGACATGTGGGGGCGCCAGCGTTGGTTGACGAGTTCGGTGTCTTCGACGATGGCGGCCTGGTACTTGTAGTAGTGCACTTCGTCGGCCTTGGCGGCGGTTTCGCGGATGAGGGCGGAGGAGAGGGCGCGGCGGCCGGCGGAGTCGCGGCCGACGGCCATGGCGAGGGCGCCGGCGGTTTCGAGATTCTCGCCAATGGCGGCGAGGATGGCGGATGGCGTTGCGGATTCCTCGGAGGGTTTCAGGTCCAGTATCCGTGCGCCGCCCAAGTTTTCCTGACGGGTCTGGGACCAGTGGCGGAATTGGGTCATCCAGCCGGCGGCTTGGAGCAGGTGCAGCAGGCGGGCGGCGGAGTCGCGTGCGGCGAGCCAGCCGTAGTGGAGCGCGTTGGCGGAGGTGACGGCGTGCAGTCCGACGATGGCGGCGCCGGGGCCGCAGCGCATGCGCAGCTCGGCGGCGGCCAGGTGGACGGCGTCCCAGATTGCGCCGGCGGAGTGGCCTTTTTCGAGGGCCTGCATGGCGTGCTCGGAGGCTTCCTCGGGAGAAGAGGTGCGGATGGCTTCGACGACGGAGCGGGTGACGGACTCATCGAGATCCGTGCGTGCCCAGGCAGCGGGCAGCTTCGCAAGGCGCTCGCGCACGCGCTTGCGGTTCCCGAGATAGCTCTGGTCTTCAAACGCGTAGCCGTTGACGGAGCGCTCCGTGCCGAAGTCGAGTAGACCGAGGGCGAGCGAGCGGAGGACGGGTTCGGCATGCTGCCAGCCGATGGCGTCGAGCGTACGGGCGGCGTTGGCGACGAAGATCGCCTTGTGGCCGATGTTGCGGTAGTCGCGCGCGCCGTATTCGTAGAGCATGGCGAAGGCGTCGGCGGCGCTGCCGTGGCGAGCCATGCCGGCGGCGGCGCGTTCGGCGCGCTCCATGTCCCATGCTTCCATGGCGGCGCGGAGTTCGGAGGCGGCGCGGCCGCCGGCGGGAACAGAGCCCTTGAGCGGAGCCATGGACCAGTCGCCGCCGGAGGCGCGTGCGTCGCGCTCCTGCGCGGCCTTGAAGTTGTCGAGGGAATAGAACAGCGGAAGGAGGCGCGCGTCGGCGGGGGCTTCCTGGGCCAGCACATGGGCGGAGTGGATGACGAAGACCGAGTGCAGGGCAAAGCCGGGCGGGCGCGGATTGACATTGCGAACGGCGGCGAGGAAGAGGGCAGCCATCCATTGGCGGTAGCTTGTGCCGTGGCGCATGCGGCCGGCCACAAGCTCCGGGCATTTTTCGCGCGGCGTCTTTTCGAGAAGCTCGACGAGCGGATCGAGTTCGCCGAGACTGACCAGTTCCGGCGTTACTTCGGCGTCGGCGCGGCGCAGAAGCAGCGGTACGCCCAAGGGCGCGGACAGGATGCGGCGGCGGGATATGGGTTGCGTGGCTAATCCTCCCGGGCGGCGGCGAGGGCGGAAATCGGCAGAAGAAGAGCGGTGAGCAGCAGTCTGAATCCCAGATGTTTCATACAGCCTCTCCTTGCCTAAACTCTAGGGAAAACGCGCGCCGAATGCAAGCCTGGAAGGAGTGCGACTATGCTAGGCTAGAGGGTTACGCCGCCGATCTCATGTCCGTCAGGATGAGCGAATCGATCGTTCTGCGGACCTATCCGCTGCGGGAGGCAGATCTTATCGTCAGCTTCCTGACGCGTGATTTAGGCAAGCTCCGCGGTGTGGCGCGAAGGGCGCGCAAGCCGGGCAACCGTTTCGGCAGCGGCCTGCTGCGCCTGTCGCAGGTGAAGATGTTCTATTTTCACCGCGAGAACCGGGAGCTGGACACGCTGGACGCCTGCGAGATGATCCGTTCGCCGTTTGATCTGGCGGGAGGATACGAAGCGTCGGTGGCAATGGATTATTTCGCTGAAGCGGCCGATCATCTGCTGCCCGCCGCCGAGCCGAACGAGAGGTTTTACCGCCTGTTGATGGCCGTCTCCGATCATCTGATGCGCACCGGCGCCGAGGGCATCTGGCCCGCGGTAACCTATTTCAGCCTGTGGGCGGTGCGGCTGAGCGGTTTTTTACCGCCGATGGAGCTGAGCGAAGCCGACCGGGAGATCGCGGAGGAAATGCTCAGGACGCCGGTGGGTCAGCTTTCGGCACGCGAGTGGACGAAGCAGACGGCGGCCGGGTTGAGGAGAAAGCTGATCCGGCTGATGGAAGAGCAGGTGGAGCGCAAGCTGGTGACGGCGCCGCACCTGGAGAGCATTTAACTAACTAAACCATGGACTCCTACCAGCAAATACTGTTCAAGCTGAAACGCTATTGGTCCGACCGCGGCTGCATTATTCAAGAGCCGTATGATGTGGAGGTCGGCGCGGGCACGATGTGCCCGGAGACGTTCTTGCGCGTGCTTGGTCCGCGGCCTTACCGAGTGGCTTACGTGCAGCCGAGCCGGCGTCCGGCCGATGGCCGGTATGGGGAAAATCCAAACCGGCTGTACAAGCACCAGCAGCTGCAGGTGATACTAAAGCCGACGCCGGATGATGTGATCGAGCAGTACCTTGGGTCGCTGGAGGCGATCGGCATCGATCTGCGCAAGCACGACATCAAATTTGAAGAGGACAACTGGGAGTCGCCGACGCTGGGGGCCTGGGGCATCGGCTGGCAGGTGATGCTGGATGGGTTGGAGATCACGCAGTTCACTTACTTCCAGCAGTGCGGGGGAATCGACCTGGAGATGGCTCCAGCCGAGCTGACCTACGGTCTGGAGCGGCTGTCGGCCTTCCTGCAAAACAAGGAAAGCGTCTACGAGATTGAGTGGACGCCCGGCGTGCGGTATCAGGAAGTGCGATTCGCCGATGAGCAGCAGTTCTCGGTCTACAACTTCGAGCTGGCCGATATTGAAGCGCTGTGGCAGATGTTCGCGCTGCATGAGAAGGAGTGCCAGCGGCTGCTGGACATGTACGCCAAGTACGAGCCGAAGGCGCGGTTTCCGGTGCTGGCGGCCTACGATCAAGTGCTGAAGTGCTCGCACCTGTTTAATCTTTTGGATTCGCGCGGCGCGATTTCCGTGACCGAGCGTGTGGGAGTGATCGGGCGCGTGCGGAAGCTGGCGGTGGGCGCGGCGCAGCTTTGGATGGCGCAGCAGCAGGAGGCGGCATAATATGGCGAACCCGAACTTCCTGCTCGAAATCGGCGTGGAGGAGATTCCGGATTGGATGATCCGGCCGGCGCTGGAGCACCTGTCGAAGGCATTTGCGACGCTGCTGGCGGACAACAAGCTGAAGGGCGCGGTGAGCTGGGTGGATGCGACGCCGCGGCGGCTGGTGCTGGCTGCGGAACGTCTGCCGAAGGGGCAGAAGGATTCCGTGGAGCTGGTGACCGGGCCGCCGAAGTCGGCCGGCGAGGGCGCGGCGCAGGGTTTCGCGCGCAAGCTGGGCGTGAGTGTGGATCAGCTGGAGACGACGGCGACGCCGAAGGGCGAGTATTTCAGCTTCCGGAAGAAGGTGGCGGGGCGGACGACGGCGGAGATTCTGGCGGAGGCGCTGCCGGGTCTGATTCTGGGCATACCGTGGCCGAAGACGATGTACTGGACGACGAAGAGCGGCGCGCGGTTTATCCGGCCGATCCGGTGGGTGGTGGCGCTGCTGGGTTCGAAGGTGGTTCCGTTTATGGTGGCCGGGGTTGCCAGTTCGAATGTAACGAGCGGGCACCGGCGGTTCGGCAAGGCGAAGGTGAAGGTGACGATCCGCGCGTATGAAGAGAAGCTGCGCGCCAATCATGTGATGGTTCGCGCGGGGGAGCGGAGGGGGAAGATTGAGGAAGGTGTCGCGGCGCTGACAGCCGGCAAGGGGCTTGGCTGCAGGACCGATGAGGCGCTGCTGGATACGCTGACCTATTTGACGGAGTGGCCGACGGCGATTCTGGGTTCGTTTGATCCAGCGTACCTGTCGTTGCCGGAAGAAGTGCTGGTGACGGTGATGCGTCATCACCAGAAGTATTTTTCGGTGGCGCGCGAGGACGGCTCTCTGGCGCCGCACTTCATCGCGGTAATGAACGTGCCGTCGGATGCGGAAGGGCTGGTTGTTGCCGGCAATGAGCGGGTGTTGCGGGCGCGGTTCAACGACGCGCGCTTTTTCTGGGAGACGGATCAGAAACGCAAGCTGGCCGATCGTGTGGAGTCGCTTGCGAACGTGACGTTTCAGGCAAAGCTGGGCTCCTATCTCGACAAGACGCAGCGGGTGGTGGAACTGGTGAAGCAACTCGGAGGCGATGAGCATGCGCAGCGTGCGGCGCTGGTTGCCAAGTGCGACCTCACCACCGACATGGTGAAGGAGTTCACGGACTTGCAGGGCGTGGTGGGCGGATTGTACCTGCGGGCGCAAGGCGAGCCGGAAGCGGTGGCGCAGGCCGTTTACGATCACTACAAGCCAGCCAGCATGGAGGCCGCGATTCCACGCACGGAAGCGGGCAGAATGGTCTCGCTGGCCGATAAGCTTGACACGCTGCGCGAGTGCTTCAAGATCGGGATGATCCCCAGTGGTTCGCGCGACCCATTCGCGCTACGGCGCGCGGCGCAGGGCGTGGTGAAGATTTTGGTGGAAGGTAACAGCGCGCTCACGGTGCGGGCGCACTTGAACGGAGATGCGCAGTTGGAGGAGTTTTTCCTCGACCGTATTCGTTACTACTTCCGCGAAGTCCGCGGCTTCGCTTACGACGAAGTGAACGCGGTACTGGCGGCCGGGTGGGATCCACTGACGGATGCCGCTTCGCGGCTGGAGGCAATCCGCGCCGTGCGGCCGACGGAGAATTTCGAACCGCTGGCGGCCAGCTTCAAGCGCATCCGCAATATTTTGAAGCAGGCCGATTGGGCCACCGGCATATCTTATGCGCATGGGTTGCTGGAGGCGGGGCCGGAGGTGGATTTGTGCAGCCGCTTTGAAGCGCTGCAGCCGGAGGTGACGGCAAAGCGCAAGTCGGCCGATTACACCGCGGCGCTGCAGCTGATCGCGTCGCTGCGCCCGCAGGTGGATCTGTTCTTCGACAAGGTGCTGGTGAACTCGCCGGACCCGAATGTGCGGCGCAACCGGCTGGCGCTGCTTGACAGTTTATTGAGGGAGTTTTCCTCGATTGCAGATTTTTCCGAAATCGTAACTTCTTAAGGAGAGTAAAAACATGAAGAAATATGTCTACGCCTTTGGCGCGGGAACCGCCGACGGCGACGGCACGATGAAAGAAGTCCTGGGCGGCAAGGGGGCCGGGCTGGCCGAAATGTGCCGCGCCGGGGTGCCGGTTCCGCCGGGCTTCACCGTTTCCACCGAAGTGTGCAACATCTATTTCCAGAACAATAAGAAGGTACCTGCGGAAGTGGAGACGCAAGTGGATGCCGCGCTGGCGCAGTTGGAAGAGCGGATGGGTCAGAAGCTGGGCGGATTGGAGAATCCGCTGCTGTTGAGCGTGCGCTCCGGCGCGAAGTTCTCGATGCCCGGGATGATGAACACGATTTTGAATCTCGGGATGAACGATCAGACGGTGGAGGTGGTGGCGCGGCGCACGAACAATCCGCGCTTTGCTTACGACTGCTACCGGCGCTTCATCCAGATGTTCGGTGAAGTGGCGCAGGGGATTGAGAAGGAGCACTTCGATCATATTTTCGAAGCGCGGAAAGCGAAGGCGAAGACGAAGCTCGACACGGACCTGACCGCCGATGATCTAGAGGCCGTCATCGGCGACTACAAGAAGCTGGTGCAGAAAGAGACCGGCAAGCCGTTTCCGCAGGACGCGCGCGAACAGCTGCGCATGGCGCGCAACGCCGTGTTCGGCAGCTGGTGGAACCACAAGGCGGTCTACTACCGGAAGATGGAAAAGATTCCCGATGACATCGGCACGGCGGCCAATGTGCAGGCGATGGTGTTCGGCAACATGGGCGAGAGCTCGGGCACGGGAGTCGGCTTCACGCGCGACCCCGGTTCGGGCCAGAAGGTTTTCTACGGCGAGTACCTGCTGAACGCGCAGGGCGAGGACGTGGTGGCGGGTATCCGGACGCCGGAGCCGATTTCGCATCTGAAGAAGCAGATGCCAAAGGTCTACGGGCAGCTGGTGGAAATCACGACGAGCCTGGAAAAGCACTACAAGGACATGCAGGACTTTGAGTTCACCATCCAGGAAGGCACGCTGTACATGCTGCAGACCCGGAACGGCAAGCGCACGGGTCCGGCGGCGGTGCGCATCGCGGTGGAGATGGTGGAGGAAAAGCTGATCGAGAAAGCCTCGGCGGTGATGCGCGTTGCGCCGTCACAGCTGGATCAGCTGCTGCACCCGGTTTTTGATCCGGCTTCGTTGAAGAAGCTATCGAAGCTGACCACAGGCATCGCAGCATCGCCGGGCGCGGCCGTAGGACGAGTGAGCTTCACGGCTGATGGCGCGGTGGTGGCTTCCGCCAAGGGTCCGGTGATCCTGGTGCGGAAGGAGACCACGCCGGACGACATTCACGGCATGGACGTGGCGAGGGGCATTCTGACTGCCGTGGGCGGCAAGAGCTCACACGCGGCGGTTGTGGCGCGCGGCATGGGCCGGCCCTGCATCGTCGGCGCCGGCGCGATCCAGATCAACGCCAAAGCCGGCTTTGCCACGGTCAGTGTGGGCGGCAAGACCGTCACGATCAAGGAAGGCGACTGGATCTCGATCGACGGGACCACGGCCGATGTGTACGCCGGACAGGCGATGACAAAGGAGCCCGATCCGCGCTCGGGCCACCTGGCGAAGTTCATGACGTGGGTGGATGAGTTCCGCGGCAAGTTCGGCGTTCGCGCGAATGCCGATATCCCGCGCGATGCGAAGGCGGCGCGCAACTTCGGCGCGGAGGGCATCGGGCTGTGCCGCACCGAGCACATGTTCTTCGCACATGACCGGCTGCCGCACATGCAGGCGATGATCCTGGCGCGCGATGAAAAGGCGCGGCGCAAGGCGCTGCAAAAGCTGCTGCCGATGCAGCGCTCCGACTTCGCCGGGCTGTTCAAGGCGATGGACGGGTTCCCGGTGGTAATCCGCACGCTGGACCCGCCGCTGCACGAGTTTCTGCCCAAGCGGGAGAACCTGATGGTGGACATCGCGCGGCTGCCGCACGCCACGGCGAAAGAGAAGAAGGAGATGTCGGACAGCTACGGCATCGCGGTGAAGGATTTGAAGAAGCAGCTGCCTGAGTTGCTGCATCGCGTCGAGGAGCTGCACGAGTTCAACCCGATGCTGGGCCACCGCGGCTGCCGTCTGGGCATCTCCTATCCGGAGATCACCGAGATGCAGGCGCGCGCGATCTTCGAGGCCGCGGCGCAGGTTGCCAAGAAGGGCGTGAAGGTGATTCCGGAGGTGATGATCCCGCTGATCGGCTCGGCGCGCGAGCTGGAGCACCAGAAGGAGATCGTCGTCAACGTCGCCAAGGAGGTTCTGGCCAAGAACGGGTTGAAGAACATGAAATACCTTGTGGGGACGATGATCGAGATTCCGCGCGCGGCGATCACCGCGGATAAGGTGGCCGAGCATGCGGAGTTCTTCAGCTTCGGCACCAACGACCTGACGCAGACGACGATGGGTCTTTCGCGCGACGACTACACGAAGTTCTCGCGCCTGTATGAGGATCAGAAGGTATTCAAGGCCGATCCGTTCGGCGTGCTGGACCAGGAAGGCGTCGGCGTGCTGGTGGAGATGGCCGTGAAGCTTGGCCGTGGGAAACGCAAAGACCTGGAGGTTGGCATCTGCGGCGAGCACGGCGGCGAGCCGAGCTCGGTGGAGTTCTGCTACCGGGTCGGGATGGACTACGTGTCCTGCTCGCCGTACCGCGTGCCGATCGCGCGGCTGGCGGCGGCCCAGGCTGCCTTGTCGAAAGGTGACAAGGCGGAGATGATGCGCACGGCGTAGGGTTGCCGGGCGGCGATACCGCGAAGGGGTGCAGGGATGGGATCATCCTTGCACCCTTTTTCTATTCCAGTGACAATCGGAATCAACGGCGAAACGGATTGACGATGCGAACTCCTTGAAAGTCCTGACCATGATTTAGATCTTCGGTGAGGACAACCGGGCAATCCAGGGCCCTGGCGGATTCAATGATTGCCGCGTCCCAATAGGAGATCCTGAACCGGGTTGAAGTAGCCAAGGCAGACCGCATCGTTTGCACAGTGACTTCGTGGGTGGGGAACCGCAGGAACGACTCCACCAGGCTGACAGCTGTTTCGTGGGGAATCCGGTCGGGCTTGCTCGCCCTTGTCGATTGCGCATAGAACTCCTGCAGCACTTGCACGGATGTCGCCAAGTCGCCGGCTTCCAACACGCGGAGAGCGATACCCACTTTTCGCTTCTCGGCGGGGTCGGTACTGATTGCGTAGAGAAGAATGTTGGTGTCAAGAAAGCGCATCGCGTCGATGAACCTCGTCGCGATCCAGCCGGTCGCCGGCCTTGAACTTACGGATCGATTGGATCGCCTCGTGCTGGAGCCGCTTGCGGCGTTCGAAATCAGACTCTTCGCTGGATAGATTGACGAGGAAGTCGCGGACGAGGGCACTGACAGAGGTGTCCATCTGAGCAGCTTTTACGCGAGCCTGGGTATAGACCTCATCCGGGAGTGAAACCGTGATATTTTTCACATTTTCACAGTAACACAGTTACAGTACCGCACGAGTCCCGCCGAACCATCCCGGGATCACGAGGTAGCCTCCGGGATGCGGCCCCAGGCCAACTTGTGATAGCGACTTTCAGCGGCATCCATTCCGCCGCGTGAAGAACCCGCCTTCGAGCCGGGTTGGTTATCGGCTAGGATGGCTGGGCTTTGGATCGAATCACGATCAAGGGGGCCGGCGTCCTACATTTTCACGTCGACGAAAACCGCCTATGATGAAAATATGGCTGACAAGCAGGAACTGCGCCTCGATCCGGATCCTGTCATTGAGGCGTACAAACAGCACATCGACCTCACGCTCATCCGGGAGAGCTTGAAACTGACGGTGACGGAGAGGATGGAAAGACTCCTCGAGATGCAGCGCCTGGCCGAGGAGATGAAGCGAGCCGGAAGAGTGGCGAAGCCAGCCCGATGACCGATTTCAAGCGGTTGCTGGAAACGCTGTCGGGAGTGGAATTCATTCTTGTCGGCGGAGTGGCGGCAACCGCTCACGGCTCGGTCCGGCTGACGGTTGATCTGGACATTGTTTACAGGAGGACGAAGGAGAACGTCCGTAAGGTGGCCCTGGCATTGGCGGGAGTAAACCCCTACCTGCGAGGAGCGCCGCCGGGTTTGCCATTCCGTTGGGATGAAGAAACTATCTGGCGCGGTTTGAACTTCACGCTGACCACGGAATTGGGAGCGATAGACCTGCTCGGCGAGATCACCGGCGGAGGTGGGTTCGACGATTTGTTGCCGCATTGCGTGCGATTGGAGCCGTTCGGAATTCCCTGCCTCTGTTTGAGCCTGAAGAAGCTGATCCAGGTCAAGAGGGCAGCCGGGAGGCCTAAGGATTTCGATGCCGTTGCGGAGTTGGAGGCAATTCTGGAACAGACGGCGGAAGCGCCCTAGCTTAAGCCGACTGGCGTTCACGGATGTCGACTACGGGCGAGGTGATAATGCGGCGACGCTTGGGGTCGCGGAACTCCATGTGCATGCCGCGGCCGATGAAGAGGGCCTTGAGCATGGAGCCGCCCCAATTGGAGCCTGAAATGTGCACGCGCACCGGTTCCGGACAGATCTCGGGGTGGCCGGAGATCATGGCGTCGCCGTCACCCAGGTTGACAACGCGGTAGACGCGGTTCATCGTCTCCACTTCCAAGCAAGTGCCCGTGGGCAAGCGGTTCAGCCAAACGCCGCCGTCGATTTCCGACTGAATGATGTTGCGGTTGATCTCATCGCTGAGATTGGGGTGGGGCGGAAAAACCGTGATCTCCGAAGAGGTTGTGTTCGGGCTGCCCGGTTCCACTTAGGACCTTCTACCTTCATTTTTGCATGGAATCAGCATTGGCGCTCCATTCACTGCTTTCGCTTGAGGTGCCGGTCCAAAAACCGGGCCGAGGCTTCGAACAGCTCCAGCCAGCGGGCATAACGCAAGAATCCGTGGACTTCATCCGGGAAAACCAGTTGTTCAAAAGGCACACCCTGCTTACGGAGTGCTTCTGCAAGAGTAACACTCTCAGAGAAAGGAACGTTGCGGTCATCATCGCCGTGGATCAAAAGGACCGGCGAGCGCCACCCTTTCACGTGCGCCAAGGGAGAGGACTCAAAGGCAAGTGTGGCGGCCTGCTGGCGCGCAATGGGATCGTAACGCGGCTCAAAGTTGCGGATCACAACGTTCCAGTCATGCACGCCGTGGATATCGACACCGGCGGCGAAGAGGTTGGATGCGCGGGCCAGGCCGAGCGCGGTGAGGTAGCCGCCATAGGAGCCGCCCCAGAGGCCGATGCGCGCGGAATCGACGTCGGGGCGCGACTGCAAGTAGAGCCCGGCGCCCAGTACATCGTTGAATTCACTGGCGCCGGTGGCGCCGTAATTGAACGCCTCGCGGAACTCCATGCCGTAACCGGTGCCGCTGCGGTAGTTCACCGACAACACGATGTAGCCCTGCGAGGCGAGGTACTGGTTGAAGGCGTAAGTGTTGTGATAGTAGTCCAGGTAATGCCAGCCGAGCAGCATCTGCCGGCGCGAGCCGCCGTGGAAGAAAATGACCGCCGGCTTTTTCTCCGCGCCTCCTCCGGCGGGCAGAAAAAGCTGGCCGCGGATCTTCATGCCGTCCGCGGCGGAAATGACCACGGCCTCCGGCTCCACGAGCGCGTCGCCGGGGAAATCCACCGGCACAAGGTCGCGCGGCGCGCCGAAGGCCATCTGGATGGCGGCGCGGGCCGGCAGGCGGGCATCCGAGCGGAAGAAGGCGAGCGCCTTGGCGTCGCTGGTCATCACGGGGAACCACTCGATCCCTTTTCCCGAGGTGAGTGGCGTCACGGGGCCGCCGGCGGCGGGCACGCGGAACAGGTGTCGGCGGTCGATGTCGTCGGAATTGGCTGAGTAGAGGATCTCCTTGCCGTCCGGGGAAAGAGAAACGTGCTCCACCTCGAACTCGCCGTGTGTCAGCAGGCGTGCGCCACCGCCTTCCGGCGGCACCGAATAAAGATGGAGCCAGCCGTCGCGCTCCCAGGGAAACACCAGGTTGCCGTCGGCGCTCCACAGGATCTGGTTCTCGGCGGTGACCGCGTGGAAAACACTGCCGCGTCCCGGTTCGGCGGACCAGATCTGTTTGCCTTTGGCCGTGGCCGTATCAGCTACGCGAATCGACCAAGGATCGGCGGTGCGCTTCGGGCCGAAGAGACTGATCTGGGCGGTAGCGGCGACGCGCAGAAACGCGATCTGCTTGCCGTCGGGGGAAAACACCGGATTGGAGTCGCGGTCAAGGCTCGGATCGAGGTAGCGCAGGGTCTTGGCGGCGAGATCGTATACGCCGATGAAGCTGTGATCGCCGCGGTTGCTGACCATCGCCAGCAGGGCGCCATCCGGCGACCAGCGTAGCGAGCCGGCTTGTCCGCGCGCCTGGATCAACTGCTTCGCCGCTCCGCCTTCCAGGGTGACGCTCCACACTTGCCCTTTCGCAATGTAGGCGACGCTCTTGGAATCTGGAGATGCCGCGGGTGATGCGCCTTCGGCGAGCCGCCGCGGCTGACCGCCGGAGGCCGGGACCACCCAGATGCTCTGCTGCGCGCCAACAGGGTCGGAAGTGGGATTCGGGATTTCGCCGTTGCGGTTGGCAGCGCCGCCGCGCACGAAGACGATGGCGGAGGCGTCCGGCGTCCAACTCAGCTGGGCGATCTCCTGACCGTCGTCGGCGATGTAGGCGGTCAACTGGGCCGCCTGATATTCGGGTGGGGAAGCGGTCCAGATGTTGCGCACGCCTTTGGCCTTCTGCACCCACGCAATGTGCCCGCCAGTAGGCGAGGCGGTCATCTCGGTGGGAAAGGGAGTGCCGAGCAGTTGCTCCAGAGAGATGCGGCCTTGCTGGGCAAAAGCACAGGCGGCCAGGAGAAGTATTGCGAGCCGTTTCATGCCACCGGCTCCGCGACGGCATCGGAAACCGGCGCCAGCAGCGAGGCGCGGGAATCGGATGCGGGCAAGGTGGTCAGCAGAACGCAGACGGTTCCGGTCGCCGGATCTCCCCAAGCCACCGTGCCCGTGGAGCCGAAGTGGCCGAAGGCGCGCGGCGAGCATGCCTTGCCGAAACTGCCCGGCTTCACCATGAATCCAAGTCCGCGTGGTTCATTGAGCCCGGCCGTCTGATTGACCACCATGGAAGCGACCGTAGCGGGCTTCAGCAGGCGCTGATCAGGCCGCAGGAAATACTCCATGAACAGGCCGACTTCCGGGGCGGTGGAGTGTGCGCCGCCCCAGGGGGCGCCGAGGTCGCGCCAGTAAGGACTGTTCCAGTTCCAGTCCAGATCGCCAGTCACCTGGCATTGCGCAGTGCCGGGAATGCGCCGGCCGCCGAGCCCGAGCGAGGAGTTCGGCATGCCCAAAGGGGCGAATACGGCGCTGCGGAGATATTCGCGGAACGGCTTGCGGGTGATGCGCTCGGCGATTTCGGCGAGCAGCAGAATCCCCATGCTTTGATAGCGCACCTGGGCGCCGGGCTTGAACAGGAGTGGCGTTTTGCAGGTTCCGGCGACGAAGTCACGCAGCGGGGCGTGTCGTTTGCGCAACGCCTCGTTTTCCGGCAGCATGTCGGGCAGGCCGGAGGTGTGTGTCAAAAGGTGGCGTATGGTGACCAGGCCGCGGCCGCTGCCTTCGAACTCGGGAATGTGCATGCTCACCGGATCCGTCAGCGACAGCGCGCCCTCATCGGCCAGCTTCATTACCGCGGCGGCGGTCATCGGCTTGGTGATGGAGGCGAGCAGGAAAACGGTGTCTGGAGAGGCGGCTCCGAAGCCCTTGCGCAGCAGCGTAGTTCCCTTGCGGCTCACATAGAGCGAAGCGGCGCGCAACTGTCCGCTGGCGGCGGCCTGTTCCAGGACTCCGGCCGCGCGGTCCAGCCCGCCGGCAGCCAGCGCCCGCACGACGCCCGCCAGGGAAGCGGATGCAAGTAGCCTCCGACGCAGCATGAATTGACGATGCTACTGGCCGCGGCAAGCCGTTGTCAACCCAGCAGCAACAGCTGTTAATAGCATGTGAGTTGTCCGGTGGAGTTGACACGTGAATTGTCCGCTTCGAACTGACGACAGAAGGGGTTGTGAAGACAATAAACAACCCTTGGCCTGTCAGAGAGATGGAGCGGGTGAT